>Ga0075425_100000572_pt1 | contig 34631 bp, 29 predicted proteins | sample SoiMethybrSBSTD4_FD_75300 | JGI IMG/M metagenome (GOLD analysis project Ga0075425, IMG submission 75300) | Bulk soil microbial communities from a Populus tree surrounding site in Tennessee, USA - Soil MetaG P. TD hybrid SBSTD4 | ecosystem: Environmental > Terrestrial > Soil > Tree plantation... | reverse complement strand
TTCTTTACGACTTTCTCGACGGCGACCTGCCGGCTGTACAATACGGGGCTGATTTGCACGGCGGCGGCCCTTACGATGGGCACTGCGGTAACCTTTGCGACTCCATTCTCCGGGAGTGGACTTATCAAGGAGCACAATTCGTTGCCGCGGTTGCGCCCGCCAATTAACCGCGCAAATTTGGCCGGCTGCTGGATGGCAACGAGTGATTGCAGGGGAGGTGGGTTCATCTTCGGATGCCCTGCCCTATCCAAGACAGCGCTCCAAATCAGAGACATCGCTGCTCAATTGATCGGGGATAACGGACGCTCCAGCGCGTGACGATCCCAATGCGCGAGCTTTGCCGCACCTTCATACGTCTCCTGCAGAAATCCTAAAAGCAACCCGTCGGGATCAGGTGCTTGGCCAACCACATCGTAGGGTAGAATGAACTGCCCGAGACCCTTGTCATAGAACGCACCCGGTGTGCGCAGCTGAACGTCACCATAACCGGGCGGCTCCGGATAGGCGTATACATAAAATGCCGCTCTACCGTAGCCACCATTGCCTGGCCAGAATCCGCAGCTGCATACCTCATGTGAGTAGGCTTCCGCCATCACCCAACCCGCGAGGTTTGGCGTAACTCCGCCAGGTGGAGGAGCCCTTCGACCAGAAAAGCGCGTCACCGCCAGATCAAAACTACCCCAGAAGAAGTGCACCGGACTGACCTTGCCGATGAAGCGGGACCGGAAGATCTTGAACACGCGATCCACCTGGACAAGAGCTTCCCAGAATCGTCGCACCATAACGGGATCATACTGGGCGTGGGTGTGGTCCTGATCGAAGGGCACTGCGTGCTCGATCTCGCTCGGCATGGTCCAAATATGGATCTTGACGCCAAGACGCTCCAGACGGTCCGTCATTTCGGCATAGAACCGCGCCACCGACATCGGCGCCAAGGCGAGGCGCTCCGTGGCGCCGTCGCTTGTTTCAAAGGTTAGCTGATGATTGTGGAAGTCAAACAGCAACTCAAAAGTGCGGGCATTGGCGGGGATCGGCGACGTGGTAAGCCCGCGCGAAGTGACGTAGAGAGTAACGTTCCACCAATGGTTGACCAGCGGCGTGAGAACCATGCGGATCTTCCCAACAATCTGGGTCCACCGGTGTAGGGTCTCGCAGGTGTCGCTCCATGCTGAGAGGGGCAGGTCGGGCCAGGAAGGGGTCGGAGCCATGCACGCAAAGTTACACGGAAACAGGTGTGGAAGACCACAGGCGACACAACACCGATTTCCTGCAGACGTCGAGACTTGGCAAGCATCACCCTGGCTTGCAGATCGACACCATCGTCCAATTCTACACTCCACGAAGGACACATAGCCCCCTTCACCACCAATGGGGTTGACCCACCTCAGGTCAGGTGCTCGCCGATCTCAGTGCTTTCACCGGTCGTGCGCCCTGGCATCCACCTAGGGTCACCTAGAGTCGCTTGTGTTGGCGCATCTCGTGCGTGGGACTTCCAGCCCCAAGCGTGCTGCGGGTCACAAAACAGCGTTCAGACAATTGCGCCAACCTGTGTGAGGGGAGCGGCAAGCCAATTTGTGCCCCATCATTTCGATCTACCAAGGCGGTGGCAAACAGGCCGCGCCAAAGAGACGACCCACCGATGCATCAAGTGTGGGAGATCGCTACTGGAATGATGCAGATGACGAAAAAGCGGTAACCGACATGACCCGCCCGCATCAACCTGACCAAGCGGTTTTCAGAGCGATCCTGCCCGAAGATATCGACTGGCAACCCTTTCCGGCGTTTCCACCGGCGGTGCGCCTTGTCCTGGTCGTCGGCCATCCTGCCAAGCCCCGGACCTTATGTGATCAGGGTTAAGGCGCCAGGCGGCACAAAGCTGATGCCGCACAGGCATCCGAAGGACCGGATCTATACGGTCATGTCGGGCGTCTTCGACATTGGCCTGGGGGAAGCCTTCGACGGGGTGCAGGCATTTCCGCCGGGAACCGTGGTCATTCTCCCCGGCAACACGCCCCACTTCCACTGGGCAAAGTCCGGTGAGTACGTCACGCAGGTCACGGCGATCGGACCACTTGGTCTTGAATACGTGGATCCCACCGACGATCCGCGTTTGCACCATTCACCTGCTTCCCTGAAATGCTCCGTGCCGACAGGCACAGCCAGGCACCATGGCACCAAAGCTGACAATCACTGGCATCGCCGCCATCCCGCCATGCGTCCCGCTCAAGGTGGGCAGCCAATCCGATGCTTCGGCTTGGGGTGACAGGAACCTCCCTGCCGCGGACTCGCTGCTCTGACAACCGACAGCGGATTGAAAGGTTGGGGTGAAGCCTTTGGTTTTCTCGCGGTTGCGTGCGCTAAGCTCGCGATCGATGGACTGATCTCGCCGCTTTGCATTGGCCGGGAAGCAACTCAGATAGGGTCACTCATGGTGGAGGTTCAGAAGCGGTCGCACGTCTTTATGCTACCGGCGATCCATGCGACCGCTGCGCCGGGCAGCCCTGACTCAATGATTGAGTGGCGCTGGTTTGATCTGGACGCGCCCATCTAGCAGACGGACTCTCCCCGAGGGGTGGCCGCATTTCGGTGCCTCAGGGACCGAGCCACTGACCCAGATGTCGTCAGGACATGCCGAACCAGCGTCGGCATCAGATTGGCGTTTCTGCTCTGCCACAAGAGCCATCCGGCATCGCCGGGGATTGCCGAGTCGCGCGTGCATTTGCCAGATCTGACGCCGAACGACTCGGCATCGGCCGCCGCATGGGACGTTGAATGTTTCGACGACTTTCGCGCCGGAACTTTCAAGCTCATGCGCGCGTAAGGTACGGGTTTCTCTGCTTGGAGACTTCTGGCGCGCTTCCTCAACTGCGGATTTATTTTGCTCTATCGCTGCTTACTCCAATGCAGATCGTTTGCTAGGGCCATTGCAAAGGCAAGCAGGGCCAAGCCGGTGGGCAGTGCCAGAGACCAAAGGCCAAATCGCGCCTCACAGGTTGCGCCAAGCGCGCAACCCGCAGCAAAACCCGCGACCGCGGGCCAAGTATGCTTCGCACGGGCACGTGCCTCCGCTATGCTTTTGGCATCGCGCCCCAGCAACACCTCGCCAAGATCCATCATGAAGCGGGTTAGGTTGGTTGTCATGACTGCCGTGGAGGGGGCACCTCTGAGAGAAATCTGAACGAGCGCATTCTGGACCGCCATGGCTGAAACACCCAGCATGCCGGCGATGACTGCCGGCGTGGACTGCGGGTCGAAACGAGGACCTATTGCCACGCAGAGAAGTAGAAATCCCGCGAGCAACAGGAATTGGATCAATAGCAAAGGCCGAAGCGTGGGGACGCCGATCCACCCCAGGGCAGCAGCCAGAAGTTTCGTAAGTCCGAGCACTGCCATGAACACCGGGACGGACAGCATTGCGGCAACGTGCGCTTGGCCGCCAGTGACAAAGTGTGCCGCAAGGACGACTAGATTTCCGGTAATATGCGCTGTGAAGAGCCCGGAAAGCGCGAGAAAGCCGATAGCGTCGGTGCTTCCGGCGATCACACTGAGTATGCCTGGAATCAAACTGAGAATGCGTGAGCTTCCAACATATGGTACTGGGACTGGGACGCCAACGCTGGGCTCGATCATGGTGAGGCAGGAGGCCGTGACCTCCTCTCCGACAGCTTTCTAAACCGGCAACGATGCAATTCTTTTCTCTTAGCACTAACGGCGATCGCAATTGGAGTAGCGTAAATTGGCTTGCCACGCCACAATTGCTGGCAAGTCCACCCGAGGGGAAGTCCTCGCTACTAACAGCGAGGACCCCATTCAACTAGACTCACGCGGCCTTCTTTGCCGACACTGCCGAAGAATACACCGGTTTGTAGACATGGCGACGAATGAACGACACCAGTCGGTCGGCCGCTCAACGCGAGCAAGCCTAGCATCGAAGACAAGCTTGGCCACGCGAGCAGCGGTCTGAATCGTCTGTTTCCAAAATGTTTGACTGAAGTGGGTAGAGTAGACCTTGTTTCAGCAGATCGTCGGGTACCTGATCGGCTACGGCGCGCGCCGACTCGATGAAAATCTGATCCGTAACGCGCTTAGCTTGTGTCGCGAAGATCGCCATGCCAATGGCGGGGGAGGATATAAAAATTGTTTGCCTGACCGGGCAGGAAAGTGTGCCCATTCAATTGCACCCGGGGGGAACTGAACACCAGCCGCATAGATTGCTTTCCCTCTCGACCAGGCGTAGGCCTGCTCCGGCGTGCACTCGGCGTGCTCGGTCGGGTTCGAAAGCGCAACAATGACGGGGCGTTCATTGAGACGCGCCATGGTCTCCACGACATCTTTCGTGAAGGTGCCGCCCATGGTGCTGACACCAATGATGGTGGCCGGCTTGATGCTGTCTATGGCGGCCACAAAATCTCGCGTCGGCACATGTTTGTGCGCATAGGGTTTCTGGAAATCGAACGGGTCCTTGCGGCTCGTTTCCAACAGGCCATTGATGTCGAACATATATACGCGCGATTGCGCTTGCTTGAGCGTCAGCCCTTCTTCAGCCATTGCGGAGCACACTGCCGAGCCCGCACCAAGAAATAGGTATCCATCGCGTGGACGAACTTCTTCCGGGAATTGAGACCCATGGGCTTTTCGCGATTGCCGACCGGGCCATCGCCGGCAGACCAACGCCAATGATGAGGGGAGCAGCCTGGGCGGCACAATACTCCTTTCCCCGACCTCGAGTCTTGGCAAGCCATCATCTTGCCCGCGGATTGCGACCATCTCCCAATTCTTCGGACACGACGGGCGCACAGCCGCTTCGGCCAGCGATGGATCAAACCCACTGATCCCACGTCAGGTCAGGTGCTCGCCGGCCTTGGTGCTTCACCACTCGTGTGCCTTTTCGTCCACGTGGGTACGGTCGAGCCCGTATCCCCAAGGAGTGCACCGCCTTGTCCTTGGGGGGCCCCGGGACTAACTGCTAGGCAGGTGCATAGGCCTATGCCTGGCCGGAAAGGATATGAACGGGCGTGTCGAAATCATCGGGGCCTCAACGGCCATGACGCTCGAGCATGCGCAGGCCCTGATCGTCGCGTAGGCACGGTGGCAACTGAGAAGGGTCTCATCACTGATAGACGAAGCAAGCGCTGGTCCGCCCCTGACATTTGCACCTGTTGAGGCCTCTGGACCTCGGCTCGAATCCATCGGTTGAGAGCCCAGCCAGCGCAATCTATTTTGGATCCAGAAACCAACTTTTGCGTCTCTTCGCGTCTTTTGCGGCCAAGGTGAGAGTTCTCCAGAGAGATCGCAGCCTGTGCCGCCAGCCTTGGCTACGCCAATGGCGCAAACTCTCAGCGGTGATATAGAGCAGCGGGATGATGAAGATACCAACGACCGACGCAGCAATCATGCCGCCAAACACCGGGGTGCCAACCGCATGGCGTGTCAATGCTCCGGCACCCTGCGCGACGACCAAGGGGAATAGCCCCAGGATGAACGCGAAACTGGTCATCATGACTGGGCGAAACCTCAGGCTCGCAGCTTCGATTGCGGCTGCCCGGACGTCCTTGCCGAGTTGCCGCTGCTCAACTGCAAAGGCAACGATGAGAATGCCGTTCTTGGCAGCGAGCGCGATCAGCACGACGAGCCCGATTTGCGCGTAGACATCGAAGCTTAGTCCAGCAATCACGACGGATGTGATTGCGCCGAGTATGGCGACGCTGACCGACAACAGGGCAGGTAGCGGAATGTTCCAGCTTTCATAAAGCGCGACCAGGAAGAGATAGGCGAACAGAACGGCAAGCCCAAGCACAATTGCAGTGCGGCCGCTGGCGGCTTTTTCCTGTAGCGCGGTTCCCGTCCATTCGAAGCTGTACCCGGACGGCAGGGTGCTCGAAGAGATTCGTTCCATCGCCGCGAGCGCCTGCCCAGAGCTATACCCCGGCTTCTGGGCGCCATTGACAATAGCACCTCGGAATCCGTTGTAACGCACCACGGTTTGTGGTCCTTGCACCAACTTCGCCTCTGCCACGGCTCTGATGGGAACCATCCCGCCTTGGGCGTTGCGAACGTAGATCCGGTAGATGTCATCGATATTGTCGCGAAAAGGCGTCTCAGCCTGGATGTTAACCTGCCACGTGCGACCATAGACGTTGAAGTCGTTGACGTAATAACTGCCGAGCGTCGACTGCAAGGCATTGAAGATGTCGGTGATCTTTACCCCGAGCACCTGGACCTTGTCGCGATCGATCTCCAGATAGATCTGCGGCGTATCAGCAGCGTACGTGCTGAACACGCCGGCGAGCTCGCGCTCGCCGTTTGCGGCAACGACCAGGGCGCGCAGTGTTGCCGCCACGTCAGACGGCGACTGACCTTGCAGGGCCTCGAGCGCGTATTGGAAGCCGCCAGTGCTGCCCAGCCCAAGAATGGGCGGCAGATTGAACGGAAAGGCGACAGCACCTCGTATGGCCGCCATCTGGGGGCGCAGACGCGTAATAATCGCCGCCGCGCTTTGTGCCGTTTCGGTGCGCTCCTCGTAAGGTTTGAGCCTGATGACGAAAAAGGCTTGGTTTGACGACGCAACGTAGTCGATAAAATTTAATCCGACGACCGATAGTATACCTTCAACGCCCGAGATCGGCCGCACGATATCTTCGACTTGCTTGACAACTGCCTCGGTGCGGTTGATCGACGCCCCTTCTGGCAGTCGGAGGGCAGCAAATATCGCCCCCTGATCCTCTTCCGGCAGGAAACTCTGCGGGGTCCTCGCGAACAGCCAGGCGGCGAGTGCCAAAGTTCCGACTACGACCACAACGCCGACAATGGAAATGCGCACCAGCCGACGTATCACCCCAACATAACCATCTCGAACTTGATCGATCGCATGCAATACATAACGCATTGGACCTCGGCTCTTTTCGCCGCGTTTGAGAAGCACCGCGCAAAGAGCGGGGCTCAAAGTCAATGCGTTGATTGCTGAAATCAACATCGATACCGACACGGCGACTGCAAATTGGCGAAAGAGCTGTCCGCTTATCCCCGGAATGAAGGCCACCGGCACGAAAACCGACAACAATACCAAGGTGATAGCCAGGATCGGTCCCGTGATCTCCGTCATGGCCTTCTTGCAGGCCTCAGGTATTGCCAGTTCGGGATTTTCCTCCATTACCCGCTCAACGTTCTCGACCACCACGATCGCATCATCGACGACGATGCCGATAGCGAGCACCAGAGCCAGCAGAGAGACGGTATTGGCCGAATAGCCGATCGCCAGCATTACCGCAAAGGTGCCAATGATCGATACTGGTACAGCGACAAGTGGGATGAGCGTCGTTCGCACCCTGCCGAGGAACAAGAACACGACCAGGGCCACCAGCACGATAGCCACAATGAGCGTGCGAATGACCTCATCGATCGTCGCAGTAACAAACACCGTGGCGTCGAAGAACACCCTATGGGTCAGGTCAGCGGGAAAACGCGCCGCTAGCGTGTTGATTGTCTCGCGGACATGATGCGCTACGTCGACCGCATTCGATCCTGGGGTCTGATAGATGCCGATCGCGGCCGCCGGAGCGCCATTGAAACGGCTGTAGCGGTCCTGTGATTTGGCACTCATTTCGACGCGAGCAACGTCTCTAACGCGAACAACCGAACCATCGGCATTGGCCCGCAAAACAATGGCCGCGAACTCCTCCGGTTGGGAAAGTCGGCCCTTGGTTTTGATGTTGATTTGGACCTGTTGTTCGCTCGTAATTGGTGCCGCACCTACTCGGCCCAACGCTGCCTGTATGTTCTGGCTCTGCACCGCCGAGATGACGTCATTGGGTGTGAGGTTGAGCTCCGTCAACCTGTCAGGGTCTAACCAGATCCGCAATGAATAGTCGAGGGGTCCGAACAAGGTCGCCTGGCCGACGCCTTTGATTCTGGCCAGTGCGTCAATGATGTTTATGGTCGCGTAGTTGCTGAGATAGATGGCATCGTATGTATTCTGCGGTGAGTAGAGACATATGACTTGCAGCAAGGCAGCGGATTTCTTGCGTATGGTCAATCCCGAGCGCGACACTTCCTGTGGCAGCTGTGGTGTGGCGAGGCTTGCACGGTTTTGGACATTAACGGTATTGATGTCCGCGTCGGTCCCCAGCGCGAAGGTCACGTTCAGGGTATAGCTCCCGTCCGCGCCGCTAGCCGACTGATAATAGAGCGCATTGTCTATACCATTGATCTGCTGCTCGATTGGTTGGGCGACCGTCGTCTCCACCACTTCGGCATCGGCGCCCGGATAGGTCGCCGTAAGGGTTACCTGTGGCGGCACAATATCTGGAAATTGCGCGATCGGAATCGCTGTAATGGCAATGATGCCGCCGAGCGTGATGACAATGGCAATAACGAATGCGAGGCGAGGTCTATCGATGAAGATACCAGACAACATGCTTCAGTTTCCCTGCAACCTGCTAGCCGCAACGACTTGGCCGGGGCGCACCTTCTGTATCCCTTCAACAATGACCAATTCTCCCTTTTTGAGGCCGCCGGTTATGACGATTTCTCGGCCCTGCTCGCTACCGGTTGTTACGCGCCGGAGCTCGACCTTCTGTGCCTGATCGACCACGAGCACATATCGGCCGGCTTGATCGAGCTGCACTGCGGACTGCGGCACGACGAGCGACGATTGTGGTGCCCCGCGCTCGACGGTAACGCCGACGATCCCGCTGGCAATCAAAAGATTTTCCGGATTTGGTAGCTCCGCCCGTACCGCCACAGTGTCAGTATTGGCGTCGACTTGGACGTCGAGGAAGTTGCTGATCCCGGCGTGCGGATAAGGTCTGCCATTTGGCAACTTGATGTGAATCTTAACGTGCGGAGACTTGTCCTTCGACTCGGCAATCCTGCGCTTGTATTCGAGCACATCGCGCTCACTTACTTGAAAGATAACGTAGATGGGATCTTGTTTAACGATCGTTGCGAGCCTTCCGGAGGAGGGTTGCACAAGGTTTCCTTCCGTGAAAGTGGCAAGACCGATGCGTCCATCAATGGGTGCGCGGATTTCGGTGTAGCCGAGGTTGATTTCGGCCTCGTCGAGCCTCGCTTGCGCTTGCATCACATCGGCCTCGGCCCCTGCGTGGTCGGCATCCCGCTGGTCGAGGGTAGCTTGTGAGATGTTCTGGTTGCGGACAAGCTCTTTGCCGCGCTCGAGTTGTATCTTCGCATTGGCCTCCGTCGCCTTCGCCCTGGCGAGATTGGCGCGCTGCTGCTCAACTGCTGCCTTGTAAGTGGCTTGCTCAATCCGAAACAACAGGTCACCCTTTTTGACCAGCTGCCCCTCGACAAATTTTCGCTCCTCGATGAAGCCTGGCACCCGCGCGACAATGTCGACTTTCTCGATCGCTGTGACACGACCGATGAAATCACCTGTTTCGGTTACCTCACGACTGACCACCTCGATCACCGACACCGCCGGCGGCGCAACGACGCCTTGCGCCGTTGCCGTCCCACTGGGCGCCGTGAAAATCAGTGCCCACACCGCGGCCTTAAAAGTCAAGAAACTCCGACACCCGGCCATGAAAATCTCCTTACCGCTTCTTGCATCTCGTCGCGCCACACAGTCTCGTACCGCTCGCTCCAGCGGGCAGGCGACGAGCTGTTCAAGGAGAGCCGCCCCGCGCAGCGATTGCCATAGCTGGAAAGCTTACCCCAAAATTGACTGACGCCTGAGCAATCGACTCCCTCTCCGCCTTGATCCTTCATGAGCCAGTCGCAGAGTTGCCAGCCATCGCATTAAAATATCAAAGCGGCGCTCCGGGTCAGCCGCAGACCTGCAGCAGGGCGTCTAGAGATTGACGACGTGCCCCCAATCTCCCTCTGCCGTCCGGCGATGTACATGGGGTGCCTCAAGGCCCGCAAGATTGAGGATAGCCTGATCCCCGGCCCTCTCGATGCGTGCCCTCGCACACCGCCTGGATTGCACTAGCTTTGCGCGGGCGCACTTATCCAATCACCTTGAGCTTGACGTCTTCGTCGGCCGGCATAGGCTCGATTGCGTCTCGCGCGGCCAATCTGTGCGTGGCAGATGGCGTCGATCCCTCCACGCGCACCGCGGATGAGGCGGGTCAGGTCGGGTCACATAGGGGGTAGCGCGCCGGCGGCGGTGTGCTCACCGTTGGGCCACCAGTCGCTCCTATGTTGATGCGGGCGTTGAGCCGATCGCCCCGCCGACGCCTTTTGTATTGTCGATGCTGCCCCCCATCAGTGCACTGGGGTGAGCCATCTGCCGCACGGTCTAGGCTCCGGCCGCTGGCGTTGCCGCCGTCCGCGGTGCTTTGGCCGGCGCGCTTCAAAGATCGAAAGGTTGGCGACTTCAATTGGGGCAGGGATGCGCTGGTCGGATCCGAGACGGAGTGCGGGGGATCGCTTGCCCGACGCCTCTTCAATTCCCAAGCGTCGCGAATACATAAGTGTTAAAGATCAAGGGGACGGAGTGCGACGACGTCCGTGCGATCTGTCACCAGTGCGGGAAACACCCTGTCCAAGTTGTTGACGCCATGAAACTCGGCCGATCTGTGCACTGGGGTGCGGTTGCTGCGCTTGCCATTGGCTTTGTTGCGCTTCTCGTTGCTGCAGGGCGCCTAAGGCAACCAGCCAGTGAAGATACGCAAACCCACAACGAACGGCTGCTGACCTCGGTCAATCATGGCAATCACAACATTTTGAACTCAATGTGCAAGCGCCTGTTGGGAGGCACGAAATGCGAGAAGCTCTCCCATACTGGCTCGCAGGTGTGGGTCGTCCCCCATTCTAAATTGGTCAACCTCGAGCAGAGGCTGGCGTCGCTCGGAATCAGGTTTGCGCTGTTGCGCGAGGATTGGAACCACATCCTCAGGCGAAACAAGACGCCCATGTCGGCGCAACAAGAGCAGCAGTTAGCGCGGGCTAAGGAGTCCACCGGGATGGTCGCCGTCGGCGCCATGCGCGCGCCCGAAGCGGCAGTTGCTGAATACGCCTTGACGGAGACCCCGGAGCAAGGAAATTCGAGCATAATCGTTCCCATCAGCGGTGACCGGCAAGTATCATTGATGCGCACTAACGCGGAGCGCACAGATAAGGGCGTCATTTGGAGGGGAAAGGTCGCCGATACCGGGGAGACCGCAATCCTACAGTGGTGGAAAGACGGCCGCCTAAACGGTCTGTTTGGCTACCACGGGCACATATACAGCGTTATGAACATGGGCGGTGACCTGCATGCCGTGCTCGAGATCGATCCGAAGAAGATGCCGCGGGATCACCCCAAAAATACCAGCGCCGAAGTTCACCAGGGTGATTCCGCGTTATTGCCTGACTTTCCACCCCCCACACCTAAGGTCGAGCCGATCTCTGCCGACCAACTCAAGGCATTGGAGGCCAAGAAGATAGTTATTGATGTGATGATGCTCTACACCAAGCGGGCGGCGAGCCATTACATGATGAGACCCCAAGACATGCTCGAGGTTGCCTTTGCGCGGGTCAACGATACGTTTCGCAACAGCGGTATTGGTAACGTCAGCGTTCGGCTCGTCTACTCCCAAGAAGTCGACTACGATGAGCGGGGTTCCGACGAGTTTGTGGATCTTTACCACATGGTCGATGGCGACAGCCCATTCAAGGACGTCCGCCGTCTGCGAGACGAGCAGCACGCCGACATCGTCGGTCTCATTGTGGACGACCCAAATGGATGCGGCCTTTCCACGCGCGTGGCGCCCGATCCGGACGAAGCCTTTTTCGTCGTGCATTACGCCTGCGCCGCCATCACCATCTCCATCGCTCATGAAATCGGACATATCCTTGGCGCGCGCCACGATCGGCTGACCGATCCCATTAACACGCCATTTCCTTACGGACATGGCTATGCCGACGGCACCAAGTGGCGAGATATCATGAGTTATGCTGAAAGCTGTGACGGCTGCCTACGCATCCCTTACTGGTCAAATCCGCGCGTCCTCTATAACGGCGAGCCTACGGGTACGCTCACCGAGGACAACGCGCGCGTCATTCTGGAGCAGGCCGAACGGGTCTCAAAGTTCCGCTGATGACTGGCCTTTAGGTTACGCCGATCCATCGCACCTTCTTCAACGATGGGCCGGCGTCGTGCTGGAGCAGCGTCGTGCTGGAGCAGCGTCGTCATGGATTAGCGTCCTCCCGGTAGCGTGGGTCACATCAACTCAAAGCTCTCGTGGGTCCACGTTGGCATCCGGACGGCTATCGCCGGCCGTCAAATGCCTAGCATGGCCGCGTAAAAGATCCAGCCGCCGAAAAGCAATGTTAAATAGGCAAGGAGCCAGAGTACTTTGATGGCCATTCGCCGCTCTGCAGGAGCTCCTGATGCCAGCGCCGACATCATCTCCAACACCATGCCCAGCTTGCCGCCTCTGCCTTTGCGCAATGACTTTAGCGTGAGCGACGCAAGCTCGATAAAGCCGGGCCAAAGCGGCACCAAAAGCAGGGCAAGCGCTGCCGGCAATACGTATTCGATGGGCAGGTGGAAAACCTCCGCTCCGAAGGCGCGGTGCAGGATTGCCGGTTCCGTCAGCATGACCACAAGGGCCGTCCCATAGAGGAGCGCCCAAAGCGCGGCACCGATCGTTATTTCGGGATTCGGCATGGCAAATGCGTGCGAACTGCCTTGTGCCAGCCGCGCTAGGCCGCCCACGAAAATTAGCAATGCACCCACGGCGCCAAAACCAATCGCGCTTTGTCGATCCTTGACCACCTTTTCGGTGATTCGCTTGATCACCTCGTCGTAGCTCAGCACTCTCTCATTGCCGAGCACCACGTCGATAACTTTCTTATGGCGGCCGATCTCGATGTACTTCAAATCGACGGCTATGTTGCCCCGGCCATATCTCGGGCCCACCCACGAAGGCAAGGCGGCCGGTCGTTGGGCATGATCGAAATCGAATGTGTAGAGCTTGCCTTCCGCCACGACCGTGATCTTGAACGCCCCAGTGGCTGCATCCTCGAGCCTCAACTCCTGCAATTCGCCTGTCAGGCGGAGGAGTTGCTCGCGTGGAGGCAGTGTGTTGAGCCAAGCCACCCCGCCGGCCATGCCTGCCAGAGCGAGAATGGCGCAGCCGAAACTCACGATCACGCGCGGGTGCAACTGTCTCAGCAGCCCTAGCACGCTTGACCCCTCGAAGACGCACCGACCGTCTCTCATTTTACTCGCTGAGCAGCATGTCTATTGTGGGGCTGCTGCAGTGCGCGAGGGCTCCCAGCCGGCGATGCGTTTGCGGCTGGGCCGGATTGCGCACTCTTAGAAGGGCTGGGCAGCCACTGCTAATCGTTCGTCGTCGCCAAGTATCCTGCGGGCTGATTGAGCTGCGGCTTGATCCGCAACGCGATTGCGATCGCCTTCGAGCCGAGCATGACGGTCTGGGTGTCTCGCTAAGGGGTGCTCATTTCCACGGGTCGCTCGCTGATACCACAAGTGCGGGGCGAGCCCCGTAGAATCAGGGAGACCAACCATGTCGCGAAATCTGTCTCCACCCACCCGACGCAGCGGCCCGGTAGCACCAGCTGCTGCGGATGCTGTTGGGCCGACGGTGATGCGATTGACGATCGGGCTCACATCGTCAGCTTGATGATCGTCATTGGTTTAGCCAACCCGAGCGGCGCGCAAAAAACTGGAAGCGGCATACCTCAGGAACACAATGCCACGCTTTTTGCTAAGTGCCTGCAGGATTGGGATGCCGCAACTCACTTGAGCAAGCAGGAATGGTCAGCCGCGTGCCATCGTCTGCTGGTCCAGCGAGGGGAATAGTCTGGCCAAGCGCGAGCGGAAGTCATGACACTGGCACTGGCCCTATCGCCACGGGCCGGCGGCCTTAAAGCGAGAGAACCGACCTGTTGCCGGTCGCCGCGTGCGTTCAACTGCCAGGTCAGGAATGAAGGTGGGGCCGTACTGGTGAAGATTTGCTCGCGGGAACCCCCTCTCGTGAAATTTGGGCCGTGCAGTGCGGCTACTGTCAGGCGGGATAAATAAACCGAAGCCATCCGAAGCTTCCATCACGTTTACTGCTGCGGCACCTATGCGCGCGTCATGAAGGATTGAAGTCGAATAAGCAGGGGCGCTTGACAATTGCGTAAGTCGTTGCTTACTGTAAGCTATGACTTACGAAAAGACCCTGGCTGCCTTGGCTGATCCGACGCGACGGAGGGTCTTCGAACGCCTCAAGTCCGGGCCGCAGTCCGTTGGCGCGATCGCCCGACGCATGCCAGTGAGCCGGCCCGCCGTGTCGCAGCATCTGAAGGTGCTGAAGGAGGCCGGCCTTGTTGCTGACCGCTCGGAAGGAACCCGGCGGGTGTACTACATCGATCCGAATGGATTGGGCGCCTTGCGGCGATGGCTCGACCAGTTCTGGGATGAGGCTTTGACGGCCTTTCAAGCCGAAGCCGAAGGCGATGGGACCAAGAGAAGGGACAAGACGACATGAGCCGTACGATTATCCTCGCGCCAATACGCAAGACCATTCGCGTAAAGGCGCCGATCGCGTATGCCTTTGAGGTTTTCACCAGCGGCCTGACACGATGGTGGCCGCATGACCATGGCGTCGGCAAGAGGCCAATCGCAAAGGTTCTGATGGAACCGCGTCTCGGCGGCCGCTGGCTCGAAATTTCCAAGGACGGCACGGAGACCCCGGTCGCCACGATCACGCACTGGGAGCCGCCGCACCGCCTGGTGCTTCTCTGGCAGATCAATGCGCAATGGAAGCCTGACCTCGCCATGAAATCAGAGGTTGACGTTCGCTTCACGGCTGATGGGCCAAACGCCACCAACGTCGAGCTCGTGCATCACAAGTTCGAGACTATGGGCGCCGAAGCCGGCGCGTCGATGCGCAGGGATGTTGACCGCGGATGGCCCGGCCTCATCGCGCGCTTTGCCGCGGAAGCTGAACGCAATATCGGATAAAGAGGTTATCATGAGCGAAATCATCATCCCCGGTCATCCGGCGAGCCCCTTTCTACGCAGCGTTTGCCTTGGGCTCGCGGAGAAGGACGTCCTACCGGATTGAGCAGATGGCCGTGGGTGACTTGCGCGGCGAGATCAATCGCCGGCGGCATCCCTTCGGGCGCATTCCCACCCTGCAGCAGCTATCACCTCTACGAGACGCAAGCGATGCTTCGTTACGTTGATGCGGTGATGCCAAGACCTCCCCCGCAGCGCGCCGATCCCAAGGCGATCGGGGGCATGAACCAGATTATGGGCATTACGGCTGGTACCTGTTCCCCATGGTGGCGCGCGTCATCATGTTCCAGCGCGTCATCGGACCACTACTGCTGAGCATTACGCCTGACGAGGCGGCAATTGCGGCTGCGGTGCCCGACGCAAGACGGTGCTTGGGAGAGCTGAACCGCTTGCTTGGGAGGAGGAGTGGCAGACCTCAGTCCAATGTCGGCAGCTGTTAGGTCTACTGCGGACCAAGCACCGGACGCAGTTGATATGCAAGCCCTAATGCGGCATTGACGGGATCCGAATTTCGCACCGCAACGAGTGCAGACGCGCGCCGTAAGGCTGGCTGCAGGCTATCTGCCGCTGCGAAGACCCCGGACCGCCCAGGCTGTGGCGGTGAGCGAACGAAGCCCGTCCGGTCGACCACATAGAAACGCACCGCGAACAGCGGTTTTGAGTTGCTGCCGCGCATCTAGGGAGAGACCTGCGGCAAAGGTGCCGACCGGACCTTGGCCGCCGAATAGCGGCTCCCAGCAGTCGTCAAAATTCGCGTAGTCCATGCGAATGGTCAGCGATCCGACCTCGACATCGGCAAGGCCGGCCGTTAGCCAGAGCCTTCTCAGGCCCTCAGGCGTGCTGAGCGGGTTGGAGAACAGGCGATCGCGGGTCCGCCCCGCTTCCGGGTCGAGTGCTGCAGCGGTGTTCCACAAGATCCGCTGATAGACGAGCCCTCCGCAGAAGTCCCACACCGCAGAGGCAACTACGCCACCCGGACGCGTCACACGGACCATCTCGGCTGCCACTTGCTGTGGATTGGGAACGAACGTGAGCACGAGCTGGGCGAGTGAAGCCGCGAAAGATCCCTCAGCACCTGGAAGCGACCCAGCGTCGCCAAGCTCGATGTAAAGGTTTGACAGGGCATGGCGGGCGCGGGCGTAGGTCAGGTAAGGTTGTGCAATGTCTAGTCCGATCACTCGACGACCGGGTCCGCGGCGTGCGATCTCCGCAGCCAGGCTGCGCCCGTGCCGCATCCGACGTCAAGCACGGCGCCGTCGCTGCTTATGCGCGCAAACTCGAGGAATACCGGCGCCAGCACCTCGGTTCAGCGGCCGAGGAAAACCTGATACGCCGCGCCGTCACTGGCGCGGTAGCCCAAGGATGCTGACGTCGACATTCGCGGGCTGGTCTTTCAGTCGATACCGATCATCACATCCGAGGCCTTGATCACCGCGTAGGCGTCTTTACCGGCGGCGAGCTTCAGTTCGTCGACGGCCGCGTTGGTAATGGAGGACGTCACGATGGTCCCGCCGACGTCGATCTTGACGTGCGCGGTCGTTGCGCCCTTGGTCACCTCGATGATTTTGCCCTTGAGGATATTACGTGCGCTGATCTTCATGTCATCGCTCCCATTTTGATGTTGCGGTCGTCAAAAGCATGGCTAACTGCTCGTCGGTCAAATCAACCTGGTAGAAGAGCTTGTAGAACTGCCGTGTTGTCTCCTGGAGGCTGTCGGGAAATTGCTTGGGGTAGAGGACGGAAGTGAGCCACCGCACACCGATCAAGCGGTTGACTCCAGGCGGGGCGTCGAACCAGCCATAGGGCAGGCTGGGAGCGAGGTAGATGCGCTTATCCTGCACCGCCTTGACCGAGGCCCATAGCGGGTCGCTCCCGACGGTGCGATAAAAGGCCGGATCGAGTGCGAGAATTACATCCGGGTTCCAGCTCAATACTTGCTCCATCGACACCTTGCTGAGGCCGCCGGTGCCAGCAGTTGCAGCTACGTTGATCGCACCAACGCGCTCCAGCACCTCAAGGTTGATTGATCCGGCGAGCCCCGTCTCAAGGCCGTTGACACCGCGCCCGTAGTAGACGCGTGGCCGCTCGGCCTCGGGGATGGTAGCAACGCGCGCATGGAGCCCGTTCAAGGTTTCGTCGGCGTAGCGGGCGAGCCTTTCTGCGCGCTCTCTCACGTCCAGCAGCTCGCCAAGGAGACGGAGCGTCTGAGGGGTCTTGGTGAAGGTGCCGTCAAGAAGCACATACGGGATCTTAGTCTGCTCCTGCACGTTGTTGGCGAGCGAGACGTAGGTCGGACCGATACTGCCAATGTCGATGATGAGATCGGGCTTGAATCGCAATACATTCTCGAGATTGGCGGTGCCTCCCCGGCCCGTAAGCCGGCCATACTCGGGCAGTTCGCGTACACTCTTCTTCAGGAATGACTTCTCGGCAGGGGTCGGGGTGCGCACCCACCCGATCATCTTCTCCGGGGCGAGTGTGTAGAGCAAAATCGATGCTGGAGGTCCCGCGGCCATTACACGCGCTATGCGTTCGGGGATCTCGATACTCCGTCCCGCGGAATCCGTAATGCTCTTCGGCGTGTCCTGCGCGAGCCCGACTGGCGCGGGAAAAAAGATGATCCACGTCAAAATGACGTGCAAAGTCAGCAGCCGCTCACGCATGATCACCCTCAGCTTGCAGGTCCGACGCTATGCGGCATAGCTGGTGGAACATAGCGGCGGATTGTGTATTTATATCGAGCAATTGTCCACCCGAATGCTGTGTTGCGAGGAGGAGGAGCACATGGGCGTGTCCAGACGCAGGTGGCTTGCGGGGCTCTTGGGTCTTGCCGCTACAGCGACGTTGATCATCGGGTCGCCGCAACCAGCCGCTCAAGCCCAAGGCGGAGAACTCGTAGTCTTCGCCGCAGCGAGCCTGAAGAATGCGCTCGATGCCATCAACGCGCAGTGGCAGAAGGAAACAGGCAAGAAGGCGTTGATCTCTTACGGGGCTAGTCCCACCCTGGCCAAGCAGATCGAGCAGGCGGCGCCGGCGCAGATGTTCATCTCCGCCGACCTCGACTGGATGGACTATCTCGCCCAAAGGAACCTTATCAAGCCCGAGACGCGCTCTAACCTCCTTGGCAATCGCATCGTTCTCATTGCTCACAACGATAAGGCGCAGCCGATCGACATCAAGCCCGGCTTCGATCTTGCCAAGGCTCTGGGTGACGGCCGCCTATCAATGGCCAATGTGGATTCCGTGCCGGCCGGTAAGTATGGCAAGGCAGCGCTGGAAAAGCTTGGCGTGTGGAGCAGCGTGTCGGGGAAACTTGCACAGGCCGAGAACGTGCGCGCCGCGCTGCTGCTGGTGTCGCGCGGGGAGGCGCCTCTGGGCATCGTATACCAGACGGATGCCGCGGCCGACCCCAATGTGAAGATCGTTGGCAAGTTCCCCGACGACACGCATCCCCCGATCATCTATCCCATTGCCTTGACGGCGCATGGGAACCATCCGGATGCCACCGCATTTCTCGACTACATTAAATCCGCGAAGGCCAAACCACTGTTCGAGGCCCAGGGATTTACCGTGCTCGGTGCTGACAGATCCTGAGGTCGGCACGTTGCAAGGGGCAGCCGCCAATCGACTTAGGACAGATACGCCTGCATCGGCAGGAAATCGACCCGCTCGCCTCGCCTGACGACCTCTCGATCTTCGTTAAGGACAATGAAGCCGTCGCTCCCCGTGAGCGCGGACAGCATGGCGGTTCCCTGCCGATTGCTCGGAGCGACGGCACTTTCTTCGCGGTCGCGCGCCCGCACCTCGGCAAGCAGGAACTGTCGGACCCCGCTCCTCTTTTCAAGAGTGAACGCTGCCGGAATGGACAATGATTGGGGTGGATCGTGGAGTGCGCCGCAGACGACATCAACCATGGGACGGCCGACGGCAATGAAGGCGACGACCGCTGCGATGGGATTGCCGGGCAGGGCAAGTATTGGGCAGTCATCGATATCCCCGACACCAACGGGCTTTCCCGGCTTGATGGCGAGCGGCCAGAATTCCATTGCGCCACGCCGACCTATGATCGAGCGAATGTGATCCCCACTGCCAACGGACATGCCCCCTGACGTGACCAAGAGATCGCAGTCATGCGCGGCACGCGACAGCGCGCCCTCCAGCAGCCCCGGCTCGTCGCGGAGAATGCCGAAGTCGACGACCTTACAGCCCACATGCTCAAGCAGGCCTCGCAGGATGCACCGGTTTGCGTCCCAGATCTGACCGTTCGCTAGCGCCTCTCCCGGCTCGCACAGCTCGTCCCCGGTCGAGAATAACCCGACACTTGCTCGCCTGTGCACCTGGAGCTGCTGGCAACCTAAGGCTCCGGCAAGTGCAACGTCCTGTGCGCGCAGGCGCCTCCCCGCAATGACCGCTCTTGAGCCGAGGCCGACATCCTCGCCCCGCACACGCCTATGCGTCTTGTCCGTGGTGCCCTTTTGAACAACTACACTTATGCCGTCAGTACGGCATACCTCCTGCATGACGACGAGGTCGGTCCCCTCGGGAAGCGGGGCGCCCGTGAGTATTCTGACGGCTTGGCCGGGTCCAACAATTCCGGTGAAGGGATGTCCAGCTGCGCTTCGCCAACCACCGTCAATCTGTTGGCCCTTCCCGGAAGGACGTCACCGGCTCTTAAAGCAAACCCATCGACTGCCGCACTGTCCCAGTGCGGCAGACTTATCTTTGCGATTAAGTCTTCCGCCAGAACCCTCCCGCGCGCCTCCGACAGGTCGACCAGCTCCGTGTCAAGGATCGGACAAAGGTGCGCGCGGATTGCCGCCACGGCGTCAGCGAGCCGAATGGCCTTTACTGCTGGGTCCCGAAGAGCGAATGCCATGTCGCAGCTCCGCGAACTGGTCTCCGGTGGCATAGCATGGCGAACATAGCGCCGTGCCGACATGTATCCTGCCAAGCGCTTGATAGGAACAAAAATATGCTCACAGCGAAAGTGGATGGTCCTGGCAACAGTTAGCTATAGACTCGCTATATTCCATGCAATATATCGTGACATGGCTATCGAGCTTCCACGGCCGCGCACCAAAGCGTGCGCGTCTCTTGCCGGCGGTTTTTCCCCGTCCAGCAAACCTCTGTTTGATGCCCAGGGGGCCCTCGAGAAGAGGCGACGGCGCATGTGGGAGATGAGCAGCTACCTACACTGCTCGATCATCGGCACCTGCCTTACGACGACTGAACTTCGGCAGATTCTCATCAAGGTGGGATTGCCGGCAGCCCACAAAGAAACGGATCACGCGCTTCACGGACACGCCGTAGTTCTGGCCGGGAAACGAGAAATTGCATCCAAGCTGCTGCAGAAGGCCTTGGATCGGCGGCACCGAGCCGCGATAGCCCAATTCAGCAAGGCTCGCGATGCCGAGGAGGTGAGCGCTCTTTGGTTAAATGCGGTCGAAAAGGCCGAGATACCGGGAGGGTATTGGGCAGTCCTGACACACCCGCACACGACCGAAGCTCTTGTCCGGAGTGTCTTCGGCGAGGTGCACATGCTCTCCCACCTCGTCGGTGCCGCCAACTGTGCCGATATCCGGCGCCTGCGAGGGCTTGAATCGGAAAATGCGGCGCTGCAGCAGAAGGTCGCGCGACAGCAACGTCAGTTACGGGACGCCGTAGTCACGCGCGACGCAACGATCGCAGGGTTGAACGAGATGCTTGGTAGAGCCATCGTCTCGTCTCGGCTTGTGCCGAGCACGAACACCCGACATGCTGACGGGATTGAGCGGCAAGCGACTGTGCAATTGATTACCGAGTTGCGGGGTCGCTTGGCATCGGAGGTTGCCAGACGTGAGAAGATCGAACGGCGGCTCGGCACCCTCACGGCTGAGCGCGACAGTGAGCGCGAGCAGCGTCGCATCGCCCAAGAGCGCGAACGGGAGCTGCGCCAAGAATTGGAGTTGGCAGAGTCATCGCTATCCGCCGGCATATCAATAAACGACCCGGAGCATGAGCCGCCCCTCGATCTGAAGCAGACAGTTCTACTCTACGTTGGCGGCCGACCTCATCAGGTTGCCCAATTGCGCGCGCTTGCGGAACGATCTGGGGCATCGTTCCTCTATCATGACGGCGGTATCGAGGATCGGAGCGGATTGCTCGAGGCCCAAGTTTCCCGAGCCGATGTTGTTTTCTTTCCTGTCGACTGCGTTAGCCACGGTGCAGTGGCGACTGTGAAGCGCGTTTCGCGTCACGTAGGCAAGCCGTTTGTTGCCTTGCGTAGCTCGGGATTGACGTCACTGGCCGCTGGGCTGCGCACGATCTCACTACAGCGACAGGCCGGCGACCCGTCGGCATAGACTCCAGTGGAAATCGCGGGCCGGCTCTGACTTGGTCAAATCCGGGCTCGACGCTCGAATTGGATGGCGATTGTGTCAGGACGGCTGACAGCGACGCATTCAGCCTGGATTGGTGGCTATCCCCGAAACTCGCGGTGCGAACTGGCGAGGAGGTCGACGCATTCCTGGAAAAACGTCATGCACAGGAGTACAGCACCAACGCTACGTCGTAATCACGCCCTGACGCGCATGATCAAGACCATCGCTGGCCAACTGCCAGGGAAGCAACGGCCTGGGAGCTGGTGAAGGCAGTTGCAGCCGTTGCCGCTGAGACTACCGCGTCGAGCTGGTGGGCGCGGGATGCGCAAGCAAGGAGAGAGAGCTGCTGAGGTCGCAAATGCTTGCCGCAACGAGGGTGGCGTCATGACGAAGATCGCGATTATTGGTGCGACCGGTCCGACTGGCATCCATCTCGCGGCGGAGCTACGCAAGACCAATGCCGTCGTGCGCGTAGTCGCGCGAGGCACGGATAAGCTCTCGCGGCTGTTTCCTGACACGGCGGTCGAGAAGTGGGCGGCCGACATCTTCGACGCCGAGGCGACCTTGCGCGCGATCGAGGGCTGCGACTTGGTGTATGACTGCATCGGGCTGCCTGGCGACCAGATGCATCTACATCCGGTGACGGCGCGAAACATCGCTGCCGCACTCCGGCGCACCAAAGCGCGCTGCATACAGGTGTCAAGCTATTGGGCCTACTACCCGCAAGTGCGGGCCGAACTGGACGAGAACCATCCGCGTGTCGGCGGCCCCCCTTGGGCGCGCTACCGACGTGAGGCCGAGGACATCCTATGTGAGGCGGGTGCGGCCATCCTGCATTTGCCCGATTTCTACGGACCCCAGGTCCACGCAAGCACGCTACAGAATGCGCTCAACGAGGCGGCTTCCGCCAAAACCGTCAACTGGCTGGGCAAGGCGGACGTTCAACGTGCATACATCTTTGTACCCGACGCCATGTGTATTGCCGCCTCAGTCGGCGCTCACATCGGAGCCTATGGCAGACATTGGTGCTTGCCTGGCGCCGGCCCGCTGAGCGGCCGCCTGACCGCCGACATCGCGGGGCATCATCTCGGGCGGCTGGTCAAATTGCGGTCGGCTGGTATGACGATGCTGCGCGTCGTCAGCCTGTTTAACAAGGATTTGCGCGGGTTTCTACAGGTCGCGCCGAATTACATGAAGCCAGTCCGTTACGATGGAAGCAAACTGCAACGGCTGTTGGGGCTGCTGAAGATGACGTCATACGAAGCCGGCATCGGTCAGACCCTAGCCTGGATCGCATCGGGCTCGTGACTTCGCTGTTTCATGGCCACCTTCTCGATGCCTCAGATGAGACCCAATCGGCAACGGGCAATCTCCTTCATTCCAGCGCATCATGCCGCCGCGCAGCCGAATGACATCGCGCACGGCGATCGACCCGAGCAAGGCCGCCGCACTCGCCGAGCGTTTGTCAGTTTTGGAGACAACCGTAAGCGTAAGCCTGCCGACGCCTGGGATTTGGCGTAAGCTCGGCTTCAAGGTGCGCCGGCCCGCAAGATGATTTGCGTGAGGGGAATGCGGCGGGCCTGCCGGATGGCCTAACGCCTTGGCAGAGTTTGATAAGCGGTGCACCGCTCACACATTGACGGCGCGTGGTCCCAATTTGGGATAGGCCCACGGCATCAGCTCGTCGATGCGGGATGCGGGCCATGGATTGACCAGCTTGGTTAGGGTATCGGTGAGCCAAGCGTGGGGGTGTACGTCGTTGAGTTTGCACGTTTCAATTAGAGAAGCAATGATTGCCCAGTTAGCTCCGCCTTCGTCGCTGCCGGCGAAGAGAGCGTTTTTGCGATTTAGGGTAATCGGCCTGATGGATCGCTCGACCGTTTTGGTATCGATCTCGATGCGGCCGTCCTCGAGGAAGTGGATGAGCCCCTCCCAGTGGCTGAGCCCATAGCGAATGTCCTTCGCAATCGTCGAGCGTCCGGGCACACGAGCAAGTTGCGTCTCGAGCCAGATTTTGAGATTTTCGATGAGGGGCTTTGTGCGAGTCTGGCGTTGGGTGCGCCGTTCTTCGGCTGAGCGACCCCTAATCTCCCCCTCAATCCTATAGAGCGCGCCAATGCGCTCAAGCGCCTCCGTTGCGATGGGCGCGTTGCCTTTGGCTGCAATCTCGCAAAACCGGCGGCGGAAATGGCTCCAGCAGTAGGCCAATATCACCAATCCGCCGGCACGATTGGCGTCAATCAGCGCGTCATAGCCTACGTAACCGTCGACTTGCAGGATGCCGCTATAGCCGGCCAGCTGACGCACGGCGTACTTGCCGCCGCGACCGGGTGCATAGAGATACGCCACAGCCGGCGGATCGGCACTACCCCATGGCCGATCCTCGCGGGCGATGGCCCACAGATACCCCGTCTTGGTACGACCGCGCCCTGGATCCAGCACAGGACAGGTGGTCTCGTCGGCAAACAGTTTGGGCGAACCTTTAAGGATCTCGACGAGCCGAGCATGCACTGGCTCGAGTTCGGCGGCTGCAAAGCCCGCCCAGTACGCCAAGGTCGAACGTTTGAGCTGCACGCCCTCACGCGCAAACATCTGCGCTTGCCTGTACAAAGGCAGATGGTTGGCGTATTTGGCTTCGAGAACGTCGGCAACTAGCGCCTCTGTCGGCAGCCCGCCTGGGATCAGTCGGTTCGGTGCAGGTGCCTGCACCACGCCATCGGTGCAAGACCGGCAGGCATACTTGGGTCGCCGCGTCACAATCACGCGCAGCCTTGAGAGGATCTTGTCTAGGCGTTCGGAGGTATCCTCGCCGATGACGTGCAGGGCGCCACCGCAGCATGGACACGCCTTGGCCTCCGGCTCGATTACCACTTCCTCACGCGGCAGGTGCAGCGGAAGATGGCCCCTATCGGCACGCCGAGCGTTCGTCCCTTCGCGCCGGACAATCTCGTTCTTCTTCTCGGCAATCCCGTCATCGGCGCCGAACGAGGTCTCGACGTCCTCTAGAGCAAGAGCCATCTGTTCTGCGCTGATTCGCTCGGATTTGCGTCCAAGGTGAGCGCGACGCAAGACGTTGACGATGTGTTCGAGACGTTCGTTCTGCTGTTTTACCCGCTCGACCTCGGCCGAAAGCACCGCGTGCTCATGTTCGAGACGCGTACGCTCGATAGCTAGCTTCGCTTTCTCGGCAAGTGCAGCTTCGGTCTGAGCCCGGGCGGCCTCGGTCTCGGTGCTGATGGCAAAGAGCATCGCCTTCAGCTTCTCCACGTCATTGGGAAGATCGTCGAGTGATAGCGCCATTGCGGCACTGTCGCTGATTTGCAGGGCTGGCGACCACTCCACAATCAAGCAAATATGTGGATCAATGCGTCGCTGTGGGCCGCATGACACGACGTGCGTGCATTCGCGTCCAGTCGAGGCCTTCCAGTAGGGCGGAGAGCTGTGCCAGCGACAGGCGCATGACGCTCAATAGGGTTCGTTCCAGATCAACTTGCGGAAAAACGCCCCCTGCCGAGCCAAGAACTTGCTCGGTGGCAACAGGTTCCAGTCGGCTGCTCAATCATAACGGAGCACCAACAGCATGCGATAGCGTCACAAGAGCAAAATAAACAACCGCACCCCCGGCCAATACATACCCGACCACTCCTATGCCCAGAACTACGAACGCTGCCGCGTGTCTCAGAGCATCAAGAGTGCGTTGCTTCGAAGAGCTCATCATCGGCCAGAGCCTTATCGCTGAAGGGAGAGTGAGGAGATCGGCACGCCCCGCACTCCGCCTTAGATCACGAGAACGAGGAAGGTCGCTCTCTGGGGATGAGAGCGCACCCGCATTATCCTCTACCGAACCGGCGCGTTGCCATCGGTGATGATCCCGATGCGGGCCTCGGTAAAGCTCCAAGCAAAACTATGGCTAAATCCCATCATGTTCCACGCGCTAGGGGTGCTGATTGCCGCCAACGATGCGCTCTCTTTCAGTGCTCGGGGATTTTTTTGCTGCGTGGCGACGGGTGCAAAAGGGCGCACCACCGTGCCTGCAGACCAGTGATGGGCTGCAAGGATAAAAAGGCACCCTGCTCAATCAACTTTGCCGCGCAGACCTGTCACGAACCTGATCTCAAACGTCTTTTGGGGCGCAAGCGTACATCTTAACCAAATCTTACAAGAAAGTAGGGCCGGTGCCCTGTTGGGGTGAGGGCGCCTGCCCATCGTCCAGGAACAAGATTACCGGGCGAACAACTCAACAACGGATGCAAGCATCGGCTCGTCCAATACGAATACGATGGAGAACTGGCTTGGAAAACTCCCTCTGTGCCAATCCCGGGCAATGGACTTTCTCCGGTAGGGGTGCCTGGCCACCCCGATTACTCATTCGATCCATTGTCAAGGGTGTGCCCGTTGTGTGCGGCTACGAAGTGGTCGTGACCAGGAGACTCGAACCCAAGCGAAGTGTCGCTTGTGAACGTGGTTGACCGCAGACAGACTGCATCGCAGCCAAGGCCTACAAATCAGGCGCATTCAAACACAATCTGTCCCAAGAGGAAATTGAATAGCGTGCCCCGGCAGCGATGAAGGCGGGGCGATTTACTGTTTGCCGGCTCCTCATCCACGCGGGATCGGGTTTGTGGTCGCGACCCGCAGACCCATTGGGGCCAACTCAGGCAGGCCGAGAATGTGGATAGGTCAGTCCGACCACCAAAAACTTAGTGCCTGCGGTGTGGCGCAGGGAGGGGGACCGCAGGCGCGGTCCCCCTCAGGCTTAAGTGAGCAATGCGATTCCTATTTCAGGGGCACGGGCGCCATATATCGGTCGTGATCGAATCTGAAGCTTAGGCCAAGGCGAACGGTATCCACGTCACCCAGCCTGAAGCTGGCGTTCCCCGGACCGGAAAATATCTCCTGCCTAAGGGCATCCCGCTCAAAGGCGTAGTGCAGGTACTCTGCACGCAACAGGATGCCCGGGCGGACTTGAAATTCTGCTCCGGCGCCGAACACGATGCCGCTATCGTCAGTCTTGAAGCGCGCCCCTCCGAAAACGGGGTCAGAGAACACCGTAGGTTGCACCGCGATGATCGTCCGACGACAACGTGTTGCCCCAAACATCGATGAATTTTGCGTTGTTGTCGGCGACGGCGTAGCCGACGTGACCACCGAGGTAGAAACCGGCAAAATTGGCAGGCGCGCATGGGGGCGCAGCGTAGCCGGAGCGCGGCATCCCATCGGCGAACGCAGAACCTGTGCCGAGCGCCATGAGGCTCCCGGTAACGAGCCTAGCAGTTTATTTGGCATCTGATCCTCTCTTGATTCTGGGATGGCTCCCGGCAGCATTAACCTTGGCGCGCAACGCGTCGGCGCCGGCCGGCTGATTGCTCTGGTTCCCACACCGAGGGTCAGAGATACTGATCCGCCTTGTACGAAAGGGCACGCGAGTTCTGGCGATGGAGTTCTCTCGCGCCTGTGGCAGCCGCGCTGCTCTAAGGCGATTCGAAATTGTGCCCAACGACCGGGGTGGACCGTAGAGCCCGGCTTTTCCAAGATGGAGATTGGGGGGCAAAGCTAGGCGTGGCCCGCAATCCCGATGCGTTGCGAGGGATGTAGAATGGGATCCCCCGCGAGTTGAAGCTGGTGGTGCAGCGCGCTGGCCGTGCCCTTGGGGGGGCGTCACGCGAAGAGGCGAGGATGCAACTTCTCGATCCGCCGGATGAGGATAAAGTGTGCAAGCGCGGTGGACAAAGCCCAGGAACGACTTCACGGCGGCGACGTGCGTATAGAGCGCTATCCACAACCAAAATACCCCTTCCCGACCACCGACCAGGGCATTGCCGGGCGTGCGCGAGATTCCTAGCGTTAACTGTTGTCGTGGTCGACGGCACGATCAAGGCCGCCCTTGCCCCTCCGTGCATCGCCGCTCGCGCAGCAGCGCCAGGCCGCTGTCAAAGCTTCAGATAGCGAGACGGACGGGCAGTCAAAATGCGCTGGAAGCGCCTGCAGGCGGTATCGGCACCTCACCAACGGCTGCGGCGTCGGTCCTGCCTATTGAGGGCGAGCAAGGCGAACGCCCGCACGTGGAGAACCGCCTAGTGCACCGGACGTGAAGGCGAGCAGAACGCGGTTCCCTTAATCATGCAGGAGCAATGCGACCTGGCGGGCAACACGGCAGGGCTCGACGGCGAGATCGTGGCGCATGCGGACGCCCTGGCCATCAGCATCCGGTCGACCTCAAGCGCGACGCCCATCTGTCTTTGCAAGATGCAGTTCAGGATCAATGGCCGCAAATTCTCTGGCAAAAATGGATGTTCCCGCGTATTGCCAGTGAGCCAGGAGGAAGGGAATATAGGGCAGTTTCCAGGCTTTGCCGCGGGGGCGGAGGCTCAGTCGTTCGCGCCAACCATAGTAGATAGCCAGCCAATTCTTCCAGACCGGACGCATGTTGGCTTGCCGGATTCCGCGCTCAAGGCTTTTGGGATCGGCTGCGCTCACGCAAACATAACGTGACGCATGCGACGACATCTTCCACACTGCGTGCACTTGCTCGTCAGGGGTAAGATAGCAAAGCGCATTCATACAAATCACCGCGTCATACGTTTTGTCCGACGAGAATGTTGTTACGGAACAGGCTGGCAAAAACGTCACCATGTCTCGAATTTGGTCCGTCAGCAGCGGATGCACCAGGCCTAGAGCAAGCTTCAAGAACTCTGGTTCAATGTCCGTTGCCTCGATTTCTATGGGCGTTCCAACCCGCTCGCTCCATACGATGGCAAAGGAGTATGGCTCCGCCCCTACAGAGCACGCATGGAAGAGAACGCGGGGGCGGTCCAAATCGCGCAGAAGGTCGGCGAGAGTCACGAGAAATGCCTTGTTGCGGAAAAAATCCGTGACGCCAATATGCCCGGCGTGTTTGTAGTTGAGCACTGTTCGCGATCCCCCGGCGTTAGGACTGGTATAGCGCCCGACGCTCACTTAAGCAAACGTGGGTCCCCCGATTCGGAAGCGATCCGGTGGCACTCCAAGCTGCGAGTAGGTCGCGATATATGCGAACTTTGAGTTTGCGCTACCGTGGCTTGCGCGCGGGGAATGGGCGCGCAGCTCCTGCGATTTGGACACCCTGCACACCGCCAGATAGAGGACAAGAGGCCTCTAAAACGCCACAAGAGCACACGAGCGCCGAGATGCCCCCGGGCCACGCGCCGCGTCGTCGCAGGCTAGGTCTGGGTCCGCCCGGGGCGAGCGAGCACCCGAGCCGCCACGGCTATGGCCTGCACGACCCGGCCTCATCCGCAATGGGGTCCGAAAGTGAGCAGCGGACAAAGGGTGTCTGAGCCAGAGTGACGCAGATCGGGAGTATTGAGAGTGGCTTGGCACATTTCCTTCGGGGGAGATCATTTCGGTCATGGAGCATAGAAGGGACATCGATGGCCTGCGTGCTGTTGCCGTGCTCGCCGTGGTCTTCTTTCATGCATGCCGGGGTTCTCAGGCGGCTTTGTCGGTGTCGACGTCTTCTTTGTAATCTCGGGGTATCTGATTACGGGATTGATCGCGCGCGACTATCAAACTGGGCGCTTCTCCTTCGCCACTTTCTACTTCCGCCGTATCAAGCGGATCGTGCCCGCTCTCCTATGCGTCTATGTCGCATCGACGCTTGTAGCTGTGGTACTGATGTTGCCGAGCGACATGGTCGAGTTCGGGCAGAGTCTCATTGCCTCGGCGGCTTTTGTCTCAAACCATTTCTTCTATAAATTGGCTGACTATTTCGGCGGGCAGTCGGAGCTTAAACCGTTGCTGCATACCTGGTCGCTGTCCATCGAAGGGCAATTCTATCTCGTTTGGCCCGTGACGTTCTTACTCCTCTCCCGCTGGCGAATCCTGCGGCTGTCGTCTGTCATCGGGATCGCTTGTGCGGTCTCGCTTGCCGCCTCGGCGATCACGGTAAGCTACCACAAAGAGGCGGCCTTCTTCTTAGCACCTTATCGAGCCTGGGAGCTGTTGCTGGGCGCTTGGCTGGCATTGCTGAGCTCACCGCCGATGATCGGTGCGCGCAGGGCCGAGCTGTCGACCCTCATTGGCTTAGCGATGATCGTAGCTTCGGTCGTGTTGTTGGACGAAGGCCAAAAATTTCCAGGCCTTCTGGCGTTACCGGCCTGTCTGGGGACGGCCCTGCTCATCCTGGTTGGCGCTGAACAGCGGCCAACTGTCACGCGACTGCTCTCCACACGGCTAGTCGTTGCATTCGGCCTGGTGTCATACTCTCTTTACCTCTGGCATTGGCCAATACTTGCTTTTGCTCGATACCATTTCGACCGGCCTCTCCGGTGGGACGAGTTGACTATCCTCCTGGCGCTGAGCCTGTTGGCGGCCGTGGCAACCTATCGTTATGTGGAACAACCTGCACGCCGTATTGCTTTTGTCCGGGTCCCACGTGTAGTCGGTGCGGGCGTGTTGTCGATGACTGTGATCGCACTAATGGGCTGGCAAATCGACAAAAGCCACGGCTGGACCTTCAATATTGACCCAGAGATCCGACGCCTTGACGTGATCGCAAGGTCGGAAAACGTCGATCGTCGTGCCTGCAGCGGGCCAAAAAACACCTTCCGCGACGACGAGGCTTGCACGTTTGGTCGACCTCGTACATTGGGCTCCTATGACATCGCCATATTCGGCGACTCCTATGCCGACGCCTATGCACCAGCAATGAACCTGCTCGCGAAAGAAGCGGGCCTATCCGGCAGACAGATCACAGTCGGCGGATGCCTCGCGCTCCTCGGCTATTATGAAATCATCTCACCCTACGCCACTGAGGCGCGCTGCCGAGCGCTGCGCGAGGCCATGCTTCGCTTCGTGGAGGGCAACTCGCGATTGCAAATTGCTGTGCTCGCACACCGTTGGTCCATCTACACAGGAACTGATCTCTACAGCGATGAGGGTCGCCAGCCCTTCAATCTGCTAGGTTCCAATCAAGACGACCGGTCAGAACAGCATTCCCTTCAAGTCTTTCGCGCCAGCCTAGAGAAAACCGTAGAATTCTTCGTTGAGCGCGGAATTCACGTACTGCTCCTCGGCGAGGTGCCACCCCTTGGTCGCGACCCCATGAAGTGCGTCGCCGCCAGCATCAAGGGTAGTCTCGACAAATACGCATGTCGCCGTCCCGCGGCCGAAGTTCACAAGAGCCTAGACGGCATGAACCATCTGTTGTCCGAGGTCGCCGACCGTCGCAGTGGCGTGTCCTTCTACTCCCCACTCGAGGCGATGTGCGATGAGACATCGTGTGGCCCAATTGTCGACAGCGTCTACATGTATCGGGACAGTGGGCATCTCAATCGAATTGGAGCGGAGCATCTCTCACAATCCATGCGTCTCCCTGAGGTGCGGCCTCGGCAATGAGGTGGTACCGAAGTTTTGAGGAGTGTCCACCACATCGTTATGAGCCGGAGGGAAAATGTCGATCATTCCAGAGCAACGTGCCCACTCCGCAGCTGCGGGCTCTGTGGCCGCGACAGACCCGACACCGGACAGGGTTGTCCAACATCTCGTCCAGCGGATCAGCGAAGCCCGCGTTGAGACATGGCCGTTCCAACATTTCTACGTAGAAGGCATTTTTCCTAACAACGTCTACAAGCAGATACTTGCCAACTTACCAGCTAAGTCCAGCTACCGCCCCTTCAACGCTCGGCGGTGGAAGAATGCAAGCGGTGACCCAACCCGCGATCGCCTATGTCTCTCCGAGGGCGAGCTTGAGCGGATCGACACGGAGCGGCGCCCGTTTTGGTCGATGTTGACCGAGGCGCTCGAGTCCGGCGCATTCCGTCGCGCGGTCTACGCAAAATTGAGCGCCGACATCGCCATACGACTGGGCTGTCCGCCCCATTCAGTGCTCGACCAATCGGCCTATCCCAATGCCATGCTGATCCGAGATTACCAAGACTACCGGATCAAGCCCCACCCCGACGGCCAGCCGCGAGTCGTAACCATGCAGTTCTACCTCCCCCACGAGGGTACCCCCGAAGACCTCGGCACCTCGCTCTACACCAAGCTGCCGCTTGCATATCGGCTCGTCGGTCGCAAATTCAAGGAGGTCAAGCGTTTCCCGTTTCGACCCAACAGCGCCTACGCGATCGCAGTCAACGATTGCCCGCAACGCCACAGCTATCACGGCCGGGAACTGATCACGGCTTCCCAGGCCGTGCGCGACTCTATCATCATCACTTGGGCTTCGCGCTGGACTGCCTTGAGCCAGAAACATCCGACATGATCGGTGAGATCGAGCTCGCTAGCCGCCACTTCCTCGCTGGGATTGCTTCTGGCTGCAGCGAATCCTTGCGTGGGAAGGCCACCCGCCGCCAACCAATTTGCACGTGTAATCATTTTGTGTCCGCACAATCGCGAAAGATTTGCAGCTGGGCCTCGCTGAAATACTCGATTTTCCGGTTCTTGTTGCGGTGCGATAAATGCAGACACAGGTCAGTCGTGATGGTTCGCGTATAGTCTCGGGTAACCTCGTTGACTTCCGCCGGCTCCAGATAGCGGCGGTTCTCGCTGACGAATTCGAGCGCCGCCTTGGGGCTCTTGAATAGCACTTCCGTGAGCAGCGATTTTTGTTCACCGGGCGTCATTGCGCCTATCGGCAGCGAGTTAAGGGCAAAGTCCAGCCATTCATTGGAAATCTCGCTCCGCTTCACGGCCATCGCGATCAGCGCTCGCATTTCCATTGGCGTCAGCGTGCCCAACAACTTTTCTTTGGGCAGTCCAACTTTCGAAAAATCATCATGGTTCGCATCAGAAAGAACCTTGCTCATCAGATCGCGCCGCAGATCCGCTGAAAAATTGACATGCTGCAGCGCGGCCAGGGCATATGAAGGCTTCGCTTTGATGATTTCCGCCACAGCATCGCGTTGAATGTCGGTTGGCAATCGCTCTCCGAAGACCTCCAACGCGCGCACCGCTACGCTTGGGTCTACCATAAATGCAGGTCGCATGCGGGGCGCGAGTTGTGCAATGTCCGGGTCGGAGATGCGCAGCGGTACGGCGTATGCGAGCAGTGTCGCAATGCTGGCGTCGCCCAATGCCTTGGCACGCAGCGCAGATCGCTGCTCCGACGTCAGGCGGTTCGACTTGGAGACGATGGCGACCGCCTCGTTGCCACACCCTGGTGAGGCCAGGATGCGCCCAATCAGCTTGTCGAACTGACCGTCATCAAGCAAATAGGACTGTTGGGCCACCTGAGAAAGTGGCATCACGTCTCCCGCAATCTCGAGAAGGAGGGCAAAGACCTCGTTTCGATGTACGAGGGGAGAATCGGGCTGCGTCAGGAGCCGCAGTAGGGTGGGCAGATGCTTTTCCTCGATTGCCTCCTTCTCGGTATAGTAAGTGCTCCAGGTGGCGCCGAGCACCGTTGCCTCGCTCTGAGGGGACAGGCGCAACCTGATGGGACAGGGAATGCGTTCTGCGATTGTGGCGTGGCAGATCTTCTCAAGTACGCGATCCTGAACTGCACGCTTCTCGAGCAACGCGATTCTCGATCCGCGGGATAGCGCAGCCTCCTCCTGGAGTATCGCACCTGCGGCCCTCGTAAGGGGCTTGGAGAGGTCCTCGTTGTCGTGACGAGTGGCGATGTAGGGTTCGGAATAACGATATTCGAGCTCGAGCGCGTTCGTAATCACTTTGCCCACGACGCTGTGTACGATTCTGCTGCCGAAGTGCTCAGTAAGATACCAGACTTTGAGCGTTGGATCTCGGGTCACCTCGCTCACGATGTGGGCACGTCCGTCTCCGCCGATGACAGCCGCGGTGTACGGTACGTCGCGGGCTGTGACCCATAACGGAACATGGAACCACGTCCACGCAAGAATTAGCCAGGCGGTTACGCTACTCGTTCTGTCCTTGAATGGAGAGAACATGAGCTTGATCAATATTGCGCCTGAGACGCTCAAGAGAACAATTGGCCAGAAGCCTCCCGCAGTCGTGAGCCAGACGGTATCGGTCCAGCACACGTACCGGGCAGCTCCAAGTCCAAGCACACACGGAAGCAGCCCGAACAGCACTGCTGCGGACTTCGCGTTCTGCAGCTTCGACCAGTATTTCATTCTCGACCTCCCCGGCGACCCGGCAGCTCGACGGTCGATCTGATCGTGCTCATTCCACAAACGTTCGTTCCGGGCAATATCATACCCTTCGGGACGGCAGAAGTACCGTCCTTTTCAGTAACTCTGCCAGTGGCTGCGATCACTTCGCACTGGTTGGTCGCTTCCGCATCGCGCACATTGTGGTGCCTGCACGCGCACGTCCAATGTCTGCGCCGACAGGCTTCGCGGACGCAATTGTGGGTCGCCTATCCGCGCGACAGCCAACCTTGGATGGTTCAGTGAGAAGGTCACGGCTGCCGCAAGCGACCCACTTCACTGAGTGCTACCGTTTAGTGGCGGCACCTTCGACAGCTCAAGTAATTTAATTTAGGACCCACCCCTTCGGGTCTCGGCGGCCATGGCGAACGCGATAGAGCTTTGAGAGAAAGGAGAAGGTTCGTGAATCAGGGCCCGGACTGTCCCTCGTTCTGGCCGTCGTGCGGTGTCGTGCACAGGCCCGCCGGCGATATCGAGGCAGGCAAGAGGTTTGCCGCTGGTGCGCGCCGCATGTCATGGCGCAAAACGGCTCGGGTGTTAAAGAGACAACTCTCAATCTCGCCGCCCCGGCGGGCGGGCTACCTCGGGGCGCCGCTCAAAAGCGTACAAGATAGCACTTGCAAACAACCGGGTGGGACGAGTCCGACGGGCTACATGAGTGCGCAGCTCCAATTGCAGAGGAGTCGGGGTGTTGGTCGCTTGCTGGGAATTGAGCTGTAGTGATTTCTGTGGTGTCGCCACGGTTGGTGGTTCGTCGGCCCGGTCTTTGCCCGGGGCGTATCCATTGACCATGTCCTGGTACTCGAACACGTCGCCGCTCACCCAATCGACCATTACGCTTTCGCCGTTTGCCAGTGTTGCGGTTCGGCGTGTGGAACCGGACCTATTCGGTCGCGGCAGCGCAAAGCCGTCGAGATAGGTTGTATTTGAGGCAGGGACGGGAGTGGAGACGTTGAGCGCCAATTGCAGTAGACCAGCCATAGGCCCTTAGGGGCAGGTCGGACGCTGTCTATTGAATGGCAACACAAGAACGATCAGTGGGTTGCGATGCGAGTTAAAGGTACTTAAGAGTTCCCCACCGGCATTGCCGACCTGCAGCGAATGAAACAGTAGTTTACACTGCTGCTGCGTCGTCGGCACAGAGGTCGGTTTTTCCTTGGTGCAATAAGCCCGCCTAAGAGTTGG
>Ga0075425_100000571_pt1 | contig 34646 bp, 23 predicted proteins | sample SoiMethybrSBSTD4_FD_75300 | JGI IMG/M metagenome (GOLD analysis project Ga0075425, IMG submission 75300) | Bulk soil microbial communities from a Populus tree surrounding site in Tennessee, USA - Soil MetaG P. TD hybrid SBSTD4 | ecosystem: Environmental > Terrestrial > Soil > Tree plantation... | reverse complement strand
CGATCTGCCACGCCTGCTTGAGCGCCGCGCCGGTGCCTTCGGGAAACTTCACGTTCGCCTCGACGGGATTCATCCACGTCTGACCGAAGTCGTCGCTCGATCGCAGCACCGCGCCCCAGTGCATGCTGTGCGGTCCGGCCCACAGCCGGCGGCGTCCGGCGCGTCCGTCGTACGCGAGCGCGTAGACCGCGCTGCCCGCGAAGTACGGACCGCCGCGCTCCCACGTCGTGCGCGAGGCATCGCTGCGAAAGATGAAGGCGCCTTTCATCGTGCCGGCGAGCAGCAAAAGGTCGCCGTCGTTCGGTGTGGTGATGTGCCGGGCTTCAGGCATGCGTCAGCTCCTCCTCATTCGACCCAGTGTCCTTCGCGGCAGTTCTTGAATCCGGTCGAGAGATTGAACGGATTCTCGTCGAGATGCCAGACCACGTCGTCGATTCGATACTCGCCGTTGGGCTGCTCCTGGACGATCAGCGCGTCGGTCCACTGAAGCGTCTCGTGCCGCTTCTCCTCCCGCTCCCATCCGATCGCCACGCGATAGCGGCCCTCGCCGAGCTTCTGCGCGAGGCCGATGTTGTACGTCGTCGGCATGCCGTCGGGCATGCTCGTGAAGAGACAGCAGTCGACGAACGGCGGCTTGTCGGTCGTGTTCTGCGGCTGCTGTTTGACCCAGTCCTGCTGGCAGGCGGTCAGATCATCGAGCTGGCGCAACAGGCGTTTCGTGAGCATCGGCGCGATGATGCGCCGGTCTCTTCCCTCGAGCAGTCCGTACTCCTTCTGTTTGACATAGGCGGCGCAGAATTTCTCGACGACGCTCTGCGGTGTGCTGAAGATGGCGGCGAGCACGATCACGGCCAGCGTTCGCATGACTGCACACTCCTTCTGTTTGCAACCACAGTACCGCGCTTCGCGGTAGTCGGTAGTCGGTAGTCGGTGGGCCAAAACCGCTTTCGAACGGAAAGGCGCTACACTCGGCCATCCCCTGACAAATCGGAGAGCCGCATGAAGCCTCGCTTCGCCATAGCCACCCTGTTGATGCTCGCGCTCGTTTCCTCGGCGAACGCGGCCGTGAAGTCGATGGAAGCGCCATCGCAAAGATTCGATCGCGCGGCGCACCTCGCGCGCATGCTCGAGCTGCAGCAGCGGCTTGGGTCCTCGATGGTCACGCTCGCGGCGCAGGCGCCGCTGCGCATCGCCATCAGCGATGACGAGCGTCGCAGCATCAAACAGCGCGTGACGAACGAGACGAAGATGGCCGTCGGCGTCGTGCGCGAGCTCGCGATTCCGATCGACTTCGCACGGAACGACGTCGTGCGCAACGGCGCGCGCATGCACGATGCGTTCGGCGCGACGCGCGGCCGCGACGATGGCGGCTTCGACTGGAGCGGCGTGATCGCCTCCGACGGCGCCGCCGCGGTGCGCCTCCACTTCACCGACGTCGACCTCCCCGCCGGCGCGGAGCTTTACGTCTTCGGCCGCAACGGGATGGCGTTCGGTCCGTACACCGGCCGCGGCCCGAACGGCGACGGCGATTTCTGGAGCAACACCATCGCGGGCAGCGAGATCGTGATCCAGCTCAGCGCGGGCGCAAACGGTTCGCCGCGCTTCACGATCGCCGGACTCGGATACCTCACCGACGACTTCGCGATCGCGAAGTCGCTCGCGCCGCGGCTCGCATCCGACTCCGTGCCGCCGTGCACGTACAACGCGAGCTGCATCGTCGACGCGGCCTGCGTCACGACCAACCCCGCGGTCGACACCGCGAAGAACGCCGTCGCACACATCCTCTTCGTCTCGCGCCGCATCCTCTATTACTGCTCGGGCGGACTGGTTGCCGACTCCGATCCGTCGACGGAGATCCCGTACTTCATCACCGCGAATCACTGCATCAGCACGCGCGCCGAAGCGGAAAGCATCGAAACGTACTTCTTCTATGCCGCGACGACGTGCGGCGGCTGTCCGGCGCGCGGCGCGGCGTCGACCACCGGCGCAACGCTCGTGAAGACCGCGCGCCGCGGCGACTACACGCTCGTCCAGCTCGCGCAGCCCGCTCCCGCCGGCACGGCGTTCCTCGGATGGAACTCGAATCCGATCGCGTTCGCCGGCGGCACCGATCTCTATCGCATCAGCCATCCGCACGCCGCGCCGCAGGCGTACTCGGAGCACGTCGTCGACACCTCCCGCCCCGCCTGCCGCGAGTGGCCCCGCGGCGACTGGATCTACAGCGTCGACATCCTCGGCGGCATCGAGCCGGGCAGCAGCGGCGCGCCGGTCGTCAACAGCGCCGGCGAAATGGTCGGCCAGCTCTCCGGCTTCTGCGGCTCGAACGAGCTCGTCGTCTGCGATCCGCAGAGCAACGCGACTGCGGACGGCGCGTTCGCGGAGTACTACAGCGGCGTCTCGCGATTCCTCGGCACGGGAAGAACTCACTGATCCTCTTCGGTTACAATAACCTTCATGCGCCGCACTGCTCTGATCCTCGCTCTGCTCGTCGCCGCAACGGCTTCAGCGGCTGACTCGCCGCTGGTCGCGCTCGCCAAAAGAACGAACCGCACCGCGTCGAAGACGCCGGTGATCACGAACAGCACGGTCGGAAAAGGCAACGGCAAGGTCTCCATCGCGTCGCCAACCAATCAGGCGCCGGCGCCGACGATGGCATCGTCGAACGCGTCCACCACGCAGCCTCAGCCGCAGAGGACCGCGACGCAGGCAAACGCGCCCGCGGACACGCCGGCCGCCGGAGTGAGATACGTGACCGGCAAGGAGCCGGCGAGCTCCGCGCGCTCGACCGACCCGACCGTCACCGCGCGGTCGAGCGACGTGACGAGCACGGTGCGCTCGTCCGACATGACGAGCACCGTGCGCAGCACCGACGTGGCGAGCAGCGCGAAGAACATCGAGGTGCAAAGCACGGCGCGGTCGTACGACCCGCAGCCCGCCCAGCCGCCCCGCTGAGGGACTTTCCTCCTCTTTTTCGCGATCTGAAGCAGGAGGACCTCCATGCTTCAGCTTCGTCTCGTTCGAGGATTCATCTGTCTTGTCATCGCCGCGGCCGCCGTCGCGGCGTTTGCTGCCGATCCCCCGTCGCTCCCCGATCTCAATCCCGCCGAGTGGTTCGACGGAAAAATGGGCGGCACCTTCGGCGCGAAGACGGTCACCGTGTTCGCGAAGAGCAACCGCGTCGCCGTGGCCGGTTTCCGCGTCGTCTACGTGACGCATGACGAAGCCCAGGCGTTCGTGAGGGCGAGCTATCTGCCCGGACGCGACACCGGATCGGCGCGCGCGAAGATGGAAGTCGATCTGAAGGGCGTCGATGACGCGACCCTGCAGGCCATCACCGATCGCGCGTACGCCAGCTTCATCGAACAGCTGAAGGCCGCGGGCCGCGAGGTCGTCACCGCGGAGCAGTTCAGGGATGCGTACGCCGGATTCAAGCTCCTGCCCGACGGACCGCAGGCCGTCAACCTCGGCAAACTGGAAGGAAAGGCCTTCAGCGCGAAGGGCGTGCCGCTGTGGTGGCAGACCGGCGATCCGTGGGGCGACGCGGGCCTGAGCCAGAAGAACATGCGCGCGTTCAACGAGCTTTCGAAGGCCGCGAACGCGCCGATCACGATCGCGCCGCTCATCGTCATCGACTTCGCGCACATGCAGTCGAGCGGCAATCACAGCGGCCTCGTGGCACGGCGCGCGGAAGTCGGCGCGGCGCTGGCGATGAGCGTCCCCACGTTCACGACGCGCGTCGTTCGCGCGGAGCAGACCCGCTACGGCGGTCTCGTGTTCAAGGGCGATGACGGCGCGATCTCGATGATCAAACGGCTCGACACCGACATCGAGTTCGCCGATCTCTACCTCGTCGATTCGAAGACCGGCACAGTCCTCGGCTGGACCGGCGCCGACTCGAAGAGCGCCAAACAGAAGAAGGTCGCGGAGACGACGAACGAGGCGTACAGCGCCGCGGCGGACGTCGTGCTCGCGAAGGCGACCGGCGCGTTCGCGAAACTGTTCGCGGCGAATCCGGCCGTGGCGCAGAAGTGAGCTCTGTGAAGGTTGCGCCCCTCACCCGCCGCTTCGCGGCACCCTCTCCCCGCCGATGCGGGGAGAGGGGATTGTCAGCATCACTCGAAACTCCGGCGCCGGCGGAATGACGACGCGGAGTGGAGTGACGGTGCCTGAGTCATCGTGATACGCGATCTGAAATTCACCGGGATCCACGTCATCGAACGTGAAGCGGCCCGCGTCGTCGACGACGGCGGTCTCGATGCGCGCGGGTGCGCTGAGCCACCGCGCGTCGGCGACCTGTCCCTCGGTGGTGCGGCTCTCGATCCAGACCGGCATGCCGCCGGCGTCGCCCAGGTCGCGATGCAATTCAACGACGCCGCCGCTCCGCGGCCGGCCATCGGCGACGACGACTCCACTGACGCGCGTCGTACCGAGGCGGATGGCGATGGTCGTTTCGTCGTCCTCGCCGATGTCGATGCGACGCTCATCGATCACCTGGCCGTCGCGGACGAGGCGCAGCAGCGCCGCGCCTGGCGGCGCAACTGCGATCTGCGCGCGGCCGTCGCGCAGCAGCGCTGACGACGACGCCCACGGATAGCCGGCGCCGCCGTAGAGCAGGCGCGCCTCATCGCCGCAGCGATGCACCGGCGCGCAGTCGACGATCACCGTTCGGGCGCGATCGAGCTCGATCGTTGCGTCCTTCTCTGCGGTGACGACGCGCGGCGCGAAGCCCGCGGCTTCGATGATGAGCACGTGCGATCCGTCCGTGAGGCCGCTGATGACGAACGCGCCATCGTCATTCGTGCGCGTTTCGATCCAGTCGCGCATCACGAGCGCGATCGCCGGTCCCTCTTCGCGATGTCGCAGCACGCGGATGACGGCGCCCGCAACGGGTGCATCCTCCGCAACGACGCGGCCCGCGATCGCAACGCCTTCATTCAGCTGCAGCGGACCGAGGTTCAGTGTCTCGTCTTCAACGACGACGCGCTCGGCGATCGGCATCGGCGCGAGGCCGTTCGCACGGATCTCGAGCGCGAGCGTTCCCGCGTCGAAACCGGCGATGTCGATCACACCGTTCTCGAACGCGACGACGCGCCGCGCGCCGTTGTTCAGCACGAGCACGTTGCCCGTCTTCGCGTTGATCAGCGACGCAATCACGCGCACGCCGCGCGAGAGCTCGATGACCTCGGTCTTTGGATTCACATCGATTTCGTTCGAACGGAATCCGCGCGCTTTCGCGGTCAGCGTGAATCGATCGGGAACGTTCGCGAGCCGCGCGACGCCGTTGCGATCGGAAGTCGCGGCAACCCCGTCTGAGGTGCGCAGCGTCGCGCCGGCGACGGGATCGCCCGCGGTGTCGACGACGCGAAGCGCGACGTCGCGCGATGCGACGAGCGTGATGTCGCCGAGGTCGAGGTCGGCGCGCGTCTCGACGCGGCGAAGCGCGTTCGCATGGCCCGTTTGCTTCACGCTCAGCTGAATCGCACCGGACGGAAGACCGCTGGCGATGAATCGGCCGTTCGGTGCGGATCGCATGCGCCGCCGCAAACCGCGAGGGAGTCCATCGACTTTGAAGACGGCCTCGATCGATGCGCCGTCGATCGCCTTCCGCTTCGCATCGACGACGCGGCCCGTCACCGTGATCCCGCGCTCGAGCTCGAGTCGCGACGGCATGCGTGACGGTTCGGACGTCATCACCAGCGGGATTGCCTCATCACTCGAGACAACGACGACGTACGGCATCGGCGGCACGGCGGGCAGCGTGATCCTGCCATCCTTCGCGATCGCCCACGCTCGCAGCGCATTTCCCGGCGCAGCCATCGACGGCTGCTCGAGCTCGACGATCGCGTTCGCTGCCGGAAAGATCTGAATCGCGACCTCGCGCGTCTGGACTGCGGCAATGACGGTTGCCGTTTCGTCATCCTGAGCGGAGCAAAGGACCTCGCCTGCGCCGCCCTCGGCGACGACGAGTTCCTTCGCTCCGCTCAGGATGACGACGCGTTTTTGCAGCGGTTCCCACCACGTCGCGAGCGCCGGGCCGCTCACGCGCACGCGCACGCTCGCGTCTTTCGGGACGTGAAGGATCGCGTCGCCCGCATCATCGGTGATCGCGAACGGCAGCATCGCGTCGGGGACGTCGTCGAGCATCGCCGTCGTGCCCCAGATCACGCGCGCCGCGCGCGCCGGCTTTCCGCTCGCGCGATCGATGACGTGCACGCGATGCGTTTCGGTGGCCACGCAGTCGCTCGATTCGAGGCGCTGCGGCGCGCAGCCCTCGGACCACCACCATCCGCGCGCGACGGTCGCGTCGGGCGGAAGCGAGAGTGCGGCGGCGAGAAGAATGGTGATTACTGGAGTTTGAACAACCAGAGATGCGGCCATCGCTGCGCGGTCTCGATCGACGCAGCCTCGCCGCGCGGCGGCATCGATCCGACGCACGCGAGACTCGTGCCGCTGGCGGCGCAGCGGAGATGTCCGAATGGTCCAATGCGATCGATGCCGAGGCGGACGGGCGGCGCGGCGCCGCCGTCGCGACGCGGCCAGACGAGATCCCAGCGGACGCTTTCCTTTTCGACGCTGCGCACGATCAGCGCCGGTCCGCGCGGCGTGACGACGAGATCGTCGACGATCGGCTGCGCGTTCAGCAGCAGCCGGTATCGATTCACCACGTCATTCGCGAAACGCATCACGACTTCGGGCCGCGAATCGATCACGTACTGATCGAGCTCGCGGCCGAGGACTTCGAGGAGTCTCCCGCTCGCGTCGTAGCGATAGACGCCCGGCTCCGCGCCGGTGACGACGTCGACGCTGCCGTCCGCCGCGGCGGCGATCGATCCGGCCACTCCCCATGATGCGGTGCCGAGGACCTTTCTCCCCTGCTCGCCGTTGCGAAGCTGGTGCAGCGGTTTGTAGTCGATCCATGCGTCATCGACCGCGCCGCAGAATGCCGCGGCATTCGCGCCGCTGCCCGCGCCCGACGTGATCGCGCCGATCACGCAGACGCGCGGACCGCGCACCGCGACGTCGGTGGCAACGAACTTCAATGTGCGCTGCGCGATGAGGCGTTTCTGATCGCGCATGCGGAGCGAGAAGCCGCCGTACGCGCGCAGGCTCGCGGCGACGAGCGTCGCGCCGTCGCTCGCGATGGCCTGCGGGTCGGGCAGTCCGTCTGGAAGCGCCGATCCCGCGAGCACCTGCGAGGACGTGTGATCGCCGGTCGAAAAGCGGAAGACGCCGCGCTCGGTCGCGATGAGCAGCGAGCGCGGCGACTCCCACGCGACGTCGTTCGCATGACTGCCCATGGTTTTGGGCAGTTCCAGCGAATCGCTCGGCGCCACGGCGAGCGCCGTCGCACAAAGAATCGCCGCCGCGATCATGGTCAGCCCTTGACGACGATCTCGGCGTAACAGATCACGCAGTTGCCGGGAGGAAGCGTGTACTGGCAGAACGAATTGCCGTTCCAGTCACGGGTCATGAAGCCGAGGATGCAGTTGACCGAGTCTTCGTCACGGGCAGCGGCGGGACTTCCGAAGAGCAGGAGCGCACCGAGGACGAGCAGCAGGATCACCGACTTCCGTTTCATGTGATTTTCCTCCTTCATGCAGTGTGCACTATCCTGCATTCAGGAAGGATCTCGGTCAACGCTCAAAGATGGATAGAAGCGGATGCGCTACTTCACCTCGATCGTCGTGCCCAGCTGCTGCGTCTGACCGCCCATCATGATGCTCGTCTCGATCTTCCCGCCTTTCTTCCCCGCGATCGCGTCGTACGTGAGGGTCATGCTCGCGCCCTGCGGAAGCTGATCGACGAAGAACGTGAGCGGACCCTTGAGCGACGTCTGGAAACCGTCGGGCAGCAGTTCGGTCAGTTCGATGACGCCCTTCAGTTTCGACAATGCGACGAGCGTCCACGTGACCTTGAACGGTTCGCCGGCATCGATCGACGGAGTCCGCCGGAACATGAAGAAGTCGGGATTGAGCAGGGCGCAGCGGGTCTCATCGCGCAGACCTTCGTCCTGAAGGCATCGGCAGACGGGCGCGTAGTCGGGGATGAACGGAATCGGCAGTCCCGGCAAACCGCCGAGGGAGCCGTGCACCGTGCAGGGACCGCCGCTGGCGTGGACAGGCGGCACGTCGACAAATGTCTTGAACGGATAGTCGCCGTCGGCCGACGGCGTCGACGACTGCGGCGTCCAGTCGGTCGTCGGCGGCGTGTTGTTGACGAACCACGCGTCCCCGCGCGTGTAGCTGTCGCCGTCAGGACTGCGATAGAGAACGCATTCGCCCGACTTGTCGAAGAGCTGAATCGCGAATCGATCGCCGGCGTTGAAGAAGAGCGACGTGCGCAGCGGGAGCCGCTGAAACGCGGGCGGCGTTCCCGGTGCGGGGAAATCCGACGCGCGATAGATGTCCGTCGAGAGAATGGCTCCGTCCGGACGATCGCCGTTCAGTTCGCGGATCTCGAGAATCACCTCGCCGCTCCTGCACGCGATCGGCACCTGCACTTCGACGAGCCTGCCCGTCAGCCCGGCCGTCACCGTCTGCGCGAGCTTCTGCTCGACCTCTCCGCCGATCGCATAGTCGCGAGCCGGATCGCGCACGAGCGGCTGCTGTTGATCGAGCATCACGACCGCGCCCGCGCGGACAGACCACACCATCGACACGATGAAAAACCAGCGACGCATCACACAACTCCTTTTCCTGGGCGTTTCGGGTTGTGCGAGCGGTCAAGCCACACGCGTGCCACGGGAGGGAGGGCCTGTGAGGGGGATCACGGTTTCACCCATGCGCGATGCGGTGTCTCATCGTTCGATGCGCCGTCTCATCGCCGCGCTGTTGCTGCTCGTCGCATGCGATCGCGAACCGATCGCGTTTCCAGCGCGGCCTCCGAAACCGGGTGCGGCGCACGTTGCAGCGTTTCGGCGCGACGTCGCGGCGCGCGCCGGAGCGGGCGCGTTCGATTGCCGGAGCAACGAGGCCTGCGCCGAAAAGCACCTCCGTCGCAATGAGCCGTTCTACTGCGTCTTTCTGCCGCAGAGGCTTCACCTCAAACGCGTGCCCGGAGTTCCGCAACCCGAGCCGAACCATCCGTACCCCTTTCCTCCGCCTGTGACCGGCTGGTACAGCATCGGCGACGGCAGGATCTTCGGCGTGATGAGCACCACCCAGGGCAACGGCGTCGTCGTCATCTTCGATCGCAACGCGCCTCGTCCTCCGTCGCACGTCGGCGGGTCCGTGAAGACGCCTCGCTATCGTTGCGGACGGACGACCGCGTGCTCGAACGAGTTGAAAGGCTTCTCCGGGATCGTGATCGTCGAGGCCATCATTTCGGAGCGCGGCACCGTCGATGACGTTCGCATACTGAAACCGATCGCCGACGAGAAGGCAAACGCGCTCGCGATGAAGCTCGTACGAGGAACACAGTTCGCGCCCGGCACGATCTTCGGATATCCGACGCCGGTCATCTACAACCTGACCGTCACCGCAGAGCGGGATTGCGTCAGAACACGGATCGCGCGCTGATGTTCATAATGCGCCGTTCATGTCCATCGACGGCGTCACCTCGAACCCTTTTCGCCAGCGGCTGATCGGCACGAAGACGAATTTCAAGACCGCCGTGTGGCAGGCGAATGCCGAGGGAAAGGACAGCTCCGCCGGCAGGACCGACTTCGCGTTGAGCGACAGGCCGCGCTCTGCGTGCGCACGATGTTCGGCTACGACCGCAAACACCGCGACGCCATCGTCGCGAAGGTTCGTGATGCGGTGGCCGCCGCGTTTGGATTCTTTCCATGGGCACCGATTGCGTGGATGCTCGGCTGGGTGGTCTGGTTCGTGATCCACTTTTAGAATGACGGCTTTCTCACAATCACGCACAGGCAGATCGAATGTGCGCGCGAGACCAAATCCAGGGCGCGCGGGATGACGGCTCTCATCGTTCGAGACCAACACCGATTGGCGCGAGATGACGACTCTCATCGTTCGAAACCAACACCAATGTGCGTGAGACCAGATCGAATGTGCGCGCGATGCAACGCTCATCGTTCGAGACCAACACCCAATGGGCGCGAGACCAGAACCAGGACGTGCGAGACCAAATCCAATGGGCGCGAGATGACGACTCTCATCGTTCGATACCAACACCAACGTGCGCGCGATGACCACGCTCATCGTTCGCCACCAACACCAATGTGCGCGAGACCAGAACCAATGCGCGCGCGATGCGGCTCTCATCGTTCGATACCAGCACCCCATGTGCGCGAGACCAGAATCAATGCGCGCGAGACCAGACCGAATCCTCGCGAATCCAGACTCGAATCCTCGCGCATCCAGACGCAACCCTCGCGCATCCAGCCGCAACCCTCGCGAATCCAGCTCGAATCCGTGCGATACCAGACTCGAACCATCGCGAGACCGGAGCGAATGAACAGCGAGGAAGTCCATCGACCCTGAAGACGGCCTCGATTGATGCGCCGTCAATCGCCATCGACGCGCCCCGTCACCGTGATCCTGCGCTCGAGCTCGAGCCGCCGCGTTCAATCGAACGCAATGAGCGGCTCTTTCTCCGGAATCTCGAGCGCTGCATACGGCATCAACTCACCAGGATCGAATCGGCAGAGTCCGATGGAGTGGCCGAACCTGCCTGCGATGTCGCCGATGATGCGGTACTGACCGTTCGGACGATAGGCGACGAGGCCGTCTTTGAACTTCGCGAGTGTCGCGACCCGGCTGCCGGTCTTCAGGTCGAAGACGAGAACGACCCCTGGACCCGCCGCGCAGAACAGCGTGCGTTCGTCAGGGGAGATGGAGACGCGCCTGATCTGAGAATCGACCGGGATCACGAACCGTGGCGCACTCGCGATTCCCTTCCGGATGCGCAATTGCGTCGAGTTCCACGTGATCAGCCATTGCCCGTCGGCGGATAGGAACGCATCGCTGGTGTCGCGTTCGGAGAGTCTTTCCTCGACCCGCTGCCCGCGGACCTGCAGAACGTGCACGCCGTCGTAGTACGACGTCACAACAGTGCCGTCACGGGTAACCGTCAATGCAGTCGTCGAGATGTCGAGATCCGTTTGAACATCGATCTTTCCGGTGCGCACGTGGGCTCGCTGCAGGGTCGCGTTGTCAGCGAAGCCGGAGAAGATCCACAACATGTCCGAGCCTGGCTGAAACGCAAGAGCACTCACGCGTCCATGCACGTCCATGGAATCGAGCTGCCGGCCTTTCTGAATGTCGACGACCAGGACCGTGCGGCCCTCCTCCACGGCGGCGAGAAAATCGCCCTGCAGCGCGACGACACCGCGGCCGAAACGAAACTCATAGGTGTACAACCGCACGCCTTCCCGCGAGAAGACGTTCGCCGTTCCCTCCTCATCCACGACGACGACACGGCTGGTCGCCTCGTCGATCGCGCCTGACCTGACAAGCCTCGGGAACGTTAGAAATGACGATTCGAGACGCGGTTCATCGGAGATCCACGCGCGGAAATCCGCCGAGGTGAGAACCGCAACACGGGAACGCGACCGCGCGACGATGTCCAGAATGCGTTCGGCGTCCTCGGTGATCACACGGACGATCGAGAGGTGCGCCACGTCGACGATCGACAGGCCATCCGATCCACCGGCGGCGATGAAACGGCCCGAGGGATCGAACTGAATCGCAAAAGCGCGGAGACTCATCCGCGACGACTCGGACGTCGCCAAATCGACGAATACCACACTGTCACCCTGCGCATACGCGAGCATGGATCCGCGTTCGTCGATCGTCATCGATGTGATCAATCCCGGCCCGACCGCTACGTCTCGCCCTCCTTCCTCTGTCACCACGTGGATGGCACGTCCAACAGCGTCATGCATCGCGGCCGTTGGCGGCGTGAGCGTCGCAGAAAACGCGCTTATGTAACGGCCCGTGCGAGAAACCTCGGACGACTTGTTCCCGCGGGAACGCTGCCAGAGCTCGACTGAGCTTTGCAGGCGATTCGCGAGCCAGGCGCTGTCTCCGTCAGGAGCGACTACGGCGAGGTCCCACGCGGCAGAATCGGTCGCGAATGCGGTCGAGACTTTCATCGATTCGGTGTCGATGTCACGGACCGCCTTTGACGTTGCGACGACGAGCCTTCGAGAGTCTCGTGTAAACCGGAGCGCGCGGATCCGATCCGTCTGGAAGTCACCGAACCATTCGCTGCGGCCTGTCGCCACCTCGATGATCGCAACACGACCTCCGGACGTCCCCACGGCCAGACGCCTGTTGTCGTCGCTGACCGAAAGAGCCATCACGTCGCCGACGGGAAACTCTCTCAACAACCGCCCGCGCACGACGTCGTAGACGCGAATACCGCTGGACGAAGTGCGATACAGATACTCTCCCGTGCGATCCCACAACATCAGCCGCCCGCCCGTCGTATCCAGCACGGACTGAAACGTTTCATCGATCCTCACCGCTGCACCGAACGTGTTCGCCGTCGCGAGCTGCTCGGCGTCGATCTCCGCTCCGATCAGCTTCGCGCGCGTCAGATTGGCGCCCGTCAACTTCGCTCCGCCCAGCTTCGCTCCGATCAGTCGCGCGCGCGTGAGATTGGCTCCCGCGAGGTCCGCATCACGAAGATCGGCACCGGAGAGGTCGGCATCGGTCAGGTTCGCGCCGCGGAACGACGCGCCATGCAGCGTTGCGTCGATGAATCGCGCCTCGACGAGATCACTCTCCGCGAAGTCGGCATCGCCCAAAACCTGCCCCGAGAAATCCTGGGCCCGGAGGTTTGTACCTGCGAGACGCATCGTCGTCGCCTCGCGCTTCCGCTCCTCCTTCGGCAGCCGATTGAGGATGTTCACCGCGTTTTTCTTCGCGACGGGATCGGGTGACGGCGCCGAAGCGATCTCGCGCGCCCAGACGACCGCAGCGGCGCCGCCGAGGTCGATGAAGAAGTCGACCATGAGACGGGACATCTCTTTGACGGTCAGCGCGCGCGCAATCGCGCCGGCGCGAAGCTCATTCGCGGCGTTGTTCGCGACGAGCCACTCCAGCACCGACTGATGCACGAACGAGAAATTGCCGTCCGCGTCCCGGACGAGCAGCGTTCCGGACGCGACCTGGTGCGTCGCGCTCGCCGGCTCGAAATGCGGTAGTGAAACGATCGTCTCGGCGATCTTCTCCCCCACCTCGGACAGACGGATCGTCGGATCCGGTCTCTCCCACAAGTGACGCGCCAGCACCGACACGGCGTCCCAGCGCGTCGCGAGCGGCAGCCCCGGCGCGGCCCCTCTCGGCTCGATGCGATCGATCTCGAATTGCAGCCATCGCTCGATCAGGACGCGATACAGCGCGGCCGAGGTGACCTTGCCATCCGAGCCCCTCGCCTTTTCGAGATCGACGCGTTCCAGCTCGGCGATGAAACTGAGCATGCGCGGGTTCTCGGACAGGCCCATCAGATCCTTGACGTCGTCGAGCAGCTCCATGCGCCGCTGCGCTTCCTCCTCACTCCCGGTCCAGCGCGTGAGAAACGCCTGGATCTGCGGGCGTTCGAATCGGAGGAGCCGCACGATGCGGCGCCCGCCCACGATGTCGAGCCGTTCGCCGAGCGCGGTGCGCACCTGCTGATCCGACTCGAAGAATTGCGTACGGCTGGTGACCACGACCTTCGCATTCCCGACCGCGGCCTGCAGCAGCGTCTCGAGATGCTCCGCGGCGCGCTCGTACGTCACGCGCATGACGAGCTCGTCGAAACCGTCGAAGAGCAGTGCAATCCGCCCCTGCTCGAGCATGTAGCGGAATGCCTTCAGATTCAGGTTCTGAACGTCGTTCCTGACGAGATGCTGCGCGACGAGCTCTTCGAGCGTGCGGCCCTTCTCGAGGGTTCGCATCTCGATGAAGATCGGATTCGGATGGCCGATCTCGGCGAGACGCACCGCGAGCCGGCGCTGCAGAAAGCTCTTTCCGGTCCCGAATTCGCCGAGGACGACGATGAACTGCGAATCCGAGCCGGTCATCGCGTCGACCATCAGATCGAGCGCGTCATCGCCCACGCGATCCTCGCCGGAGATGGTCGTTCGGTAGCGCTGCGGAATGTAGAGCGAGGCCGGATAGCGCGGATCCTGCAGCAGCCGCGTCGTCTGGGCGCTGACGAGCGGTGCAAAGTTGATCAGGCCCTGGTATTCGAGCCACGACTGGAGATTCACGCCGAGGCGCTTCGCTTCAGCGCGGGCTTCCGCGGAAACCGCATCCGTGCTGCCGTATACGATCAGCGACGGCACGCCGTAGTCGTACGTCTTGTATCGAGCATGGATCGAGCTCGCGAAGGCGCGCACGACGTCAGCCGTCGGAAGTCCCGCTACGGCGCCGACTGGAAAGATCGTCACGAAATCGCCGTGCTGCAGCGAAACGCGGAGGTACGGCAATGGATCGCCGGCGAGGCGGAACGTCTGGATGTCGACCGCGCTCCCGTGACGCAGTTGCGCGACCCGCTCGACGCGACTGAGCAGATCGTCCTGCGGGAGATGCAGTGCCCGCAGATGCGGCGGGATGTGCTCCACGGGAGGAGGCGGCGCGCTCTGGTCGGGAAAAGCGCCATGAACGCGGTCGAAACGGATCGCGTCCGCAACGATCCACTTCTCACCTCGATCGTCCGCGCGTGTATCGCCCGTGAAATGGGGCTTCGCCGGATCCGGCACGTACGCGCGGGCGATGCGCTCGATGCCGTGCGGCGTGACGCGGAGAACCTGATATTGATTCGGAACTTCCGGCGGCCGCTGATCCGGCTTCACCGCGGCGCTGCCCGTCGCATAGATCGGGACATTGTTCCGAAGGACGTCCGCTTTGCCGTTGTGGGTGTGGCCGTGGAGGACGAAGTGAACGAGCGGGCCGAGATACGCGTTGAGCATGTCGGCATCGCGGAGGTTCTCGTCATCGCTGGTATTGCCGCGCCGCACGTTGTGGTGCACCGCCGCGATGCGCAGCCATCCCTGATCGGCATACGTGCGCAGCTCGTCTGCAAACCAGCGGTACTGCGGCTCGCCTGCGAAGCCATAGTGATCGTCGGGACGGTGGCTCTCCGCCATCGTTGAATTGAGGCCCGCGACGACCGTTCGGATCTCCGGAAATGCGAAGAGCGTGTAAGGGCGCTCCTCTGTAAACGCGAACGGGCATCCTTCGTACAGCGACGTAAAGAAGCCGCGGAAGAATTTCCACTTCGCGAGGAAGGGCGGAACGGGATCGATGTCCTCGGCCGAGCAGTCCTTGAAGTAGGCCTCACACGCATCGCGGTTGATGTCGTGATTCCCCGGAATCACGGCCATGCGGGAAGCCGGAAGCGACAGCGCATCGAGGATCCGTCGCAGAAAGGAGTGGACCCGCTCGAACTCTTTCTTCTTCGCCCACTCGGCCAGGTCGCCTGTGACGATCAGCAGATCGGGATCGACGCGGTGCTCCTCGCGAAGATACCGAAGGTCGTCGATCAGACGCTCCGCGAGCGAGTCGAAGCGATTCGCAGGATCGGCGTTTTCGGGAAAGCGATGAAACCTGCCGTACTGCAGGTCCGACAAATGGACGATGGTCACAGCCTCGGGCATCGGAGTCCCTCTCGCGAGAGTCGCTAACGGAGGAGTGGCGCGGGATGTCCGAATCCCTACCTGTCAGAACACATACCCCGCCCTCACCCCCACCCGATCCAGCGCCGTCTGCAACGCCGTCCCCGGCGCGACGCGGAAGTGCTGGTTCACGGAACGAGCAGCGGAGATCGAAGCCGACCGGGAACGTTTTCTCGTTTCTCAGGACCATCACCTGCGTACCGTCACCGAAGGCGGAGGGACGCATGCGAACGCGCAGCGCCTTCACCGCGCGTCGCGCGGCGTTCCGTTCGGGGTCCGATCCCGAGCCGGGGGATCGCTCCGACTTCGCTCGCGCGGGCGCGCGGCCGGCATCGCGGAGCTCGCCTTCCGCCGCGAGGCGCAGCTTCCGCTCGGCGTCACGCTCGCGCCTCGTCTCCTCGAGCTGGCGCCGCAGAGCCTCGCGCTCGCGGTCGAGAGCGAGACCCGCAACCAGCCGCTGCGAGTCCTCTTCGACGTCCTTCGCAATCATTGCGCGGAGCGAGTCATTGCGAACGGACGCCAGGCGCGTGCGCGACTCACGCATCGCCTGATTCACGACCGCGGCGTCGTGTTCGTCGATCCCTTCGAGCGGTGCCTTGACGTAGCGCGCCTTCTCCTCGGCGTTCTCGCACCCGATCGCGAGAACGCAGCCGAGCAGAATCGCCGAGGCGAAGGTCGCCCGGTTCATGAGTTGTATTTCGCGGCAAAGGACTCGTCGCTCATCGACAGATAGACGATGCCCTCGATGAAGCCGGCGATCGCCGGGACGAAGGTCCAGCAGAACAGGAGATAGAGAACGCCGAGTCCCGGCTGTCCGAGATAGAACTTGTGAACGCCGAGGCCACCGAGGAAGAAGGCGAAGATCGCGGCGCTGGAGCGGCTGCGAAGCGTCGCCGGCGCCGCCGTGCGCTGGCGAACCCCGCATTTCGGACAGATCTCCGCGCGCGAATTGATCACCGCGCCGCAATCGCGGCAAAAGCTCTCCATGGAAACGGCCGAAGCAGTCATGACTCTCCTCCTTTGAGTGCTATCGACACCGAGCAGAAGGAAAGGTGTGGGGTGTGTCGTGATTCAGTTCGAGTCGTGTCTCCTTGTTCGATGCGTCTTCTCGTCGTCGACTTCAGCGTGCCGCTGTGGTGGATCATCGCCGTCGAGGATCCCGGCCCCGGATTCGCCATCCGCTGGGAGAACGCGATCGACGGCACGCTGGAAAAGGCCGCGTTCTGGTGCGTACGATGTTCGGTTACGACCGCAAACGCCGCGACGCCATCGTCGCGAAGGTGCGTGATGCATTCGCCGCCGCGAAACGCCGCCCGCAGCCCGCGGTCGTCACCGCCGCCGAGACGATCTCGCGATGCGAAGTGTGCGCGCCGGATCCGGGCGGAGCATGTCGGCGTCCCAATACGCGCGAGCGACGCTCGGCTGCGCAAGCTCGATGTCACAACTTGGAGAAAACTGCGGCGCAGGTCCCTCTATCCCTTGCGAAGGAGGTACGGATGCTCACAAAGACCGGCCCGGGACGCTACCGCCACAGCGCAGACGACACCTACACAATCGAGGTCAGGACGGAAGGAACGGGCAAGCGCATCGTCGCGGTGCTCGGTGATAAACGCCTCACGCTTCCCGCCGAGGTCGATCCCGATGATTACTCGGCATTCGGCTCGCGATACGACATCAACACGCTCTTCACATTCACGATCGACGCGACGGCCGACGCAAAGTACACGGTGACCCTGCGCGACTCCGACGAAGAGATCGTTGACACACGCGTGGTTCGCCGGCCGGCCGGATCGTCACTCCCATTTTCCCTTCTGCGCCTCTTCGAATTCCAAGTGACAGGAGCCTGACATGTATGCAAGACGCCTTGCTGCGCTCACCTCACTCATCGTCGCGATCACCGCGCCATCGTTGCGCGCGGCGGACAAGATCGCGGACCGCTTCGTGGCGAAAGTCATCTCCGAACAACTCGATGTCGGCGGCAACAATCGCCATCTCGTAATTCTCCAGGCCGCGCGTGAGCTCGGTATGTTCGATGCAGCGCTCGCGGATACCGCCGCGAAAGTCGACGAGAGCCGCGCCGACAAGCAGCCCACTGGCAGCTCAAGCACGGCAGGCAGCGTCGCGAAAGCGGACAAGCCCGGGATTGCGGAGCTGCTCGCCATCGCGCTCGAGCGCGGAGCCATCTCGAAATCAAAACAGGGGACGAATGTCACGCTTAGCACCACGCCGTACCTGCTCTTGACGGCCTTCGGCAATAACGACACGCCGGAGAACTGGGAATCGCTGGCGTGGGCACGCCGCATCTCCGTCGCTTCCACCTTCTCATCCGAAGCTGTCACGGAAGGCGACTTTTCGACCTTCTTGTCGGGCGAGCTGAAGCTCGCTCTCGGCGGAAACCGGACCGGTCGCGACGCGGCCCTCATGCTCGCATCCGCCGACGACATCGTTGTCGCGAACCTCGCTGGCCTCCGGAGGTGCGAACCGTTCCTAGCGACACCGAGCGGTCGTGTCCTCGAGACACAGGCGCTGGCGTTCGACGCATCGCTTCAACAGAACGCCGCGGCTGGCGGCAGTAGCGCGGAGCGTCTTGCGACCGCGGTCGATACGACGGCGCTTAACATGGACACTGCGACGCGGAGCGCGTTCACCGTGTGCGTCGAGAGCATTCTCGCCGCATACAAGGGCATTGCCGCGGATGCCGATCTAGTGAAGGCTTTGACTGAAAAGTACCTCGCCAAGAACAAGCGTAATCAGTTTTCGACGGCGGTCCTATTCCAACGCGATCCGGCCACATCGGATTACTCCACGGTCAAGCTGATCTACGCGCGCGAGCTGACGGCGACGAAGATTAGTCTGAACGGTGAGATCAGCTTCAATCAGCGAAACCAAACGAAAGCCGGCATTGACCTGGACCGCATTCGCGGGTACTCGGTGGAGAGTGCTCTGAACAGCGGCAAGATGGCGGGCGGACGGACCGACGCATCTATCGCGGTGAAGTGGTACGACAAGAAGGACAACAAAGGATACATACTCAGCGGGCAAGCGCTACTCAACGTCCACCTTAGCCCAACGATGAAGCTGCCCATCGCGTTGAGTTATGCGAATCGCACGCTAGCGGACGCGAATGCGAAGAAAGGACTGCAGTTCGAGTTCGGCGTCGCGGCGTTGCTCGATAAGCTGCTCGGGAGCGCTCGAGGACAGTGACCGAAAGGGCGGCGGCGTGCCCTGCGCCTCCGCCCGTCAAAACACATACCCCGCCCTCACGCCCACCCGCTCCAGCGCGCTCTGCAACTCCACCCCCGGCGCGACGCGGAAGTGCTGGTTCACGCGCAGGCGCATCTCCGAGCGGCCCGTGGTGGCGGCGACGTCGGGCGGGAGCTCGACGATGGTGATCGTCACCGGGATCTCGCCGGGGTGCTCCTCGACGATCTCGCGGATCTTTTTCACCGTGTCCTCGGAGGCATTCGGATAGGGAACGAGCAGCGCGATCTCGCGCACTTTGCGCTCGCGGATGCCGTCCAGTGGGATCAGGTCGATCGCTGAGAGCTCCGGCGTGATGGGCGTTTCGTGGAAGGCGGCGGCGTGGGAGGCGAACGATGGTTCGGGCGCGGACTCGATCGCCGCGGCGGCCTCGTTGAATGCGTCTTCCTCCACAACCGCCGCGCCACCGAACAGCGAGAAGTTGTTCGTGCGATCGCCGTACTTTTCGCGCTCGATCTCCTTCGGATCGCGATCGTCCTCCAGATCATCGACCGTGAGCTCGTACGCGGAGATGCGCGCGCGCGATTCGGGGTGGCCGCCGTATTCGTCGTCGATGTGCTGCGCGTTCTGCTCGGCCGACTGCAGCGACGCGCTGCGCCCCGCCTGCTGGCCGCCCGTGTCCTTCACCGTCGCGGTCACGAGCACGGCCACGCCGTTGTCGAGCCACTTCATCGTCTTGCCGTAAAGATCGGAGAACACGACCACGTCGACCGAGCCCGCCTGATCGTCGAGAACGAACTTGGCCATCATCTTTCCTTCGTTCGGCCCCTTCTTGATCTTCGACTTCTTCAGCTGCGAGACGATGCCCGGGATGTCGACCGTTTGATCGACGTACCGGTACAGCGCGTCCGTCGTCACCGCCTTCGGCACCGCCTCGGCGATGTCCTTCGCGTACCTGTTCAGAGGATGACCGGTGATGTAGAAGCCGAGCGTTTCCTTTTCGTGGCGGAGCTTCTCCTCCTCCGGCCACTCGGGGACGAAATCACGGCCCCTCACCCGCCCTTCGGGCACCCTCTCCCCGCTCGGCGGGGAGAGGGGGGACATCAAAGAAAACAGCGAGTTCTGTCCCCGCTCCTTTTCGTCCTTCGTCCGCTGCGCGGAGTCCGCGGTCGACTCGAGCTGATCGAACAGCGCGCGGCGCGTGAGTCCGATGAAGTCGAACGAGCCGGACTTGATCAGCGCCTCGAGGACTTTCTTGTTGCAGGCGCGGAGATCGACTTCCTCGCAGAACTGCAGCAGCGACGTGAATCGCCCGATCTTCTGCCGCGCGATCAGGACCGACTCGATCGCGCTCATCCCGACGCCCTTCACCGCGCCGAGGCCGAAGCGGATGTTCGGACTGACGACGGTGAAGTACATGTTCGATTCGTTGACGTCCGGCGGCAGCACTTCGATGCCCATCGACTTCGCCTCGCCGATGAACTTCACGACCTGCTCGGTCCGATCCATTTCCGACGACATCAGCGCCGCCATGAAATGCCTCGGATGGTGAACCTTCAGCCACGCCGTCTGATACGCGACGAGCGCGTACGCCACGGAGTGCGATTTGTTGAAGCCGTAGCGCGCGAACGGCTCGATGTAGTCGAAGATCTCGTTCGCCTTCTTCTTTTCGTAGCCGTTCGCGAGCGAGCCGGTGACGAACTTGTCGCGCTCCGCGGCCATGATCGCCGCGTCCTTCTTTCCCATGGCCTTGCGCAGCAGATCGGCTTCACCGAGCGAGTAGCCCGCGACGCGCTGCGCGATCTGCATGACCTGCTCCTGGTAGACGATGACGCCGTACGTCTCCTCGAGCAGCTCCTTCATCACCGGCACGAGGTACTTCGGCTTCTGCGTGCCGATCTTGACCTTCACGTAGACGTCGACCATGCCCGCGTCGAGCGCGCCCGGGCGATACAGCGCGTTGAGCGCGGCGAGGTCCTCGAACTGCGTCGGCTTCGACCGCCGCAGCAGATCGACCATGCCGCCGGACTCGAACTGGAACACGCCCTTCGTGCGCCCCTCCTGGAAGAGGCGGAAGACGTCGGGATCGTCGAGCGGAATGTTGGCGATGTCGATGTCGACGCCATCGACCGCCTTCGCCGACTTCACCGCGTCGTCGATGACCGTCAGCGTGCGCAGGCCGAGGAAGTCCATCTTGACGAGGCCCATCTTCTCGACGACGCGCATGTCGAACTGCGTCACGATTTCATCGCGGTTCGTGCGGTACAGCGGCACGTAGTTCGTGACCGGCTCCGGCGTGATGACGACGCCCGCCGCGTGCATGCCGGCGTGGCGCGACAGACCTTCGAGCTTCTCGCCGATCTCGACGATCTTTCTCACTTCGTCATCGTTTTTGATCGCCTCCGCGAGCTGCGGCGAGTCCTTCTTCGCGTCGGTGAGGGTGATGCCGGGACCGCCGGGGATCGTCTTCGCGATCGCGTCGACGAAGCCGTAGGGCTTGCCGAGGACGCGGCCGACGTCGCGGACGACGGACTTGGCGGCCATCGTTCCGAACGTGATGATCTGGGCGACGTTCTCGCGGCCGTACTTGTCGCGCACGTAGTCGATCACTTCGTTGCGGCGATTCATGCAGAAGTCGAGATCGATGTCGGGCATCGAGATGCGCTCGGGATTGAGGAAGCGCTCGAAGAGGAGGTCGTACTCGAGCGGATCGACATCCGTAATGCCTAACGAATACGCGACCAGCGAGCCCGCCGCGGAGCCGCGGCCCGGACCGACCGGGATGCCGTTGTCCTTCGCGTATTTGATGAAGTCCCAGACCACGAGGAAGTAGCCGGGGAAGTCCATGTTCTGAATGATCTCGATCTCGCGCTCGAGGCGATCGCGATAAACCTGCGGCTCGTGCTTCTTCCGCCACTGCGGCGCCGACCATCGCGCGAGATGCCGCTCGAGTCCGTTGCGCGCGGTCTCCGCGAAATGCCCCGCGAGCGTCTTCCCCTCCGGAACGGGAAAGTTCGGGAGGTGATGTCCCTTCACGTCGAGCGAGAGGTTGATCCGCTCGGCGATGCGCACCGTGTTCGCGGCCGCTTCGGGATAGTCGCGAAACACGCGAACCATTTCGTCCGGACCCTTCACGTAGAAGTCGTCCGAGTAGAACTTCATCCGCTTCTCGTCGGAGAGGGTCTTGCCGGTGCCGATGCAGAGGAGGACTTCGTGCGCGAAGGCGTCGTCCTTCGAGAGGTAGTGCGAGTCGTTCGTTCCCACGAGCTGCAGGCCGACTTCCTCGCCCAGACGGGCCATCATCGGAAGGATCTTCTGCTGGTCGGGGATGCCGTGGTCCTGGATCTCGAGGAAGAAATTCTCGGGGCCGAGGATGTCGCGATAGTCCTGCGCGGCCTGCTTTGCCTTCGCGTAGTTGCCGCCGGCGAGCGCCTGCGAGACTTCACCTTTCAGGCACGACGAGAGGACGATCAGTCCCTCGCGATGCTCGCGCAGCAAATCCTTGTCGATGCGCGGCTTGTAATAAAAACCCTCGGTGTACCCCGCGCTGACGAGCTTCACGAGGTTCTTGTAACCCTCGCTGTTCGAGGCCAGGACGATCAGATGGTTGTTCGCGCCGGCGTCGGCCTGCCCATCCTCGACGCCGGCCTTGTCGAAGCGCGAGCCGTAGGCGACGTACATCTCGCAGCCGATGATCGGCTTCACGCCGGAGCCCTTCATGGCGTTGTAGAACTCGACCGCGCCGAACATGTTGCCGTGGTCCGTGATCGCGCAGGCCGGCATCCCCAGCTGCGCGACGCGCTTCGCAAGCGCCTCGGGCCGGCTGGCGCCGTCGAGCAGTGAATATTCGGTGTGGAGATGGAGGTGAACGAAGGACATCGTGAGGTCGGTCTCCATAATACCTGCGTGTATGACGCTTGACATTTCAATCCTCGCACTCACGCTCGCGCTCGTCGCGTCCCCCCTCGGGGCAGCGAATCGCGACAAGCTCGCGACCGCATTCGCCGAGGTCGCGAACCTCTTCGACGCGTACGTCGAGAAGCAGCACATGCGCGGCGCGGCGATGGGGATCATCGTCGACGGGAAGCTGGTCTGGACGCGGACGACCGGGCTGCAGTCGCTCGATGGCGCGCCGGTCTCGCTCGACACGCGATTTCGCATCGCGTCGATGACGAAGAGCTTCACTGCTGCTTCGATTCTGCAGCTGCGCGACGAGAAGAAACTCTCGCTCGACGATCCCGTCGCGAAGTACATCCCCGAGCTCGCGAAGCTCACGCCCCTCACGAGCGATGCACCGGTGCTCACGATCCGCCATCTCCTCACACACTCGGAAGGCTTCCCGGAAGACAACCCGTGGGGCGACCGGCAGCTCGGACGCGCGAACGAACAGATGAGCGCGTGGATGAAGGCCGGAATCCCGTTCTCGACGACGACCGGCACCGCCTACGAGTATTCGAACTACGGTTTCTCGATCCTCGGACAGATCGTCGCGCGCGTGTCGGGCATCCCGTACGACGTTTACGTGACGAAGAAAATCCTCGAGCCCCTCGGCATGACCTCGTCGACGTTTCACGTTGCGTCGGTGCCTGCGGAGAAGAAGGCCATCGGCTATCGATGGCAGGATGATCAATGGATTGATGAGCCGATCCTTCCGCACGGAGCGTTCGGCGCGATGGGCGGACTCTGGACGACAATTCCCGACCTCTCGAAGTGGGTCGCGTTTCTGATGTCCGCGTATCCGCCGCGCGATGGTGCGGACAATGTTCCGCTCAAGCGCAGCAGCGCGCGCGAGATGCAGGAGCTGGCGCGGTTCAACAGATCCTTCACGCGGCGGACGAGCGTCGATGCGCCGCTGCAACTGAGCGCGAGCGGCTACGGCTACGGACTCGGCGTCTCGACCGATTGCCGCTTCAAGCACATCGTCTCGCACGGCGGCGGACTGCCGGGCTACGGCTCGCTGATGACGTGGCTCCCGCAGCACGGCGTCGGCCTCGTGTTCATGAGCAATCGCACGTACGGCAGCGCCGGCACGCTCTTCTTCGACACACTCGATGCGTTGAAAAAGACCGATGCGATGCCGGCGCGAACGCCCACACCCGCGCCGGCGCTGCTCGCGATGCAGCGCGAGGCGTCTTCATTGCTGACGCAATGGAACGACGCCGCCGCCGCGAAGGTCGTCGCGGACAACTTCTTCCTCGACAAGACCGCGGCGCGATGGAAGAAGGAGACGACCGACCTCGCGGAGAAACACGGCAAGTGCACGATGGGCGCAATCGATCCCGAGAATGCACTGCGCGGACGTTGGCGCCTCACGTGCGAGCGCGGATGGATCGACGTGTTCATGACCCTCGCACCGACGCCGCATCCGACGATTCAGGCCCTCACCGCGTCATCTGTCCTGCCTCCCAACGCGAGCCTCTCCGCTGCTCTCGCGACCGCGCTCAAACCCGCGAACACTGACGCCTTCGTCGCGGACTTCGATCACGCGAAGCTGAAGCGCCAACTCGCGGCGCTCGAAATGGGATGGGGCCAGTGCGCGCAAACCGATCCGCTCCGCGGCGACGGAGCGCTGCACGTCGCGATGAAGCTCGCGTGCGAAAAGGGTGCGGCGGTGGCGGACGTGGAGCTCGACGAGAGCTCGAAGAAGATCAAGAGCGTGGAGATTCTGCCGTCAGCCGATCAGCCGTGCGTGCCGTGATTGGAGTGCGGCGATCGCAATCGCCGCTTTCCCTGCGGCAGCCGCAGCTGCCGCGACTGCGGTCGCGGCAAGGCAAAGCGGCAGCTGCGGCTGCCGCACTCCAAGACATCACTGCTTCCGGAACGGGTGCTCGAAACTGAGATAGAGCAGCACGGCGTCGTTGTCGTCGCCCATCACGTACGCGATACCCGGCACGACCTGCAGGCCGCTCTTGAAGTTGTACGCCCAGCGGATGCCGGGACTGATCACGAGCTCGTCGTCGCCCGATGAGCCGGTCCAGAGCGCTTCGACGAGCGCGTTCACGCGCGGGGAGATCGCGAACACGACGCTCTGTCCCGCGAAGTACTGCGCATCGATGCCGTGATTGAACCAGGTCGCGCCGAGGTTCGTGTGGGCGATGACGCGGGAGCCGAGAACGCGGCTGATCGGAATGCCGGCCTGCACGCCGGTCGCGTCGCTGTCCTCGCCCGTCGGAAGGATCACCGTCAGCCGCGGCGCGATGGCCAGCTTCGACTCACCATCGCCGACGAGCTGGTAGCGATAGTTGATGGCCACGTCGCCGAGGTTCGAGTCGGAGACCGGGATCGTGTAGCTGAGCTGATGTTTGATCGAGCCGACCGGCCACTCCTGCGTGAAGCCGTACGCCCACGAATGCGCATCGCGATCGCGGGTGAAGAGATTGATGTGTTGCACGACGCCGGGATCCTGGTTGTAGGCCTCTTCGAGCAGAAAACTGTTGTCCTGCACGCCGGTGATGAGGTCCTGCGCGGAAAGCGGAGCGGCGACGAGAAGGACGAAGAGAAGGGCTCGTTTCATCCGTACATCTTGACGTGTTTCGCGATCGACTCCTACAGTGCCCTTCCATGACCAGAACGTCCGGCACTTTGCTCGCGTTGTGTCTCGCCGCCGCTCCGCTCACCGCCGGCACGCTCGTGCAGGATCAGACCGCGCGCGCGACCGGCGTCGCCGGCGCGTACGTCGCGCAGGTCGACGATCCGACGGCGATCTTCTACAACCCCGGCGCGCTCGGACTGCTGAAAAAGAAGAAAGGCGTCGCGCTCAACACGACCTCGACCTCGTGGCATCCGTTCCAGTTCCAGGGCCGCGCGCCCGGCTCCGGCGCGGGAACGATCGGCGAGATGAAGAGCACGTACGAGTTCCTTCCGGGCGCGTTCGCGACGCTGCCGGTCGCGCCGAAACTGGTGATGGGCATCGGCGCGTTCACGTCGATGCAGATGCACTCGGACTGGGATCAGCCCGATGCGTTCTCCGGACGTTTCTTCGCGACGAAGTCGACCATCGATGCGTACGACGCGACGACGACCTTCGGTCTGCAGCTCTCGCCCACCCTCGGCATCGGCGGCGGCGCGGTCTACCGGACCGCGAAGCTCGCACTCGATCGCCATTACGCGTCCACTGTCAGCGGCGTCTTCCGCGAATTCGGCGCGTCGACTCTCGAGACCGACACGAAGTCGGCGCTCGGGTGGAACGCAGGTCTCGCCTTCCGGCCGTCGCCGAAGTTCTCGTTCGGCGCGTCGTATCGCAGTCCGATGACCTTCGATTTCGAAGGCGCGTCGACGCTGACGCAGATCGCGACGGGTGACACGCAGTTCGATCAACTGATCCGCGCCTCGCTGCCGTTCGGTCAGAGTCTTCCGATCGTGTCGCGCTTCCGCACGCCCGCGCAGTACGACGCCGGCATCGCCTTCACCGCCGGCGAGCCGCTGCTCCTCGAATTCGACGTGAACCGCATTCAATGGAAACGCGTCGAGTCGATCGCGTTCGTCTATCCGACCGCGGCGTCGCTCGACGCGAGCTATCCGCTGAATTTCAAGAACATCACGAACTACCGCGCCGGCCTTCGCTTCCAGTTCCCCACCGGCCCCGTCGTCCGCCTCGGCTACTCCGTCGAGAAGAGCCCGCAGCCCGACGAAACGATCTCGCCGTTCCTCGCGGATCTCGACCGCAACACGATCACGTTCGGCTTCGGCATGGACTGGCTCGACGTCGCCTTCGGCTACACGAGCCTCGGCGAGCGCGCGATCACGAACAACACGAACGGCTTCAACGGGAACTACAGCGGGAACGTGTGGACGGTGGCGATTACGGCGACGAAGTAGTCCGTTGGTCGGTTGGTCGGTTGGTCCGTTGGTCGGTTGGTCGACTTCGTCGTTTCGGACTAACCGACCAACCGACTAACCGGCCAACCGACCAACGGACTAACGGCTCACGGCACCGTCACCTGCTGCGTCGTGAAGCCCTGCCCGCCCGCGTTCGAGACGATCAGTTGCACGGTGTACGTGCCCGGCGCGAGGTAGGTGTGCGCGACGGGGCTCGTCGATGCGGTGCAGTTCGGGTTCGTGCCGCAGTCGCCGAAGTTCCATGAGCGCGACGTCGGACTGTTCGACGACGTGTCGGTGAACGTCACCGTCAGCGTGCTCTTCGTGTACGTGAACGATGCCTGCGGCGCGCCGATGGCGATGTCGCGCGTGGTCTGACTCGATCCCGCGGAGTTCGTGACCTTCAGCAGCACCGTGTAGACGCCCGCCGCGGTGTAGAGATGCGCGGGATTCTGATCGGTGCTCGTGCACATCGCGTTCGTCGCGCAGTCGCCGAAGTTCCAGGCCCACGCCGTCGGCGTGTTCGTCGACTGATCGAAGCAGTTCAGCGCGAGCGAGCCCGAGGCGGCGTTACAGGTGAAGTTCGCGACCGGCGGCGCGACGACCGCGACGAACTGACTCGCGGATGAGCTGCCCGCCGCATTCGTCGCGGTCAGCGTGACCTTGTACGTGTTCGCCGACGCGTACGTGTGCGACGGATTCTGTTGCGTGCCGTGCGCCGAGCCGTCGCCGAAGTCCCAGTCCCAGGACGTCGGCGAATTCTTCGACGCGTCGGTGAAAATCACCGAAAGTCCCGACGCCTGGAACTTGAAGTCCGCGACCGGCGCATTGCCGAGCGTGACGGTCACGAACGTGCTCTTCGAGGACTGGCCGGCGATGTTCTTCACCGTCAGCGTGACGTTGTACGCGCCCGGCGTCGGGAATGTGTGCGTTGCGTTCTGCGTCGTGACCGCGGGCGTGCCGTCGCCGAAATCCCACGACCACTCCGTCGGATTGCCGGTCGATGCGTCGGTGAAGATCGCGCGCAGGCCGGCGACCTCGAACGTGAAGTTCGCCACCGGCGCGGTGCCGCCGACGGTGATGAAATCGGTCGCGGATGCGGACGCGCCGCTCGCATTGCGCACGGTGAGCTTCACCGTGAATGTTCCCGCCCGCGCGTACACGTGCTGCGGATTCTGCGTCGTGTCGAACGCCGTCCCGTCGCCAAAGTCCCACTGCCACGAGACCGCGCCGCCCGTCGATTGATCGGTGAAGAGCACCGTCAGACCGTTGATCGTGTTCTTGAACGCCGCAACGAGCGGCACCGCGGTCAGCGTGACGAACTTGCTCTTCGAACTGCTTCCGCCGCCGTTCTCCGCGGTCAGCTTCACCGTGTACGCACCGGCCGCCGCGTAGACGTGCTTCGGATTCGTTTCGTTGCTCGTCGAGTTGTCGCCGAAGTCCCACGTGCGCTTCGTGACCGCGCCCATGGTCATGTCGGTGAAGAGCACCGAGAGCCCGTTTGCCTCGAACGCGAAATCCGCGACCGGCGCGACCGGCGCCGGCGTGATCGTGAGGTTGAGCCGTCCGGTGCTCGTTCCGATTTGCGCGAGCACGTTCGCGACGCCGGTGTCGTTGCCAGCGTAGAACTGCACCGTCGCGACGCCTCCCGCGAGCTTCGCCGTCACGAGTTGCAGCGGCTTGCCGCTGCCGTCGACGCCGAAATTGCCGAGGGAGGTGTTGATCGCGACGTCGGTGCCGTCGGTGGCGTTCGTGCCGTTCTGAAACTTCGCGGTGATCGTCAGCGTGGCGGGACTCGTCGAGCCCGCGTCGAGCGTTCCGCGATCGGTCGCAATCGTGATCACGAGCGTGGGCGCGCCGGGATTTCCGCCTGGATCGGTGGGAAGAACCGTTGCGTGCTTCTCGCAGCCGGCCACGATCAGAATCGCGGCCGCCAGGCACACGGCGGCGATGCGGGGCATTCCGTAATTATACGGTAGTAGTAGTTGGTAGTTGGTAGTTCGTGGAAACGGCAGTTAAAGACGAGCACCGTTCTGCAACTCGTCTCGCTACGATGGTTTCGACCAAGAAATCACGTCAGCGGGAGGGACAAAACGGTGCACGGGCAGAGTATCAGGAAGGGTGAGCTGTCGATCGAGTACACCTCGAAGCCCCTGAGCGGCTGGGGCGGATTGGCGCTGTTCTTCGAGTACATCGAACAGATCGGGTTCGTTCAGACGATCAGGCAAGCTCTGATCAACGGCAAGACCTCGCACAACCAGGTGCAGACCACGGACGTGGTGCTGACGTTTCTGGCGACCGTGCTGGTTGGTGGAAACCGGTTCGCTCATGTCCAGAGAGTTTGTCAGGACGAGGTGATCCGCAGGATCGTGGGAGCCGAGCGACTCGGCAGCGAAGATACGGTGCGGCGATTGTTCCTGGGGTTGAGCAGATCGCAAAGCGAAGACGCGTACAGCGAGCTGCAGCGATTCACCAGCGAGTTACTGATCCGCAACTTCGAGCAAGACGTTCTCGACCTGGACTCCACGATTCTCGAGCGCTATGGCCACCAGGAAGGCGTGGGCAAGGGATACCACGCTTCTCGACGGGGACAGACTTCGCACCACCCGCTGCTGGGGATGCTGGCCAAATCCAAGCACATTCCGCTCGTGTGGCTTCGGGCAGGAGGTGCGTCGACATTGCGAGGAGCCGCACAGTTCGTCGAGGAGTTGCTCGCACGATTACCGGCACGGTTCCGCATCACTGCCGTCCGTGCAGACTCGGGCTTCTACAGCGAAGAGTATCTGCGCGTGTTCGAGCAGAAAGATCTGCCGTACATCATTCCGATTCGCATGCATGCTCCCATGCGGCGATTCGTTGCGGGCATCGCACAGAACCAGTGGACCCGCCTGAACGATGACCACGAAATCGCCGATGTGATGCATACCGCGCCCGGCTGGGCACATGCCCGGCGCGTGCTGGCCATTCGACGAGCGATTCTGAGCGATGAAAAGGGCCGACTGTTCGAGGTCCCTTCCTACGAGACCAGCGCGCTGGTCACGACACTCGATCTGCCGGCCGTGGAATGCTCGCACTTCTACGATCAACGCGGAGAATGTGAAAACACGATCAAGGAGTTCAAGAACGACTTCGGTGCACGTGGCTTCTCGCTGCACTCGTTCACCTCTACCGAAGCCGCGTTCCGTCTGATCAGCGTCCTGTTCAATCTGGTCACCGAGTTCAAGCGCCACGTCCTGCAGAACACCTCGCTCACACTCAACACGATCCGCTCGACCGTGTTCGTTCTCGGTGCGGTTCTCGGCCGCTCGGCTCGCAAGATCATCCTTCGCCTCGGCATCCGCCACCCCGAAACTCGCTTCGAAGGGCTACTTCGGCGAGCCAACTCAGCTACTTATCTCACTGCGCCGCAGTTCGGAAACAGCTCCTGATCCCCAAGCCAGATCCTTCGGTGCCGGTGAGTGAACTGCTGGTTTCAGGTAGTTAGTAGTTGGTTGGCGCGATTCGACCAACTACCAACTACCAACTACTAACTACTACTCACCAACTACACTGACCAAGTGCGCGACATCGTCATCCGCAAGCCCCTGACCAGCGTGCTGCTGCTCGCGGTGACGATCACCATCGCGGCGCTGACGATCGGCACGTCGGGGCGCAGTTACTCCGCGCTCGATCCGATTCCGTTCGACGACATCCGCTATCTCGCGAAGCGATTGCCGGAGCGGCCGATCTCGACGCATCTGCTGGCGGTGATCGTCATGCCCATCGTCGGCAACGTGCTGCTGTTCGTGCCGTGGGGCTTTCTCACCTTCATCCTCTTCTACACGATCGAGCGTCCCACGCTGCAGACCTACGTCCTCACGACGCTCCTCGGCTTATCGCTGACGCTCGGGATCGAGGCGTATCAATACTTTCTCCCCTCGCGCGTCGCGGACGTGAACGACGTGATCTGGAATTGCGCCGGCACCGTGCTCGGCGCAATTCTCGGACACGCGCGACTCAGAGTTCGGCTCGAGTTCGAGTAGTGCGTCAGGGCGTGAAGCTCTCGACGACGCCCGCGAGCGAGTCGGAATCCGACGGCGGCGCCACCGCTCCCTTCCCCAGCCCCCGCTTCGCGAATCCCGCCTTCACCTCGGGCAGATCGGCCGCGGCCATCGCCGTCACCGCGGAGAGAATCGCATCGCGCGCCTGCACGAACGTCGGCCGCGACGGCGTCAGCTTCAGTCCTCCGATCACGTACGCGAGCATGCGCTGCTCCGCTTTCTCGTGTCCGTGCTTCTTCACGAGATTGACGAAGACTTCCCACAACATCGCGCACCACACCTCCCCCGCGTTGTGGAACTCGTTGTTCGGTCCGCCCGCCGTCGGATTGATCGGCGGTCCGGACGGAAGGACGACGTTGTTGCCGATGTGCTTGAAGGTCAGCGGATTCTTGGCCATGTCCGCCGTGTACGGATAGCGGCGGATCGAGAAGTAGTAGTTCTCCTTGAACGTCGGCGTGATGTCGGTCCAGCCGCCGACCGCGAACGTTCCCGTCGCGAAGTTGTCCGTCTTCTGCGAGGTCATGCAGGCCGCGAAGAAGTCGCCCCATCCCTCGCCCATGGCCTCGCCCTGAGTGTTGGTCAGGCCGTTCGCGTTGCCGACGAGACGGTTGGTGATGTAGTGCCCCATCTCGTGGAACGTGATCAGCGCCTCGTGATTGCTGGTGCGGCTGATCGGTCCCGGACCGGTGAACTCGTACATCTGCATGCGCGGACTGGCGCCGTCGGCCGGCGTCGACATGTTCGCGTTGTCATGTCCGCTGAAGTCGTTCCCTTCGGCGAGGATCGGATCGCCGGCCACGCCGCCGCGTCCGAAGTTGTCCTTCTGCGCATTGCCGGCCGCCTCGTCGAAACCGGCGTCGTACCAGCGGTCGTGCAGCCAGTTCACGTGGAAGAACATCCCCACCAGACTGGCCTGCAGATTCGTCGCGTTGCGCGCGGGCTTCTTGTGGTCGTACGTGTGATCGAAAACGCCCGGCTTGGTGATCTTGCCGACCACGTCGCCCGCGCTGAAACCGTTCGGCGGCTGGAGGTCGGCGTAGGCGAAGCAGTTGTTCCCTTCGGTCGTCTTCGCGTTCGGCGCGAGCCAGGGATCGTGGCCCGGCAGGCTCTCGATCGCGATCAATTTCTCCTTGATCGGCTTCGCCTGGAAGCCGTTCGGAATCCCTTTCGGATGCGGCGAGCCGGGTGCCGGTCCATCTTCCGGACGGAAGAGCGCGTCGCTGGTGTTGTGCACGCGATAGCTGAACGCGACGTGCGACGTGAGGTTCTTGCGATACAGCAGATCCGGCGTGTCGACCGCGTCCATCACGTACGCGAAGGCGGGGAAGCCCGTGATCCACAGCTCCATGTAGTAACCGGGAACGAATTTCTCCTCGCCGAGAGGGAACATGACGTCTTTCAAACGAACGGGGCGCTCGAAGCTGGGACGCTTGTCGTTCTTCTTCGGTTTAAAGGTGTACTCGCGATACGGACCGCTCGCGTCGCTCGCTTCCGTGCGAGCGAAATCCTTCGCGGTGTATTCGATGCTCGTGAGATCGAACGCCGCGCGGGCGATGGCCTCCTCTTCCGAGCTCGCGCTCGTTGCGGCGCGACCCGCGCGTGACGAGACCGCCGCGCTCGCGCCCGGGAAGAACTGACCGGAAACCGAGAGCACGCGATTGCTCCCGTCGACCGCGGCCTTCACGTCGGAGTTGAAGACTTCTTTGCCGTCGACCTTCTGGATCAGATTCACGGTCTGCAGATTGCCGATGTTGAAATCGTCATCGGCTGCGCGCGACGCCGTGCGCGCCGCAGTCCGCGCGGGAGCGACGCTCCGCGGACTGCTGACCGACACGACCTCGACTGCCGCCGCGTCGGTGTCCGTGAGATTCCACAGTCCGCCTTCGTTTTTGATGAAGTCCAGGACCGCGCCCTCGGGCGTTTCCGCCGCGCGACGCGAGAGGCGCGCCGCCGGCGTCGCCGCCGACTCCGGCGTCTCGACGCGAACCATGTTCGGCAGCTGTGTCGCCGGGTCGTACTGCACGTCGAGACCTTCGACCCGCCTGTTCAGCTTCTTGTGGCCCGCGGTCTCGCGGGAAGCGGTCGTCGCGCGCGGGGCAATGCCGCGCGCGGCGCGCGCACCGCTGTCATACAGCGCATGAAAATTCTTCGGAACCGGCATCTCCTGCGTCGCGCGCGCGGCAATGCGCGGATGCACTTCCGGCGCTTCGGCAGGCGCGGCCGCTTTCGACGTCTTCTTCGCGGCGACCTTTTTCACAGCAGCCTTCTTCGCAGACTTCTTCCCTGATTTCCTGCCGCCAGTCGCCATATGTGTCTCCTTTGATCATGAGAGGGACAGCAACGAAAAGTTCTCCGGTCGAGAGGGCAGCGTACACCCGCCTTCCCGCCGCGACCGAATACAATCAAATGTTCATGCTTCCCGAGTTGAAGGAGATCGAGCCGCAGCTCAAGCAGATCCTTTATGGCTGCGTCGAGCATGTGCAGGCCACCAAGGCCGCGCTCTATCTCTCGACGTCGCACGACCTCAACGAAAAGAAGTACGAGGTCGTGACGCAGTACTCGTACAACCTCGCCGATCGGAAGGTCGTCAACGCGAACGACGACCTCGTCGATCGCCTCGCGGTGAAGCGCAGCCCGTTCTTCATCAACGGCGTCGGCGCGGATCAGCGTTTCTCGGAGATGCTCTTCCGCCAGGGGAACGATCGCCTGCTCGCGGCGCCGCTCTTCTCGCGCGGCCGCCTCGTCGGCTTCATCGACATGCGCGACAAGGCCGGCAAGAAACCGTTCGATACGCCGGACGTCGAAGCAGCGACCACCATCGCCACTCAGATGCTGCACGTCCTCGCCACAAAAAATCTCTTCGGGCTCGCGCCGATTCAGCTCGTCGACGCGCCGCAGCGCGCCGCTGCGCCGTCCGTGGGAATCCCCGCGGCGGCCCCCGCGCAACCCGCGGTGTCGACACGACCCGGCGAGGTGTTCTCCGCGTCCGCGATTCAGGCGATTCAGGCCGCGCGCGAGCAGATGTCAAAGCGCCAGCTCCAGTCGGCGCCGACCGGCAAACGCGTGCTCAGCGAGCCCGACATCGAAGTCGTGCGGCTCCTCCTGCCCGCCGCGCTCGCGATCCCCGGCGCGGTGCTGGCGTGCTTCAGCGCGATCGGTCACGTCAATAATCCGCAGGCCATCGTCGGCATCGCGACCGTCACCGACGACGCGATGGAAATGCTGCAGTCGCACCTCCAGGCGTGGCTCAAGCGCACGAACACGACCCATCTCACGCTCAAACCGCAGCTCATCTATCCGTTCGGCGTACAGGTCGTTCCGGTGACCGCGGCCGGCATCAGCACGATTCTCAGCGCGCCGGTGAATCCGCAGTCAGTCGAAGGCCTCGTGCTGACGGTCGCGTTCGAGCGCACTCCCGAAGCGCAGGCCCAGCGTGCGCTGCACATCTTTTTGCGGCAGGTCGAGCAATCGGTGGAGAGCGCGATCGCCGCGAGCTCCGGCCGCAACGACCGTTCGATCGTCGCGGAGAAAATCCTCGAGCCCGACTTCCAGAAATTCTCCGACCTCGCCGAGCACGCGACGCAGGTCTCGGTCATCGCTCATCGTTTCGCACAGATTCTCGAGCTTCCCGCGACGCAGGTCGAAACGGTGCGACTCGCCGCGCTCGTGCACGACGCCGGGCTGCGTCTTCTCGATTACGAGCGCCTCTATCGCAAACAGAGTCTGACGGCGGAGGAGCTGCGCGGTCTCGGCGAGCACCCCGTCGTCGGTGCCGCGCTCGTCGAGCCCCTCCTCGGCAGTGAAGTCGCGCAGGCGGTGCTGCGGCATCACGAGCGCGTCGACGGCAAGGGTTATCCGAGCCGGATGAGCGGGCAGCAGATTCCGCTCGCCTCGCGCGTCATCCAGATCGCCGACGCGTGGGTGGCCATGACCTCGCAGCACTCGTATCAGCTTCCGATCACGCGCGAGCAGGCCGTCGCGAAACTGCGCGAAGGCGCGGGAACGCAGTTCGATGC
>Ga0075425_100000570_pt1 | contig 34712 bp, 24 predicted proteins | sample SoiMethybrSBSTD4_FD_75300 | JGI IMG/M metagenome (GOLD analysis project Ga0075425, IMG submission 75300) | Bulk soil microbial communities from a Populus tree surrounding site in Tennessee, USA - Soil MetaG P. TD hybrid SBSTD4 | ecosystem: Environmental > Terrestrial > Soil > Tree plantation... | reverse complement strand
GGTGGCGCAGATGAGAATGCTCCCAAAGACCGGCCGCCGGTGAAGCAAGCGGTGTTCGAGACTGATTCTGAAGCTGAGGCCAACGTGCTTGCGCCACGCCGGGATGCGCTTGCCATCTACAACGAAACCCTGGACCGGTTCCACCTGGACGGTTTCGTCTACCCGGCCACGCAGATGCCTCCCCCGGATGAGACCATGCCGCAAGACGGCAAAATCAGTGAAGGTCCGCACAGCGACACCGCGTGGGTGAACATGATCGGTGTTCCCGCGGTTGTGGTGCCGGGCGGTTTCTATCCTGGCGGCCTGCCGTTTGGTCTTGAAATCTCGGCAAGACTGTGGAGAGACGGCGACTTGCTCAGTTGGGCATATGCCTACGAACAAAGCACCCACCACCGCAGGCCGCCGGTGCTGGTTGAAAAGGGACTCTTGCCGAACGCCAGATAACCTGCGTAGCGGTTGCGAGCGCAATCACAAGAGATCCCTCGTTCTCTACTGCAGCTTCGCGTACTCCGCCTTAGCTTGCTTCAGGACGGGGATATCAGGATCGGCGTCTTTCCAGATTGTTAGAAAATCCTGGTATGCGGCTTTGGCTTTGGCGGTGTCGCCTTGCAATCCATAAGCGCGAGCCAACCCGAGATGGGCGAGAGCGCCGAGGGGATTCACTGCAATGCTGCGATGGTCAACGATTTTCTGGAACTCGACAGCGGCTTTGCTGCCGTCGCGCGCTGCCAGATAAGCTTGGCCGCGAACATACACGGGATACAGTCCAGTGGCTGTACCCATGATCCCCAGTTCATATGGGATAGCCAGCTGAAGAGCTTCGATGGCCGTTAAAGGTTGGTTGCGGTTTAAAGCGAGCTGCGCGTTCAGAGTCGGCAGTTTCTTAAACTGGACGATCGTATCTTGCGGAAACTGATTGTTCAAATCATTAGCTAGCGACTGCACCCGTGCGGTGTCACCGATCAACGCCAGCGCCAAAGCGGCCTGGTACTCCACATCGAGGCCTTTGGAATTTGCGAGCGCTGCGGTAGCCCGCTTTCGCGCCTCGCTGGGATAGCCAAAGAGCGCTTCCCGCAATGCGGTTTGGGTTTCGTAGGCCTCCGCCATTTCTTTCTTCTCCGCCTGTTGCGCCGAGGCCACCGCGCGGCGCGAAAGGTCGTCGGCCTTCCGCAACTGCCCTGAATAGGCGGCTGTATCGGCCTGGGTGGACAAGAACACGTCTTCTATGCCCCGCTTGCCCGTGACCCATGCCATCTGTTGCTCCATGGCTGCCGAGTCGTTCTTCAAGAAAGCAAGACTGAATTCAAGCATGTGCAGGAAAGGAGTATCGAGCTGTTTCGCCCATGCCTCTTGGATTGTGGCCTGGGTCTCGTCGAAACGATTTAGGAAGAAATAGCCGTTAGCAAGGTTCTCATAATTGTTGCCGCTGGATGGATTCAGGCGAACCGCATCGCGGGCTACTTCCAAGCTTTTGTCATATTGCGCAACGACTAGATACAGACCACTTAGGATGGCATTGGGCACGTCATCCCGGGGATAGGTCTGGGCCCAGAGTTCACAGGTTTGGCGCGTCTTTTCCAAATCGCCAGTGACAAAATTATGGTACCCAGCGTCGATATTGAACTTCTCGTGTTCGCTGACCCGTTCGCGCAGCTCGTAAGCCTTGCGAACATTTTCTGTCGCCAAGTTGTATTCCCCGAGATTGTGTAGGCCTACTCCGAGCAAGTTATAAGCCATGGCGAAATTCGCGTCGAGGCGGACGGCGCGTTGGGCCCAGGTCACGGTCGAGGGATTGTCGTCTCGCTCCGCCAGGGACTTTGCCGCGAGCGTGTAGGCTTGCAATGCTTCGAGCGAAGGTGTGGTCGCTTCGTACAACGGCGTGGCATATTTCTGCACTGAGCTGAGCGATTCGCCCAGCTTGCCACGCATGCTGACCGCCGCACTGTCGAGGGCCTTAAGCACCAATTCCTTCCCCGCCGCCTGCTGTTGGGCTTCCGCCAACACGTCTCCCGAGTTGCAGTCCACTGCTTTCAAGCCGATCACGTATTGGCTGCCCAGTTGGGCGATCGAGCCGGTCAGCATCGCTTTGCTGCCTATGCGCTGGCAGACTTCGCGTGTAATCTCCGGGGTTAGCTTTTCGCCGATGGAACGTCCCATCAGTTTCAATGTCTGACTTATCTTGTCGTCGGAAACGAGGTCGAGAAACGGGGTTTGCTGCAGCTGTACTGAGAGTCCCTGCTTCAGGGTGCCGTCAAATACGCTGTCGCTGGTCTTGTTATCGAAGTCCGAAAGAACAATGCTGTCTTTATCGGTCAAGCGATTGCTTTGACGTGAGCGATAGTAGAGGCCGCCGCCCACGAGTAAGGCGACGATCAGGATAGGAACTGCAATCTTCCAGACCTTCGCAAACCGAGCCGCAGGGGCTCTTGGCACTGGCTGGGTGCCAGAACTGTCGGAATCCCGCTTCAGCCGCTGCAAATCCGTTCGCATATCGGCGGCGTGCTGATAGCGGAGATCGCGGTCCTTCTCCAAAGCTTTGTTGATGATCCGTTCGAGTTCAGGCGGCACATCGGGATTCAGTCGCACCGGGGGAACCGGCGGGCGTTCGAGGATGGAGTTGAAGATAACAGCGGCACTCTCGCCACGAAACGGCAACTGCCCGGTGGCCATCTCATAGAGCACGGTTCCAAATGAAAACAAATCGCTCCGCGCGTCCAATTCTTTGGCGCGTACCTGCTCCGGCGACATGTAAACGACTGTCCCCAGAGTGGTGCCGGTGCTGGTCAAGTGCTGGTGTTCGGTGGTTGCGGTATTCGCTTCCGCCAGCTGAGTTGTAGAACTCACGGCAGGAGTAATCTTCGCCAGCCCGAAGTCGAGAATCTTGGCGTGACCGCGTTTAGTTAAAAAAATGTTACCTGGCTTGATATCGCGGTGGACGATCCCCTTAGCATGGGCGGCGTCGAGTGCGTCAGCGATCTCGATCGCCAGGCCTAGCAGAACATCCGTCTCGATTGGCTTGCCGGTAATGCGATACTTCAGCGTCACGCCGTCGAGAAATTCCATGGCTATGAACGCGGCGCGGTGCTGGTCGTCAATTTCGTAAATAGTGCAGATGTTCGGATGATTCAGGGCTGAGGCCGCCTTGGCTTCAATCCGAAAGCGTGCGAGGGCCTTCGGGTCTTTGCCGACTTCGTCGGGCAGGAACTTCAAGGCGACAAAGCGGTCGAGCTTGATGTCTTCTGCTTTATAAACCAACCCCATACCGCCGCCGCCGAGCTTCTCGAGGACGCGATAGTGTGAGATGGTCTCGCCAATCATGAGGTCGGGCAATCTTAGGACGGAGGGTAGGGCAAGTCAATGAAAGCCGGTCTTTGCCAAAGGGTGTGTGACAGAGATCAAATTAAACAATTCGATCCCAAGAGTTACAGGTTCCAGGTTCCCACCCTTGCAAAGAACGCAAGAGTGGGGCACCCTCAGTCGTGGTAGCTTCCGAAGAATTCCACCCGCCTTGCGAAACGGAAAGTCGTAGAATCAATATTGAGTGAAGGACGGCAACATGAAATTTCGAATCGGTCTGTGGGCGAGTGCAGGGTTTCTAGTTGCGTGCTCGTGGGCACTGTTTGCCTTCGCGACCTTTCCTTCTACGAGCGAGCGAATGCAGGATGTCTGGACTCTAGTCAGCTTAACGTGCCCAGTCGCTATAGCTGGCAGGCACTACCCTATTAGTTTGTATGTGGCTCTAGCAGCGAATGCCATCACCTATGCGTTGGTCGGTCTGATCGTCGAGAGCGTGAGGCACCATTTGAATCACGCAAAATAGTACGAAGCTTTTTCATTCAAGCAAAAGACCCGCACCCTCAGTTCAAGTTCGATTCGATTGACCGCAGCGATGGCGCGGCGATTCCGCGGCGATTCCTCAGCAGCGCATTCACTCGGCTTCAGTAGAGGACGAAGGGTACAACTCCTTTCGTAATCTCCAGCGCGGCGGGGATTACGTAACATACTGAGCAAATGAGCATTTCTCCCCGTCTGTACGCTGATAGGCGCATTCCGCGATTCCGGCTCACCGAGACGACTCGCGCTGTACTTCAATTCGAGAATGGTCTCCGCATGGCTGGCGAACTGCACGTCATTTCCCGCCACGGTGGCTTGCTGCTTCTGCCTTCGCCTGTGCACCGGGGCAATGTGGTTGAATTGACGTTTCACACCCACCGGGGCCCGGTGCTGGGCACAGTAGAAATGCTCACGCCTGTGACCAGCACACAACAGCCTTTCCGTTTCATTGAGCTGCCCGAAAGCCATCGTCATACGTTGCAGGCAGCATTTGAGTCGGGCCTTTATCGCAACGTCGATGAAGAGGAGCGGATTGAGGAACTCAGGGCCGCAGTTGCAAAGTGGGAGCCATCGGTGCCACGACGAAAATCCAAGCTGGTGATGGGTCTGGTTGCGTTGCTGGGATGTCTCGCCTTTGCTCTGTATCTTCACCTGTTCCCACACCTATTCCCGCGCTAAGCACACGGGAATATTCCGTCAGAACGCAGGTCGCGAGTGAACATCGCGATTTATTGAGCGCACAGAATGGGGAAACCCAGCTGTTATTCCCAAGAAATTAATGCTTAACTCTCCACCAACGCGCCTCGGGTAGAGCTTTTCTTCCGCTTGTTCGCCTGCAGAACTTTCTTTCGCAGGCGCAGCGATTTAGGCGTCACTTCGACAAATTCATCGTCAGTGATGAACTCGATCGCCTGCTCGAGATTCAACTGCCTGAAGGGGACCAGGCGAATAGCTTCGTCGGCGGTCGAGGCGCGCATGTTGGTCAGCTTTTTCTCGCGCACCACGTTTACGTCGAGGTCGGTGTCTTTGGCGTTCTCGCCGATTATCATTCCTTCGTACACGTCAATGCCGGGGCCGACGAAGAGTTCTCCACGCTCCTGCAGGTTCCAGAGGGCATAGGAGGTAGTTGCGCCGGAGCGATCGGCGATGAGCGCGCCGGTCGGGCGGTGCGGAATTTCGCCCTGCCATTCTGTGTATCCGTCGAAGAGAGAATTCATCACGATGGTGCCGCGCGTGTCGGTCAGTAGCTGGCTGCGCAGGCCGATCAATCCGCGGCTGGGCACGCGAAATTCCACGCGCACGCGACCATAGCCGTGGTTATGCATGTTGACCACTTCGCCCTTGCGTTCGCCGAGCTGCTGCATGACCACTCCCACAAATGTTTCGGGAACATCGACGGTCAGGTGCTCGACCGGCTCCATCAGCTTGCCATCAACGCGCTTAGTAACGATCTCAGGCTTGCCGACCATCAGTTCGTAGCCTTCACGCCGCATCATTTCAATGAAGATCGCCAGTTGCAGCTCGCCGCGTCCCATTACTTTGAAAGAGTCGGTGCTGTCGGTTTCTTCCACGCGCACCGAAACGTTCGTCAGCAACTCTTTATCGAGCCGTTCCCGCAGATTGCGAGAGGTAACATATGTGCCTTCACGGCCGCAGAACGGAGAATTGTTCACCGTGAATTGCATCGCTATAGTCGGCTCATCAATCGCAATGTGCGCCAGCGGCGCCGGATTTTCCGCGCTGGTGATGGTTTCGCCGATGGTGATGCCTTCCACTCCCGCGATGGCGACAATGTCGCCGAGCTCGGTTTCGGTACTGTCGGTGCGCTTCAGGCCCGAGAACGAAAACAGTTTTGTAATTGTCGTCTTCTGCACCGAGTGATCAAGTTTGGCGATTCCGACTTCTTCACCGGTTCGCAGTGTGCCGTTGAAGACGCGCGCGATCGCCAACCGTCCCAGGTAGTCGCTGTAGTCGAGATTCGCGACCAGGATTTGCAGTGGGCCGGCGGCATCGCCCTCAGGCGCAGGTATCGTTTCGACAATCGCATCGAACAGAGGCCGCAAGTCTTCGCCGCCACCTTTGATATCCGTTGAAGCTGTGCCTGCCTTGGCATTGGTGTAGAGCACAGGAAAATCCAACTGATCTTCGGCAGCATCCAGATCGATGAATAAATCGTAGATCTCGTTCAGCACTTCTTGGGGACGCGCATCCGGACGGTCAATCTTGTTGATGACCACAATCGGAGTGAGCTTCGCCTCAAGCGCCTTGCCCAGCACGTAGCGCGTCTGCGGCAGCGGGCCTTCGCTGGCGTCCACCAGAAGCATGGCGCCATCCACCATCTTCAGCGCTCGCTCCACTTCGCCGCCAAAGTCGCTGTGGCCGGGCGTATCCACAATGTTGATTTTTGTCCCGTGATAAAACACCGCCGTGTTCTTGGCCAGAATGGTGATGCCGCGCTCGCGCTCGAGCTCGTTCGAATCCATGACCCGCTCGACCACGGCTTCATTGGCGCGAAACGTCCCGCTCTGCCGCAACATGGCGTCCACCAGCGTGGTCTTACCATGGTCAACGTGCGCGATGATTGCTATGTTGCGAATGCTTAAAGTCAAAAGGTCCTTCCATTTTCCCGACTAGGATAGTGGTCACTATCTACTTTATCTTATGCAGGGGTCAGGCCGACTAAACCGGACACTCTCAGAGGTATTCGCTCCCCGCGGAGCCTGTCCGGCGTCCTGATCAGAAATGTCTTTGTATGTCAATTATGCTGAGGTACTATGGCCAGAGTTCCTGGTTATGTCTACCAGCGCCAGCCGCCCATGTTTACAGCTGCTCCTACTGCTCTCCGTCTGCTTTAGCCTCGCGCCCCGCGCTTCCGCTGAGCCGCTGTGGGTGGAAGTAAAGTCCCCCCATTTTTCTGTTGTAACTGACGCCGGTGAGCGGCGCGGACGAGATGTCGCCATACGCTTTGAGCAGATGCGTGCAGTATTCGGCGCCTTGATGATCAAAGCAAACGTAAACCTCCCAGTTCCCTTGCAGATCGTAGCTTTTCGGAATGGAAAGGAACTACGGCAGGTTGTGCCGTTGTGGCATGGCAAACCCATCCAGGCTGCCGGACTGTTTCAGGGGGGAGAAGACCGGTCATTCATCATGCTTGATATGTCGATCGAGAACCCTTGGACAGTGGTCTTCCACGAATACGCCCACCAACTGCTGAATGGCAATCTCGGCGCCCCTGTTGACCCCTGGTTTGACGAGGGCTTTGCGGAATACTTCTCAAGTATCGAGGTTGACGGTAAGCAAGCCAGGATTGGCAAAGTGCCACAGGATGAGTATGACGTGTTGCGACAACAGGGAACAATGAAAATCGCTGACCTGCTGAAAGTGCAGCACAACTCTGCCGTCTACAACGAAAGCGGCGATCACCGCACGGTGTTTTACGCGCAGTCTGGCATGCTAATGCACTACCTTTACGACAATAACCTCATTCCCAAGCTGGCCACGTATTTTTCGCTCAAAATCGATCAGAGCGTGCCTGTCGAGGAGGCCTTTCAGCAGACTTTCGGCATGAACGCAGCCCAGTTCGACAAAACCTTTCATGGTTATTTGAGCAGCGGTCAATACAAGTATTTTGCCATGCCGACTCCGGCGGATATCGTAGAAAAAGGTTACAGCGTACGTCCTCTTGCAGCATCCGACAGCAGCGCTGTCATTGCCGATATCCATCTGCACTCACTCGATTACCACGATAAGGCCGCGGCCGAATTCGAAGCAATCTTGAAGCAAGACCCCAATAACGCCGCTGCTGAACGCGGGTTGGGCTATATCTACCTTCGGGCCAGGAAGTTTAGTGAAGCGCAAGAGTACTTCCAGCGCGCTGCAAAGACTAATTCCACCGACTCTCGAGTCCATTACTATTCGGCGCTGCTGATGAACCAGGATTCGGGCGCGCACGTGGATGCGTCCGAAATGACTCGCGAGTTGGAAACCGCCATCGCCTTGGACCCAACATTTGCCGACGCTTATATGCTGCTGGGGTACGCCTCAGTGCGGAGCGGGGACATGCCAAAAGCGGTAGCCAGCATGGTGAAGGCGGTAAATTTGAGCCCGCGAAACTTGAATTACCGTTTTAATCTCGCGCAAACCTACATGAGCAACCGGCAGGTTGATGAGGGGATCGCAATATTCAGAGCGCTGAGCAAGTGCTCCGAGCCCATGATGGCGCAACGCGCACAGGACTCGCTCACCCAAGCCGAGCAGTTCAAAACGGCGATGCAGGCCCGCTCCGCTGCACCCGTGATTATTCGGCGCGAGGCTCCGAATAGCGTGGGCGACGCTGTCCTGACGGAGTCGATGCGTGTGGAGAAAGCAGTTGGGAATCAAGACTCCCATCCCGCCGTTCCCGATCCGACGCCGATCAAGTTTCTCAAAGGCATGCTCCGCACGGTGGACTGTTCTTCATCGCCATCCGCTACTCTGACCGTGGACTCCGCTAAGGCAACATGGACGATGACGGTTCGCGATACCAAGCATGCGTTGGTGCTCGGTGCAGACGCGTTTTCCTGCGACTGGAAAAAACAGAAAGTCGCAATCAACTATCGCGAGTCGGGCGAGGCGACGGGCATTGTAGTTTCAATTGAATTGCAATAGCGAAAATGAGAACTCGGACCTTTAGAAGCGAAGCCACAGTCGCAGTCGTTTTGGTTGTTTTTTTTGTGATTAGCCAAAGGTTATGGGGCGACTCCTCTCTCGAAGCCTGGAAGAAGAACGAAGACTCAGCGGCCGCAGCGTCGAAAGCAGCCCACTTCGCGGACGCGGAAAGGCTTCTTTTACAAAACCAAAAACTGGCCGAAACATTTCCCTCCAAAGATGCGCGTCTGCCACGAACGTTGTTTGACCTGGCCCAGGTCTATCGAGCAGAGGGGAAATACGCGGAATCTCTACCGCTTTACCAACGGGCGCTGCAGATCTACACAACACTGTACGGATCGCAGTCGGAAGAACTTGCGCAAACGCTGAATGCGCAGGCCGAGCTCTATAAGAGTCTCGGGGACTACGGCCACGCTGAGCCGCTCATGATTACCGCATTGGAAATGCGCAGAAAAATTCCGCAGAAAGACGGTCCTGACCTTGCGCAAAGCGAGAATGATCTCGGGGAGCTGTACGTGGAAACTGGCGCATTCAGTAAAGCTGAACCACTTATTCAGGATGCGCTTTCTATTCGCAAAAATGCCGGATCAGAAACTTCAGACGTTGCCCAGTCGCTGGAAGCGTTGGGACTTTTATACAAGAGCACCGGACGAGGGAAGGACGCCGAACAATCATTTCGTCAGGCAGCTAGTATCTACGGCAAGACGCTCGGGGGTGAGCATCCTGATTACGCCAACGCACTGGAAAACCTGGCTGTTTTGTGCCAGTCACACCGGGACTTCACCACTGCCGAACCACTGATGCTGCGTGTCCTGGAAATCCGCAAAGCCGCTTTCGGCCCTGAACATCGGGATGTGGCCACCAGCCTGGATGCGCTTGCGTCTCTGAAGAGAGACGAAGGCAAGTCTAAAGAAGCGGCCTCCTTGTTCGAGCAAGCTCTCGCGCTCTGGGAGAAGATTTTGGGTGCTGACAGCCCTGAACTAGCTCCCGACCTCAACAATCTTGGGGCAGTCTATGAACTTGGCCCTGAAAGGCAGAAAGCCGAACCCCTGTTCTTGCGTGCAATCTCGATCGATGAGAAAGCAATCGGGCCAGAGAGTCCGGACGTGGCAACGGACCTCAATAATCTCGGCCTCCTGTACGTACTGAGCCAGCGCTACCAGGAAGCGGCAAATATCTATCAGCGGGCACTCAATATCCAAGTCAAGGCGCTTGATCCAACTGACCCGGCAATAGCACAAACGATGCACGGCTATGCCTTTGCTCTTACCGGCCTGGGCCGTAAGACGGAGGCCAAGCAGATGGAAAAACGGGCAGAGGCGATCTCCTCCCCATCGCAAAGTGTTCAAGGAAAGTGATCAATTCTCGGCTCGGTTGTACAGGTGAATAGCCAGGGGCTTGCACGCGCAAGGGTGTCCGAATAGCTCTTAAGCTTTGCTCTTTTTTCCACCAACTACCCGCACTCGCTGCCACGGCCTTTTCGGACGTTCCGGCTCTGGTTTATCGCGGTCCTGGATGCGGTCGTAGTGATAGGCTTCGCTTACCGTGCCCAACGATTCGTTATATAAGCTGGGCAGGCCGAGTGCTTCCTTCAGCTCTTCACTGAAGTTCTGGAGTGCATGCAGATGGTCGGCTGTGGCTGCAATCTCGGTCTTGGAAGTCTTCAGCGTCTGCTGGTAGCCGCGGTTGATCAGCTTGGAAATTTCGCCGTTGATCAGATAACCGGGATAAGCAAAAATCTTGACGCCGTCGTCGCCATCTTTTTGAATGGCTGCGGACACGTTGTACTTCTTGAGGAACACGCGTCCCTGCATGCCGGGCGCCTCGATCAAATCGAATCCATGATCGCGCAGCCACTGAGTGGCGTCTTCAAACGTTCGTTGTTCAACCTTGGTTGCCATTAACAACAGCTCCTGACTGTCAGCCTTGCGGTTAACCTCTCGCGCCGAGTAAATGACTTCAAAACTGATCGCTCGAGAGCCTGACCTAAACGTTAGATGCCCGCCATGGTTGCGTCGAACCATACCCGAACTGCTGTATAGCACGAAACCGATCACCCGACCACCAATCGCCGTAGGGTGCCATGACCCGGCCTGAATCATCCGTCCACCTTTATAATCTAACGACAAGTTGCCGGTTTGTGTTGTCCCGTAAGGTTACGATAGTCACGGGCCGGGCAGATGCAAACGCCTGGGCCCGGTCCGATCTTGTGATTTGGTAATCGTGTAATTTTGGAAATAAGGCCGCGACATGTGTCGGCCGCGGTCCACAAAATTACCACCTTACCCGATCACAAAATTACCAAATTACTTTCATGCATCCTTCGCCAAAATTCGCCGAAGCTAACGGTCTCGCAAGCAGCGCCAGACTGGGAGTACGCGGTGTCGAACTGATCGGCAATACACCCTTGCTGCGACTGGAGCGCATTTCGCACCAGTTTCCCAATGTACAGATGCTCGCAAAGGCCGAATGGTACAACCCTGGCGGCTCGGTTAAAGACCGCGCCGCATACAACATAGTCTGCGAGGGCCGCCGCAGCGGAAAATTTAGTTCTGGCAAAACTCTTCTTGACTCTACCAGCGGGAACACCGGTATTGCTTATGCCATGATCGGCGCCGCTGAAGCATTCCCGGTAACGCTCTGCATGCCTGAGAATGTTTCGGTCGAACGCAAGCGCATTCTCTTCGCATACGGCGCCAATATTATCTATACGCCGGCAGACGATGGTTCCGATGGCGCCATCCGCGTTGCCCGTGAAATGTACGCTCGCGAGCCGGAAAAATATTTTTACGCCGACCAGTACTCCAATGACGCCAACTGGCAAGCTCACTACCATGGCACAGCCAATGAAATCTGGCAACAGACAGAGGGACGTGTGACCCATTTCGTGGCCATGCTGGGTACCAGCGGGACCTTCATTGGAACCAGTCGGCGGCTCAAAGAGTTGAACCCAAATATTCGCTGCACCTCACTGCAGCCGGATTCGCCATTCCACGGAATCGAGGGCGCCAAGCATATGGCTAGCGCAATCGTTCCCAGGATCTACGATCCCAAGCTGGCTGACGAAGAACTCGCAATCTCCACTGAACATGCATATGAAATGGCCATTCGCCTGTCGCGCGAGGAAGGCCTGCTGATCGGCATCTCCGCCGGCGCGGCGGTCGCCGGATGCATGCACGTGGCGCAGCGGTTGCGCAAAGACAAAGACGAAGAGGCGGTGATCGTGACGGTTTTCCCCGATTCCGGCGATAAGTATCTAAGCGAAAGATTCTGGACGGAAGCAGGAACCTAGCATTTAATCGCGAGGCTCTTAGCCAAAGCAACTTGGTTCAGCTGGGAGCTAAAGGCTAAAAGCTGATGTTGAGACTCGGCCAATCCCACTACGACACGCTTCGCCAGCACGGCGAGGAGACCTATCCGCACGAGTGCTGCGGCGTGCTCCTTGGGCGCATGGAGGACGACGGCACCCGCGTGGTGACCTCGATCGCACGGGCAGGCAACACGCGCACAGACTCGCCGCAGAACCGCTATAGCATCGATCCTAAAGAACTAGTACGCATTCAGCGTGAGGCCCGCGAGCGTCAAGAGGACATCATCGGCTTCTACCATTCCCATCCTGATCATCCCGCGCAGTGGTCGCAAACCGACCACGCTGAGGCCCATTGGATCGGCTGCTCCTACGTGATCACCAGCGTCGAGAAGGGCAAAGCCGCGCTGACAAATTCCTTCGAACTCACCGGCACCGACGAAGCTGACAAGAAACTGGTGGACGAGAAAATTGAAGTGGTCTAGTCGGCTAATGTGGCGCGGCGCCCCCGCCCGCGAAATGATCATGTGCAGTGCAGGTGGCTGATGATCCTCAAAATGTGTGGACAAGCATGCGCGCCAGACTTGATCACGGAGACGGCATCATCGCGGGCGAGGGCGCCCGCGCCACACCAAAACCCTAAAAGTGATCGTCGACCGTACTGTGTTGCGTTCCGGCTATCTTTCCCAGGGCTTGTGCCTGGATGATGCGGTCCCACGGACCAGAGCGCCAGTTGTCACGGATTGCGTCATGGCGGATCCACGGCGGCACCGAGATAAACAGATTCCTTGCGATCCCCTGCACGTACGGTTCATACAAGGCGCGAAGTTGAGCCAGCCTTTGTTCGGCATCCGCATCCCCCTTCAGGCGCAGACCTTTTTCGGTAAGCTGTGTGCGCAGCTCCGCCAGGTCTTGTGGAGTCAGGCGGTCGGGCAGACTCGGGTCATAATGCGCATTCACCACCTGCGCCAGGTCGACCACCGCGTGTCGCGCTATCTTGAATGTGCGTCGCGCCTGCTCGTTGTTGACGCCGTCAATTCCCGCCATCACCAGCGCAGTTGCGTCGAGAACAACCGTAAGCGCTCCCAGCCACGACTGATTGCTGTGCTGCGAACGATAAAAGCTCAGCACCGGATACGAAAGGTGGCTCTCGAGCACTTCGGCGGCCCAGCGCTCCCAGTCATGAAAAAGCAGGTCGAGGGTCCCTCGACCTATAGTGTCGGCGGCACGCGTAAGCAGTTCGGCTGCGCTGGGAGGCGAGCCGGCGCGGGCGTCAAGCAGGGAGATTTCGATCTCGCGTCGCGAAAATGCGGTGTAGATAGTAGGCAGATATCCGATGACCACGCCCAGAAAGGCAAATCCCATTCCCGCTTCGGCCACCGACAATGCTCGCGAGAAACCTGATACAGGAGTAATGTCGCCGTAGCCAAGGGTGAAAAACGTCTCGCCACTGTGATACAGAAGGACGTCGAAAGTAATAGGCGTGTTCCCTGCCGAGAGGTGCTCACCGCTGCCGTATTCCAATAGCGCAAAGCCAAAAATCAGGCCGCAGGCCCAGAGACCAAGCAGTGCAATCATGGAAAGCGGGCCGAAATATCCGAGGAATGCCTCTCGGCGCGTCTGCGATTGGATATGGCTGGTCAGCATCGCCCACGGCCGCCAGGTATTGCGGTAGAACCAGCGTGTAATGCGAAACTGCCTTTGCACCCGGCGGGGCAAGACAACGGTTTCAAACGCGTCCAGCAGGACGGCAAAGATGATGATGACGGCGGCAATTATGGCGAAAGCGTGCATTCCGATCAGATAAACCAGCGCGGGGAATGTTAGCAGATTTAGGGCGGAGCGAGCCTTTAGGACGTGCGTCGAGATCGGCGAGGAGGCGAGGGCCATCAGGCGCTGAGGCGCTTGAGCGTATTGTTATCCGGCCATTGAGAGTCCCACTGCCTCAAAGTCTTCTTCGCTGGTGATCCAGCCATCCTGGCCGTCAACTTTAATATGCAGCCAGATTGTGTCGGAATTTGCCACACCGAACGAAATATTATTTTGATCGGAGCTCCAGGCAACAGCTAACTGTGCTTCGATGAATTCAATTTTCGAGTCTGGCTTGATAACTGCGTGCTTGGGAGTGAAGCCCTCATCGGGCTCGCTAAACAGGCGGACAAAAGTCATCTCGCTGCCGCGATGTGCTTCTACCTCAACCTTATAGCGGCACGCGGAACTCGGTCCCTTGCTGGTCCTTTGGGAACAAATCCACTCGGGCCGCACTTTGCCCTGAATCCAATCAACGATGAGGTTGTAATAAATGCTGAAGCTCCCCGTCCACAGCCGGAATTTCAGAATATCGTGCGAGACCGGTTGCATCTGCCGGCCGCGAAACATCGCGCTCGGTGTAAAGGTGGAGACGTCTTCTCCAACGAATTCCCCATCCGTGCTGATGATCGGGCTGAAGGGAACGAGTTTCTTATCGAATAGCCCAAATAGTTGCACCCACCAGCCGCTGCCTGGTGCTGAAGGCAGCGACATGCCATCCACCAGAATTCCTTGTCCAAACTTTCCCTTCAGCTCCCGTGCCGATACGTCTTCGGTTTCGTCAAACGCTCCATTCTGGAAGCTGAGTCCATACTGCTGTCGCTGAACAGCTTTGCCCGAGGCGTCGCGCAATTCCCACCATTCCACGCTGGTATCATCCGACGACTTTGAGCCCTGGATCTTTTCCACATGCTTTACAAACGTGAAAATCTGGTCGCCAACGTGGAACGGGCCCTGGGTTTCGTCAGAAGCAAGCAGAGCCGGAGCGGCTGAGGTTTGCGATTGTGACGGTTGAGCTTGGGAGGGTTGAGATTGTGTTGCGGGCGCGGCCGAGGTCGTCGCAGTCTGCGCACCCGGAAGTGCGTCCGCTGTAGCGTTTTGGACAGCGGGCGTGGCGGGCAAGGCTGTAGTCGCCGCTGGAGCCGATACGATCGCCGAATGAGGAGCACTCGACTCAGCTGGCGCCGGCCGTGAGGGCGGCTTCGAGCACGCCGACATCGCCATGCAGGCAACTACAAATGAGATCGGCGCTCTGATCCACACTCTGCGCATGAGAGCAGTTTCAGGCCACCGATTGACGGAAGCAAGATGACCGAAGTTCGAGAACTGCCCGCTTCTCAGATCCCGCGAGCCTAATGTCTAAAATGCCGCACACCCGTAAAGATCATCGCTAATCCCAGCCTGTCTGCGGCTTCGATCACTTCCTGGTCGCGCACCGACCCGCCAGGCTGAACGATCGCCGTGGCCCCGGCTTTGGCAATTTCTTCCACACCGTCGGGAAACGGGAAAAATGCGTCGGACGCCGCGACCGTTCCCTTCAGTGGCAGCACAGCTTTCTGCGCGCCGATTCGACAGGAGTCGACCCGGCTCATCTGTCCCGCGCCCACACCTACGGTCTGTCCGTCACGAGCGTAAAGAATGGCGTTCGACTTTACGTGCTTGCAAACTTTCCACGCGAACAGCAGCGCTCGTTTTTCTTCCGCCGTAGGCGGGCGTTTGGTCACAACCTTCAGGTCCGATTCTCTCAACTGATGCAGATCGGCATCCTGCACCAGCATTCCTCCGGAAACATTTTTCAGCACCCACTTCTGCTGACTGTTTGCTATCTCAACCAGCCGAAGGTTCTTCTTCGCCGCAAACTTTTCCAGCGCAGCCTTTTCGAATGACGGCGCGGCGATAACTTCCAGGAACAGCTTGGCCATCTCTTCCGCGGCAGCGCCGTCCACTGGACGATTCACGCCAATCACTCCGCCAAATGCCGAAACTGGATCGCACTCCAGCGCCCGCTTGTAAGCCTCCGCTAACGTCTTTCCCGACGCGGTGCCGCACGGATTTGTATGTTTGATGATCGCGCAGACCGGCTCCTCGAATTCCTGTGCCAGGTCCCATGCCGCCTGCAGGTCAACAATGTTGTTATACGAAAGCTCTTTTCCTTGCACCTGTCGCGCATTGGCGACGCCCGTGCCCGAGCCGTCGCTATACATCGCAGCCTTCTGGTGTGGATTCTCGCCATACCGCAGGTCCGCGACCTTGGTAAACGAGAGCCGCAAGTTGTCCGGAAACCCCTCAGGCGTGTGCAGCTCGAAGTTTCCGTTTGCACTCACCCGCTCCAGAGTTGAGGCAATTGCCGAATCGTACGCAGCGGTTGTGGCAAACGCCTTCTGCGCCAGCCGCCACTTGCTTTGCGCCGAAAGCGAGCCGCCGGATTTCGACATCTCTTCCGCAATCGCGTCGTAATCACCGGGAGAAGTTACCACTGCAACATCCTGGAAGTTCTTGGCCGCCGAACGAATCATTGACGGCCCGCCTATGTCGATGTTCTCGATCAACTCGTCGAAGTGCACACCCGATTTAGCCGCCGTTTTCTCAAAGGCGTACAGATTCACAACCACCATATCGATCGGCTGGATCCCGTGTTCGGCAACCGCGGTCCGGTGCGCAGAGTTTTCTCGGCGATGCAAAATTCCGCCATGGACCTTCGGATGCAGCGTCTTTACCCGGCCATCGAGCATCTCAGGAAAGCCCGTGATCTCGGAAATATCTTTGACCGCGATACCCGAATCGCGCAGCAGCTTGGCTGTGCCGCCCGTCGAAATGAGTTCCACACCCATGCCGGCGAGCTTTTGGGCAAAATCTGCAAGGCCGGTCTTATCAGTGACACTGAGAATGGCACGCTGAATTTTTTGTGACATTGCGAACCTCGGATTGTCCCCGCAGCAACCCACTCGGGGAACTCAGATCAGATTGGCTGGCTTGGAGCGTCAGCAGGAAATTTTATCAGCAGAACGCGGCTTGCGTGGCGGTCGAATTAATTGCCCGATAGGCGTGAGTTCGTTGCCAGATCTCTCACGCCGTGGTTCCTAGTGAACTATGCGGCCTGGGCCTGCTTGACCGGCTCCCCGCAATGCGCGCAGCGCCGCGCGTCAATCGGGATCTCGCTCAGACATTCCGGGCACTTCCGTGTGGTCGGGTCAGCTGGTGCCGGCGCCTTGCGCATACGAGCCACCAGCAAGTTCACTGGCGTCACCACAAAGAAATACACCGCCGCCGCAACTAGCAGGAATGAGATCGCCGCGTTGATGAAGTCCCCGATGGGGAATTGGCTGTTGCGAATGGTGAAGCTGATCGCCGAAAAATCCGGCTTGCCCACAATCGCAGCAATCAACGGCGTCAGCAGGTCTTTAGTAAAGGCTGAAACCACGGTTGCGAAGGCCGCGCCGATGACCACGCCAACCGCCATGTCCACAACATTGCCGCGCAGAATGAATTGCTTAAAGCCGCTGAGCATAGGCCCTCCAGACGGCACAAAGGGTATTACGAGGTGCGAAGAAGGTCAATGGATGATTTGGACTAAGAATGGCACGGGAAGGGCACGAGTTTTACTCGTGCCGTCATTTCGAGTTCAGAACTGGTCGGCACGGCTGCAAGCCGTGCCCTTCCTGAATCTCTTCGGTGCGGGTATATTACTGAGGCTTCGGGCACGAGACTCCGGAACCGGAAACTCGTGCCCTTCCCTCTCCAATTGCCGGATGCCTCGTCACGAGATGACCAGATCACCCAGTCGTGCTTGCGCTCACTGCTCGATCGAAGTTTTCACGCTCACCGTTTTCGAATCCAGCACAAACTCCACATTCCGCTCCTGATTCAGTTTCACGGTCTCCGCCAGATCAATCATCCCCAGAGGGACATCCTGCTCCGCCCCGGCTGCCGAAACACAATGAATGCTCGTGCCTTGCAGCCAGTAACGGCGGGCCAGCAGCGCTCCGCCCGCTTGCAGCGCGATCACCGTCACTTCGCCGTTGTCCGGCGACTTTGCCGCGCCATAATTCACGCGCTGAATCGGAGCGTTCGACGCCGTCGTCGACGCGGGCCGGTAAATCGAAGACGAGTTCGAGTTATAGCTGCTCTGCTCGTCCTTCCACGGTGGGACCGGATAATTGTGGGTAGTCGCGAATGGCACTTCCACATCTTCCATCAACCTCAATGACAAACGGCTCTCGCCTTTCAGCGCCGGATACGGTCCTCGCGCCGGCAAGGTAAAAACCTTCACCGGCCAGAACAGCGGGACCATCCACAACGCCGCATCGCGCTTGGGATGCCCTTTGCCGTGGATGTCCCCTTGCGCGTCGGTTTTGAGGTGGGGTGCGGAAATAACTTTCGCCGCCAACGGCAGGATCTCGGCGTTCGGCAGGATCAAGCGGTCGAATTCAATGGCCATCCATCCCTTGCCAACAAAGTGACCAGGCGATTTGTAGTCCTGGAGATGACCGCCGAGCTGCGCCCCGCGCGGAAAAATCGAATGTCCAAACGACCCCAGGGGGCCAAGATGACAAAGCACCGGATCGCCGACCATGGCGGTTTTAGGCGAAAAGTTCGGCTCGTCCATGGTGCAATGCAGAATGGTGCCGGCTGGAATAAAGTCCTTGGCCGCCGCTGACGAAACTACAAGAAGGAAGAAAACCGAGAGGATCAGGATCAGGTACTTTCGAGACATGGCGCCTCCTAGTCAACATCGCTAAGAGCACACCCCATTCTCGGGACCCGAGAGTTAGTTTCGGATTGTAGCACGAAAAAGATCGTGCACTACCACAAAAACCCGTGGGCATGCGGACATTGGAGGACGGCTACCCGCGCCCAATACCGATGGCCGTTTCTTTTTCAACGAGCGATTAGCGATTGTAGAATCCAGAGATGCTCCGCATATGGATACTCGTCATTACTTTCGCTCTGACTCGTGGAATCGCCTCCGCTCAAGAGGGAACCGCAGATACTCCAAAACCGAGCCCGACTGCACCGCAGCAATCTAACCCACCTGCCGCGAGCGAAGCGCCAGCGTCGCCCCAGAACCCGCTCACCGACACCAAGTTCTTGGAACCGACCAAGATCGTGAAAGCAATCTATCCGGTGCAAGCGGAAAAGGACCAATTACAGGGTGAAGTAGTGGTCAAGTTGACGGTGACTGAGTCGGGAGATGTGGACAACGTGGAAGTGATTAGTGGAAACCCGATACTTGCACGGGCAGCCGTCGACGCCGCCAGGAAATGGAAATTTAAGCCTGTTATCAGGAACGGCAAAGCGGTTAAGGCGTCCACGAAAATACCTTTCGACTTCGCATATCCGGACCGAGTTACCGACATCAAGCCTAAAGAACCAAGCACTCCCGATATCCACGATCAGCAGCCGGTCAAGAGTAACGGTACGAATACCGAATCCTCATCGCCGGATACGAAGCCTTCGGAATCCGGCACCCTACTGTCGACCGTGTTGCCCCAGCGCGTAAAGGTCGTTCAAGGAGTAGTCCAGGGAATGGTCGTTCACAGAGTAGCTCCCGTTTATCCGCCTGAAGCAAAGCGGGCGCGGATTCAGGGTACAGTTGTTCTGGCCGCGATCATAGGGAAAGACGGAAAGATCAAGAACCTGAATGTAATCTCAGGGCCATCCATGTTGGTAGACGCGGCCGTGGGCGCAGTTCAGCAGTGGCGGTACAGACCGTATGTGTTGCAAGGCGAACCTGTCGAAGTCGATACGACTATCACTGTTAACTTTAATCTGAGGTAAAAACTTACTCGCTCCCGTAGTACAAATTCTCAATTTCCTTCTGCACCTTCGCTGACAGCTGCTCCATGTCCTTCGTCTCCAGCCCCGCGGTTGAGATGGGTTGGCCCACCCGCATTTCGATCGGACGCGGCTTGATGTGGTAGGTGTCCATAGGCAGCAGTTCATACATGCCACGCAGCGCGATGGGCACAATATCGACTTGCGATTTGATGGCGAGAAAAAATGCACCCGGGAGAAATGCTTGAATGCGGCCATCAGGAGTGCGTCCGCCTTCCGGAAAGATCACCAGTGGCATCCCGCGTTTTAGAGTTCGCAATGCGGATTTGATCTGCCCGACTGAGCGCGCAGGGTTTTGCTGGTCAACGCAGACCTGGCCCGAGCGCTTCAGATGCCAGCCGACTATCGGATAAGACAGCAATTCTTTCTTATGCAGGATCCGGAATTGAAACGGCAGGTACGCGTAGAGCACAGGAATGTCCAGCGCTGATCCGTGATTGACCGCGTAAACGTGCGGCCTGGAAGTATCTATGTGGTCGAGGCCGATGACCTGCATGGGCGAGAAAATCGACTTCATGGTTAGGCGCGCCCAAGCCCGCGCAAACGCGTGCAGGATGCTGCCATCACGATCGAAAAATCCGAACGGAATCGACGCTATACCGAGAGCAACCGTATAAAACCAGATCAGCGGGTCAAAGAAAAAATAAGAGCGCAGGTGACTGAGAAGGCCGTATTTCTTGCCGGCTGGTCGCTCGCTGTACGCGGCTGACTGGCCAGCCTGCGGATGTTCAGCTCTGGGGATCTGCTCGGTTGCTCTGCTCCCCCTGGCGTCCGGCTCGACTTCGTTCAGCCCAGGTCCACCCCACACAGGCTTATTCAACCGGAACTCCCAGCGTCCGCATCGCTTCTCCAACAATATAGATGGAGCCGGTGATGACCAGGATTCCGTCAGCTCCGGCCAGTTCGCGCGCATGCGCAACCGCCGAGGCCACATCGGGGTGGGATTCGATCTCCGACTGGGTGCGGGCGGCGGCTTCACGAATTTCCTCCGCAGTCGCGGAGCGGGGATTGTCAGCACTGGTGACGATCACGCGCTCGACGAGCGGGAACAGGATTTCAGCGATTTCCCCGATCGCTTTGTCCCGCATCGCGCCGAAAACAAAAATGAGGCGGCGATCTCCATACCACGACGAAAGTGTTGAGCGCAGCGCCCATGCTCCCGCGGGATTATGGGCAACATCGAGCACGATCTCCGGACTTCCCGGGATCACTTGAAATCGCCCCGGCCAGCGAGTTTCGCGGATGCCGCGTTCGATCGAATCAGCGGTGACCGGCAATCCTTGCTTTTGTAATTCTTCTGCAGCAGCGAGGGCCAGTGCGACATTCCGTAATTGATGCCGACCGACCAGCGGAGTTTCGACCAGAATTTCTTTTCCAAGAACATGGAGCGGATATCGGGAGATGGGTCCCGCACTGCAGATGGGTTCTGCTCTGCCCATGTGGGGACGGGCGTGCCCGCCCGTCCTGTCGAGCAACGCTCGACAATCTTCGAATATTTCAACTTGGTCTGCTGCAGGGTTCCGTGAAGCTTCAAAGTACCGCGGGCTGGCCGGCGACACCGGCGGAACGTATGGCACCGCGCTAATCACCCGGGCATCTTTTTCGAGGACCGTATTTCCAATCACGTCGTTGGCTTCGGGCATTTGCGGCAGCGTAACAATGACCCCGCCGGGGCGAATGATGCCCGCCTTTTCATGCGCAATTTCCGCGATGCTGTTCCCGAGAAATTTCTGATGATCCAGTGCAATATCGCAGATCACGCTCAATCGGGGATCCACCACATTCGTGGCGTCCAGGCGTCCGCCCATCCCCACTTCGAGCACTGCTATATCTACCTTGCTGGTGGCAAAGTGTTCGAACGCCATTGCGGTGAGCATCTCAAAAAAGCTGGGGTGCCAGGGCAGTTCCCCATCTTCGACTAGCCGCTCGGCTGTGCGTTCCACCAGATCATGAATTAACGCAAATTTGTCGTCGGGAATTTGCCCGCCTTCGATTCGAATTCGTTCATTGATGCGCACCAGATGCGGCGACGTGTAAAGACCGGTGCGCAGCCCGGAAGCCTGCAGAATGGACGCTAGCGAGGCGGCGGTTGAGCCTTTGCCGTTGGTGCCTGCAATCAGAACGCTGGGAAATTTCTTCTCAGGATTCTCCAGCGCTTTGAGCAGCACGCGCATGTGCGCCAGATCAAACTTGTGCGATGGCGTCTGCGCCAACTCGTGCCCGAGAGCGTACATGCGAGCAATGGCGGATTGATAGGACACAGGCATGAAAGCGTTGCTCCGTGCGGCGTTAACCTAACTAATAGGTTACCAGCTTCTGATGTTTACCTTTGCCTTCAGCTATCGCTAAACGTCAGGGAGGCGCATCACGACTGGGGGACTGGTGGCGAACGACCAACGACGAATGACCGACGACGGGACTTCGAACCACGCCCTTAACTTGCTGCTGACTGCGGCGCGCTTACCCCCGGCGTCATGAACTCTAGTGCGCGGGCGATATAGGGCTTCATTTCTTTGCGGTGGATCACGGCGTCGAGCATTCCGTGCTCGAGCAGAAATTCGCTGCGCTGGAATCCTGGCGGGAGTTTCTGGCGGATGGTTTGTTCGATCACACGCGGGCCGGCGAATCCGATCAGCGCGCCCGGTTCAGCGATGATCAAATCTCCAAGCATCGCAAAAGATGCGGTAACGCCCCCGGTCGTGGGATCGGTCAGTACTGAGACGTAGGGAACCCGCGCTTCGTCGAGCCGCGCCAAAGCGGCGGAGATTTTTGCCAGCTGCATCAGGCTCAGTACGCCTTCCATCATGCGCGCGCCGCCCGATGCAGAAATAATAATGAGTGGCTGTTTGGTATCCAGCGATTCTTCGATGGCGCGGGTGATCATTTCCCCAACCACCGCCCCCATGCTGCCGCCGATGAAGCTGTACTCCATGGCGCTGATAATCACCGCCCGCCCGTTCAGCTTGCCGCGACCGTTGATCACCGCGTCATTTAAGCCAGTTTCCTCCTGGGCGCGCTGCAGCCTCTCGGAGTAAGGCTTGAGATCGACAAACTTCAGCGGATCAGTGGACACCAGATTCCCGCTGAAAACTTCGTACTGGCCATCATCGAACAGTTGCGCCAGCCGCGCACGCGCGTCGATTCGAAAGTGCTTGCCGCACTTCGGGCAGACATTCAGGTTATCTTCCAGGTCTTTCTTCCAGATAATCTGGCGGCAGCCTTCACACTTCACCCACAACCCTTCAGTGCGAATCTTCTTCTCGCCGGAAGGATCCAGTTCGCCGGATTCTCTTTTAAACCAAGCCATAAATTCGCTATCGAGTAATTTGAACCCTGTCTCTTAAGTTACCAAATCACACAATTACTCATTCAGTATTCGATGCTCTATGCCGGCTCGCTGACGCTTATCCCCCTGAAAATGGAGCGGCCGCTGCGGCCTTCGTCTTGAGAATTCGCCCTTGCTTGCGCGCCTGGTTTAAGGCCGAACGCTGGCGACCATCTCTGGTTCGGTAGAACTCGAGATTACGGTACATATCGCAATTAGTACAGGTCGAGTTCAGGGCTCCAGACCCGAAGCTTGAACGCAGCTTGAGCATGCTATGTCCGGACCATATTTCCGCCAAAGACGCTTGCAAAATATTCCCAATGCCCAGGTCGTTCACGGCGTCCATCGCTGCAACGCAATTGCACCCCATCACCGTGCCATCAGGCAGAACCATAGGCCCATTGTAAGTATTCACGCAGGGCTCGCGACGCGATGTCACAACTCGCAGCTTCATCGATGGCGGAAGAGCATCTCGCGTAATTCGCCCGCCCGCCGAGGTGAATGACCACGTGTAGTCCAGCTGCGGATTGTGGGCCAATATAGGCTGAAAATCAGGATCACGCAAGACAGCGTCGAGCGGGCGGTCCGGACGCAGCGCAATCGTAATGCTCACCGGTGAACCCAGTGCCGAGTTCCGTTCGACTAGCTCCAGCACGTTTCGCCGCATGCGTTGATAAGAGCTGTTGCGATAGACCCGCTTGTACATCTCGGCATCGAAACCCGCCGTGCTGACGTTCAGTGCGTTTATGCCCGATCGCAGTACTGCATCTATGCCGAATTTATCGAGAAGAATGCAGTTGGTAGTCAGCCAAAGCCGGTCAATCTGCGGCAGGGAGCGAAGATAACGCACCCGGTCGAGGAATTTGGGATCGATGAGCGCGTCGCCGACAATCGGCGTCAGACCTACGGAGCCACCGCCAATCGCGACGTAATCGTTGACCGCCTTGTGAAAGACCTCGTCAGCCATGAACTGGACGTCACGCGTCTGGAACTGGTACGGACAAAAAACACAGTTGGCGTTGCACAGGTTGGTCAGCTCTAGATGCAACTCAAAGGGCCGTGCGGCCATAGGCGCGACGGTCTTTTCGATCGCATACAGCCGGCCAACCAACGCGTCAGCTTTACGTCGCAAAACTCGCGCTACTTTGTCTGCAAACAGCCGATTCAATCAGTACTCGATTCCCCTTTGCGCCAGGACACCTTTTTCATATGCGTGTTTCACCTGGCGCATCTCGGTCACCGTGTCGGCAAGCTCGACAATTGTCGGATGCGCATTGCGGCCGGTCAAGATCACATGCACCATTTCCGGTTTTTCCTTCAATGCCGCCGCCACTTTGGCTGGATCGAGCATGCCATAGCTGATGGCATAATTGATTTCATCAAGAATGACCAGGTCCCACTCTCCGGATTGAATCGCTTGCGCGCTTTCGGCCCAGGCTTCTTCGACCATGCGCACGTCTTCAGGATCTGGTTTTTCCGCGCCCACTTTTACGAAGCCACGGCCCATCTGTTTCATGATGAACTTGTCGCCAAACGCTTTAACGGCATCGAGCTCGCCGTAGTGCCACGAGCCTTTGATGAACTGCAGCATCAGCACCCGCATGCCATTGCCAACCGCTCGCAGAGCCGTGCCCATTGCGGCAGTGGTCTTCCCCTTGCCAGGGCCGGTGTTCACAATGATCAGACCTCGGCGGACGTCAGGCATAGGAGACATTGATTGTACTTAGCGCGCAGGAGTTCTGCCATTCGTAAGAGAGTGGAGCAATTTGGTAATGAGTACTTTATTGAGTAATTGAGTAATCGGGTAAATTGGTAATTTAAAATCTTGCGGTTCAAAGCTGTTTGGCCGATGTTCTAAATTACTCAATTGCCAAATTACAAAATTACTCGTTTAGCAAATTCTTGAATCTTGACGACACCATCGTAGCCATTGCCACTCCGCCTGGTCGAGGCGGAATTGGGGTGGTGCGTTTCGCCGGGCCTGAAGCTCGAGCCATTGCAGCGCCGATGCTTCGGCTGAAACATGAACTTGAGCCGGGGAGAGCAGTCTTCGGGGAGCTTGTCGACCCGTGTGGGTCGGACACTCTTGTCCGACCAGTTTCTGAGAACGCTGCCGTAGGTATCGACGAAGTGTGTACAGCCGCCCCCGGCACAGACTGTGTGGGGACGGGCGTCCTGGTTAACCCTGCCCTGAGCGACCGAGCCGAGCGAGGGAGTCGAATGGGTCCGGCCGAGCGAAGCTCGGCCATTGCAGCACACGAAGCCAGCGATGGATTAGCTGCGGGTCCCCCGCGGACAGGAGTGTCCGCGCCACACAGCTCGGGGACTGCCACAGAGATTTCGCGGGCGGGGGCGCCCGCGCCACGCAGTTCAAGGATCGACGAGGTCGTCGTCACCTACTTCGCCAAGCCGCACTCCTACACCACCGACGACGTCATTGAAATTTCCGCACACGGCTCGCCGGTGGTTCTTCGCCACATCGTCGAGCTCGCACTCGCCCGCGGAGCCCGTCTGGCTGAGCCAGGTGAGTTCACCATGCGGGCATTTCTCAACGGACGCATCGACCTGACCCAAGCGGAAGCCGTCCGCGATTTAATCGAATCGCAGACTCTTTATCAAGCCAAAGTTGCAGCCCAGCAACTCGAAGGCGCGCTTTCGCACCGCTTGCAGCCGATCAAGCAAAAACTAGTTGAGCTGATTGCCTTGCTCGAAGCAGGAATCGACTTCGCGGAAGACGATGTTTCCGTTCTCCCCGGAAAACACATTCTGGAGCATCTCGCCGCCATCCGCGCTCCCCTGGAGCAACTCGCCCGGTCTTTCTCTTACGGAAAAATTGTTCATGAAGGATTGACGCTAGCCATCGTCGGCCGTCCAAATGTCGGGAAATCGAGTCTGTTCAATCGCCTGGTCGAGCGAGAGCGCGCCATTGTGACCGCCACGCCCGGGACCACGCGTGACCTGGTCACGGAAACCGTTTCCCTCGGCGGCATTCCCCTCAAACTAGTTGACACTGCGGGCATTCGCCGCGCCCTCGATGAAGCCGAAAGCATAGGCATCAAGAAATCGATGGAAGCCCTGGCTGATGCCGACCTGGTGCTGGTTGTGCTGGACGCCTCGCTACCAACCGGCAAGGAAGATGAAGATCTGTTGAAGCAACTGGCGCAGCGGCGGGCGATCCTGGTGATGAATAAAGCTGATTTGGCAGGGCGTGAACCGTGTGGCGCGGGCGCCCCCGCCCGCGAAAGATCGGGGCCCATCGAGTTTTCACCGGGAGAGACTGCCGGAAGTTTGTCAAAGGGTATGTCCGCGTTGCACACTCACGGGGATGTTCCAGAACTCTCGCGGGCGGGGGCGCCCGCGCCACACGGAACTGCCACACACAAGACGATACGAACTTCGGCCCTTACCGGTGAAGGAATAGCCGACCTACGCGCCATTATTCTGCACGAGACGACCGGCGACGACGCCACTAGCGCGGAGTCCGGCTTCCTCACCAACGCGCGCCATCAATCATTGGTAAGCCACTCTTTGGCTGCGCTGAATGCCGCCCAAGTTGCCGTGGAGAATCGCGTACCTCACGAAATGCTTCTGCTCGATCTTTACAACGCTCTGCGTCCGCTCGACGAAATCACCGGCGCGACCACCAATGACGACATCCTCAACCTGATTTTCAGCCGCTTCTGTATCGGAAAATAGCGACTCAACGCCCCAAGCCTTACTTTTGCTGATGCGCCGCCTGCTCAACCTGCTCGAGCAGCCGATCAAGTGCGGCGCGATCCAGAAATCTGCCATTGGCAATTACCGCGTCGATCTTCTGCGTATTACGAATATTTTCCAGCGGATTCGCCCCAAGCAGCACCAGATCAGCGATGCTGTTTGCCTCAATTTTGCCGGCATCATTCCGTTCGAGAAACTTCGCCGGATTGCTGGTCGCAGTTTGCAGCGCATCCATCGGGGTAAAACCGGCCTCGACGAAATTCTCCAGTTCGTCGTGCAGGCTGAATCCAGGCATGATGTAGATGCCGGCCGCGGTGTCGGTTCCAGCCATGAAGGGTACTCCCGCTCGATGCAGCTTCCCGGTCATCTTTAAATTCTGTGCAAAGTATTCGCTGCGCAGAGAAAGAGGATCGTGCAGCAGATCGGGCATCATCTGTTCTTTGAACCGGTGCCAGGTCACGTCGCGCCAATACGCCGGCACGTAGCGGTCGAGCGGTTGATGGGCCCAGTCAAGCTGATCAAGAAAGGTGCCGCCTCGCTGCCACGCCAGGGTTGGCACCTGCCAGGTCTGGCTGCGCGCCAGCAGATTTATGAGCTCATCACATTTCTTCGGATCGTTGGTTGAGAGCAGCAACTGCGTCGAGCCTTCTCCACGGATGAACTTGTCCTCCTGGGTTGAGCAACCTTCGAATATCCCCATTAAGTGCTCGATGCTCTTCTGCCCGGCTGCCACCACTTGAGTAATGCGAACTTTATCGGGAACATGCCCTACGATCGGCAGCCCACGTTTGTGCGCCTCATCCGCTGCCGCAAGGTAGGATTCCACCGACAGGAGTGACTGCACCTTTATGAAATCGACCTGCTGAGTAGCCAGGCTATCGACCGCCGCTCGGGCGTCGGCTGGCGAAGTCACCGGGACCGAACTAGGAAAGCGCAGGTTCTTTCCGTCTGGCAGGTACCCGTCCAGCATGGGGCCGGAGAACGCAATGTGGGGACCCGTGAGCTGCCCAGCTTCGATCTGGTCCCGCCACTGCTTCAGAACCGCAACGTCTCCGCCCATATCGCGAACGCCAGTCACGCCATTGGCTATGAAAAGTGGGAGAATCACATCCCGTCCGCCCGGAAACCAGTCGCCGAATGCGGTATGGACATGCATGTCCCAGAGGCCAGGAATCAGGAACTTGCCACGGCCATCGATGACGCGGGCACCGCTCGGAGCGTGGAAGTCTCTTGCACTTGATACGGAAGCGACGCGACTACCCCTTATAAGGACCGTTCGATCCGTCTGGACCGATGACGTCTCCGGATTGATGACTGTGACGTGGGCTACCGCTATCGAGCCTGGCGCCGACGTCTGCCCGAAAATGGACACCCAAGCAGCCAGCAAGGCCAGCCAAGAGAACAGATTGGCAATGAAACCCAATCGCATCGAGAAAGAGTACTACGGAAGGTTAGTCCGAAGTCCAGCGAAGTCGCTGTTTGGGCGAAATCTGCCAAATTTGTCTTGAAAAACGCCATACCGACGGAGCAGAATGTCTTCCCTGACAGGTCTTCTAGCCGCCACAACGTCGCAGTTGAAGCTAGATTGCGGTTCCAAGGAGCAAGCAACCATGCGCAGCCTTCGTATTCTCGCCTTCCTTTCTGTTATCTCTGTTCTCTCTATGGCGTCCCTGTCGTGGGGCCAAACCGGCACGTCGACGATCCGTGGAACGGTGACCGACCCCAGCGGCAGCGTGGTCTCAGGCGCAACCGTTACTCTCACTAACACGCAAACCAATACGGTTCGGAATACAAAGACCGGCCCTGAAGGCACGTACGTGTTTGATCTGATTATCCCTGCCACGTACAAGGTTACGGTCGAGGCCACAGGCTTTAAGCAGAAGGTCGTGCAGAACGTTCAGGCTCTGATCGGTAAGCCGACAACGACAGACATCGCACTAGAGGTCGGAGCGGTCAACCAAGTGGTAGAGGTTTCGTCTAGCGGTCAGGCCGCCCTCGTCAACACTCAGGATGCCACTCTAGGGAATAACTTCGACTCGCTCCAGATCACCCAGCTTCCCTTGGAAGCTCGAAATCTAGTTGATCTCTTGAGTTTACAGCCGGGATCCACACGTGAAGGCTACGTGACAGGAGCTCGAGCTGATCAATCGAACGTAACTCTCGATGGCGTCGATATCAACAATGCACAGACCGGCAATGCCGAAATCCCTCGTTCGACTAACAGTTTGGTCGTCGGGGCGTTAGATAATGACCGTGGCGACATCACCTCAGGACCGGTGTTGAGATTGAACTCCGAAGCGGTCGAGGAGTTTCGGGTCACAACCGCCAACGGGAACGCCAATCAGGGACGGTCTTCTGGCGCCCAGATCAATATCGTTACCAAGCAGGGCACCAATGCGTGGCACGGAGCCGCATCAGAGTTCTATCGCTCCAGAGGATTCACGGCGAACGATTGGTTCAACAACCATTCCACCCCGACAGTTGAGCGACCTCCCCTTACAAGAAACACCTTCGAGGCGGCTTTGGGCGGACCAGTCGTCAAGAACAAACTGTTTTTCTTCTACGATTACGCGGGTAGGCGAGACGCCAGCAGCCAAAGTGTGAGCAGAATAGTTCCGTTACCAAATCTAGGCCAGGGAATCATTAACTATCTCTACTGCAATGGTCCTAACGATACTTCGTGCACCACACCCGCTTCATTGGATCTGACAGCTAACAATGTTTATCCGGCTGTGGGTCTGAATCCAGCGGCGTTGGCGGCGCTCGGCGATGCCGCAGCAAAATTTCCAAATAATGACCTCACCAATGGAGACCAGTTAAATACCGGAGGGTTCCGTTTCAACGCACCGACGCCGGTCAGACTGAACGCCCACACCCTGCGCCTTGACGCCAACCTGAACCAGAAGCAGTCACTTTTCGCCAGACTGCAGGTACAGGACGATCACCAAACCCTGCCGCAGTGGTTGCCCGGCTCAGTTTCGCCGGTTGTGTGGGCCCATAACTGGGGGCTAGCCGTTGGCCACACCTGGACAATTGGTAGCAACTGGGTGAATAACTTCCGTTATGGCCTGACTCGTCAAGCGTACACCAACAGCGGGGACAGTTTTGCCGACGATACGGAGTTCCGTTTTGTCTTCCAGCCAAATGGTCAGTTGCATCCTCTGACCCAGGTTGTTCCCGTTCACAATTTTACGGACGATCTATCCTGGGTCCGAGGAAAACACACCATCCAGTTTGGTGGAAACATCCGCATGGTAAGCAACAAGAGAAGCGACTTCTTCGCAAGCGGTGACTTCGCCGAGATGAATCCTTCCTACTACAACGGCGCTGGTTCAAACGTGAAGAGCCTGTTCCAAGGTTATTTAACTGCCAACAATCTGCCTGGCGGAACCGCCGGGCAATCAGTGTCGTCAACCCGCGAGGTGCGCGACGCCGCGACATCGATCATCGGTCGCTACACTCAATTGCAGTCTTTCTTTAACTTTTCTCACGACGGCTCTTTGCTCCCACACAGTGACCCTTCCGGTCGAGACTTTGCCTCCCAATCGTATGATGAATACGTTCAGGACACGTGGAAGGTCTTCCCCAGCCTAACCTTAACCCTGGGACTGCGCTACAGCCTGGAACGCCCGGTTTATGAAAAGAATGGTCTTGAAGTTCAACCCATCGATCCTCTTGGGAAGTACCTCGCTCAGCGCGTTGCCGCTGCCAACCAGGGACAGAACCTGACCACTTTAATTACTTTGGATAAATCAGGTCCGGCAAATGGTCGTAAACCAATGTACAACTGGGACAAGAACAACTTTCAGCCCAGAATTGCCGCAGCCTGGTCGCCTGACAATGGCAAGACCTCGGTTCGCGGCGGCTTCGCCATGACCAACGACTACTTTGGTCAGGCTCTGGCGGTGGATTTCGACCTGAATTCCAGCATTGGTTTCGTCGAGAACTTTCTTAACCACGCCAATACTTATGATGTGACCGGCAATCCTAATCACCCACCTGGGCCACAGTTCCAACAATTCGGGGATCCAGTTCGTCCTCTCATCGGCACTGCGGGAGGAGTCGTTCCAACTAATCTTATGCTCCCAGGCGCGTTGCCTTCTCTGAATGGCACTCCCACAACCGGGGAAGTAATCGGGGAACGGATCGAGCAATCACTCGATTCAGCACTGCACTCGCCTACCCAATACACCTGGAATTTCACTATCGAGCGTCAGGTTCCTAAAGGAGGTGTCTTTGCGGCCTCTTACATCGGACGATTAGGTCGCAGCCTTCTGGCGCGCCGTGATGTCGCGCAATTCAATAATCTGCGCGATCCCGCTACTGGGATGGATTGGTACACGGCCGCAACCGCACTTGAGAAGTTGCGCCAACAATCCGGTGCAGACGTTGCTATCAACCAAGTCCCGAATCTACCCGCCAACGTACTTAAGTATTTCGACGATATGTTCCCAGCGGGACTCGCGCAAATATTGCAAGACTTTGACTATGGGGCTCCCTGCAATTCCACGCAGGCCGCAGATTCTGGGTGGGACTGCAACTGGAGTAACGCTCAAGCGTTCATGGCCTATTCAGGGTCCGCCGTAGATTTCTACACAGCGAATGACTGGACTGACTATCAGGCAGACGTTGATAATGCGTTGGCGTTCACGGCAGATCCAATCAATGGTGACCCGAAGGCGATGCGCTTCATGCAACCGCAATTTGGCTCCTTGTCAACTTGGTCCAGCATTGGTAATTCTAATTATCACGCTTTGACCCTTTCCTTCCGGCAGCGGCTGAAAACGCTGACCCTTGACTTCAATTACACATTCGCTCACTCACTCGATGATGCTTCGGGTCTGCAGTCTGAAGCCGGGTACGGCAACTTCCAAACCAACGGCTCATTCATCCCGAATTCCCTCCGGCAGCACGACAATTACGGCAGCTCGGATTTCGATGTCCGCCACAGCATAAATGCGGATTTTGTTTGGCAGCTGCCCATAGGGAGAGGGCAGGCTTTTATGGGTAATGCGGGCAAGGCCGCAGACGCACTCCTGGGCGGCTGGCAACTCTCCAGCATCATACGTTGGAACACTGGATTGCCAACTGGAGTATCGCCCTTCGACGAAAGTCAGTGGGCGAACAGCTGGAATGTTCAATCAAACACTACTCCCACAAGCTCCGTTCACTCTTGCCCGAACAAACCCAAGAATTCGGCTCCCAAGATCTTTGGTGGATGCGATGTGACGGGCGTTTATCAGAGCATGCGCAACGCCTATCCCGGCGAGAGTGGCCCGCGCAACTACGTGCGTTACCCAGGGTACTTTGACCTTGACTTGGGGATTTCGAAGTCTTTCAAGATGCCGTGGGAAGGCCACCAGCTAGCGCTTCGCTGGGACGTGTTCAACGTCACCAACACCCAGAGCCTGACCGGCATCGTGGATTTTGCGGTGGTTGCCGATCCGAAACTGACGCAACAAACTCCGCCGCCGGATTGGGGCAACTTCTTCCAGATCCAGGGTCAGCCGCGGGTCATGCAGATTGGCGCGCGATACTCGTTCTAGCTTTGAGATCAGATAAACAAAGGCTGGGCATTTTGCCCAGCCTTTTTTTCTGTCACAACTGGATTAGACCGCCATCACGCTCGGGAAGGGCACGGCTTACAGCCGTGCCGATAGCAGCCGTCAGACGATTTCTTCGGCACGAGTGAAACTCGCGCCCTTCCCGACCCATCCTCTCAGCATCCGTGGAGAGCGCTGCCACCTGGGTCTCATCCTCGCTCGACGCCGTGCCCTGTTACTATTCCCCCCCACCCCTCCATACTTCTGCAGCCACTTCAACTCCTCCCTCACCTTGATCTTCCCGTGCCACGGGTTCTTATCCAGTGAGTGTCCTTCGCCGGGGAAGATCAGCAGCGCATTGGGAATGCCGAGCGAGTACAGCGCGTGCTCCAAAAGATAGTCTTCCAGAACTGCCACCCGGATATCGTCGGCCCCCGCGACCATATGTGTGGGCGTCCGCACTTTGTTCATCTGGAAAAGTGCCGCTTCGTCGTGATAGCGCTGCTGCGCCTCCCATGGGCGGCCTCCCAGGAAATAGGCATCGTCGAAGGTGGTGTCGTCGTTCCCCCAGTTCGCCGCGTGCTCGACCGCGCCCGCACCGGTCACCGCCGCCTTCCATTGCGTGCTCTGGGTGATGAGCCAGTTAGTCATGTATCCGCCATAGCTGTATCCGCCGATGGTCAAACGGTCGCGGTCGGCGATCCCATCTTTCACCAGGGCGTCAACGCCTTCCAGGATGTCCTTGCCCGGTCGTGAAACGATGGCCGGAACGATTTGCGAGAGGAACTTGTCTCCATATCCGCTCGAACCGCGATAGTTGGGCTCGAAGACCAGCCAGCCTTGTGTAGCCGCCAGCGCGCCCCACTGATACCAATCAGCGCCGAAGTGGTTGCCGTCAGCGTCCGCCGGACCTCCATGAATGAAGGTGAACATCGGCAGGTGCTTGTCGCCGAACTTCCCCGGGGGATAGATCAACATGCCCTCGACAGTCGTGCCGTCATCGGCTCTCCATTGATACGGCTTGCCTTGGGGAAGATCGCGCTCGGCGAAAAGCTTGTTGAAAGCCGTAATCGGGCGCGCGCTCTTGAACTCGGATTCACTACGGGCAAAATAGACCTCCGTCGGCTTGGTGACGGACGAGTATACGAACGCTACGCTTTGTCCATGAACCGCTGCCGAAAGTTCTTCGTAGGTGCCCGGCCAGTCGCTTAGAAGATGCGACTCTTTGGGGCCGCCTTGCGAATAAACCTGCACTTCGGTGCCGAGGCGCGCGGACGTGAGCACGTCATTCTCGCCCACCGCGTAATGCTCAACCGATCCGTTGAAGGCCTTGTTCCACTGCTCCACCGAGCCCGATTCGCCATCAACTGAATAAAGATGCGGCTGCAGATCACGGTACGGTCCGGCCACCTCTCCGACCTCGACGGTAAAGAGGATATGGCGGCTGTCATTGGCCCAATGAATGTGCGTTTCTTGCGCCTGATTGTTGGTGATGCGGTGCGGAGGGACGAGTGTGGCGCGGGCGCCCTCGCCCGCGAGTTCCGCCAGATCAACCGTATAGATCTCGAAATCCTCGTATTTTTCCTGGCGCTTGTTGATTGACGAACTCAGAAAGGCCAGCTTTTTGCCGTCACGCGAGGTGACGATCTCATTCACACGATACTGACTGGTTGATACGGCGCGAGCGTTTGGACTTACGTCGGATTGCTTCTGTTCCTCAGTCCTTACTTTGCTGACTGCTGCTTCGTGGTCAGCAACCGCTGAGGCAAGCTCCAGGGAGAAAATCGTGTCGCCGCGTTCCGCCGTCCGATACTCGACAACGTCCTTCCATTGTTTCTTGTAATCATCCTTTTGACTCTTAGTCCACGGATTGCGCGTCGCAAAGTAGATCGTCTTCGAATCCGGCGCCCACGCGAATGAGTGAACTTCTTCTTGTCCCTGGGTAATAGCAAAGGCCTCGCCGCCATTGGGAGAAATCAAATAAATCTGATCAACGCCTTCATCTTTTGATTCGCTGGCATCCCTGGAATCGTCGTCTGAGTCGGAACTTTCGTCCGTCTTGCGGTCGGAAAGAAACGCGATCCAACGGCCGTCGGGAGACCACTGCGGAGTGGTATCGTGGCCGGATTCAGTCAGCTGGACCAGCGAGCCGCCGTTCGCGTCCCGATACAGCCAAAGATCTTTCCGGAAAGTCTCCTGGTTCCAGTCAGCGCGCTCAGTCACGATCACCACCGAGGTGCCATCCGGTGAGACTGCAACCGATGGAAAACTTACGGAGTTGAAGAATTCGTCGAGCGTGATTTTGGGTTTATCCTGCGCGAAGAGAACGAAATTAGCGGAAATAACCATGAAGATTGCACTGACGATTCTTAACATTATTGGCTCCCTTGGTGAACTGAGGGTTATACATTACAGGGATTTGACCGATCAACTCGGCATTTGGCTAGCGTTGACATCCGCAACACTGTGAGTGTCGGCGACGGAGGCTTAGAATCTCGGTGTGACAGAAATCGGAAAGATGCTGGTCATCCTTGGTCTGCTGGTCGCGGTGACCGGCCTGGTCTTCATTTTGATGGGCAGAACCCATCTGCCCATCGGGAGACTGCCCGGCGACATTGTTTATCGCGGAAAGCACACGACGTTTTATTTTCCACTCGCAACTTCGATTCTGCTAAGTGTGGTGCTGACGCTGGTG
>Ga0075425_100000569_pt1 | contig 34734 bp, 33 predicted proteins | sample SoiMethybrSBSTD4_FD_75300 | JGI IMG/M metagenome (GOLD analysis project Ga0075425, IMG submission 75300) | Bulk soil microbial communities from a Populus tree surrounding site in Tennessee, USA - Soil MetaG P. TD hybrid SBSTD4 | ecosystem: Environmental > Terrestrial > Soil > Tree plantation... | reverse complement strand
GGCTCCGGGGTCCCTCGCTCGCTCCCCAACCCTTGTAATCAAACGCCAGCACCACGTAGCCTGCGTCGTTCAGCACCCGGGCGTTGTTGGGCAAATAGAGGTCTTTAACTCCGGTATAACCATGGCAGAGCACGATGCCTGCACGTCGCTCCTCCGGGCGAAGACCGTCCGGCAGGTAGAGATCTCCGGTGAGTTTGACACCCTCGCTGTAGAACGTGACTGCGCGCTGCATGCTCGAGCACCATGTGGCAACCGAGTTTGAGACAGGTTCGGTCCGGATGCAAGCATCACGAGGTTGCCGAACTGGGAGTGCGACAGCAATTGGCGCGTGTGCCGCGCTCTCTTGCTGCCCGCGGACGCTGGCGTAACCGACGGGGATTGTCGATTTTGCCGCGCAGATGAGCGCTGCATTCGCGACGTCGATTTTGCGCCTAGAGGCGGTGGGGCTTTCTCCCTAATAGCCGCTGTAATTCTGCTCGACCGGTCATGCGAGGCTCGAGTTTTGCTATCTATGGCCGGCCGTTTGCGATCTTCGCGTTTTGCTGCCGAGTGGGCGTGGACTTCGGAGGGAGCTAAGGCAAAAGGACACTCCGCGCCGGGCCGTCAGCTGTGTCGCTTTAGAAACGCCAGGCGCGTCTCATGCATTAGGTGCGCCTCACGCCCTAGCCAGATAATGTGGCCGGCGAGTGAGAAAGTTCGCAAAATTGCATGCGGCAGGCGAGCCTTGACCTCCTGTGCATGTAGGAATGGCACGAACGGGTCCTTTATATCGTGAATGATTAGGGTCGGTGCACGGATGTCATTCCAATTGCAGTAGGGGGAAGTCGAGAAGAAGGTTTTACGAACATCGCTCCATTCCCCATCTCGATTGCCCGGATCGTCGCGTAACACTCGCTCGAGGACTGCACCGAAGGCCACATCTTGCTTCGCATCTGAAAACCGCTCCCCGGTCAGTGCGTGCACAACTTCTTCGTCCGTCATGAAACTATCTCGCAACTTAACGAGCAGCGCGAAGATGATTTGGCTGACTTGATCGCCCGTCCACCCAAAGCTTTCGAATGCGGTCGTGTACTCCCCGCGCAGGGCTTCGGGGACATATTTGGCATCAGAGAATGCATGGGTAAGGCCGGCCTGGAGCACGAGAGCGCGAGTCTGCAAGGGGTATCTGCTGGCGAAGGCGAGGGCCGCCGGAGTTCCACCGGACATGGATATTACCGCCACGTTCCATTTGTCTGTCCCATAGAGCTGATCGAGGAGTTGCGCCGTCAAATCGGCTGTGCCGACGGGACCTTCCCAGGAGACGCTCTCATGACCTCGCGTGCCGGAGAGCGCGCTTCCAACGTAACCAGGACGATGGGGTAGCAATATGTGGAAGCCCGCTTCGGCTAGTCCGGCCTCGAGCGGCATCACCATATGATAGTCATCACCCCAGCCGTGGAAGTACAAGATGAGCGGCGCGTTTGCCGGCCCGCCGCGCGCAAAAGTGACCTTGTCGGCGCCGCTGAGCGCTATCGATTGAAGCTCAGGGAGCGGGAATTTTGAGAGGTGATCGGGCGTCAGCCAGTGCCGCTGCCCGCTCCAAGCGAGGCGGGGGGCGACCAAGGATGCCGGCGCGCCCAGCAGCACAGACCGTCGGTCGAGGACCCGCAAGCGTTGCTCCCGTTGCAGCGAGCCATGCATATGTTCACATGAAGTGGGACACGCCGTGGTCTCCTGCAATACTAGCCCATATGACAAAGTCGGTGATAGGGCTACGGGACTGGCCACGAATATCTGGCCAATAACCCCTCATCGCCATCAATCTTGTGGTGTACCACCGAGGCATGTGGTGGCGCAGAATGGATGCCGGACGCTGCCAAATTGATGAACCGACGCACGCCACGCCTGCACTGGAGAACTCCCGTGTCGAAGCTCCCCGAGTACGAGATCTTTGCCATTCGTTATGCAAAGCAGGACAAGCGCTCCGAAGGGCATATGTTCCTCGGCGGCGACCATCACAAGCTGATCCAGGGCTTGGACTTCTTTACGTACGCTCTGAGAGGGGGCGGGCGGACATGGGTCATCGACACCGGTATGACTTCGCGGCAGTCGATGCGGATGGGACGGGCCTACGATTTCATCTGTCGCCCTAGTGAGGCATTGGCCAAGATTGGAATCGATGCTGCCACTGAGCCCGACGTAATATTGACGCATGCCCATTTCGACCATGTCGGCACGCTCGAAGACTATGCGAAAGCCCGCTTCCACATCCAGGACGAGGAGATGATCCACGTCACTGGACGCGATATGACGCATCCCACTTTTCGGGCGGCCTATCACGCTGAAGATATCAAGCCCGTCATCGACCTCATCTACGCCGGACGCATGGTTTTCCATCGGGGCGATGTCGCATTGGCACCGGGTATTGAGTATCTGCTCGTCGGTGGCCATGCGCGCGGGCAGGCGGTTTTGCGTGTGCACACGGCGCGCGGCTGGGTGATCTTGGCCTCTGACGCTGTGCACGTCTTCGAGGAGATCGATGAGGAACGTCCATTCGCCATCTTCTATGATCTGCCGGGCATGCTGGAGGGTTACCGGCGGATCAAGCATTTGGCGGCGTGCCGCGACCTCGTTGTTCCTGGCCACGATGCACGCGTGACCATGGCCTATCCGGCAGCGGCTGCAGGGCTCGAGGGCCAGGTCTTAAGGCTCGACCAGCCGCCGACCTGGTAGGCCACCTGGGCGGCATTGGCGCTCGCTCCACTCGCGTGGTCGCATCGACCTCGGGTGCCGTGTTGGGTCGCTTCAACGCGCATACAACAGGCCGAGAGGAACGGGCGATCATGGGGATCGCGGCCGGGATAGTTTTTGGCCCGACCCACCTCGAAGCGACGCTTCATGCTGTCGACGTGAGCTTAGCGCCTGCGCCATTGAGCCCATGGAATGGAATTGCTAGCCGACGCATTGCTCGAGACTGGGTCTGCGGACGCGGACTGGGCAACCGTCCGCGGCCGCAGATCACGATAGTGTGATCGGCCTCGCTCGGATCCTCAGTTTCCAAAGGGGTTGGTCGAGCGCGATTCGCCTTTGTCGAGGACGGATTGCAGGGAGAGGGAATGCACCCCGATATCCCCTAACAGACGGTCGTCCATCGACTGCAGGAGGCGTATAGTCATCTGACGGTAGCGCCATCTCCAATACGCGCGCCAGCCAAACCGCACCATCTGTGCGGTGCCCCGCAAGATGCGAAACGAGCCGGCTGCCACTGTCGAGGCCGAGCGTTCTGCTGCCATGACGACCGTACTACGCATGCCCGTGACCATTGGTTATCGCGCGCGCTAGCACGAGCCCGGCTTTCGCCTGCGGCACGGCCGAGTGCTGAGGCGGAAACTTGCCGCGGTTCGACCGCTAAGGCAAATTTGTTGTTTCAATGGGTTCGATAAGGGTGGCTTTGAGATGCGCAACTTAAATCTAGACCAGCTGCGCGCTCTAATCGACGTGGTGGAATGCCGGAGCTTCTCGGCTGCGGCGCGCCGCCTCAATCTCTCTCAACCGGCGGTCAGTCTGCAAATACGCGAGCTCGAGCGACGTTTCGGGGTGCCGCTAATCGAACGATTCGGGAAGCAAGCCCATGCCACGGCGCCCGGACGTGAGCTCATTAAGGCGGCGCGGCGCATTTTTGACGCGTGCACATCCGCCGAGGAGGCAATGCGGCGTTTTCGTGAGAATTGGATCGGTCGGGTACATTTGAGCACAACGTTGACGGCGATGATCTACCGATTGCCACCCCTCTTACGCAAGCTGCGAAGCGATCACCCCGGCGTCGATCTTGTCGTCACCAACATGCCCACGCCGCTCAGCATTGCCAAGATCCTCAGCAACGAAGTAGATCTTGCTCTGGTCACCTTGCCCGTCGAAAACAGCGAGCTGCGCATTAAGCCTTTGTGCGAGGAATCTATGCTGGCGGCTTTGCCAGCCGGCGAGAAGGACGTCCCAGAGGAGATCACGCCTGAGTACATCATGCGTCAACGCCTGCTGTTGCTCACCGAGCAGCCACCGAGCGCCGGCCATGCAACGGTGATGAGATGGGTAGCAGCAGGGACGCCATCGATGGCCGTAGGCACGATCGAAGCCCTCAAGAGCGCAGTTGCGTCGAACGTAGGTATGGCGATCCTACCCGAAGTTTCCGTCGACGCGAATATGGCGAACATCATGTTGCGGCCATTGCGTCCCCCGTTGAATCGCACGCTAGCCCTCGTTGAGCATCGCAACAAGCCGAACGAACCGGCACTCCAGATCGTGCGCAACGCCTTGCTGGCATTGGCCGCCCCGGCGGCTGGGAGTAACAAGAAGATGCGATCGAGGCAGATCAAGTCGCGCAAAAGCGCGCGGATAGTTGCTCCGAGCAAGCTGCGATCCAAGATCGCTTGAGTTCTTGCGGGGTGCCTCTTTCTTGATCCGGAGGTCGTCAGCGCTGTTCGATCCCCGCCGCCTCGCGGACCGCATTCCAGCGCGCGAATTCGCTGGACATGAATGCCCCGAACGCCTCTGGCGTGGACCCCTGAACCACAACGCCGGCACCCGCGAGACGCTCGCGCACGGGGCCCTCGGTTAGGATCTCATTTAATGTCCTATTGAGCTTGTCGATGACGCTGCGTGGTGTGCCACGGGGTGCGAAGACGCCGTACCACGTGGTTACATCATAGCCCGGTACCATACCGGACTCGATGACTGTCGGGACATCCGGGACCGCGGGAAATCGTTCTTTACCCGTCACCGCCAGTGCCCTGAGCTCACCAGATTGGACCTGGCCGAGCAACGCCGATATTGTATCGAACAGCACATCGACCTGCCGGCCAAGTACAGACGAAATTGCCTCTGGCGAATTGCGAAACGGCACGTGCACCATCTTGATGCCCGCGGTCTGCATGAAGAGCTCGGCTGAGAAGTGCTGGGTTGCGCCAAAGCCCGAGCTTGCAAAGACGATCTTGCCCGGTTCAGCCTTGGCAGCGACGACGAGCTCTTTGATAGTGCTGAATGGGAAATCCGGCCTGACGACGATCAGCAAACTCGCAGTCGCCACCAGAGACACCGGATCGAAATCTGCGAGCGCGTCATAGCGCAGCGCTCTTCTGGTCGTTGCCGCGATGATTTGCCCCGCTGTCATGATGCCGAGTGTGTAGCCGTCTTTCTCGGCGCGAGCCACGGCTTCATTGCCGATGGTTCCGCCAGCGCCTGGTCGGTTCTCAATAACCACCGGCTGGTTGAGCTTGTCTTGCATGGCTTGGGCGAGGATGCGACCGATGATGTCGGCGCCTCCGCCGGCGCCAAACGCAACGATGAACCGGATGGGCCTTTGCGGCCACTCCTGAGCAGACGCCTGCCATCCTGCCACATACGCCAGGCTAGCTATTGCGAGGCACAGCAAATTTCGTTTCTGCGTCCTCCTCTTCACGCTCCTGGCCTCGCGTTCTCTGGAGAGGGACAGCGTCCTCATTCATGAGTGCGGCACCCGACAGGTCGCCGAGCATCGCCTCCACAGGGGGTCGTCTTGGCGCTTTCAGCGGCGGGATCCAATTTTTGGCTACTCAAGGTTCTTGAGCGAATCACCGACCTCGATTGGCAAGCGTGGGGCGGTCGTCGATTGGCTCCGCCGGCCTCAGGTCGCAACGCGTAACACCCGCTCCTTGTCTGCCTCTGGCCACAGCAGCAGAAGGCCAAGCGTACCGGAAGCAATCAAGATCGCCGCGTTGATCTTAAAGCCCGTCATGAATCCGTCTAACGGTGTCGCTGCGCGGCCGATGACACTCCCCATAACAAAAGGCGCGAGGATGCCCCCCAGGGTGTAGATCGCTGCATAAATGGATAGGGCTGCGCCGCGCTGCGATGCCGGCGTGAACTCGCCGATCATGGCTGGGCAAACGACGTAGATCGCACCGGTGATCCCCGAGCCCAGCACCAGGAGCGCCACTCGCCAACCGGCTCCCTCCACGACCGGCAAGAGCAAAAGAGTGACGCCTCCGCCTACGAGCGGCGCCGCGCCAAGGACGCCCCGCGCCAACCGTGTTGAAGTCCCGCGCCCCAGCAGCAGCTGTGACAGGAAACCTGTCACTAGGACGATGGTCGCGCCGAGGACCCAGGGCAGCACCGAGATCCAGCCGGCGTCCTGCTGCGAGAACCCCAAACCGCTGATGATGAAGGGTGTGAACCAGGTGAGACCTAGCGATAGCGCCCAATAGGCGCCGAAGGTCGCCGCGCAGCAGCCGATGAAGGTCGGTGCCAAGAGCAATATAGCGTAGGGTACCTTCCGTGACGAACCGTCGGCGGCGGGTTGCTCGCATAGCGGGCCCTCACGACCGAGGATCAGCCAGGCCGCCGCCCATAGGAAGCCGACCACACCGAGTGCACCGAACGCCCAATGCCAGGAGTAGTTTATGATGATCCAGTTCAAGGCCGGGACAGCGAGGATGACGCCGAAGGCCGAGCCCTGAGAGAGAATGGCGGTCGGCAGCGTCCGCTTCGCGTCGGGAAACCATTTGAACAACCCGTGCACGGCGACCGAGAAGGCTGGTCCTTCACCCGCGCCCAGAATGATCCGACAGATCAGCAGGGTGGTGAGTCCCACTGCTCCTACCATCGGGAACTGCACGAGCGCCCACACTAGTCCTAGGCCGAGCAACACCCAGCGTGTTGGGACGAAATTGATGACGAAGCCAAACACGACCGCCGAGATGGGAAAGAGAAAAAAGAACGCCGAGCCTAGAAAACCGAATTCCCAAGGCGTTAGACCGAGCTCTGCCATGATCGGGACACCCGCCAGGCCAACGACGATCTTGTCCGCGAAATTGACCAGCATGAACAGGAACAGGAGGAAGGTCATCCTCCATGCCCCCTTAGGTAACGGCTGTTCGACCATGGCGGATGAACTAGCTTGGCCCCTCGGTTTCCTTCCTGAGCCAGACTAGACCGGGAATACCCGTGCTGGCCAGACGTTCGGTCCGTGCAGTAGTAGTGTGTATGCAGCCAGCGCTCGCGATGCAGCAGGGTGGCCACAATCCCTCCAATGACAATGGCAAGGCTCACCGGTGCGAGCGCATGGAACGGTCCAAAACGTCCCGTCAACCTGTAAAGGCAAAGCGCCGTCACGTTGACGATCAGCATCGCCAAGACATGCCCAACTCCGATCATGCGGTGCGTTCGGCGTCCCCTTGCGCTGGCAAGCAATGACTGCGCCAAGCGCCGGGGGGCGGCTCAAACCGATTGCGATCGGCTGTTGCCGTGTGCTGATATCGACGGGCGGCGGCAGCAAGTGAGCGTGGACAGGGAGGAGACGATGCATCGCTGGTCAGGTAGGGCTGTTCTAGCGCTAATGCTAGTGGCCGCACCGTGCGCCCTAGCCGAGGAGGTGGCGCTCAAAGGCATCACGGCATTCGCGGAGAAGACCCTCAATTCGCGCGGCTTCGAACGTTTCATCGAGATCGTCAACACCGAGGGCAAGGGTAAACTTCGCATCGATTACATCGGTGGACCGAAGGCCATGCCGCCCTTCGAGGTCGGCAATGCGCTCAAAGCGGGCGTGGTCGACATCGCCAACGTCACGGGGGCCTATTATACCAATGTCTTTCCAGAGTCCGACGCCTGGAAGCTAACGCAGCGTTCGATGTCGGAGCTGCGCACGAACGGTGGCTTCGATTACATGGCCAGGCTCTACGAAGAGAAGATGAACGCGATTTTCCTGGCCCGGCAGATCGGCAATACACCTTTCCATATCTATCTGACGAAGCCGATCACCAAGCCTGACCTTACCGGGCTGAAAATTCGCATCACTCCGGTCTATCGCGATTTCTTCGCTGCCCTCGGTGCGACCGTCGTGCAGACGGCACCAGGCGAGGTTTATACGGCGCTTGAGCGCGGTGTCGTCGACGGTTACGGTTGGCCGACCGCCGGCATCTTCGATTTGGGCTGGCATGAAAAGACGAAGTATCGTGTCGACCCAGGCTTCTACAAGGCCGAGGTCTCGTTTCTCATGAACAAGACGAGCTGGAGCAAGCTCGACGAAGCGCAGCGTAAGATCATCAATGAAGCAGCGGCGCGCATTGAGGCAGATTCTGCCGCCTACGAGGCGGCTGCCAATACGGCGGATATCGAACGCATGAAGCAAGTTGGGATTGAGACCATCGAATTCAAGGGCGCGGACGCCGAGGCCTACTTAACAAAGGCCTACGATGCCGCGTGGGCGGGTATAATCAAGCAGAGCCCGGAGCACGGTCCGAAGCTTAGGGAATTTTTCTCCAAACCCAGGTGATCGGAGCGCCAAAGCGCGCAGACGAGGAGGGGGGATGGGTCGCCTGTCGCGTAGTTTTGGACGCCTGCTTGATTTCCTAATGGTGCTTGCCTGCGCGCTGCTACTCACCATGACGCTGCTAATTGGCGCCGACGTGGGGTTGCGCAACGTCGGGCTTGGCTCAGTCGCTTGGAGCAGTGAAGTTTGCGAGTACATCCTTTATCTGGTGACGCTGCTCTCCGCCCCGTGGCTGCTGCGGCGTGGCCAGCACATCCGCGTCGACATCCTGCTGCGTACATTGCCTCCGCTCATTGGATGGGTGTTGGAGTGGATCGGCGACATCCTTGGTCTCGCCTGCTCGCTCTATTTCGTGCGCTATGGCATAAAGGTTCTGGTTGCCAGTTATCTGTCCAACGCGATCTCTATCAAAACGCTCGTCATGCCAGAGTGGTGGCTGCTGGCACCGATGCCGCTCGCCTTTGTCGCCGTCTCGATCGAATTTCTCTTCCGCATGCAAAGACTGGCAATGGGCGCTCGTGCGCCACGGAGCGATGCGGTATCGATTTCATGACGGCGTTCGCCACGCCTCACCTGAGATCGCCGCGAAATGGGATCGTTGCGTCATGACGTGGCAGATGGCGGCGCTGCTGCTGCTGGGTGGTTCGACTGCACTGCTGTTGATTGGCATGCCGGTCGCGCTTTCATTTGTCGCGATAAACATCCTCGGCGCTTGGTTGTTCCTCGGCGGCGAGCCGGGCTTGGGGCAGGCGGTGCGCAACAGCATAATGTCGGTGATGAGTTTTTCCCTGACCCCGATTCCACTGTTCATTCTGATGGGCGAGGTCCTTTTCCACACCGGTCTCGCAATCAAGGTCATCGACGGCGTGGAGCGGCTCATCCGTCGAGTGCCAGGACGCCTGGCGGTGGTGGCAGTGGTGGCGGGTACGATCTTCTCTGCCATTTCCGGCTCGACTATCGCCACCACGGCCATGCTGGGTTCTCTAATGCTGCCGGTGATGCTGGCGCGCGGCTATCATCCCACCATGGCCACGGGCCCGATCATGGCGATCGGTGCAGTTGATATGCTGATTCCTCCTTCCGCGCTGACTGTGCTGCTCGGAAGCCTGTCCGGAATCTCGATCTCGAAACTGCTGATTGGCGGCATCATACCCGGCTTGATGCTGTCGGTTGCATTTGTTGCATACATCATCGTGCGGGTGCAGTTGAGCCCATCCCTGGCACCCTCAACGCCGATCGAGCCGCATCTGACCTGGCAGAGTTGGCGGTTGCTGATCGTGTACGTTGTGCCGCTTGTATTGATCTTCACCGTGGTCGTGGGAGCGATGTCGGGTGGACTGGCAACACCGACTGAGTCCGCAGCGCTCGGTGCCATCGCCACTATGGCAATGGCCGCCCTCTATGGTGCGTTGGATCGGCGCGCGCTTGGTAGATCGCTGCAGGGCACGGTCGCAATCTCGGGTATGATTCTGTTCATCATTCTGGGTGCAACGACCTTCGCCCAAATCCTGAGTTTCTCGGGTGCCACCGAGGGTTTGGTATCGACCATCTTAAGTCAGGACCTGTCATCGTTCGCCGTCGTCGCGTTGATGATGCTGTTGCTCATCTTTCTCGGCTTGTTTGTGGATCAGGTCAGCATGATGCTGATCACACTCCCGATCTTCATGCCGCTCGTCGCACGGCTTGGTATCGATCCGATCTGGTTTGGCGTTCTGTTCTTGATCTGCATGCAGCTGGGCCTCCTCCTTCCCCCGCATGGACTTCTGCTAATGACTATGCGGGGGGTTGCACCTCCCGAGGTAACGACCGCGCACATCTTCAGAGCTGTTGTGCCATATCTGATCTTCGGGATGGTCTTGCTCGGGCTCTTGCTGCTCTTTCCTGCGATTGCCACGTGGCTGCCCAATCTGCTCGTGGGATGACGCATCATCGGGCTAGCGCGCGCTGCGAGCTTGTGCGATCTGCGCTGAAGAATGCAGCGTAGCGCCGATTGGAATGCGAGCGAGCAACGCACTCAGGGTTTCAGCCTCGCTCTTGCCGCTGGTCGACACGATAGCGTTCGCCTTGGCGTAGAGCGGTGTGCGGCTTTCCAGGATGGCCTTGAGATCATCCATGGCTTGTGGGCCGTCCGCCATGGGCCGCAGGTCGCCCTGATCGAGCACACGGCGCATATGCTCCTCCGGCGTGGCGCGCAGCCAGACTACGAAGCAAGTGGAGAGCAGGAGATCGTACGTTGCCGGCTCGGTCACCAAGCTGCCGCCAGTAGCGATCACAACTCGATCAAAACGCCTTACGATTGCCTCGAGGCATTGCCGTTCCAACCGACGGAACATGGCCTGCCCATGGGTTGCGAAAATCTCGGAGAGCTCCATGCCGCTGGCGCGCTCTATCTCGCGATCCAATTCGACGAATGGCACAGCGAGTGAGTGCGCGGCGCGCCGTCCAAGCGTGGTTTTGCCAGCACCACGTAACCCAATGAGGGCAATGCGGGCTTCGGCGCCCGTGCCGCTGGGAGAGAAGCGCTCTGCAATGAGGCGTCGCGCGTCGGCAAGCTCGGCTGGCGCCAGCCGCTCGAGCTGAAGGATTGCGAGCGTCAGATCGATTGGCCGCTCCGGACGGTCCGTTACCAGCGCGGCGACCTCGATGCTCAGTGCCTCGGCGATCTGACGCAGGACCAAGACCGAAGCGTTACCTGCGCCGCGCTCCAGTTGGGCCAAGTAGCGCTCCGACACACCCGACGCCTTTGACAATATGCGCCGCGACATCCCACGGCGCGCCCGTGCCGTTCGAACCCGATCACCAAGGCTCTTTAGATACGCCGCATCAGCGCGGGCCGCACCGCGTCGCCGTTCAAGAGGCTCGGTGCGCGTCGACATTCTTTGGTGGATCCGCTTCTGGGGTGGAGAAGAATATTGCATGTGCCGTGCTCTGGGTGCAGTGCGGCAGACGCCCGGAGACTTGCCCTTGTGTGCGGATCATCTCGCATTCTCAATGGCAAACCGGCTACACGCCTCATAGAGACAAACGCGACCTACAACCGATTGAGCGCTCTACGGCTTGCATTATGATGCATATCGGTCTATCTGACGAGTATCAAAATGCATAGCCGGCAACCCCAGAGGAACCGCCGCCCATGCCGGAACGCATCGAATTTCAGACTGAGCCGTCGCGCTATCGTCACTGGAAGCTCAAGTTTGAGGGCGAAGTGGCCGAGCTCATCATGGACGTCGATGAAAGCGCCACCCTCTTTGAGGGCTACCAACTCAAACTCAACTCCTATGACCTGGGCGTCGACATAGAACTTGCCGATGCCGTGCAGCGGCTGCGGTTCGAGCATCCTGAGGTGAAGGTGGTGGTGCTCAAGTCAGGCAAGGATCGCGTCTTCTGCGCTGGTGCGAATATTCGGATGTTGGCGGGTTCCAGCCACGTCCACAAGGTCAACTTCTGCAAGTTCACCAATGAGACGCGCAACGCCATGGAGGATGCGAGCGAGGTCTCAGGTCAGAAATATATCTGCGCCGTGCGCGGCACGGCGGCTGGCGGCGGCTATGAGTTGGCGCTCGCCACCGACTACATCCTGCTTGCCGACGACGGTAGCTCAACGGTCGCCCTACCCGAATTACCGCTGCTTGCCGTTCTGCCGGGTACCGGCGGGCTCACGCGCGTCACGGACAAGCGCAGGGTGCGGCGCGATTTGGCAGATGCCTTTTGCACGATTGAAGAGGGTGTAAAGGGCGCGCGTGCGGTCAAGTGGCGGCTCGTCGACCAGGCTGTGCCGAACTCTAAGTTCGATAGTGCGATAAAGGAAGCGTCAACAAGGCTTGCCGCTAGGTCCGACCGGCCCACCGCGGCCAGGGGCATTTCGCTTACGCCGATTGAACGCAAGTTAGACGTCCATGCAATCGCGTATTCGAGCCTCAAGGTCGACATCGAACGCGATGTGCGACGTGCCACGCTCACCGTTCTGGGTCCAGCCGGTGACCCGCCCAGCTCGCCCGAGGCGATGGTCGAGCAAGGTGCCCATTTCTGGCCGCTGAGGCTGGCGCGCGAGCTCGACGACGCCATGCTGCACATGCGTCTCAACGAGCCCGATATCGGCGTGCTCATCTTCAAGAGCCAGGGCGAACCGGCGCAGGTACTTGCTTATGACGCCTTCCTTGCAAGCAACAAGGGCCACTGGTTGGCCCGCGAGGTTTTGCACTACTGGAAGCGCGTACTGAAGCGCGTAGACCTCACGTCGCGCTCGCTGGTGACACTGGTCGAGCCGGGGAGCTGCTTTGTTGGTACGATGGCCGAGCTGGTGTTCGCCTCTGATCGCTCATTCATGTTGCTCGGCAGCTTCCAGGGCGACAACCGCAGGCCAGCCACCCTCGCGCTGTCGGCTCTGAACTTCGGCAGCTACCCTATGAGCAACGGTCTGACGCGGCTTGCGACGCGCTTTCTCGGCGAACCGGACAGCGTGGAGAAGGCCAAGGCAGCGACGGGAAATGCACTGTTAGCGGAGGACTGCAACAGTCTCGGTCTTGTCACCACGGTGCTCGATCAAATCGACTGGCGCGATGAGGTGCGCATCTTCCTAGAGGAGCGCGCCTCATTCTCGGGTGATGCGTTGACCGGCATGGAAGCGAACCTCAGGTTTGCCGGTCCGGAGACGATGGAGACGAAGATCTTCGGACGACTTACGGCCTGGCAGAACTGGATCTTCCAACGGCCGAACGCCGCAGGCGCCGAAGGCGCACTTAAGCGCTATGGTAGCGGAGTAAAGGCTCACTTCGATCCCAAGCGAGTTTGATGGCGCGCGCGACTGCGCGGTAGATTGAACGTCCAAGGACCAACCAAATGCCAGCAACGAGCAATGTCGACTACTCGACCAAAATTCCCAACAACGTTGGCCTCTCCGACGACCAGCGCGTGCTGAAGGCGCTAGAGCAATGGCATCCTGGCTACATCGACTGGTGGATGTCGCGCGGGCCAGAAGGCTTCCAAACTTCGGATGTGTATTTGCGCACGGCCGTGTCGATTGATCCTAAGGGCTGGGCCAAGTTCGACTACGTGCGAATGCCTCAGTACCGGTGGGGTATTCTGTTAGCGCCAGAGCAGGAGGATCGCAGGGTAAATTTCGGCACGCACAAGGGTGAGAAGGCCTGGCAGGAGGTGCCCGGCGAGTATCGCGCGATGCTACGTCGGCTCATCGTCGTACAGGGGGATACCGAGCCGGCCAGTGTCGAACAGCAGCGCCATCTCGGCAAGACAGCTCCCTCTCTCTACGACATGCGCAATCTGTTCCAGGTCAATGTCGAAGAGGGCCGTCACCTATGGGCGATGGTGTACCTGCTGCACAAGTATTTCGGCAAGGATGGTCGTGAAGAGGCCGAGGAACTCCTGGCGCGCCAATCGGGGGACGCCGACAAGCCGCGCATGCTCGGAGCGTTCAACGAGGTCACGCCCGATTGGCTGTCATTTTTCATGTTCACATACTTCACAGATCGTGACGGCAAGATGCAGCTAGAGAGCTTGGCGCAATCAGGTTTCGATCCCCTCTCGCGCACCTGTCGCTTCATGCTCACCGAGGAAGCACACCACATGTTCGTGGGAGAGACAGGGGTCGGGCGCATCATCGAGCGAACCTGCGAGGCCATTAAGCAGGCCGGAATTGACGATCCGACCCAGATTGCGGCTGTCCGCAAGCTTGGAGTGGTCGACTTGCCGACCATACAGAAAAAAGCCAACCTGCACTTCTCGCTTTCGCTCGATCTGTTCGGTTCGGAGATGTCGACCAACGCCGCGAACTATTACAGCTCCGGGCTGAAGGGGCGGTTTCAGGAAACGCGCATCGAGGACGACCATCAGCTTACGATGGCCTCATATCCCGTAAGCAAGCTTGTCAACGGCAAGATCAAGCTCGTGGACGAGCCAGCACTAACCGCGATCAACATGCGATTGCGTGATGACTATGTTGCCGACTGCGCCAAGGGTGTTGAGCGCTGGAATAAGGTCATCGAGAAGGCCGGAGTAAAGTTTAGGCTCAAACTCCCGCACGTTGCCTTCAATCGACAGATCGGCGAATTCGGTAACGTGAATTCTTCTCCGGAGGGTGACGTCCTGAGCGATGTCGCATGGAACGAGCAGCAGGATCAGTGGCTCCCCTCGAAGGCGGACGGCGACTTCATCGAGAGCCTCATGCAGCCCTGCTGGGAGCGGGGTAAGTTCGCTCCCTGGATCGCCGCGCCGAAGGTAGGCATTGACAACAAGGCCGGTGACTTCGAGTACGTCAAGATTAACCAGGCCTGATCATGGAGATAGCTCACGTGTGGGGGCGATGACGCGTTAGATCTCGACTGGGTGCCACTCAAGCCGCAAGTGCGCGCAAAAGGCCATGTCGCTTGAGCCGGCCACCCGAGCGGTTTCTCGTTCTTGAGCATCTGGCTGAGCTTCCTAAAGCGCCAATGCGTCCGTCGCAGTCCAAGGCGCAAAATGGAGGAATTGCTATGACAGACCGCGGCAGGTTCCGCTTCTCCCGGGGTGGCGCACGTAGCGGTTGCAAGATGGCTTAAAGCGCAACGTTTCCTCGGCCCGCCCGATAGCCAGGCCGCACAATTTTCTGCCAGAGCCCGCGCATGGCCTTGTCCGGATTTCTCGCCCAACTCCTCAATGGGGTTCAGTACGGTCTCTTGCTATTCCTTATAGCGAGTGGCTTGACGCTTATCTTCGGGGTGATGGGCATCATCAATCTGGCGCACGGTTCGCTGTTCATGATCGGTGCCTATGCGGCGTTTTTGGTGGCGCGGCAATGGGGTTCCGTATGGCTGGCGCTGCCCGTCGGTGTCGTTGGTGGCGTGCTGCTTGGCATCCTGCTGGAGCGGGGACTCTTTCGCTTCTTCTATGCCCGGGAGCACCTCGATCAGGTGCTGCTGACTTTCGCCCTGATCTTGCTCTTCGAGGAGGGCCGCTCCATGTTGGTGGGCAATGATTTCTACTCCGTTCCGGTACCCCAGGCCCTTGACTTCTCGGTGCCGATCACCGAGGGCTTCAGTTACTCGGCGTATCGCTTCGCTGTCATTGCCGTCTGCGTCGCGCTCGCAGGCCTGCTCTTTTACTGGATCGAGCGCACGAAGATGGGAGCTATCATCCGCGCCGCTGCAGAAAAGCCGGAGATGGTTGACGTGTTAGGCATTGATGCCCATCGCGTGCATATGACGGTGTTCGCGATCGGCACAGCATTGGCGCTCATTGCCGGTGTACTCGCCGCGCCGCTGTATTCTGTCTATCCCAACATGGGTGATGGATTTCTCATTATCTCTTTCGTAGTGGTGGTAATCGGCGGTCTTGGTTCGGTATCCGGTGCTTTATATTCGGCGCTCATCATCGGGCTCGTAGACACGTTGGGCAAAGCCTACGCGCCCAAGGTGGCTGGTCTCGCGGTCTACGTTTTGATGGCAGCCGTGCTGTTGTGGCGGCCATCGGGGCTGTTCGGTCAGCGCTCGTAGCGGAAATATTGCCAGGCAACCATGCTGCCTCAGAGCAAAACAACGCTGGTACTGCTAGGGGCTGGGGCATTGTTGTTATTCGTGCTGCCACAACTCGTGTCCGCATACTACGTGGAGCTTGGCACCTATGCGTTGATTGCGGCGATCTTTGCGCTGAGCCTGCAACTGCTCGTTGGTTGCACGGGGCTTGTCAGCCTCGGCCACGCTGCATTCTACGGACTTGCCGCGTATACTGTCTATCTCATCACCGGCGGTGGCGCAGGTCTTTCAATCTTGATTACGCTGCCTGCCGCCACGGCGATTGCCGGGCTGGCAGCTCTCGTCGTTGGGGCGCTGTCGCTGCGCACGCGGGGTTTCTTCTTCCTGATGGTGACGCTTGCTTTCGGGCAGATGATGTTCTTTCTGTTCCATGACACCAAGCTGGGCGGAGGCACGGACGGCGCCTTCCTTTCCCGGCCTGTGCTTGCGCTGTTCGGTTGGGAGCTGCCGTTGACGCGTCGCCAGCGGCCGATTGCCATCTATTACATCTCGCTCGGTCTGCTCCTCGCCGCTTATCTCACACTAGTAATGATTCTGCGGTCGCTGTTTGGCCGCGTGTTGCAGGGTATTCGCGTCAATGAGCACCGGATGTTGGCGCTTGGCTACCATACCTACCGCTACAAGCTTGCCGCCTTCGTCACTGCCGGCATGTTGGCGGGCGTGGCGGGCCATATGTGGACCATGCACCGTGGCTTCGTGAACCCCGAACTGATCGGCTGGCATCACTCGGCCGAGGCGCTTTTGATGATTCTGCTCGGAGGGCTGACTACGCTGCACGGGCCGATTATCGGGGCCCTGGTCTTTACTGGCCTCGGCGAATTCTCGCAGCTCATTACCGAGCGCAAGCTGCTCGTCGAAGGGTTGGTCGTGCTCTTTGCGGTGTTGGCGCTGCCGAAGGGTCTGAGCGGGATCACCTGGCGGCGCCAGCGGGGCGGCACCGGGGACGCATCACCGGCCGCAACCGTCGAGGCCGGTCCTCACGTGTGACGCGGGCGGTAACATCTGTGGTGGCGAACAGCGTGACTACCAGCGCAAGGCGCCTCCAGTGGAGCTATCGCACCTTTTAGCGCGCGCGGATCGCCGACGACCAGTTGCGCTCTTGCGCTATGTGCGTGTGCGAGCCTTCTCCGTGCTGTTCTTGTCGGGCGCTCAGGGGCTCTATCCCGCATCATTGGCAAGCGCCACTAACACAACTTCCACTTGACCTCCAATCCAACCTTCCGGTTCCAGCCCGTTGATCTTCGATAGCTCCGCCTTCGTTCCTGCAGGGAGACCCGATACGCCATGTAAGGTTACGTGGCGGCCGAGCGACCGGGCCTAATCTGGCAGCGGACTTGCGTACGGGAGGGACCTGCGGGCAACTTGTTTCCGAGCTGGCGAATGCTTGAACCAGATACGCATCGGAGGGCACGATGATCGCGGTGATTTTCGAGGTATGGCCGGCCGATGGGCAGCGCGAAACCTATCTTGACCATGCAGCTCGGTTGCGTCCGGAGTTAGAAAAGATCGAGGGCTTCGTCTCGGTCGAGCGGTTCCAAAGCTTGGCCGATCCCAGCAAGATGCTGTCGCTCTCGTTTTGGCGCGACGCCGAAGCCGTCGCGCGGTGGCGCAATCACGTTGGCCATCGCGCTACCCAAATGGCCGGCCGCAGTGGCGTATTCAAGGACTATCGGCTCCGGGTCGCCGGGGTCATCCGCGACTACGGGATGGCCGAGCGGCGGGAGGAAGCGCCGGACGACAGCCGCCGGGCTTATCCATCGTCCTAGACTAGGTCGGTCAGAAACCGGCGCGCGTGGGTTACCGATCGCGTGGCGCTGGCGTAGGCTCCCAAGGGCGCCTGGGATTGCAGGGGGGCCTATTGCGGGCCGGCGGCGTGTCGCTTAGATGGCGGGCAAGCGGTTGCCGTTATCGTGTCTCGCTCTGCATTTCACGGACGGGGTCTTGCAGTATGGTTGCGCAGCCAAAGCGAACACTTCTTGAGTTCTGCGCGTGACCGCTGCATATAGACTGCCGATTTGTGTTGTGTTCGCGTTGTTCGGTTGTGCGTGCGTCGGTAGCTGGATCCATGCACGGTGAAGCACGAACCCGAGGTTGAACTTGCGCGCGTCTTGGACGTAGCGCCCCCGCAGGCGTATGAGCGAGGTACCGCTGGCAAGCGTGCGTGGTGGCGGAGAGCTCTCGAGCTCTTCGGTACCTTCAGACGCAAGCATGGCACTTCCCTGACGCGGGAAGACGTCGCCGAATACAGCAAGCAGAAGGCTCGAGAGGAATTACCCGTCACGGATCCCGAGCGACACCTGATGTTACGGGTGTCGCGGTTAGAGGATCTCGCAAAGGGGCTGGTCGTCGACGGGGATGTGGACGTCAACGATCTGGGCGACAATTTCGAGGTCAAGGAAGACGAGCATGGGCCCGAGCCCAACACTGGCTATTCAATCCATTCTGTGAGCGATGCGCGCCGTCACGAACGTCCCAACCACTTGCGTCTGTTCCAAGATGGATGGGAGCCGCGTTCGTTCCGAGAGCGGCACGAGGATGCCGAGCACATTGCACGCGTGCGCGACATGGAGAGGCGCAACAAGCTGGCGACGCAAGAGTTTCTGGGCCGCTGGAATGAGGCCGAGAAGGAGGAGCGCATCGGCCGCAAAAAGAGTACAGGGACAGACAAGAGATATTTTTTCTCTCGAAAGTGAAGAAAAGCGAGCTTGCAGATGCGATAAGGATTAGCTGGACCCGCGGCCTATCTCTTGATTGTAGCGGCAACGCAGGTGCGTGCCACTCAAGTACGGCCTTTTTATATACTTGCCTCTGCTCGACGTACCGCCTGTCTTGCGCAGCTCGTATGTGCCGTCGCAGGTGGCGAGCCAAGCGCCCGCAGATCAAATGCAAGTAGTTTTACCGGCAATGCGTGGAGGCCAGCGGCGCTCAAGACCTGGTGAACGATCGCGCTGCTGGACTATCCGACAACCTGCGCCTGACGCTCGAAAGCGTCGCCCCTGGTCAAACAACCGAGCGCACGCCCTTCCGGGTGAGCCGGTAAAATCCATGCGATTCATCGGCCTGCACCTTCGTGAGCTGCAATATGCTTGAGCAGCCGCCAGCTCGCCCTGGTCACCCACTGCACCAACGCCTTGGGCCACCGGCGCTGTCGCCAGGGTCACGGAGCCCAAGTCGCTGCATCGCGAGCTCGTCGGGCGTGCTCGCCCCGTTGTAGGGGCTGAGCGCGGGTCTCGATCCTTTTGTCATCCCCTCTCGCGCATCGCCCCAGGGGTGCTGGTAAACCGCTCGCAAGCCCTTGGCAGCATGTTTCTGGTCGCCGCGGGAGCTTGTCCAGCTGACGGGCGTGCCTAGGTCTTTTGCGCACCTTTCTAGAGGACCGGCGCTCGACGCTTTCGGGGCGAGACGTTCGTCGAGCGCTTAGTTGGTCGATCCTCTGCACTATGCAACTTCGGGGTCGCAGCGGAGTCAGGCGCCCCAGCCGGCTACCGCCTTCACTTCTAGGTATTCCTCCAACCCGAAACGGCCCCACTCGCGCCCGTTACCCGAATGCTTGTAGCCTCCAAAAGGTGCCCCGCGCTCGTTTGGTGCACCGTTGAGATTGATATTGCCGGCACGCAAACGCCGTGCCACGTGCCGTGCGCGTTCCGAGTTTGCCGATGACACATAGCCGGCGAGGCCATAGGGCGTGTCGTTGGCAATGCGAATGGCATCGTCCTCGTCTTTGTATCCGATGATCGATAGCACCGGTCCGAAGATCTCCTCCCGCGCAATCACCATGTCATTGGTCACGTGCGAGAAGACCGTTGGCCGCACGTAGTAGCCCTTGTTGAGACCATCTGGAAGACCCAGGCCACCGACGGCAAGCTTGGCACCTTCGTCGATACCTTTCTTGATGAGTGCTTGGATCTTGTCCCACTGCACGCGGTTGACTACTGGGCCCAAATTGGTATCGGCGTTCTTCGGGTCTCCGACCTTGGTCTTGTCGGCGACCGCCTTGGCGATGGCGGTAGCTTCTGCCATTCGCTGCAATGGGACGAGCATCCGGGTCGGGGCGTTGCAGGACTGCCCTGAGTTGTTGAAACAGTGCGTGGTGCCCCCTGCGACAGCCTTGGCTAAGTCGGCATCCTCTAAAATGATGTTGGGTGACTTGCCGCCAAGCTCCTGGGTCACGCGCTTGACGGTCACGGCGGCGCGCTTCACCACGTCGATGCCGGCCCGGGTGGAACCCGTGAACGACATCATGTCGATGTCGGGGTGCTCACTCATGGCTGGTCCGACCTCGGGGCCGAGGCCGTTGATGAGGTTGAATACACCCTTGGGCACGCCTGCTTCATGCAAAATCTCGGCGAAGATGAGCGCAGAGGAGGGGGTGTATTCTGATGGCTTCAGAATCATGGTGCAGCCTGCAGCCAGCGCCGGCGCGACCTTGCAGGCGATCTGGTTGAGCGGCCAATTCCAAGGAGTGATCATGCCGGCCACGCCGACGGGTTCGCGCACGAGCATGGCGGAGCCGAGGCGCTCCTCGAAGGGATAGCCCCTGAGAACCTCAAGCGTGGTCATCAGGTGGCCAAGACCAGCACCGGCCTGAAAGCGCTCGGCGAAGGCCAGGGGCGCTCCCATTTCGTCGGAGATCGCGCCTCCGATCTCCTTCATGCGCTTCTTGTAGACCTCGACGATCTTGGCGAGCAGGTCCACGCGTTCCTCGCGCTTAGTGAGTGAGTAGGAATCGAAGGCCCGTCGCGCCGCAGCGACGGCCTTGTCTAGGTCCGCCTTGGAGCCAAGCGCGATCTCATAGAGGACCTCCTCATTGGCCGGATTGGTCACCGGCAGCGTCTTCCGGGAGACCGGGTCCTGCCACGCTCCGTCGATGTAGAACTTGAGGCGTTGCACCATGGTTGCGATCCTTCGTGGAATATCCCTGGCATACTCTTAGAGCCAGAGCGGGCAAAGGGGAACAGAGAGCTGGGTCAGCTCATCTACGATGGGGGCGGGCCGGCCTGCGCAAATTGGCGCGCCGCGTCCGCGTCGGCCCTTGCGGTTCCCCGCAAACACCGGAACAATGCGGGGATGTGGCGAGCAAAGTAGTTGGGCTGAGGAGGTTTGCCATGACGATCGAGCGCGGCGAAGAGTTTGGTTTTGCGCCTGCCCATGATGCGCCCATCCCCTACATGGAGCGCATTCGCGAGTATTATCTGGCGCTTGGGTATGGGACACCCTACCTGTGGGCGCACTATGCCAATGTGCCGTTCCAGCCGCTGAAGAAGCCGCTAGCCCAAAGCCGCGTCACCATTGTTACCACTGCTGCGCCCTATCAGCCCGACAAGGGTGACCAAGGCCCCGGAGCGCCCTATAATTCAGCCGCCAAGTTCTACAAGGTTTATTCGGGAGAGACGAGCCGGGATCACGACGTGCGCATCGCCCATGTCGGCATCGATCGCAAACATACGACTGCCGAGGACAGCGGCACGTGGTTTCCGTTGCCTGAGCTGCGGCGTGCCGCGGGGCACGGTCGTATTGGCGCCGTTGCTCGTCGATTCCATGGTTTGCCCACCAATCGCAGCCACCGCGCGACGCTTGAGACCGATTGTCCTGAGATCGTCGCATGCTGCAGGGCCGACGGGGTCGATGCAGCACTTCTCGTTCCCAACTGTCCGGTGTGCCACCAAAGCGTCAGCCTTGCCGCCCGCGCGCTGGAGGAGGCAGGCATAGCCACGATTGTGATGGGATGCGCGAAAGACATCGTCGAATATGTTGGGGTACCGCGTTTCTTGTTCTCAGACTTCCCACTTGGCAATGCCGCAGGTCGCCCAAAAGACCTGGACTCGCAGGCCCTTACCTTGGAGCTGGCGATGCGTGTGCTAGAGACGGCACCCGGACCGCGCACCAGCGTGCAGTCCCCGCTTGTCTGGAGCGCGAGCCCCGACTGGAAGCTTGATTTTCAAAACATTGCCCAGATGTCGGCCGAGGAGATCGCGCGGCGCCGGGCGGAGTTCGACAGACAGAAAGCCGTCGCCAAGGAATTGCGCGAGGAGGCGGGAGTTACGCGCGGGAGCGCGAAGGAAAGGGCGGCATGACCAAACCATTCGCCGGCGTACGCGTTCTCGACTTCACGCAAGTTTTCGCAGGTCCTTTCGGTAGCTATCAATTGGCACTGCTCGGCGCGGACGTGATCAAGGTCGAGCGGCCGGGTGGAGAGGATATGCGCCGCAGCCCACATAACAAACTATGGGCGTCGCGCAATATGGCCACGGCCTGGATGGCGATCAATTCGAACAAGCGCAACATAGCCCTCGACCTTACCAAGCCAAAGTCGACCGAGATCGTACATCGTCTCTCGGCCAAAGCTGACGTCGTCATGGAGAACTTCCGCCCGGGCATCATGGAGCGCATGGGGATTGGCTACGAGGTGTTGTCGGGGATCAATCCGCGGCTCATTTACTGCGCTGTGTCAGGTTTCGGCCAGACCGGTCCGGAACGGTCCACGGCTGCCTATGACGGCAAGATCCAGGCCATGAGCGGAATCATGTCGGTCACCGGTCGTCCCGGAGAGGGGCCGATGCGGGCCGGCTTTGCGATCTGCGACGCCATTGGCGGCATGACCGCTGCCTTCGGCGTGGCGAGTGCACTCTACCAGCGCACCCACACCGGTCGTGGGCAGTTTGTCGATGTGGCCATGCTGGATGCGTCGCTGTCGTTTCTGTCGTCCTACGTCGCGGACTATACGATCGGCGGTCACGTACAGGGCCAAATGGGCAACCGCGCGCAGAGCCGCCTACCGACGGCTGACGCGTTTAGGGTGAAAGGCGGCCACATATTGCTCGCCGTGAACAATGAGAAGCAGTTCGGCGCTTTGGCACGCGCTATTGGAAAACCCGACCTCGCCAAGGATACTCGCTTTTGCGACTGGCCCTCGCGCGTCGCCAACGATGCTGCGCTTCGTGCCATCATCGAGGAGGCCTTTGCCGCAGACGACGACACGACCTGGGAGGCGCGGCTCACAAAGGCCGATGTGCCTTGCTCGCGCGTCTGGTCCATCGCCGAGATTGTCGCTCATCCCCAGCTTGCCCATCGCGATGTGTTGCAGCGTGTGGAAACACGCTATGGCCCGATGACAGTCGTCGGGTCGGGGTTTCGCCTCGCCCACGGTGGTGGCAGCGTCGAGCGTCCGCCGGCCGGGCTTGGCGAACACGCGCAGGAGGTCCTGGAGGAGGCGGGCTATACCCAGTCGGACATTGCCGCGCTGCGGGCGGACGGGGTCATTTGATCTCCACGGCGTTCCCTGCGATCGAGCGTGGGAAGGGAAAGTCCCGGCGGCGTCAGCTCCTTAATCCGGCTCCTTGCCGCAACGGGATAGCCCACGCACAAGGAACAGCCACACCGTTACAGGGAGGAAGCGAACATGCACCGGCTGGAGGGTAAGATCGCGCTTATCACGGGGGCCGCGCGCGGGATCGGCGCTCAGATCGCCCGGCGCTTTGCGGAGGAAGGCGCACGCGTCATCATCAACGACCTGGACGTGGAGGCAGCGCGGAAGACAGCGGCCGAAGTCGATGGCCATGCCATGGCGGCCGACGTATCGGATTCCGCCGCGGTTGGCGCCATGTTCATGGAGGTCAGGAAGCTCACGCCGCGACTAGACGTCCTCGTCAACAACGCGGGTATCAGTGGACTTGAGGGCCGCAACGACGCCAGTGAGCTCATCGCGCTGAGGCTGAAGCAGGCTGAAGAGGTTGCACGCGGGGGGCCGGTCGAGACCTTTCTCGACGTCACCGTGTCGACGAGCGATGCCGGCTGGCGGCGCATGCTGGGTGTGCATTTGGATGGTACGTTTTACTGCTGCCGAGAGGCGCTCAAGATCATGAACGCGCAAATGTCGGGTTCGATTATCAACATGGGGTCCATTATGGGCAGCTATGGCAAGCCGGCCGGCAGCACGGCCTACTCGACAGCGAAGGCGGCAATCATGGGCTTCACGCGGGCCCTGGCGCACGAGGTTGCGCCGCGCAACATCCGTGTCAACTCGATTGCTCCGGGATACATCGAAACCGAGATGACGGCGCCGCTCGGCGAGTTTCGCAAGCGCATCGCCGCACAGACGCCGCTCGCCCGCTTCGGAGACACCGATGACATCGCCTGGGCCGCCGTCTACCTTGCCAGTGATGAGGCCAAGTTCATGACCGGCCAAGTCGTCTCGCCCAATGGGGGCTGGTACATGAGCCAGTGACACACGTGCCGTCATGACGTCGGCCCAACGTCGGCCCAGGCGCGTCAGCAGCCCATCGCGCCTGCGAGGTTGATGAAGCTGTCGGTCACCACATCCCAATCGTGATCGGCCTTAAAGTCGCGCTTCTGATGCGGACCGTATTCTGTCGGCCGGGCAACGAAGGCGGTGCGCAGGCCGCATGCCGCAGCGGCGGCGAGATCGCCGTTATGCGCCGCAACCAACATCACCTGGAATGGTGCGAGATTGAGGAGCTCGGCGCTGGCGAGATAAGCTTGTGGCTGCGGCTTGTAGGCACGCGCTGTCTCCGCGCCGAGGATCACGTCCCACGGCAAAGCGCCGTGCTTGGCCATGCGCGTGAGGAGCCCCACATTGCCGTTGGAAAGCGTGCCAATGATGTAGCGCGACTTGAGTCGCGTGAGGCCCGCGACCGTATCCGGCCAAGGTTTCAGCCGATGCCACATGGAGTTGATGTGGCGCAAGTCGGGCTCGTTAAGGCCTGCGAGGCCGTATCTGGCAGCCAGCATGTCCAGGCTCTCGCGGTGCAGCACGTCGAGGATGGTCCAGGGCCGGCGGCCCGCACGCACTTCCTCCATCGCTGGCTGGTAGAGGCCGCGCCAATCGTCGGCAAAGGCCGCCCAGTCGGCATTAATGTTCCTCTCCGCGCCAAAGCGCCTCATCTCCTCGATGAGGCTCGAGCGCCAGTCCACCACCGTGCCGAATACGTCAAATAGCAATGCCTGCACGTCGTTTTTGCTAGCCATGTTTGGTCCTCACCGGAGCACCATGTCTCACAAAGCAGGTTCGCACGGCGCCGCCATCCTTGAAAGGGGGGAGACTGCAACCCCTTGGATGCGGGCAAGCCACTCCGGCGATCGAGCGGTCAAAAGAGCATGACGATGCTGCCAGTACGCCAATGTGAACGGCCGGAAAGACGCCAGCACGAATAAAGGGCGAGGGAATTGTCATGGCCGGCCTCATATGATCCGCACGCAAAACACGATGTGCGCTCGCCGTTCCGAAGTGATCAGAAGCGTACGCGGACGGACCGGGCTCGGAGCGCCGGCGCTGAATTTGCGACCCAAGGCAGTGATTTGAGCGGGGCAGGATGGCCTCGACGGGTCAGGGGATAGACGCAAGGCGACCCGGCTGCCTGGATGCTGCACGGAGGAGGGACTGAGAAGCGAGCGAGTTTGCAAGTGGCTGGTACCGCATAGCCTCAAGGCTTACGACAATTTTATCGCCACGCTTGGCGCGGCCTGTTGACCGCTCCTTGGTCATCGTCCAGACAGGTCGCGCCGGACGACCGGCCCAACCGACAGCGCCGAACTTGAAGGGGCGCTTCGTTTTGCGTCTTTCCGCGCGCGGTCCCAGCCTGACCGCTGTAGCGCTCATGGTCTTGCTTGCGGGCTTTAGTGCTTCACCTGGGTGGACCTTTCCGGATGTCGCATTCGAGCGGGTGCGAAGGCCTCTCAATCCGCCTTTCATGCGTTTTTGGACCACCTGATGGGTGCGGAGTCGGGCGGTCGGCGGCTGGTTGCCAATCCGCGCTCGAGTGCCGTGGGGCCGTTTCAATTCATCAAAAGCACCTTTCTTGCCACCCTGCGTCATCACTTTCCGGAGGAAGTCACCGGACGGAGTGACAAGGAGGTGCTCGCACTGCGGACGATCCCTGCCCTCGCGCGGCGCGCCGCGGAGGCCTTCTCCAAGGATAACGCCGACTATCTCCAGGCGCGAGGCATCAACCCCACATTCGCCGACCTGAGGCTCGCGTTTCTGTTGGGGCCGGCGGATGCTGTGCGCGTATTGCAACGGCCGGCTCAAACACCGGTCGATGAGATCTTGTCGCGTGCTGTCATGCATTTCCGCGCGAGGAACGCTCCGCGACCATGGGGCGTTGTCTGCGCTGGGCTTGTTTCGCAATGATCCATTTACCTGGGCCTGTGCTGTCTTCACCCCCGCTGCAGTTGGGTTAGCGTGCGAATGCAGAGATGAGCCGCGCGATGAGAGCCAAGAGGTAGCTCCATGAGATTGTCGGTCATGAGCATGTTGTCTCGGTCACGAGTGGCGCTTGCCATTCTCTTTGCCGGGGGAATGGCGGCACGCGCTAACGCCGACCCATACCTTGCAAACTTCGATTATCCGGAACCTCTGCAGCGGTACGAATTTCGCTCGCAGGGTCAGCAGCTGTTCATGGCCTATATGGATGTGCCGAGCCCGCGGCCGAACGGCAAGACCATCGTCCTGATGCACGGCAAGAATTTCTGCGGTGCGACATGGGAGGGTGCAATCGGCCCCTTGCGTGACGCCGGCTACCGCGTCGTTGTTCCCGATCAGATCGGATTTTGCAAATCGAGCAAACCGCAAGCCTATCAATTTGGGCTACACCAACTAAGTGCCAACACCCATGCTCTGCTTTCGCATATCGGTGCCATACGCCCAATTGTCGCCGGGCATTCCATGGGAGGAATGCTAGCGATGCGCTACGCGCTCCTCTATCCCCAAGACCTCAGCGGGCTGGTACTCATCAATCCAATTGGGTTGGAGGATTGGAAGGCCAAAGGCGTTCCAATGGCGACGGTCGACCAGCTGTACGAGCACGAGCTTAAGACCACTTTCGATACGATTCAGAAATATCAGCAGACCACCTACTATGCCGGAACCTGGAAACCGGCATACGACCGCTGGGTCAGTATGTTGGCTGGCATGTACAGCGGGGATGCAGGCAAGATCGTCGCCTGGAATCAAGCGTTGACCTCGGATATGATTTTTGCCCAGCCGGTAGTTTATGAGCTCGACCGCATCAGCGTGACGACGCTTCTTATGATCGGACTGAAGGATACAACTGCCATTGGCAAGGATCGAGCTCCTGGCAATGTTGCCAAGACGCTCGGCAACTATCCGGAGCTTGCTCGGCAGGCCCGGGATCGCCTCAGAAGCGCCGAGCTCGTAACCTTCGATGACCTTGGACACGCTCCACAGATTCAAGACCCCGCGCGGTTCATCGACGCGCTTCTCACGGGTTTGGCGCGCATGCATTGAATGTGGTTTGCTAGGCCTCAAGTCCGTAGCCGAAGCCTCGACGCGAGCGTCAAGAGGACCGCGATAACAATTGCTGCTAATGGCGCCGGCGGGCGAAGGACGGTGGCATGGTCTCGCGACATGGCCCTTTGGCGCGCTGACGCTTCAGGGAAGCTTGCTCCGTGCCGTCCATCGAGATCGGTCGAGCGGCAAAGGAGGCCGAAGACCGATCGGGCCAAGCCGCGTCCCATCAGGCATCAGGCTGCGCGCCGGCGCGTTCTCGTCCGAGCCGCTTTGCGCGCCGCTGTAGAACGGCCCGTAGCCCCCTTCGTTCTGGCTGCTTTGCGCGCCGCTGCGGAGCGTTCCGACGGTGCTCGACGCGACGCCGCCTGTTTGGCTTGTCTCGAAAGTGACTTATGCGAAGCGCTCCGCCTTGGCTCGCGCTTCAGGACTCGAGTTACGGCGCGCGATACGCGAGGACGACGTCGGGTTTTACGCTTGTGCTGTCCGGCCGCGTATGCGTATTCGGCGCTCTTGCGGGTACTCTCTTTAGTTCGACCGCGCTTGGGCGGGGAGAGGTTTACACCTGCGCGTCGGGCTTTCGAGAGGCCGATAGCGATGGCCTGCTCCGGTGACCTCGCGCCGTGCTCCCCGCGGCGGATCTTGTGGATTTCCTCATGCACGAACTCACCCGCCTGCGTGGTGGGTGCTTTCCCCGCGCGCTTGTCTCTTCTGGCCTTTGCGATTGTACGTCTGTCTGGCATCTCCGCTCTCCGTTATCACGATGGCGCATGTTCAGGCGCCTGAGGCTGGCTGGGACTACTTGAGCTTAGCCGCCGCGTTGGAGCGGTTTGCCTCCGGGGCCCTGTGTATCTGTTTGCGCAACCGGTCGAGCCCGCTAAGGTTCCCAAGAGTGCCAAGCGCCGCAGATCGATCAATGTGCAATGGCACCCGGCAAGCCTGGGGCCGCGACGCACTGGATTTTGCGCAGCTGCTCATGCAGCCTAATCCCCCCAGGATAACCTCCCAGGCGGAACCTGTGGGTTCGCGCGGCGTTGCGTCAGGGACCGCACCGATCTGGTAGCAGGGAGCGGAAAGCGATCTTGTTGGGATCGGGTTGGCATCGCCTCAACCATGGCGCCAATAACCATGGCGCCAATCATGAGTGGCGGGAATGTGGGTCTAAGGGTCACGTCTTTCGTGAGCGACTCTGAGCGAGCCAGTCATTTGCAATGTGCCGCAGCGAGCACCTGGTGGGAAAGACAAGATGCAACAGCGATAGTGAGAAGGAGCATGCATGCCTACCATGAGAATTCCTGTCACGAGCGGCCCCAGCAAGGCGGACCTGCTGCGTGCCGCCGCCAATCCGGATCATCATCTCCATGCGCTCTTCGGTACGCCCCGCGGCATGATCGAAGCTCACATCGAGGCGATCGAGGAAATTGGAGTGGACGGCGTTGACTTCACCGTTTGGGGCCACCTCGCCTCGACGGATTTGCGCGGCGCTGTATTTACCGGAGTTTATAACTGCGAGGCTCGTACTGGGCGGCTGGCTCTTAAGACCGTAGGTCTCTAAAGCGCCTGACGCGAGTGCTATATCCAACAACGAAGTGCTCGTGAAGGGAAGTGTTCGTGAAGGATGGACCGAGCGAAGCCGCACTTACCCATGCCATTGATAGACGCGCTTCAGTCGTCTTCGTATCGTCGAAGGTTATGCTTGAGGTCGTGCCAAACCACTCTTCGTGCGACGCGGAGCGCATCGTGGCTGCAGTCGATGCTGGTGCACTTCCTGTGGGTGAAGGCAATCCGCTGAGAGGTATGATGACCGGTCGCGATATGGTTATCTGCGCGGCGGGCTGGGGAGAAGGGCCAATGGCACGAAGTCAGAGAACGGGAGTCGGCAATCGCTCGTACGAGTACTGCCACGACGACGGCTACGAGCCGAGCTTCCGCTTTGGCGGCGGGGCTGACATCGTCATAGCGGCCATCATGGTTCGGGAAACACTCGGTCAGCGCTGAAACGCCCCGGAGCCGCATAGACCGTGTTGTGCCGAGAGCCCTTCCAACTCCTCCAGCACAAAGGCCTCAGCGACGACGCATCGTTGCGCTCTTCCGGACACATGTGAAGACCCGGTGGCTGATCACTGATCGCGTGCTTGGTCCGCATCCTCTGTATGCGATGCCAAACGTAAGTCGGCTACCGCTTGTCAGAGAACGAATAGACAAAGGATCCGACTAGTAACCTGTTCTTTTCGCATACGCTGCTCTTGCCCCGTGTGGCTTTATCGGCCCCGTGCCCGCATCATCCCTGATCGCACCAGGGTCTGCTCTAGACCTCGCGTGCTTGCTCAATTGGGGTTTGCAAAGAACGCCACACGGCTAATGGAGTAGACCGAAGACATGAAGGAGGATGATCACAAAGATCGGCACGCCCGCCAACCAGAGAATAATGTCGCGGAACATCGGACTACTCCTTTATTGAGCGGAGGTGCGGCGGCGATCGCCGACCACGAACCGTGCTGGAATACCCCCGTCGCGGTGCTTCCCGCCCCGGATCACCGCCCACCAAGCTGCACCAAGGGAGACGATCAATCCGGCGGCCGTAACGAAGCCCGGCAGCAAGTTGCGACAGTTCAAAAGCGGAACGTGCTAACGCAGGCGGGGTTCCGAGGACTGACAAACCAATTCCCAATCGCGTCAGTAGCTTCCATAACCCTTGACCCTTGCAGCGACTATGGCCGGTACCAAGATGTTGGGTGATGCTTGTAGGCCGCGCATCCGCGGACGGGTGAGAATAGCGCGACCGAGGACCTGCCAGGAGCTTGCTCGTGGTGTTTGGGCAGGTGCCTCGACTGCCGGCGAGCCGTCACTGGTTAGGGCTGCGCCTGAGCTCGCTGCCATCAGGGCAGATGAGAGCGGTGCTCAGCGAAGGCACTGCTCTGCGGCACATTCTTCGGCAACGCCCGTTCATCCTTACGCGGCCTTCAGATTGATCTTGCTCCCGGAAATGCCGGTTAGCTGCTTGTCCGCGGCCTTCTCTTCATTCAAGGTCTGTTCGAGCACACCAGCGACGTTGTTATGGCCAAGACGTTTCGCCCAGGCGATGAGCGAGCCGTAGCGTGCGATTTCGTAATGTTCGACCGCTTGCCCGGCAGCAATGATCGCCGCGTCTAGCACGCCCTTATTAGGCACCTCGCCGGTAACATCCTCCGCTTCGTCGATGATGCCATCTATGGCCGGGCAATCCACGGATGCTGCTTTCGTCCCAAGCATCTGAAAGACCTGCTCGAGGCGCTGTATGTGTCGCTTCGTCTCATTGAGATGGTTTTCAAGTCCGGTTTTCAGCTCTCCATCCGTTGCGTGTTGATCATTTCTGGCAACGACTGAACGATCTTATTTTCGGCATAGTAGATATCGCGAAGGGTATGCAAGAAGAGGTCGTCCATCGTCTTAATGTCCTTTGTGAACAGTCCCATTTGAGGGCTCCTTCGCTTTGGCCGATAGCGTGCCGGACATTGTTGGGGATTTTGCGCCAACGGCGGAATAGACCACCGGTTCCGTCGGGCAATCGCTGCAGTTGATGCGCAGACGGGACTGGCGGCGTGACGGACCCCAATGCAGATGGCGTCTACCACTCCGGTTGCTACTCCGGTTGCAGCATTGGCCTAGCCGCCACGGACATTCGGCGGCGGGCTATTTGGCGCTGGAACGCTGGACCTGCTCAGTCGTTGAACGTTTGAATTACTGAGGGAGAATGCCTGCCTGGGAGTTATCGAAAGGCGGAACTATGATCCGAAAATTAAAGTCCGGTCGGTATCGGCTTTACGCGCGCAGACTTGACCCGAAGACAGGGCGACGACGCAACCTCGGGACGTTTGCCACGCGAGCCCAGGCTGAGAAGCACGAGCGCGCGGTGCAGTATTTCAAGCGACGCGGGTGAAGGCGGTGATGGCTATGAGCCGACGGGTGGTAAGCTCGGATAGATCCGCCGACGGAGAAGTGGCCTGCCAGCGGAAAAGTTCGGGCAATCGTGTGTGGGCGTGGCTGGTGCAGTAAAAACCCTTGCTGAGTTACGTGGGCAAGCCCGGTGGTGCACGCGTTGTTCGCTCTATCGGCGGGCCACGCAAACGGTATTCGGCGATGGGCCGGCTCCCGCGGGATTGATGCTCGTAGGCGAGCAGCCGGGAGACCAGGAGGATCGCCAGGGACGCCCCTTCGTAGGACCCGCCGGGCGAATCCTTGCCAAGGCCCTTGCAGCAGTCGGCATGGATCGGTCAGAGATCTATGTGACGAACGCCGTCAAGCACTTCAAAAATGTGTCGCGTGGAAAGCGGCGGATCCATCAGAAGCCCACGGCGGGCGAGAATGGTGGCTCGATCTCGAGCTCAAGCTTGTACGCCCTCAGATTGTGATCGCCCTGGGCGGAAGTGCTGGTCGAGCATTGCTCGGACGCCCCGTGAAGATTGAGAAAGCGCGAGGCCACCCCATCCCATTCGGCGCCGAGCGATGGCTTGTGGTGACGATCCACCCTTCATTGTTGCTGCGGATTCAGGATGCTGGAGCCAGGGCCGAGGCCCTAGGGCGCTTTATCGAGGATTTGAACATCGCCAAGAGACTTGTCTCGGCACGGGGGGTGGGTACACGCTCGATGGAGCGCCCGATGCAGCGAATGGCGTCTCCCAGCGTGTCCGCTCGCAAGGCTCGCTAGTGCTGCTTGTTGCGCCCTCCGTGGGCAGGCGATCGACCCCAACACACACGAGCTCACAACCGCTATGGCTGATCTTCATGGGAATGGCTTGTGGAATGGCTTCTTCTGCTCGCGCGATACGTCGACGCTTGGCGCGGCAGGTCGTTTCGTGGGCGCAACTGGCAAAACTGCTCTCTGTCGTGGCTTTGGTTTGTGCGATGGCCTCTGTTGGGCTCATTGACGCGAAATGCGGCCACGGTTCCTCTGACGCTCGTCGGTCCGGGGGACGGGAAGGCATCGCCTCGACGGTGCCAAGAGGGCATTGGCACAATGGTCGGGTGGGAAAGCGGTGCGCGGCGACCTCGATCGATTGGGAATACCACTCAATCTCGCTCCTATGGAAGCGCGACTCGTAACCGAACTGCCCGCGGGTGACGGTTGCCAATACGAGCCCAAATGGGATGGCTTCCGCTGCTCACCATCAATGATAAGCGGATTGAGCGGCATCGCCCGAAGATTGACCACGACCTCCGCCTTGCCTTTGGCGGGGGCGAGGAGGTCGAGCTGCGAGCCAAGTCGGGTAAGTCCCTGACGCGGTTCTTCCCAACGGCTCGGTCCATCCTGCGCATCGGCTGTAAAGCCAGGCGGAGAGATCAAACCCTCGAACTGTTTGGGCAATTCGGCCTTCTGCTCCCGTGGAATAGCTGACGTAAAGCCTACGTGATGGAGAAGGCCTTTGCCATCGTAGAGCCCGAGCAGAAACGATCCGGCGAGACGACGACCGGCCTCGTAACGAAACCCGCCCACGACACAGTCAGCCGTACGCAAGCGCTTCACCTTAAGCACGGCGCGCGCCAGGGAGATAGTTAAGATCCAGATGCTTGGCTACTCGAACGGGAATTCTTGCGCAGAGCGGGTGAGGGCCGCTGCAAGGCAAGAGCGCAGCGAAGAAAAGCGTTCGGATACCTTAGTCGCGGAACCAAATGAGTTCAGCGGCGTTGCAGTCGATGTGAGGCTCAACCGCCGTAGGGCGGAAGAGGGTCGATCGCATCTCCACAATTGCAGACTCAATTGGCGCCCATAGCGCGGCCGAAGTCTCATTATAATAGGGAGTAAGACCGATGGCGCATGCAAACGAGTCACCACGGCACCGCACCAACGCGTTTGCATGGGCGATGCCGCCATTCTTCGGCGTGCCGCTCATGTCTCTTCTCGCTGATCTCAACGGCAAGCTTCTTGAAAGTGTGGCCGGAGCGCAGAAGGAGTGGGCAGACTTTATGACCCGCCGTATTCGGGAGGATGTCGCCGTCTCGCAGCAGCTTATCGGTTGTCAGTCGCTTGCTGATCTGCAGGAAGTCTATTGTAATTATCTGCGCAAGGCCGTGGATCAATATCAGGAACAGTCGCAACGTGCGCTGCAAAGAGGCCAATCTGCCGCGGAAGAACTGGTCGACACGGGGGAGCCCCGGGCACGCGAGAGCGTCCAGCGCGCCAGGCACTAGTGGTCCGGGCGAGCGTCGGGTGCAGTGGGGCTGGTGAGTGCCCGGCAGTGCGCAAAAGAAGGCAACGGAGCGGTCGAGTTAGGGTTGTTCCAGTGAAGCGGCATCACTCGCGCAAGGCGCCCAGTAGGCCGACAAGGTGGGCTTGCGCAGGTGCGGAGAGGCGACTCCTGCGGGGCGACTCCGGCGAGCCAGGGCGCCTGCGGTCCGCACGGGAACAACATCCAGATACCGCGTTGCAACAATGAAAGACGGCTACCGCTCGCCTTGGTGACAACGAGATTGGAAGCGATGTTGCGCGCGAGATCGCGGCCGCAGCGCGGGGTTGGTTTGGCCGATCGACCGGATCTTTCGGCGGGTGTACTAGACTTCGATTTGGGAAACGCGGACAGCAGTTCGGTCTGCTGGAAGCTTGTCAGGCGGCGCATTCCGTTTGTCTTTTATACGGGACGCATCTACACCGTATTTCAGCAATGGCCAACGATCCCCGTCGTGCTCAAACCCGTAAGCGGCGGCCTCATCACAACGCTTGCTGGGCTGTTCCGGGCCAGCAGCTGATCCGACCGGCCTAAGCTGCGGTGCAACTGTAGAGACATGATCGTCGCGGCTGTGTTGAATTTCGCGCAGGACTAGCTGCTGAGCAAGTGGCGCTACCTACGTCGGCACAGAGAGTGATACAACGCGGGAGCCCATCAGGGGTTTGCCCTATACCAGCCGCTCGCGGTGCGCGTGCGCGTGGCGGCGGACGCAAAGGTACGCGCGGAAACGGCCGCGCATGAGATCGGGACGGGCGCCTACACCGTCATTGGTCAAGCGGCGGCTGCGCGCCTTGGCGTGCCGCTCGAGAATGTGACAGTCGAGCTTGGCGCAGTCTGCTGCCGCCAGCGCCGGTGGCCGGCGGCTCCAATACCACCGCGAGTGTCACCAACGCCGTCCTCAAGGCATGCGAAGCCATTGTCGGCAAGCTCGCTGCGGGGCGCATGGGCCTTGGACCGCAGGAGCTTCAAGCGGCGATGAAGCAGGCTCCCTCCGGCGCCATCGAGGAATACGCCGAGTGGATTCCAGAGGGGTTGCCGGGATCCGCACTGAAAGATCTCTACAAGGGCAAGGTGGCCATTACCGGAGGTACAAGGCTGAAGGACCGCGTGCAATTCGCCTTCGGGGCGGAATTTGTTGAGGCGAGGGTTCACGCGCGCACCCGGGAGATCCGTGTGCCGCGGCTCGTCGGTGCCTTCGCCGGCGGTTACATCGCCAACACCCGCACTGCGCGCAGCCAGCTGATGGGTGGAATGATCTGGGGCATCGGCTCGGCGCTCCATGAATCGACAGAAATGGATAAAGCTGCGGCGCGTTATATCAATGACAACTTCGCAGACTATCTAGAGCATTTTCGACCTGATGTGGGTCAGACGCCATATCCGGCATGGGCAAAATAATTGGCACACTCCTCCGGTGACAAGGTCTTGGCAAGATGTCCGATCAATTTGAGGAGCCTGGTC
>Ga0075425_100000567_pt1 | contig 34744 bp, 23 predicted proteins | sample SoiMethybrSBSTD4_FD_75300 | JGI IMG/M metagenome (GOLD analysis project Ga0075425, IMG submission 75300) | Bulk soil microbial communities from a Populus tree surrounding site in Tennessee, USA - Soil MetaG P. TD hybrid SBSTD4 | ecosystem: Environmental > Terrestrial > Soil > Tree plantation... | reverse complement strand
GCGAACGGCGCGATCCATGACGTCGCCGTCAGCGATCTGCTCGCGCACGAGCGTTCGTTCGAGATCGACTTCGTTCCGTCGCGGCCGGCGATTTTTCCGGATGTCGAAATGGCGCTCGACACGCTGCCGGTCGAGGATCCCGTGTTCGTCCTCGCGCTGCACGGCGGCGCGGGCGAGGACGGAACGCTGCAGCGCATGCTCGAGGCGCGCGGCATTCCGTTCACGGGATCGGGATCGGAAGCGAGCGCGATCGCGTTCGACAAGGCTCGCGCGAAAGAACGCGTGAAGGATCACGTGCGCGTCGTCGAGTCGCGCGCCGGCACGAATCTTCAGGAAATGGTCGAGGAGATGTTCACGCGGCACGAGCGCGTCGTGCTCAAGCCGCTCGCGGGCGGATCGAGTCGCGGCCTGTTTTTTCTGAAGCGCGGCGATGCAATTCCAGAAACGGAAGACATCCCCTACATCGTCGAGCAGTTCGTCGAGGGACGCGAGCTGACGGTCGGCGTCGTTGATCGTGGTCATGGTCCGTTCGCGCTGCCGGTCATCGAGATCGAGGTCGACGCCGGCCACGCCTTTGATTACGCCGGCAAGTACCTCGGCCACGGAACGCGCGAGATCTGTCCCGCGCGCATCCCCGACGCGATGGCGCGCGATGCCCAGGCAACGGCCCTCGCCGCACACCTCGCGCTCGGCTGCCGCGGCTACTCGCGCACGGACATCGTCGCGACGCCGGACGGGATGGTGTTCCTCGAAACGAACACGCTGCCGGGTCTGACGACGGCATCGCTCGTGCCGCAGGAGCTCGCCGCGGCAGGGATCGGGTTCGACGAGTTTCTCGAGGAACAGATCAGGCTTGCGCGCGTAGAGAGCAGAGTGCAGAGTGCAGAGGTCAGAGAGCAGAGTTAGCTGATCTCCTCACTCTGCACTCTGCTCTCTGAGCTCTACGAATGTCGATCTCGCCCCTCCTCCTCGCCGGCCTTCTCGGCCTCGGCCTTTCGGCCTCGTGCGGGCTGAACACGTTCCTGCCGCTGCTGCTCCTCTCCGCCGCGGCGCGGTGGCACATCGCGGGGATCGCGCTCAATGCGAAGTTCGCGTGGCTCAGCTCCGACATCGCGATTCTGATTCTTCTCATCGCGACGCTCATCGAAGTCATCGCCGACAAAGTCCCGGCGATCGATCACTTCCTCGACGTGGTCGGCACGTTCATTCGTCCGATCGCGGGACTCGTCGCCATGGCCTCCGTCTTCCACGGCGTCGATCCGACGACCGCCGCGATCGTCGGGCTGATCGTCGGCACGCCGGTCTCCCTCGGGATGCACACCGTGAAGGCGGCCACGCGCGCGGCGTCATCCGCGACGACGTTCGGCTGCGCGAATCCGGTGCTCTCGCTCATCGAGGACCTGATCTCGCTGATCGTGAGCATGATCGCGATCTTCGCGCCGCTGCTCGTACCGCTCGTGGTGCTGATCGTCGCGGTCGTGCTGTGGAAGCTCGCGAAGCGGATCAATGCTCCGCCGGCGCCTTCTCCTGGTTCAGGATCGTGACCCGCCCCTCGAGCCGCGGCACCAGCGTCTTCCCGGCGCGCGCGCGCAGCAACTCCGCCACGACGTCGCGAATCGGCTTGCCGTAGTTGATCGCGATGTGGTCTTGCGGGACGCCGCTCATCACGTCCATCATCCCGTCGCCGCCCGCGGCGATGAAGTCGGGCATGACGACCTTGTATTCCTTCGCCGGATCGAGCGCCTCGCCGCTGGCGAGCTTCACGTCGACGACGCGACGCTTCTCCGCGGGCGGTTTGTCGGCGTCCTTCGCCGCATCGATCGTGTAGCGCAGGCCGCTGACCTGAAGAATGCCGCGCTGCCCGCCCGTCGTCGCCTGCAGCGACTCGACGATCTGCTTTCCAGTGAGCTGCACGACCGCCGGATAGTTGTCGAACGGACTGACTTCGAACACGTCGCTGTACGCGAGGTCACCCGCGGGGAGATCGGCGCGAATGCCGCCCGAATTCATGAACGCGAGATCCGCGCCGGACGCCTCGCGCATCAGATCGGTGAGGAGATCGCCGATGGTCGATTCGCCGGAATAGGCGCGCGCAAAGCGGTCGGCGGTCTTCACGCCGAGCTTCTCGCCGCGCTTCTGCGCGACGCGCTTCAGATACGGATCGATCATCTGCGCGAGCTTCGCGTCGGGCGTGATCGTCTTCCCGTCGAACACGCGGGGAACCAGCTTCGCGCCATCCCCGGCGCGGCGCGGATCGCACTGTTCCGTACCTTCATAGACGTACGAACAGATCATCGTGGGCGGACGAATGACCGTGCGGTCCTGCAGCACGCGATCGTGCGCGGTGTCGACCCAGAGATCCATCGTCGAGAACTCGCGGCTGTACGCGAGCGCCTGCGCCGTCGGGATGCCGTTCACGAAGTGCCGCATCTGCGCGTGCGTGTGGCCGCCGAAGAACGCGTCGATCGTGCCGGGAGGAATCCTCGCGAGGAAGTCCATCGCTTCCTGCTGGCGGTCGCAGCTCTCGAGCGAATGCGGTTCGTCGGTCTTCGTGCAGCGCCCGCCGATGTGCGCGATGACGATCACCGCATCGACGCCTTTCGCACGCAGGTCCGCCGCGGCTTTGATCGTCGCCTCGACCGGATCGGTGAAGTCGAGCGTGAGCACGTTGGCGTGCATGGTCACGTTCGGCGTGTCGGGCGTGGAGAGTCCGATGATGCCGATGCGCGCGCCGCCGACGCGCACGATCGTCGACGGCTCGGCCCACGGCGGGACGCGTCCCGTCGTCTTGTCGATCATGTTCGCGGAGAGCAGCGGAAAGTCCGCGATCGCCGCGTTTTTCTTCAGCGCGCCGTGCGGGTCATCCTCGGGCTTGCGCGGAATGGGAGAGGGGCCCACCGGACCGTAGTCGAATTCGTGATTGCCGACCGCCGCCGCGGCGTAGCGCAGCATGTTGTACGCGTGGACGACCGGCTCGCCCTCGTGCAGATTGGACTCGAGCGTCCCCTGCCACATGTCGCCGGAGTCGACGAGCAGCACATGACCCGGATTCTCGTCGCGCAGTCGCGAGACGTAGCTCGACAGGACCGGAAGCCCTCCCCAGAGCACTCCCTGCTCGCCCGGCTTGCGCGACTCGACATGCCCGTTGAACCAGCCGTGCAGGTCGGTCGTGGCGACGATCACGACGTGCACCGGCTCCGGCGCCCGGGCCGAGACACACGACACCAGGAGGAAGAGGAAAGCCAGGAAGGACCGTTTCATGGCGGGCGGATTATGCAGGACGAGGGTGCAGAATGCAGAGCGCAGAGTGCAGAGTTCAGAGATTGTTCAACTCAAAACTCTGCCTTCTGCACTCTGCACTCTGGCATGCGCCGCATGATCTATTCAGCCCTCGCGAGCACGATCGCCCTCCTTCACCTCCTGTTCATCGTCTTCGTTCTCCTTGGCGGTTTGCTCCTGCTGAAGTGGCCGAAGCTGATGTGGGTGCATCTGCCGGCGGCGGTGTGGGGCGTGCTGATCGAGTTCTTCAGCTGGTATTGTCCGCTGACGCGATGGGAGAACTACTGTTTGCGTGAGGCGGGGCGCGCCGGCTACAGCGGCGGCTTCGTCGCCCACTACATTCTCCCCGTCATCTACCCGGCCGGACTCACACGGACGCACGAAGTCGTCATCGGCGCTCTGGTGCTGGCCGTGAATCTGGCCATTTACGTAAAGGTACTTCGTTGACCACGACGCCACAGATTCCGCATCACCCTGTCGACACGATCGAAGACACATTCGACACGCTCGGCCTCGCGCCGGAGATCCTCACGGTCGTGCAGTCGATCGGCTTCGAACATCCGACGCCCATCCAGGCGGCGGTGATTCCGGTCGCACTCACCGGCCGCGACGTGATCGGCCTCGCGCAGACGGGCTCGGGCAAGACCGCCGCGTTCGTGCTGCCGATGGCCAATCGCCTCCAGCACGGCCAGGGCGTGCGCGGCCTCATCCTCGCGCCGACGCGCGAGATCGCGCTGCAAACGAAAGCGTTCCTCGACCTCTTCGGCAAAAACCACGACCTCGACACCGCCTGCCTCATCGGCGGCGTGAAGATGGGTCCGCAGTTCGATGCGCTGAAGAAGAAGCCGGACATCATCGTCGCGACGCCGGGCCGTCTTCTCGATCACGTCAAACGGCGCAGTGCGTCGCTCGACGCGATCGAGATCCTCGTCCTCGACGAGGCCGATCACATGCTCGACCTCGGATTTCTCCCGCAGATCCGCGAGATCCTTCGCCGCCTGCCGCGCGAGCGCCAGACGATGATGTTTTCCGCGACGATGGAGCAGTCGATCGAGCTGATCGCGCGCGATCACATGCGCGACCCGGAGCGCATCGACATCATCCCGCCCGGCGCCGCGGCGGAAGGCATCACGCACCGTCTGTACGTCGTGAAACCGGAGGACAAACGGCCGGCGCTGCTCGCGCTGCTGCTGCAGGAGCTCGGCAGCACGCTCGTCTTCGCGCGGCGCAAGGTCGACGCGGAGTGGCTCTACCACATCCTCGAGCGGCAGGGACATCCGGTCGCGCGCATTCACGCCGACCAGTCGCAGGGCAAGCGCACGAGCGCGCTGAAAACGTTCCGCGAAGGCGAGCACCGCATTCTCGTCGCGACGGATATCGCGGGCCGAGGGATTGACGTGCCGGGCATCGAGCACGTGATCAACTTCGACATCCCCGAATCGGTCGACGACTACGTCCATCGCGGCGGCCGCACCGCACGCCATCACCGCAAAGGGATCGTCTCGACGATCGTCTCCTGGCAGGACCTCCCCATGGTCCGCAAGATCGAAGAAACCCTCGGCGAAAAAATCCCGCGCTGCAGCGTGCCGGGCGTGGAGGCGTGGGAAGAGATGGACGTGAAGAAACAGGCGGCGCGGAGACGGGTCTAGAATTTCGAGATTCTTCATTCGAAATTCTTCATTCACTCTTCCCCATCCTGATCCCCGTCGCCCCGATCTCGACCTCACCCTCTTTCGGCGTTACACCCCGCTGGCGCGAGGCTTCGATCTTCGCTTCTCCTTCCGCGGACACGGGCGTTTCCTTTGCGAGCTGGGCGCGCGCGCTGGCGACGTAGACCTTTACGCCTTTCTCCGCGTAGATCTGCGCGATCTGGAGCGGGTCGGCGTCGATGACGATGTAGTCGTCGAGACGTGTGGAGTAGATCGCGAACCTGCCGTTCGCCTGCTTCTCGATGTGCCAGGCCATGGCGCGATTCTAGATGGCGGATGGCGGATGGCGGATGGCAGATGGCAGATGGCGGATGGCGACGAGAGATGCCGCCATCCGCCATCCGCAATCCGCCATCGTCACCTCGCGTATCGCACGCCGATGCGCCATGCGCGTGGCTGGCCGAGGGTGATGACGGGGGTGGCGCTCGCTTCGATGCGGTGATCGAAGATATTTTCGACGGCGAGCGTGAGTTCGGTGTTGGGGCGCAGCTGATGCGAGGCGAAGATGTCCGCGACGAAGTAGCCGCGCAGCGCGAAGGTGTTGCGATCGTCGTCGAATTGCTTCGATGACCATCGCGTCTGCAGGCCCGCCGTGAAATGCGATGTGTAGAGCAATTGCGTGGTGGCCTGATTGCGCGCGACCTGCGGCACGCGGAGATCCTCGCTCGTGATGGCATCGACGAAGAGCCATCCCGCCGAAAAGCGAAAAGACTGAACGCGCCACTCGGCGTCGAGCTCCGCGCCGCGGGAGCGCGAGCCGCCGAGGTTCTGGCGCTGGCGGGTGATGAGATCGGGGGTGGTGGAGAGGGTGACGTTTGCGATCGCGTCGTCGGTGTCCATCCAGAACAGCGTCACGCGCGCGAAGCGGAGGCGCGCGCCGAGCTCGAACGCGGTGAGCGTCTCGGCCTTCAGATCGGCATTCGGCAGCGTGTTCACGTTGCCGACGCGGAAGCCGCGATAGAGCTCGTTGAGGGTCGGTGCGCGGAACGAGCGATACGCGCTCGCGGAGAGCGAGAGATCGTCCGACGCGCGATACAAGACCGCGACGCGCGGACTGAGCTCGTTCTCGCCGTCCCAGTCATCGACGCGCAGACCGGCGGTGACGCTGAGGTCCGTCGTCGCGGCGAAGACGTCCTCGACGAACATCGCCGCGGTGCGCTGCCGTCCGCCCGCGGTCACATGCGTCGCGCCGCGCAGCTCATCGCTTCTGCCGGTGACCTGGCGGCCTTCGAATCCGCTGATGAGCGCGTGGCGATTGCCGATCGCGCGCGTGTACTGCGCGCTCGCGCCGGCCGCGCGCGACGGAACGCGCTGATCGACGGTCAGCCGTTCGGAATCGCGATCGTCCGCGATCGCCGAAAACGTCTGGCGGTAATCCTGATCGCTGCCGAACGCGCGCAGCGACAACAGGCCGTTGCGCACCTGCACGTCGCCGCCGGACGCGAGCTGCCAGAAGCGCGTGTCATTTTCCTGCAGCGGCGTCCCGTTGTGGCGCGACTCGCGGTAGAACGACGCGCGCACAAATCCGAGTCCGCGGCGAAGAGTCCCGTCGAACGCGGCGTGACGCGAGTCGGCTTCGATGTCGACCGCGCCGCGCTGCGTCGGATCGACGAGAACGTAGCCGTCGGTCGTCAGCAGATCGGCAGCGAAACTGAACTGCGGTCCGCCCGCGAAGATCGACGTCGTTGCGGTGGCAGCCGATCCCGCGGAGGTGTCGATCGTGAGACCGGGCTCGCTGCGGCGGATGAACTGCACGACGCCGCCCATCGCGGAGTTGCCGTAGAGATCCGACCCGCCGCCGCGCAGCACTTCCACGCGCTGCAGCGCGACGCGCGGAACACGGCCCCAGTAGATCCAGCCGCCGAACGGATCGTTGAGCGGGACGCCGTCGTCGAGCACGAGCGCGCGCGACGCACCGCTCGCGCCGATGCCGCGCAGCGACACGCCCTGCGACGTCGGATTCGCGACGCGGCTCCCCGTCCGGCGGAACAGCGTGAAGCCCGCGACCTCGCGCAGCGCGTCGTCGGTCGTCGCGGCGGCGGTCGTGTTCAGCGATTCGCGCGACAGCACGACCAGACTCGCGGGCGTGTCGCCGAGCCGCGTCGGCGTGCGCGTCGCCGTGACGGTGATCGTTTCCGATGCCGTCTGCGCGAGGAGGATCGCGAGGAGGAGGGTCATTTCACGAGGCTCGTCAGAAAACCGCGAAGCCGTTCGCCCCACGTCGCGGTGAGCGACCACGGCATCGGTTGCCTGATCACGTGAAGCTTTCCTTTCTTTTCCAGAACCTCATACGTATCGCCTTCGAAACGAAGGCTCACCGTCGCCGACCCGACGCGGATGTCCTTCAACGTGATCTCCGGAAGCCAATTCGGCAAGTGCGGGTCAACGAGAAGGAGGTGAAAAGGCGCGTACGGATAGAGCCCGAGCAGCGATTCCAGCAGGGAGAAGGTCGTCGAGGCGGACCATGCCTGCGGCGAGTTCGCGTTCGGATAGATCGCCGGAAACGGCGTCTTCTCGTCGCGATGATGACCGCTGAAGAGCTCCGGCAATCGATGGAAATCGAACAGCGCCGCCGCCTCGAACTGCGCCTTCGCGATGCGCTCCGCGGCCTCGCGCAATCCGTAGCGCATGAAGCCCATCGCGAACGTCCCATGCTCGACGGGCCAGATCGATCCGAGGTGATAGCTATACGGGTTGTAGGACGGATGGAGATTCGAGAGCGTGCGAACGCCCCATCCCGAAAAAAGATCGTCGCGAAACACGCGCTCCGCGATCCGCGGCACGTGCTCGTCACGCGCGATGCCGGTCGCGACGCAGTGCACGGCATTGCTGGCGATCGATCGCACCTGCTGAAAATTCGCGTCGAGCGCGAGCGCGTACCACCCTTCGTCTTCCATCCAGAACGCTTCGTTGAAGCGATCCCGCAATGCGAGCGCTTCATCGAAGAGGCGCTTCGCTTCGTCCGCGCGGCCGAGCGAGAGCAGCGTTTCCGCGAAGTGGACCTTGGCGATGAAAGTGAAGCCCTGCTCTTCGCATGTCGCGATCGGCGGCTCGACCGGCGTGCCGTCGGGATACACGATCGCGTCGGGCGAGTCCTTCCAGCCCTGATGCTTCACGCCATCCTTCGAATGCGTTTGGTAGGTGTAGAGGCCTTCCTGTTTGCGCTCGCGATCGAGCCATTCGAGCGCGGCGAGCGCGTTGTCGACGTACGGCCGCACCGCATCGGCGTCGCCGGTCCAGTGCCACAGCTCGGCGAGGATGAACGGATAGAGCGCGGACGTCGTGTTCGAGCCGTAGCTGCGGCCGCGCGGATTGATGTCGAGCTTCGACAGCGGTCCCGTGTGCGCCTCGTGGAGCATCCGGCCGGGCTGCTCGTCGCGCCAGTCGTCGGTGACTTTGCCCTGGTATCGCGCAAGGACGTCGAGCGCGCCGCGCATCATCTCCGGCCCGAGGATCGCGGCCTGCCATCCGGCGGTGAGCGTGTCGCGGCCGTAGAGCGCGAGGTAGATCGGAAGGCCGGCAGCCATCGTCCAGCCGTCCTTCGAATCGAGGTCGGGCAATCGCAGCGATGCGAGATCGCGCTTCGCCTGTTCGAGCGTGTCGCGCACGCACGCGGCGAGCGGGGGCTCGCGGGTGGTGAAAAGAGTTGTCGGTTCTCGGTTGTCGGTTGTCGGTGCGCCGATGCCCTGAGAACCGACAACCGACAACTGACAACCATCGATGGACGGCACGAAGTCGATCCCTAAATGCCACGTCCCTTTCGGCTCGAGCTCGATCTCGAATCTGGCGCGATTACCTTCGAAGACCGGCGCGCGCGACCAGCCGATCTCGATCGTGCGGTCGATCTCGACCTTGCGCGAGAGATCGGCGATGTCGCTGCAATCGGTTTCGATCTCGATCTCGAAGGTGAAGCGCGTCGTGCCGCGTGCGTAGTTCGTGAAATCGACGTCCTCGTGCAATCCGTCGCCCGTGAATCGCGAGATCCGCATCTCCAGCGGCTGGCGCGACTCCGGCGGCATCATCCCGCTGCCGTGATCAGGCTCGCCGAGGTCGACACCCGGCGCGGCGATGATGTAGTAGCCGAGGAACGAGTCGGCGTCGACGTTGGACAAAACGTTCGGCGACGGCGCGACGCCGTCGATCCAGTAGCGCAGCGTCGAGATCAGCCGCGTTTCGTGGACGAACAGACCGTGCGACGAGCCGGGCGCGATGCATCCGTCGCGACCCGTCGCCATGACAGTCCGGCCGCGGCTGAGATAAAGCGTGTCGGGTCGCGGTCGAATGCGGACGAGCATGGTTTACGGTTGGTCGGTTGGTCGGTTGGTCCGTTGGTCCGTGGGACCTCGCCGAGATAACCACCGACCAACGGACCAACCAACCAACGGACCAACGGCGAGCGCCGCGACAGCGGCAGCGAGCCACCCCCGATGTTGTTCCGCCCACAGTTGCGGACTTCGTTCATTCGCGTCTTCGTCGAACACGCCGTGCGCTCCGGCATCGAGCGGCAGCGGCTGAAAGAGATTGTCCGGACGATCCGCTTCCTCCGGCTCGTCGGTGAACGGCACGTCGAAACCGGTTCGGGCGAGGTAACGATCGAGCAGCGACGGGAAGAAACTGTTCGCGATGATCGCCTTCGTCGTTCCAGCGCCGACATTCCACTCCCGCCGCGGATGATCCGCCGCCCACACGATCGCATCGGCCGCCACCTCGGGCTGAAAGATCGTTCCGAACGGCTTCGGCTTGCGCGGCATGCGGCTGCGCATCCAGCGGAACTGCGGCGTGTTCAGCGCCGGCAGATTCACCATCGTCACGCGCACGCTGCTGCGATCGTGCAACAGCTCCGATCGCAGGCAGTCGTGAAATCCCTGGATGGCGTGCTTCGCTGCGCAGTACGCCGACTGCAGCGGAATGCCGCGATACGCGAGCGTCGAGCCGACCTGCACGATCACGCCGCGATCGCGCGGGAGCATCCGTTTGAGCGCCGCGAGCGTGCCGTACACGACGCCGAGGTATGTGACCTCGGTGACGCGCTCGTACTCGTCGGCTTGCATCTCGCGAACCGGCGCGAGGACGGAGACCATCGCGTTGTTGACCCAGACGTCGATCGGACCGAGCTCCGATTCCGCGCGCGCGGCTGCGTCCTCGACGGCGCTCGCGTTCGAGACGTCGCACTCGATCGCGATCGCACGGCCGCCGAGCTCATGCACGTCGCGGCGCGCGCCTTCGAGGCCCTCGCGGCCGCGCGCAAGCAGTGCGATCGACGCGCCGCGCTGCGCGAACTTCCGTGCGACCGCGCGTCCGACTCCCGCCGAGGCGCCGGTGATCACGACGACCATGTGCGGCGAGCGTGCATGAGGAAGGCCAGCGCGGCACCGAGCGTTATCGCGATCGTCCGATGACGTTCAATCCTGCGCCTCTGTTCGCGAACCCGCACGTGCAAACGATCTGGGGCCGACTCGCGCGGCCGCGGCGGCTCGTGGCGATGCGCCGCGAGGTACTGACGACGCCTGACGGCGACGAGCTGGTCGTCGATCATCTCGACGCGCCGGTCACCGCCGATCGGCCTCTGCACTTTTTGCTGATGCACGGGCTCGAGGGGAGCTCGAACTCGGTCTACATCCAGGGACTGCTTTCGATCATCGCCCGCGAGGGACACGCCGCGACGGCGATGAACTTTCGCTCCTGCGCGCGCGAGCCGGACAACCTGCGTCGGATGATTCCGAACAAACGGCCGCGCTTCTATCACTCCGGCGAAACGGGCGACTTCGATTTCCTCGCCAATACGATCGTCAAGCGCGGCGAGCACTTCGTCGCCATCGGCGCCTCCCTCGGCGGCAACATGCTTCTGAAATGGCTCGGCGAGCATCCCGGCCAGCAGCTCGTGCGCGCGGCCGCGACGCTTTCCGTTCCATACGATCTCGGCGCCGGTTCGCGCTACCTCGAGACCTCGCTCCTCGGCCAGTTCTACGTCACGCGATTCCTGGCGACGCTGAAACCGAAGATCGAGCGGCCCGACATCGCGCCGCGCATCGACATCAAACGCGTTCGAGAGACGAAGACCTTCTGGGACTTCGACGATCACGCAACGGGACCTCTGCACGGCTTCCGCGACGCTTCCGATTACTACGAGCGATCGAGCTCGCTCGCTTTTCTGCATCGCATCGACACGCCGGCGCTCTGCGTTTCGGCGGAAGACGATCCGTTCCTGCCGCCGGCCGTTCTGCCGATCGCGCGGGCGACGGCGTCGAAGGCGATCGACTTCCGCATCACGCCGCGCGGCGGCCACGTCGGGTTCATCTCCGGTAGCATGCCGTGGCGATGCGAGTACTGGGCGGAGGAGCTCGTCGTGAGCTGGCTGCTGAAACACTCCTCCTGATTGCCTTCGCCGCGTGGGGCGTCGCGATCGCGATCTCACTGCTGCCGCTGTGGGAAGGACCCGCGCCCGCGGGACAACTTCCCGGATTCGCGACGAAGGAAAACCTCGACGCGCACGCGCCGCTGCGATTCGTCCTCGGATTGATCGTCATCCCGCTCGTGCTTCCGTTTGCGTTGCGCCCGCTCGCGCGACGGCTCCTGGAGCGCCGGCTTCCAGCCGGCCGTTACGCCGGCTTCCAGCCGGCGGAGGACACACCGTGCCGGCAGGATGCCGGCGGAACGGCCGGCTGGAAGCCGGCGCTCCCCGTGATCGCGTCGATCGCGATCGCGCTCTGGTACGTCGCGATCGCGCGCGATCCGTGGTGGGTGACGCTGCCGACGATCGTCGTCATCGCGATCTCGCTGCTGCGCGTCGATCTGCGATGGACGCGTTTCGACTGGATCCTGCTGCCCGCGATCGGGACGACGGTCATGGCGCTGATCGACGTCACGCCGCTGGCGATGCATCAGGTCGTGATCGTCGCGCTGCTGATCGTCTTCGCGCTGCGCGTCGCGGTCGCATGCATCCCGTCGCCGATCGAGCCCGCGCTCGCGTTTCTCGTCACGCCGCTCGCGCTCGCGCTGCAGACGAGCTTCTTTGCGCGCGATCAGCGTTACTTCGGATGGCACGCGCTGGCGATCGTCGCGATCTCGCCGTTCATCGTACGCGTCGTGCTGCGCAATCGCCGGCGCGCGCTGCGTCTGCTCGCGTTCGTGATCTACCCGATCGCGGTCTACAGCTACATGAACGCGACGAGCATGCTCACCGCCGAAGGCAAGCCGCGCGTCGCCTTCTTCGAGGACAGCCACTCGCTGATGCCGGTGAACGAATACCTGCGCGGCGAGCGTCCGTATCGCGACGTCCTGCCGGTGCACGGACTCGGCGAAGACGGCCTCCTCGATTTCATCGGCGCGCGTCTGCGAGGCACCGCCATCGGCGACGTCATCGCATTTCGGGCGACCGTCGGCATGCTCAACGCGATCGCGGTCTACGCGCTCGGCTTCGCGCTGACGGGGATCGCCGAGACGGGAGTGCTCGCGTTTTTTCTCTGGCTGCTGACGAGTGCGACGACGACGATTCGTGTCCTGCCCGCACTGCTCACGCTCGCGGTGATCGCATTCGCGGTGCGGCAACGTCGTCCGCGATGGCTGATCGTCGCGGCAATCGGCTGCGTGGTGTGCGGGATGACCAGTCTCGACTACGCGTTCTACACGACGCTGATTCTTCTCCTTGCCGCGTGGCGCATGCGTGCGTTCCGGTTCGCGATCACCGGTCTGTTCGCGTCGGGGCTCATCCTGTTTCTCGTTTTCGCGCTCTTCGGCATCGCCGGCGATTTCGTTCGCTCGACGTTCATCGACGTGCTGTCGATGGGCTCCGCGTACACGCTCGATCCCTTCCACGCGCCGGCGTCGTTCGTCGCCGCGTTTCCTGAAGTTCTGTCGGCATTGCTCAAGCCCGATGCTTTCCCGTACATCGCCTGGGTGATCGTGCTCATCGCGACGGCGGTCGCATGGACGCGACCGCGGCGGCGGCGCTTCGAGCCGCTGCTGCTCACTGGCATGTGGATCGTCCTCGCGGCGATTTCGTACGGCGAACGGCATCATCTCTACTTCCGATTCGCGCTCCCCGCGCTCGCGATCGCGGCGACCTGGATCGCATGGCGACGGCGCCGCGTCCTCGCGTACGCGATGACCGTGATCCTTCTCATCGTCGCGATCCCAACGACGCACGTCGCCGTCGTCGGATGGATGCGCGGCTCGCGCGGCCCGATCGAGAACGGCTGGATCGAAGTGCCCGAGATCCCGCGCGCGCGGCACGCGCTCTTCTCGACGCGCGAGGCCGCGGAGCTGCGCGCGGTGAAGGAGTACGTCGACACGCTCGCTCCCAACGAAACCTTCTTCGACTTCACGAATCGCGGCGCTTTCTACTACCTCACGAATCGCGATTGCCCGATCCGGCAGGTCGAAGTCGCGTACTACGAAACCGAAGCGCGCCAGCGCGCCGTGATCGACGTCTTCCGCACAAACCCGAACATCCGCGCCGCCCTCGTCCCCGACGCGCCCGGCGCCTACGCCGTTGACGGCGTCCCGAACCGCGACCGCGCGCCGCTCGTGTGGCAATACCTCGAGCAAAACTTCGAGCCCGCATTCGCGCGCGAGGGAGCGGTGTTCTGGCGCAGGAAATAGAATGAATCGATGGCGATCTGGTTTCGCCGCTGTGCGACGTTCGAAGAGGAGGCGGAAGCCGACCGCGAGTACTGGCGCCAGTTCTCCGCGGATGAACGCCTCGCGCTGGTGGATGATCTGCGGCGCGACTGGACACGCATGAGCAACGATCCTCCTCCGAGCCGCGACTTCGCCGAGTTTCTTGCGTGCCTGCGCAGGCATGAGGTTCGAGCACTGGTCGTCGGAGCCCATGCGCTCGCGGTGCATGCGAAACCGCGTTTCACGAAAGATCTCGACGTGTTCATCGATGCCTCGCTCGAAAACGCGACGCGTCTCGTCGCGGCGCTCGACGATTTCGGCTTCGGAACGCTGGGCATCACCGCCGAGGAGATGTCGCGGCCCGGAGAGGTGGTGCAGCTCGGGTTTCCGCCGAATCGAATCGACGTCATGACTCGCATCGATGGCGTCACCTTCGAGGAAGCATGGCCGCATCGCGTTGAAGCGACTTACGCTGGAGAGCCCGCGTTCTTCATCGGTCGGGAAGACCTCATCCGCAACAAGGAAGCGTGCGCGCGCCCGCAGGATCTCGCCGATGCCGACCTGCTGCGGCGCTTCTGAGCCCTCTGCTAGCATCCCTCGCCGATGACCACCCGTTCGCGCTTCGCAGCGTTTGTCGCCGAGCGCCATCCGTTTGCTCTCCAGCCCGCGTTGCGTGCATTCGACCAGCAGCCTTTCGCCGATGCCCTTCGCCGCGAGCTCGAACACGCGCTCGGCGAGGTCTGCGAGGTCCCCGAAACGACGCCGCGCGTTCCCGCGAGCGAGCGTTTGACGCAGGCCATCGACGACGTCGTCGCGTCGTGCGAGGGATTCTTTCGTCGCGAGGCGATCGCGACATCGATCACGGCCGATGAAAAGTGCGATCTGCTGCGCGGGATGATTCTCACGCGCGCGACCGATAATCGCCTCAAGCAGTTCTTCACCGGCGGCGACGTTCGCTGGGGCAGCACGTCGTTCCAGGGAAAAGGCTTTCGCTCGCTCGGGCAGGAGGCCATCTACGCCGCGCCGCTCCGTCTGCGCAAAGGTCACGGCGGCGATGTCATCTCGCCGATGATCCGCGATCTCGGCGCCGTGCTCGCCATGCGCAACGCACCCGAGACCGTGCGCATGGTTCTCAACGCGCAGATGGGCAAAGCCGGGGCACCGATGAATGGCCGCGACCTGCACGTCGGCGACTGGGCGAACGGCATCCTCCCCGCGATGGCTCCCCTCGGCAGTCCCGCGCTGACGATCGCCGGCATCGCGATGGCGTTCGCAATCAATCGTGAGGATCGCGTCGCGGTCTCGCTGCTCGGCGAAGGCGCAACGTCGCTCGGCGAATGGCACGAGGCGATCAACGCATGCGCCGCGCGCAGGCTGCCGGCGATCTTCTGCGTGCAGAACAACCAGACCGCCCTTTCGACGCGCGTCCGCGAGAACTCCGCGGTGCGCGTCTTCGCCGACAAGGCCGTCGGCTATGGCATCCCGTCGATCACGATCAACGGAACGGATCCCGAGGAGATCGCGACGGCGTTCGCGTGGGCCGCGGAGCGCGCGCGCACCGGCGAGGGCGCGACGCTCATCGAGCTGATCGCGATGCGCATGTGCGGCCATGCTCATCACGACGACATGCTCTACCTCGGTAAGGATCCGCAGCCGTCGTGGAGCTATCCGCCGCTGACGGAGCCGGGCTACGCGGATCGCGACGCATACGAGTACTGGTGCGGACGCGATCCGATCGCGACGTACGCGGCGAAGCTCGAAGCGGAGGGCGTCATCGCCGCGGGCGATCTCGATCGATGGAAAAGCGATGCGGACGATCTCGTCGAAAACGAAGCGCGTCACGTGATCGACGCGCCGTGGCCGGATGGTTCGACCGCGGGTGAAGGCGTGCTGGCGAACGAACCGCGTCGCACGCATGTCGAAGTGCTCGATGAAGCGTGGCGGCGCTCTTTGAATCCCGCGCTGCCGGAAGTCGAAGACGCGCCGCCGTTCGATGCGAAGGGCCGCACGTTTCTCGACGCGGTGATGCTCGGCGTCGGCGACGCGTTGCGCAGCGATCCGCGGACGTTCGTTTATGGCGAAGACGTCGGCGGCAAGTACGGCAACGCGTTTCTGCTGCTGCGACCGCTGCTGAAGGACTTCGGCGATCGCATCATCAACTCGATTCTTTCAGAGGGCGCAACGATCGGCGTCTGCGTCGGTGCGTCGCTCGCCGGTCTGCGTCCGATCGGCGAGATCCAGTTCAACGACTTCGTCGCGAGCGGTTTCAATCAGCTCGTGAACAACGCCGCGAAACTTCGATATCGATGGGGCGCGGAACTGCCATTCGTGCTGCGCATGCCCTGGGGCGGGCTGCGGCACGCGGGGCCGTATCACTCGCAGAACACCGAGGCCTGGTTTTATCGGACGCCGGGGCTGAAAATCGTCGCGCCGTCGACGCCGCACGATGCGCGCGCGCTGATGGCGTCCGCGGTCGCCGATCCCGATCCCGTTCTCTACTACGAGCACATCGCGCTGTATCGCGATCCTCGCATTCGGCAATTGCTGACTGAAGCACCGCCGGCGCCGCTGCCCATCGGCAAAGCGGCGCTGCGCCGCGCCGGCGACGACCTCGCGATCATTTCGTACGGCGCGTACGTGCACGTCGCTCTTCGGGTCGCCGAGAAACTCGCACGCGACGGTCACTCCGTCGCCGTGCTCGATCTCCGCTCTCTCGCTCCGCTCGATCGCACCGCCGTGCTCGCGCTCGTGCGTCACTGCAATCGCGCGCTGATCGTGCACGAAGACACACGCACCGGCTCGATCGGCGAATCCGTTGCAGCGATCATTCAGGAGCAAGCCTTCGAGTATCTCGACGCCCCGATCCGCATCCTCGGCGCCCTCGACACGCCCGTCCCCTACTCACCGCCGCTCGAGGAAGAGTTCCTGCCGAGCGAAGAGCAGGTGGAACGGTCGGCGCGGCTGGTGCTGGGTTACTGACCGGGGTCAGGCCTTCACTTTTCACTTTATCCACGCGCCGTAGCGAAATCACGCCAGTTCGATCGTTTTCTCTACATCAGGTTCAGAAAGTGAAAAGTGAAGGCCTGACCCCATACATCGCCCGCACCCACCCCGCATCCTCCTCGCTCAGCGCCTCCCCCGCCGCCGCGGCGGCCGCGACCTGTTTCGGGTTGCGCTGGCCGAGGAGGACGCAGGCGGTGGGGTTGCCGGCGAGGAGCGCGCCGGTCACGGCGTGGAGGACCGGCTCGGCGCGATCGGCGAAGCGGCGGCGCATCTCGGCGGCCGCGCGCTGGTAGCGCTCGATCGCTGCCGCGTCGCGGAAGTCGGCGACGTTGCTGCGGAAGTCGCCCGTTCCGTACTCGACGGGATGGTCGTATTTGCCGAGGAGGAGTCCGTGCTTGAGGGGTGAGAAGAAAGCGACGCCGAGGTCGTGCGCGTCGACCCACTGCTTCAGACCGGACGACGCGTAATCGTCATCGACGACGTTGCGATACGGCTGCACGACGTCGGGATCGACGCGCTCGACGAACCGCACGATCTTCGTGGCATCCCAGTCGGAGAGGCCGATGAAGCGGATCTTCCCCTCGTCGCGCAGGCGATGCATCACCTCGAGCGCGCCGTCGAAGTACTGATCATTCGGACCGAAGTCGCAGTGGTGGAAGTAGTAGAGATCGATGACCTCGGTGCGCATGTTGCGCAGCGATTGCTCGGCCTGCTCGCGCATGAACGCCGCGTCGTAGAAATGCTTCGTCGTGCCGGTCACCCATCCGAACTTCGACGCGAGGAAGATCTCGCTGCGAGGAACTTCGTCGAAGACCTCGCCGATCAGCTTCTCCGCGTGACCGCCGCCGTACGCGTCGGCGGTGTCCCAGTGCGTGATACCCGCGCGATACGCGGCGGCGAGGGCCTGCTTCGCGAGGTTGTCGTCGTGTCCCGTCCACCCGACGTTCGCGCCCTGATTGACGTTCGGACCGCCGTGGCCCCACGTGCCGAGGCTGATCGCGGGAACCTGAACGTTGGTGCGGCCGAGGCGGATCGTGCGCATGGCGGCCGATTATATTGACGCGATGGAGTGCGTCCTCTGCACCGATCTCACACAAACGGGTGACGTGGTTTACGACGACGACGCGGCGGCCGTGGTGCTGCACAGCGACTGGTCGGTGCGCGGCCACGCGATGGTCATCGCGAAGCGGCACGTCGAGAACTTCTCCGATCTCGACGACGACCGTTTCGTCGATATCTGGCGCAAAACGGAGCGCATCCTCCTCGAACTCACCGGCTGCGAGCGCGCGGTGATCATGAAGCTCGGCATCGCGACGCCGCACCTGCACGTGCACATCTATCCGGTCCGCGCGAGCGCGACACGCGAGGAGGTGTTCGCTGCAATCGATGGGAAGACGCGCGTGAAACGGGATGAGGAGTTCGTCGAGACGGTCAAGTCTGGACTGCGGCAGCGCTAGCTGCCGCTCTTCTTCGCGGCGACGCCAGTCGCCGCGGCTCACGCCGCGGCATTCGAGAGCGGCGGCTCGCGCCGCCGCAGTCCAGACGTCCCTCTTGACACCCGCTCTCGACTGAATGAGCATTCATTCGCTCATGGCGCGACATTCCGCTCCCTCCCCTGCCGCCCCACCCCAGCCGGAAGCATTTCGAGGGACTTCGAAGCGCGAGCGCATTCTTCGCGCGGCGGTCGACGTCTTCGCCGAGCACGGGTACTTCAACGCCAAGGTCGCTCAGATCGCGAAGACGGCCGGCGTCGCCGACGGGACGATCTACCTCTACTTCGACGGCAAGGAAGATCTTTTGATCACGATCTTCCGCGAGCACACGCGCAGCTATCTGCAGGCGCTCGAGCAGCAGCTCGCGAACGTCAATCATGCCGAGGAGCGGCTGCGGATCGCGGTGCGGCACCATCTGGAGACGCTGGGGCGCGATCGCGCGCTGGCCGTTGTCTCGCAGGTCGAGCTGCGCCACAGCCTCAAGTTCATGAGCCTCCTCTCGCAGCAGGAAGTCGCCGACTACCTCGGCCAGATCCGCAAGATCGTCGAGCATGGCCAGCAGCAGGGTGCGTTCCGCCGCAACGTTCATCCGCAGCTCGTGGCGAAGTCGATCTTCGGGATCCTCGACGAGATGGTCACCTCGTGGATGCTCTCCGAAAAGGACTACGACCTCGGCGCGCAGGCCGAGCAGGTCGCCGATCTGATTTTGACCGGACTGCTCTAGAGTCGTACAGGCTCACAGGCGCACAGTCGCACAGAAACCTTTGCGACTTTGAGACTGTAAGACTCTGAGACTCGGCGATACTCCCCGCGAATGGTCACCCTTTCGAAGCGCGATCTCGCCCTAGTCGCGGTCTGCATCGCGCTCGCGGTGACGGCAGTCGCGATCATCGTTCGCTACTTCGACGCCGCGTTTCCCGAGTCATCGATCGATTTCAAGTACGACCGCGCGACATCGCGGGCGCTCGCCGAAAAACTGCTCACCGCGCAGAAGATCGACACCCGCGATCACAAGCACACGGCCGTCTTCGATGCCGACGATCAGGCGCGCATCTTTCTCGAGCGCTCCCTCGGCCTCGAGCGCGCGAACGCAGTCCTGCGCCGCGACGTGCGGATCTGGTTCTGGCATCACCGCTGGTTTCGTCCGCTCGTCGAGGAAGAGCTGAGCGTCGACGTCGCGCCGACGGGGGAGATCGTTGCGTTTGCGTGGAAGATCCCGGAGGCGCGCGCGCTGCCGGACGGCAACATCGATGTCGCGCGCGCGTTTCTCGCGTCGATCCGCGTCAACGAGAGCGATCTGCAGCTCGTCGCGCAGAGCGAGCGCAGGCTGCCGCATCGCGTGCAGCGGATCTTCACGTGGGAGTCACGATCGATTCACGCGGCGGGCGCACCGTACCGACACACGGTCACGCTCGACGGCAATCGCGTCAGCGGCTACTCGCAGCGATTGAAAGTTCCCGATGCGTGGCGCCGCGGCTACATCGAGATGCGCTCGAAGAATCGCGCGGCGGGATCGATCGATCTGATCCTGATGGGCGCGACGATGATCGCCGCGCTGGTGATCTTCATCGTCCGGCTGCGCCGCGGCGATCTGCACGTCCGTTTTCTTCTGATGATCGGCGCGATCGCGGCGGTGCTCGTCACCGGCGTCTCGCTCAATCAATTGCCGAACGCGCTCGCGGAATACGACACCACGACTTCGTATCCCGCGTGCGTCGCGCAACAGACGCTCTTCGCCGTGATGCAAAGCCTCGGCACGGCCATGCTGCTGATGGTCATCTGCGGCGCCGGCGAGGTTCTCTATCGCGAGCGGCAGCCGCGCGATCTCGCGATTCCGAGGCTCTGGTCGCGCAAGTCGATCGCATCCCGCCGCGTTTTCCTCTCGCTGATCCTCGGCTACACGCTCGTGCCGCTGTTCATGGCCTATCAGGTGGTGTTCTATCTGAGCGCGCGGCACTTCGGCGCGTGGGCGCCGGCCGAGGTGCCGTATGACGAAACGCTGAACTCGGCGCTGCCGTGGGTGGCGGTGCTGTTCGCGGGATTCTTTCCGGCGCTCAGCGAAGAGTTCCTGTCGCGCGCGTTCTCGATTCCGTTTCTCGAGCGGCTGATGAAGTCGCGCGCGGCGGGGATCGTCGTCAGCGCGTTCGTGTGGGGATTCGGACACGCGCTCTATCCGAATCAGCCGTGGTGGATTCGCGGCGTCGAGGTCGGGATGGTCGGCGTCGTGGCGGGACTGATCATGGGCCGCTTCGGACTGCTGCCGCTGCTGATCTGGCACTACACGATCGACGCGATCTACACCGCCGCGCTGCTGTTCCGCTCGGGCAACGCGTACTACGTTTTCTCCGCGGGTCTCGCGAGTCTGATCTTCATCATTCCGCTCGTCGCATCGATCGTCGTCGCGATCCGCAACCGCGGCTTCGTCCCGGACGACGATCTGACGAATGCGACCCTTCCCGTTTCGCCGCCCCCGCCGCCCGCCCCGCCCGAGACCGCGGTCGCGCTGCCGCCCGCGATTCCGGTGACGCGCCACCGCGCGATGGCGTGCGCGATCGCGGTCATCGCCGCGATCACGGTCGTCGCGCTGCGCGCACCGTCGCCGCAGGACGCTATCGATTACCGGATGACGAAGGAACAGGCGAAAACAATCGCGACGCGTTGGATCACCGACCAACCGACCAACGGACCAACGGACCAACGCGTGATCGCCACCCCCATCGAAGGTTTCCGCTACTGGGATGAAAAATCGCCACGCGAGGATGGCGGCTCGCCCGGTGGATTCGATTCGGTCGCGGCGACGTATCTCGTTCGCCACGGGATGAGCGTCGGCGACCTGATTCGCATCTTCCGCGAGAAGCTCGATGCGGGAACGTACGTCGTGCGCTTCTTCACGCCCGGAAAGAAAGAAGAGCGTTTCGTCGAAGTCGATCCGCGCGACGGCGGCGTCGTCGCGTATCACAAGTATCAGGACGAGGCCGCGCCCGGCGCGCGTCTCGAAAAGGATCAGGCGCTCGCCATTGCAGTGCGCGAGTTCGCGCGCTACGGCGAGAACGCGAACGACTTCGAGCTGAAAGAGCCGCTGACGTTTGCGCAGCCGAACCGGCGCGACTGGCTCTTCCACTTTCAGGAAAAGAAACCGCTCGCTGCGGAAGGATTCCGCCGCGTGACGATTCGCGTCGCGGGGAACGAAGTCACGCAGTTCAACAAAACGATCCACATCCCGGAAAGCGTGCGGCGCGAGTCGGACGAGCGGACGCTGCTCAACGTGATCCTCTTCGCCCTGAACGCGATCGGCTTCGTCGGCATCCTCGGCCTGGTCATCGCCGGCCTCGTGCTCTCGACGCGCGAGCACGGCCTGCCGTGGCGCCGCGCGGCGAAGTGGGCCCTCATCCTCGCCGTCGTTCCGATCGTGCAGTTCGCGACGCGATACGAATCGATGCTCTTCGGCTACTCGACCGCGTCGTCGTGGGAGACCTTCCGCATCGAGCTGATCACGGCGTTCATCCGCAACGTCGCCGTGCAGACGGGCCTCGTGTTCCTGGCGATCGCGGGTGTCGAGTCGCTGATGCCGCATGCGCTCACGGTCTTCTCGCGCGAGGGACGGGCGCGATTCGGACGCGCGGCCGCGGTCTCGGCGATCACCGCGCTCGCGCTGCTCGTCGTGACGATGGGCGCGCTGCGCCTGCTCGATCGCTTCGCGCCCAGCGTCGACATCCACGCGCCGCTCGAAGTCGCGACGCCGTTCCCCGCGCTGACCGAAACGCTGCAGGCCATCCTCGTCGCGATCGTGTTCGCGGGGGCGGTCGCGATGTTCTCGCACGCGGTTCGCAAATACGTCGCGATCATCGCGATGACGGCGCTGTTCTGCATCTCGCTCGACGCCGGTGTGAAGCCGTCCGAAGCGCCGGTGATGCTCGTCGCGACGGCGATCGTGACCGCGGTCGCATGGCTCATCGCACGCTACATCCTCGGCGACAACGCGCTGGCGTGGCCGCTCGTCGCGTTCACGGGGGCGGTGCTGTACGGTGCGGCGACGCTCGTTCGAAACTCGCGGACCGATCTGATCGTCAACGGCAGCGTGCTCGCGCTCGTCGCGGTGGCCGCGCTCGCCTGGGTCGCCATCCGTCAGGAGGACCTCGTTGCCTGAGTCGGCGAAAACGCGCCTGCTGCGATGGAAGTTCAATTTCTTTCCGGCCTATCGCGGCACCGGCGGACGCATCACGTACATCGCCGACGACTTTCGCGAGGTGCGCGTCAAACTGCCGCTGAGCTGGCGCACGCGGAATTACGTCGGCACGATCTTCGGAGGAAGCCTCTACGGCTCGGTCGACCCGATTCTGATGATCATGCTGATCCATTGTCTCGGGCCCGAATTCGTGGTTTGGGACAAGGCGGCCACGATCCGATTTCGCAGGCCGGGAAAAACGACGCTCGTCGCGACGTTCCGGCTGGATGAGACCGAGCTCGACGCGATTCGCGCGGCCACGGCAGGCGGCGATCCGGCCGACCGCGTTTACGATGTCGATCTCGTCGACGCCGAAGGGGTCGTCCATGCTTCGGTACAAAAGGTGATCTACGTGAGGCGCAAGTGACTCTCGGTATCAACGGCTACGACTGGCCTGATCTGTACGACCACGATCGTCTGCGCATGCTGACGTTCGAGTTCGATCGCTTCGTCGAGAAGCGCGACGCGGAGCTCTTCACGAAGTTCGACGCCTATCGCTACAAACCGAATCTGCCCGGGCCGGAGGAATCGGCGCTGCTGATCGCGGTCTCGAAACACCTCGCGGCGTTCGTCACGCAGCTCTTTCGCATCGACGCCGAGACCGTCGCGCTGCGCGAGCGCGCCGAGCGCGAGGCCGAGGTGGCGAGGTTCAAGAAGGAGTTCGTGCAGAAGAGGGTGGCGAAGGTTGTCGCCGCGCCAGCTGCGGCTGGCGCAGTGAAAGCGGCGACTGCGGTCGCCGCACTCCAAAGCGATGATCCCGAACTTGCGCTGGCGAGAGTCGCGAACGCATTGCTCGATCGCGAGCGCAACGGCGAGACACCCGAGGAACTACCGACCCTCATCGAATGGACGGCCATCGAATGGAAGAACGGGCGTTTCGACGGGTGGACGTCGTTCCGCCTGCCGCAGCCGATGCACTACGACCGGCTCGTGCCGACCGAGGCGTTTGATGAGGTTCGGTTTCAGGGCGATCCGCATCACTTCCGCCGCCGCGACGGATTCAAGCTCACCGATGCGCGCATGACTCCGCGCGAGATCGCCGACGAATCGCACTACTGCATCTACTGCCACGAGCGAAAGAAGGACTCCTGCTCGCGCGGCTTCGAGCAGCCGAACGACACGTACAAACCGAATCCGCTGGGCATGCCGCTCGAAGGATGTCCGCTCGACGAGAAGATCGGCGAGATGAACATCCTCCGCGCCGGCGGCGAGGCCGTCGCCGCGCTGGCGATCGTGATGATCGACAACCCAATGTGCCCCGGCACCGGTCATCGCATCTGCAACGACTGCATGCGGGCCTGCATCTTCCAGAAGCAGGATCCCGTCAACATCCCGCAGATCGAATCGGGCGTCCTCACCGACGTGCTCTTCCTGCCGTGGGGCTTCGAGGTCTATTCGCTGCTGACGCGATGGAATCCGCTCAACGTGCACCGTCCGATCGCCCTCCCCTACAACGGCCGCAACGTCCTCGTCGTCGGCCTCGGGCCCGCCGGCTACACGCTCGCGCACTACCTCGCGAACGAGGGATTCGGCGTCGTCGCGATCGACGGCCTGAAGATCGAGCCGGTCGAGGGCGACGTCTTCGCTCCGATCCGCGATGCGCGGGCGGCGCTGTGGGACCAGCTCGATGACCGCATCCTCGCCGGATTCGGCGGCGTCTCCGAGTACGGCATCACCGTTCGCTGGGACAAGAACTTCCTGAAGATCATTCGCCTCGCGCTCGAGCGTCGATCCAATCTCAAGATGTACGGCGGCGTGCGATTCGGCGGGACGCTGACGATCGAGGACGCGTTCGACGAGCTCGGCTTCGATCACATCGCCATCGCGGCCGGCGCGGGAACGCCGACGATCGTGCGCATGCGCAACAACCTCATTCGCGGCATCCGCAAGGCCTCCGACTTCCTGATGGCCCTGCAGCTCACCGGCGCGTTCAAGAAAAACGCGCTCGCGAATCTGCAGGTCCGTTTGCCGGCCGTCGTCATCGGCGGCGGTCTGACCGCGATCGACACCGCGACGGAGCTCTTCGCGTACTACCCCGCCCAGGTCGAGAAGATCCTCGATCACTACGAAACGCTCTGCGCGGACTTCGGCGAGAGCGACGTTCGCAAAGGCTACGACGCCGAGGAGATGGGGATTCTGGATGAGCTGCTGGCACATGGGAGGGCGGTGCGGGAGGAGCGGCGCCGCGCCGCGGCGGCGGGCGAGCAGCCGAACTTCATTCCCCTCGTGCGTGCGTGGGGCGGCGTCACGATCGCCTATCGCAAGTCGATGTCCGACTCGCCCGCGTATCGCCTGAACTACGAGGAAGTCATCAAGGCCTTCGAGGAAGGGATCACGTACGCGGACAACCTCTCGCCGGTCGAAGCGGTGGCCGACGAGTTCGGACATGTGAAGTCGATCCTGTTCGAGAAGCAGATCGTCGAGGACGGCCGCTGGAAGGATTCCGGCGAGATCGTCGAGCTCGCGGCGCGATCGGTGATGGTCGCGGCGGGAACGAGTCCGAACGTCATCTACGAGAAAGAGCATCCGGGCACGTTCAAGCTCGACAAGTGGAAGCAGTTCTTCCAGTCGTTCAGCGTGTCCATGATCGAGGGCGGCGCGGAGCTGATCGAGGACGACGAAGCCTCGAAGGATCGCGGCTTCTTCACGTCGTACCAGCATCCGTCGAACCGTTCGAAGCTGATCACGTTCTACGGCGACAACCATCCAAAGTACGCGGGCAACGTCGTGAAGGCGATGGCCTCGGCGCGCGACGGTTACGCCCAGGTCCTCTCCCTGTTCGAGCGCGAGCTGATGATGATGGACAGATCGGCCGAGGCGCAGGCGGAGCGGGATGAGCGGTGGAAGGAGCTGACGGCGGTGCTCGACGACGGTCTCGTCGCGCGCGTGCATCAGGTCAATCGCCTCACGCCGACGATCGTCGAAGTGGTCGTGCGTGCGCCGTTCGGGGCGCGTCATTTTCAGCCCGGCCAGTTCTTCCGGCTGCAGAACTACGAGGCGCTCGCCGCGTCGGTGAATGGCACGAAGCTTGTGATGGAAGGCATCGCGTTGACAGGCGCGTCGAGCGATCCCGAGCGCGGACTGTTGTCCGTGATCGTCCTCGAGATGGGCGGCTCGTCGCGTCTGTGCGCGTTTCTCAAACCGGGCGAGCCGGTCGTGCTCATGGGACCGACCGGCGCCCCGACCGACATCCCTCGCAACGAAACCATCCTCCTCGCCGGCGGAGGCCTCGGCAACGCCGTTCTCTTCTCGATCGCCCGCGCTCTCAAGGACAACGATTGCCGCGTCGTCTACTTCGCGGGCTACAAGAAAAAAGCGGACGTCTTCAAACGGGACGAGATCGAGGCGGGGACGGATCAGGTGATCTGGTCGGTCGACGCCGGCGAGCGGATCGAGCCGCGCCGTCCGCAGGACCTCGCCTTCGCCGGCAACATCGTGCAGGCGATGGTCTGGTACGCAACGTCAGAGTCGCCGATGTTCGATCTGAAGAGCGCGCAGCGCCTGATCGCGATCGGCTCCGACGGCATGATGCGCGCGGTGAAGGACGCGCGTTACGGCGTGCTGCAGCCGCATCTCGATCCGCAGCACATCGGCATCGGATCGATCAACTCGCCGATGCAGTGCATGATGAAACAGGTCTGCGCGCAATGCCTGCAGCGTCACGTCGATCCGCAGACGGGGAAGGAGACGTTCATCTTCTCCTGCTTCAACCAGGACCAGCATCTCGATGAGGTCGACTTCGTGAACCTGCGCGCGCGCCTGCGCCAGAACACGGTGCTCGAGAAGCTGACGAATCTCTGGCTGACGCGCGTACTCGCGGAAGCGGAGCTCGCGACGGTCTGAGTCACTCGAACTTCATCTCACGGATCCGCCGCGTCGCCGTGTCGTACGGCGCGACGTTCGACGTTCGGATCACGAACGGCATCTTCACGCCGCCGGCCGCGCGGTAGTCGCTGTAGTCGATCTGATCCAGGAGCGGCACGAACACCGTTTCGGTGATGCGCAGGTCGCGCACGAGCAGGCTGGACGTCGCGTCGAAGTACAGCTTGCGCGCGGGGCCGGATTGCACGACGTACGTTTTCCTTCCGTCGATGACTTCCGTGCCGGTGACTTTCATCTGCTCGACCGAGTCGCGGACCTTGATCGGCGCGTACATCGCGATGGAGCGCCTGAATCGCTCGTACGCGGCCGGGGGCAACTCCGTGACTTTGTCCTTCGCGCGCAAGGTCGAGCTCTTCCCTTCGAGAGTCTGTTCGACGATGCCATCGGCCGTCGTGACCGTGATCCGCGCGTTCTCTTCGCCGAGGATCGATAGCTCGAAGGTGTCCTTCCGATTCTCGGAGCGCTCGATCACGCCGGTGATGCGCATCGCCTTCACGGGATCGTCGCGATGCGCGCCGATCGCGGCGAGGTAGCGATCGATGATCTGCTGCGCGGTCGGAAGCGTTTCGGGAGGACGCTGTCCCGTGCGCTCGGCGCTCTCGATCGGCGGCAGCGGAACGAGACGCGCCGGCTCGAGCGATCCGCGATGGCAGGTGAAGCAGGTCACGCGCGTCGTGCCGTTGAAGCTCGACGCGTTGAGACCCGCGACCATCGTCATCATCTGCCGCCCTTTCGCTTTCGTCGGTTTCGAGTCGTCGGCCCACACCCACTTCGTGTCGTTCTTCACGTGGCAGTAGTCGCAGTGCACGCCCAGCGCGTCGGCGACGAAATTCATCTCCAGAAAGAGCTCCGACTCGTGGAGGTCCTTCAAAACCTTCACGTTCGGGCGCGTTTCGCGGATCTGCGGGTCCTGCGCACGTACGGAGACGGCCGCAAGCGAGAGCAACGCAACGAGCAACCGGCAGGTCCTAAACATTTAGGACAAGATGCGTCGCCCTGCTTTGGTTGTCAAGGGAAATCGGCTACCGTCCAATGGCCATGCGCGCTTTCCTCGCCCTCCTTCTCGTCGCTCCATCCGCGCTCGCCGCGACGCTGCACGGCGTCGTCTATTCGAGCGAAGGAGAGCCGATCGCGAAGGCGTCGATTCGTGCGTATCGCGTCGAGCCGTCGCGCGACGCAATGGCGCGACTCGTCGCGGGGACGGAGCGCAAACCGGTCGCGAGCGCGGAGAGCGGCGACAACGGAACGTTCACGCTCGACGGCAAAGCCGACGGCGTGTACGAGATCGTCGTCACGAAGGACGGACTCGCGCCGCACGCGCACTACGAGCTGGCCGGCGACGACGCGATCCTCATCGCCATGAAGCCCGCCGACGCGCATCCGCAACGCGTCATGGCGGGCGGAAAACCGGTCGCCGAGGCGCGCGTCATCGCGTGGTCGCAGTCGTCGCCGGTGTGGAGCACGCGCACCGACGCCAACGGCGCGTACGCGCTGCCCGATCTGTCGCAGTGCTGCCGCGCGGTGACGATCGTCCATCGCGATTTCGCCGTCGAAATGTTCGCGATCACGGACCAGCGCCGCGGCGACATCACGCTCGATGCGGGCATCACCGTCGCGGGCAAAGTCGTCGACGCGTCCGGCAAACCGATCGCGAAGGCATCGATCCTTCAGAACGGCTGGCCGCTTGCGACGAGTGCGGACGACGGCACGTTCACCGTGAGTCACGTTCGCTCGAAAAACTCCATCGTCGCTACGAGCGGCGCGCTGCGCGGAAACGGCGCGTCGGCGAACGGCGTCGTCATTCGCGTCGAGCCGTCGCGCACGATCACCGGATCGGTTCGCGATGCATCGAAGAATCCGATCGCCGGCGCACCGGTCGTCGCGTACGTCAACACGCAGATCGATTCCGACTCGGCACTCGCCGTCGCGAACGAGAAGGGCGAGTTCGTCATCGACGGACTCGGCGCGCGCCTGTATGGCGTCTGGGCGCTGGCCGGCGATGACGTCACCTTCACGCCGCAGGATGCGAAGCTCCAGTCGAAGCCAACGGCGCACGTCAACTTCGTGGCCGCGAGCTCGACGACGCTGACGGGCATCGTTCGCGACGAGCAGAAACATCCGATTGCCGGCGCTCTGGTTCGGCTGATGGCGACGCAGGAGCCGGTGATGTATCTGCTCGTCGGCGGCAGACCAACAGCGATGACCGGCCCCGATGGCCGGTTCCGTCTGCAGATTCGCGGTCACGAACGCTCCGAGCTCGGCAGCTTCCGCCTCGGCGCGATGCATCCGCAGTTCGCGGCCGCGACGAGCGAAACGTTCAAGCTCGACGAGAAGCAAAAGCTGCCTTCGGTGACGATCACGCTGCGACGCGGGATCGAGTTGAACGGACTCGTCGTCGACGGCGACGACAAACCGGTCGCCGGCGCGTCGATCGCGCTCGTCGAGGACTCGCCCGGCCTGGAAGCGTGGCCCGTCGACGTCGCGATGATGCAGGGCATGGTCTCGCCGTTCATTCGCACGAGCGCGGACGGCAAATTCACCTTGCATCTCAACGACGCCCCGCACGACGTCTCGATCTGGAAGGAAGGCTTCGCACCGGCGCGCCTCGGCGCCGTCGATCCGAAGAGCGGCAAACTGCTGCACGTCGTGCTCCGGCCCGGGGTCGTGATTCGCGGGCGCATCGCCTCGGCGATTCCGCCGGAGTCGAACATCTTCGCAAGCAGCAGCGAAAGCGCGTACCTGCAGGGCACGATCGATCCGGCAACGCGCACGTTCGTCATCACCAATCTGATCGAAGGGACGTACACGCTGACGCTCAGCGCCGGCGCGCTTCAGGCGACGAAGGAAGTGAAGGCGCCGGCGACCGACGTCGTCATCGAACTGCCCGTATCGGGCGAGTTGCGCGGACGCGCGACGGACAAAGCCACCGGCGCCGCGGTCCCGAACGTAAGCATCACCGTCGCGTCGAGCGAAAACGATTTTCGTCCGGGATTTCTGATCGGCGAAAGCGATGGCACGTTCCACGGCCAGGTAGGCCTCGGCCCGCAGCGCCTGACCGTGAGTGCCGAGGATTACCTTCCACAAACGACGACGGTCGAGATCCAGGCGGGCAAGCCCACCGACGTCGCGTTCGCACTGAGCCGCGGTCGTCGCATTCGCGGCCGCGTCACTTCGAGCGATGGCCGTCCGATCGCGGACGCGCAGATTCGTCTGGACGACACGACCAGCGAGCCGCACGACATGCCGGCGTCCGACGAGCGCGGCGACTACGAGCTCACCGTCGTTCCGACCGAGGCCGTCACGATCAATGTTGCGAGGCCGGGCTATCAGTCGAGAACGATCGCGGTCGACGCGGGTGACGGCGATCGCACGCTCGACATCGTTCTCTCCGCCGGCCGCAGAGCCGTTGGCCGCGTCGTCGATGAGAACGGCGCCGCCGTCGAAGGCGCCGAGGTCACGGCATACCCGACCGCGTACGGCGGCGACTACCAGACCGCGACGACCGACGCCGCCGGAAACTTCCTCATCGAAGGCCTCGGCGACGGCCGCCACAACGTCCGCGCCACGAAGCCACGCGTCGGATCGACGACGATGAACGACGTCGACGTCGCCGGCGGTCCGATCCTCATCACGCTGCGCTCCGCCGCCGCGTCGGGAACGATCCACGGCGTCGTGAAGGGCTACACCGAGGGCCGATGGATGATGGGCATGATCGCGGTGCAGACCGTCGCCGAGGACTACGACCGCTTCGTGAGCGGGCAGGTGGCGCGCGACGGAACGTTCACGATCGAGGACGCGCCGTCCGGCGAGGTCTGGGTGAAGGCATCGTTCATGAGCATGGGACGCGAGGCATCGGCGCCGCGCGTGAAAGTCACCGTGCCGCCGGGCGGCGAGGCCGCGGCGACCATCGTCATTCGCAACGACGTCGTCGTGCGCGGCGTCGTTCGCGAGTCGGGACAACCGGTCAGCGGACGGCGCGTGTCGTTCTCGAACGGTGAAGGCGACTGGGCCACCACGAGCGGCGCGGGCGGCGCCTACGAAATCGCCGGCATCGAGCCGGGTCAGTACAACGTCGCGGTCGACTCGGGAGACCGATCGTTCCAGACGAAACACGCCGTGAGCAGTTCGGAAACGTATGACATCGACGTCGCCTTCATGACCATCCGCGGCCGCGTTCTCGACGACGCCAACACCCCGCTCGGCGGCGTCGCCATTCGGACCGAGGATGTGAATGAGGACAACACGATGACGGACGGCGCGGGCAACTTCGCGCTGCACGTGAGCGGCAACGCAGCGCGCACGATCACCGCGTCGAAGGATGGCTACGCGCACGGCACCGTCGCCGCGGAGCCGAACGGTCCGCCGATCGTGATCAGACTCCCGCGCAGCGAAGGGTTGCGCGTGCGGGTCGTCGACGCGCGCGACGGCGCGACGCTCAATGGTTACGTCGTCGCCATCGACGCGCAGGGCGCGCACATCCGCGGCGACGAGGATTCGAAGCATGACGGCACGGCCCACGTGTCGCTCGCGCCGGGCGCATATCGCATCGCCGCATCGGCGGGCAACTACGCCTCGCAGTCGGTACGCGCGAATGTCCCGATGAGCGGTGAGCTGCGCATCGCGCTGACGCCGGGCGGCACGCTGATCGTGCAGGCCGATCGCGAATCGCACGATCTCATTCGTCTCGTGCTCCCGAACGGCGAGGAGTACGTGCGCTGCCATTGCAACGGCATCGCGGAGATTCGCCTCGACGGGCAGACCACGACGATCGATCACGTCGCGCCGGGCAGTTACGCGATGCAGGTGCACGACGCGAACGGAAAAGTAAAAGCGACGTGGCCCGTGACGATCGGCGAAGGTCAGGTGACGACGGCGGCGATCAAATTACCGAGCGACTGACGTCGCCTCTGCCTTCTGCACTCTGCACTCTGCCTTCTGCCTTCTGCATTCATTCTCCTGGTGCCGCTGAATGCAGAATGCAGAGTGCAGAGTGCAGAGTGCAGAGTGCACGGCGAAGGTCAGACGACGACCGCGGCGATCAAATTACCGAGCGACTGAAATCGCTTCGCCGAAGCAGAGGATCAACCCGTTGCAGTCCTCGACCACGAGCTCGCGCTGCCCGTAAATCCGATCCTCGGGCGGATCGATGATGTTCGCGCCGCGCGCCTGCAGCTCCTCCGCGAGCGCATCGACGCCGTCGAGGCGGAGGAACATGTCGTATCCCGCACGACGACTGCGCACGACCGGCTCCGTCGCCTGATTGAAGAACACTTCCACATCATCACGCGCCACGATCGCGAACACCGGCGGATCCATCCAATAGCCCTCGAGCCTGAAGCCGAGGACATCGCGGTAGTACTCGGCCGTGAAGACGAGATGATCGACAGTGAATTGGGGAACGGCAGCGAGAAAGCGAGTGGAAGGCATGCTCAATTCTGCACTCTGCACTCTGCCTTCTGCCTTCTGCCTTCTGCCTTCTGCATTCATTCTCCTTGTGCCGCTGAATGCAGAGTGCAGAGTGCAGAGTGCAGAATTCAGAGCTCACCCAGGTAGGGATCTCCTCCCCTTCTGTCCCTCCCTTTCAGGAGCGCATCGGTGTCAGATCTCGCATCGGAATGGATCGCCGCGGCGGAGTCGTATCTCGCCGAGTGCATGAATTTGTCGTCGCCGCCGCGCGCGTCGGAGCTGGCGGCGCGGCTCAACATCACACCGGTGCAGCTCGCGCGGGAGTTTCGCGGATCGGTGGGATCGAACATCTCATCGTTTCTGAAAGAACGTCAGGTCGAGCTCGCCAAACTGCTGCTCCAGCGCACGACCATGAGCACGGCTGAGATCGCTGAGCGCGCGGGATTCGGGACGCCGCGCACGTTTTATCGCGCCTTTCGGCGCACGACCGGGATGACGCCCTCAGCCTTTCGTGCTGAAAGAAATGTCTCTGGTCCCTCCTGACTTCCAACTTTACATTTCTGCGGAACGAAATCTCTCCCCGCACCAAGCCCCGCGAGGAGGTTGGATGTCGATCGTTTCCGGTACCGGCTGGCTCCCCGATCCGCCAGATTCACGCGACTACGTTCCCGAAACGGCGAGCGTCGAGAAGATCCTCAAGGTCAGCAAGCCCGTGCTCAAGGCGCTGCGGGAAGCGGAGGCGCCGCTTCCGGCGAGCATCGACCTCGAGCCGTTCTTCCCGCCGATCGTGAATCAGGGCTCGCTCAACTCCTGTACCGCCGCCACCGCCAGCGCGCTCCTCGGCTATCTCGAGTGCAAGGCCTTCGGCAAGGCCATCGATCCGTCGCTCATGTTCCTCTACAAGATCGAGCGCAATCTCCTGCATCAGACCGGAGATACCGGCGCGTTTCTGCGCACGGCGATGCAGGCCCTGCGCGTGTTCGGCGTGCCGCCCGACGAGTACTGGCCGAACGATCCCGCGCTGCTCGACGTCGAGCCGGCTCCGTTCCTTTACGCGTATGCCGACAACTACAAAGCGACGAGTTATTACCGGCTCGATGAAACGGGAATCGCTCCGGACGCACTACTGAACAGAGTGAAGATGCACCTGGCTGCGAGCCTGCCGTCGATGTTCGGACTCTGGCTCTTCGATTCCGTCTCGCAGGCCGCCGGAAACGGCGGACGCGTTCCGTTCCCGCTGCACGGCGACATGCAGACGAATCAGCACGCGCTCGTGGCGGTCGGCTACGACGACAGCGAGCCGGTCCTCAACTTCAATCCGGAGACCGGACAGTTCATGACCACCACCGGCGCGCTGAAGGTGCGCAACTCGTGGGGCACCTCGTGGGGCGTCGGCGGCTACGGATGGCTGCCGTATGCGTACGTCACGAGCGGTCTCACGCGCGACTGGTGGGTGCTCGTGAAAGCGGATTACCTGGACACGCATCAATTCGGACCGAACACCGCGCCGGAGCGCATCCGGCCGTCGGCGAGGTCGTGAGACGAGGAGGCCATGAGATGAATGAAACCTGTTGTGGATGCGGCCCCACGGTCGCCGAATGCGAAGGTTTTCAGCAGCAGGACTTCGGCGGCGGCGGATTCGATCAGACGCAGTTCTGCGGATGGGAGGGCGGCGGCGGCGGCGATCAGGTCGGCGGACCGGCCGCGTTTCATCCGACCATCGTTCCGAGCGTCGCCATCCGCTGCTTCATCACGCAGTCGGGGTGGCAGTGCATCACGCACAACCTGAGCTGCAACTTCACGCGCTCGCCGTGGCAATGTCCGCCCAGGACCATCCCTCCGATGTGTCCCCCGATCACCGCGTTCCCGGGTTGTCCTCCACCGCTCTCGATGCCGCAATGTCCGAGCATCGCCTGCGGCTTCGGCGGCGGCGGCATCAACGAGTTCCAGGGCGTCGGTGGATCGGCTCCCACGATGGACGAGAGCTGCGGCGGTCAGGTCGGCGGACCGGCGAGCCAGTTCCCGAACGCCTGCCAGTTTCCGACGATTCAGTTCAATTGCTTCAAGACCTTTACGCCGCTTCAGTGCTTCGTCCCCTCGCGACAGATCTGCAAGACGGTCAATCCTCCGTGTCCGGTGCGGACGCCGGGATGTCCGTGGGACTTCACGATCCAGCAGACGATTCACGAGCAGCCGCACCTGCAGTTCCAGCAGCAACAGTTCCAGCAGCCGCAGTTCGATCAGCAGTTCCAGGGCGTGGGAGGCGGAGACCAAGTCGGCGTACCGCTGACGGGGAAAGTCGACCACTGTACGATCCTCTGTCCGAAACCAACGCAGCTCGGCTGTACGCAACTCTGTGTGACTGATAAATGTCCGACGGGCGGGTTCTTCTGCTTGCCGCACACCTTCCCCTTCGCTTGTGCGGTCAATCAGCAGTTCCAGGGTGTGGGCGCCGGAGACCAGGTCGGCGGTCCGCAGACGCAGTTCTGCACGCAGTTCTGCCCACCGCAAACACAGCTCTGCCCCGTGACGCGATTCTGTCCCCGGACGCAGCTTTGTCCGCAGACGCAGTTCTGTCCGCAGACGCAGTTCTGTCCGCAAACCCAACTCTGTCCGCGAACGGAGCTCTGCCCGCAAACGCAGTTCTGCCCGCAGACGGCCCTCTGTCCGATCCGCACGCTGAATTGCCCCGTCGGCACCGCGTTCTGTCCGCGAACACTCGGATGCCCGAGTCTCGCCTGCGGCTTCGACCAGACGATCTTCGAACAGCCGCAGTTCCAGCAATTCCAGCAGCCGCAGTTCCAGCAGCAGTTCCAGCAGTTCCAGCAGCCGCAGTTCGATCAGCAGCAGTTCCAGCAGTTCGATCAGGGCGGCGGGATGTTCGGCGGTCCGCAGACGCAGCTCTGTCCCCGTCCCGCGACGCAGTTCTGTCCCGGACCGATTCGGACGGCCATCTGTCCGATTCAGACGAACTTCTGTCCGATCCGAACGGTCTTCAACTGCCCGCCGAAGACGTGGATCTGCCCGATCGAAACGCGCTTCTGTCCGATCCGGACTCTCGACTGCCCGGTCGGCACCGCGTTCTGTCCGCGAACACTCGGATGCCCGAGTCTCGCCTGCGGCTTCGA
>Ga0075425_100000566_pt1 | contig 34749 bp, 32 predicted proteins | sample SoiMethybrSBSTD4_FD_75300 | JGI IMG/M metagenome (GOLD analysis project Ga0075425, IMG submission 75300) | Bulk soil microbial communities from a Populus tree surrounding site in Tennessee, USA - Soil MetaG P. TD hybrid SBSTD4 | ecosystem: Environmental > Terrestrial > Soil > Tree plantation... | reverse complement strand
TCGAGGTTCTCTTCCAGCTCATCGTCGAGACCGCAGACCGGCTTCAGAATCGAGATGAAAGAAGCGGCCTGCGGGAAAACAAAAGGGTCGGGGCGTCTCCTGCGGAAGATCGCGGCGAGAATCGTCTGCGCGGACGTGAGGACGATCCCGATTGCGGCGACGATCGTGAGCGTTGCGAATAAGAGATTCATAGATCCACCTCATGCGATGGCCAGCACGCGAGGACCGGCTAGAGCCGGTGCTCCATTGAGTCGCGTCAGTGCGAGTCCGTCTCCGCGACGGAGCGTCTGCATCACGGTTTCGACGCGCTTCTCGCACGGGAGAAGCGTTTTCCACGCGTACAGATGCTGCGGTTTGTGAAAGTCGCTGTTGCCGATGAACGGCAGCTTGGCGCGGCCGACCGGCGGAAAGAGATCCCAGCGACAGGCCACTTCCCACAGGTCGATGAGCGACGCCACTTCGTCGCGCCGCTTCCAGAGATAGAACGTGTTCGAGTACCAGTCCGACATCTCGTTCGGATGGCAGGCCACGACGAGCGCGCCGGCGTCTTTCGCGCGCACGAGCATGTCTTCGACGCTTCCCTCGGCCGAGACGAAATCGTCGATGCCGAGGGCGAGGGCATGCGCGGAGCTCGAGCGGCGCACGCGGTTCTGAGTCAGCTCGCAGCCGGCGATCACGATCATCCGGTATTCGTCCCAGGCGCGCTTCGCTTCGCGATCGATCTCGCTGCGGTACGCGTCGAAGTTATGGCGCGTGACGCTGAGTCCGAAGCGATGCGCGACTTTGCCGAGCATGTTGTCCGTGTTCACGACGTGGTCGGTGATGGCGATGACGTCATGTCCGCTTCTTCCGAACGTGTCGATCAGTTCGGGAATCGGCAGTAGGCCGTCGGACCACGTCGAGTGAATGTGGAGATCAGCAAGCAGCATCACGCCCTCCTCCTCCGTGCGGTTCCAGTGGAGGATAGGCGCCTCGCCTGTCCGGTTCTTTCGCTGTCGTGGACAGGCGAAGGCGCCTATCCTCCACTGGAGAACATCGTTGCAAAAGCAGCGATCAGCAGACCCCTCGGGATGTAAAGCGGGCGTGGTTTTTCTGCACATTTATCGAGAAGCGAGAAATCGCTCTCCGACGCGGCGGAACGTCTCGACCGACGGGCGCGGGGTGCGGCGCATCGTCGCGCGATCGACTTCGTACAGTCCGAACTTCGGCCCGAATCCGTCGAGCCATTCGTAGTTGTCGAGGAGCGACCAGTGAAAATAGCCGTCGATCGGAATGCCGCTCGCTTCGACGCGCGCGATCGCGGCGGCGTGATCTTCGATGTACTTCGCGCGCTTGGAGTCACTCGCGTCGGCGAGACCGTTCTCGGTGACGATCACCGGAAATCCGCTCTGCGACGCGTCGCGCAGCAGCGGATCGAGCGCGTCGGGAACGATCTCCCAGCCGTTGTCGGTGAGTCCCGCATTCGTGCGGTCGAGATACTGAAACTCGCCGGCCAGTCGCTGGCGTCCGGGACAGCGCAGGTGAAGTCGCGAGTAGAAATTCGCGCCGAAGACGTCGAGCGACTTCGGGAGATCGTCGCGGCGGCCTTTGACGCGCGTCGCCGGAGGAAGGATGAAGTCCCAGCGTCCCGTCGCGAACGCTTCGATGAGCCCGAGGTTGTAGCAGCGATGCGCGACGCGGGTGAGCGTGCGATCGAGCATGTTGCGCGGACGCTCCGGCGCGAACGCCATCATGTTGTGCGCGATGCCGATCGCGGCGTCGGGCGACTTCGCGCGGATCACTTCCGCCGCCTCTACGTGCGACGCGAGGAGATGATCGAGCACCTTGGCGACGACCTTCGGCTTCGCGATGCCCGGCGGAATCTGTCCGTCGTAGTAGCCGGCGAGCACGAACACGAGCGGCTCGTTCAGCGGAATCCAGAAGCGCACGAGATCGCCGATGGCGTCGACGACCTTCTCGGCGAATTTTCTGAACGCGCGCACCGATGACGACGATGTCCACGGCGTCCGCATGTGAAACGACGTCGGATGCGTGTAGTGAAAGAGCGTGACGACCGGCTCGACGCCGATCGCGATCAGATGCTCGATGAAGTGTCGATAGCGTGCGAGCGCGCTCTCGTCGCGCTCGACGCGGCTCCAGGAGATCGAGAAGCGAAACGCATTCGCGCCGGCGGCCTTGGCGAGATCGCCGTCTTCTTCGTAGCGATGCCACGAGCCGGCTGCGTCGCCGCAGGCTTCGCCGCGCGTGCGTTTCGCGCGCTCCCACTCGGTCCAATCGCACGCGTCGTTGCCTTCGACCTGATAGTGCGATACGGCCACGCCCCACAAGCGCGGACGATCGGCGAACGGAAACGTCAGGCGCCCGCCGCCGCTGCCGCGACGACGGCGATGCTCGTCGCCGTCATGTCGTCGTCGGTGAACTTCGCGAGAACAGCGCCGAGGACGAGAAGAAGCGTTTCGTCAGCGACGGAGACACGGACGTCGATCGTGCGATTCTGCCGGTACCACTTCTCGAGCGCGAAGGTGATCAGCGGCGTACGGTCACTCGCAACCCACGCGTAGCGGCCGCACCAGCCGTTCATCTTGAAGCGCGCCGTGAAGCCGTCGCGCGTCGTGAGGTCGTAGCTGCCGCTGAATCGCCCGCGCGCCGTGGCGAGCGTAACGCCGTCGCGCGTTCTCACCGTCACTGTCTGATGCAAGAGTCCGTGGCGCGCGATCGTCCAATCGATGCCGTCGCCGGTCACGCGCGCGGCGCGTCCCCATCCCGAGAAGCTCACTTGCGCAATCGCACGATCGTCGCGCGTCACGGTGTATGTCGAGCGGAACGTTTTGGTCCAGGTATCCATGCAATGAACATACGTCCCGCGGCGTGGCGAGTTGTGAAGTCCGTTTGAAATCGACGTGAAATCTCGTGTCGCGGTTACGACGCCGCGGCGGCGCGCGACGCGGCGTGCGCTTCTTCCCACTCGTCGGCCTCGCGCGAGAAGAAGCTGATGCGCGCTTTCTTGTACTCCTTCGTCGGATAGAGCGCGCGCTTCTCGTCGATGCCGCTGTCGATGGCGAGATCGTTGATGATCGACTCGCATTCGTCGACCGAGCGTCCGTGCACGATCGTGTAGAGGTTGTACGGCCAGTCGTCGTACACCGGGCGCAGCGTGCAGTGCGACACGGCGCGGTGCTGCGACATCTTCAGTCCCAGCTCGTCGGCGCGATCCGCCGGCACGACCCACACGCCCATCGCGCTCGCCGAGAAGCCGCCTTTGCGCGCCGCGATCGACGCGGTGAAGCGGCGGAGCTGTCCGCGCTTCAGCATCGTCTTCGCCGTGTTGAGCACTTCGTCGGCGTCGACGCTCGTGTTGCGCGCCAGCGCGTCGAAGGGACGCGGCTGCAGCGGAAGATCGCGCTGCAGCAACCGCACGCTCTCGATCTCGCCCGGCGTGAGCGGCGTGTAGTCGGTGTCGCCGTGCGCTTCACCGTCGGCGCTCTTGAACTGCTTCAGCGTCGGCAGCGGGCGCACGCGATCGCACTCGGCCTCGCTGCCGAGGACGTCGATGGTCTTCTCGAGACCGAGCTTCGACGACGGCGCGACGGCGATCGTGAACCAGAGGTTGAGATCGTGATTGCGTCGATAGTTCTGCGTGACACCGGGATGGGCGTTGATCACGTTCGCGGCGTGCTCGATGCGCTCTTCGCGAACTTGCGCGGCGACGAGGCACGAGCGATAGCCAAGGGCGCGAAGCTCGAATTGCGCGCAGATCTGTTTGATGATCCCTTCGCGCTTGAGGCGCTCGGTTCGCTTGATGACTTCTTTCTCCGACATGTCGATCGATTGACCGATCAACGCGTACGGCGTCGAAGAAAGAGGAATGTCCCCCTGCAGAGCACCCAGCAGCTCCCGATCCCGTTGATCAATGTCCTGCATAAGGATCCTCACGCGTCCTGAGGGTTTGCGATGGGGTGAAAGAATTGTAGACCGAAATCAGGCCCGCAATGCGAGCTTCGGAAACTCTTCCGGCGCGAGTTTTTTTTGGCGATCGATGTTGTCAGCAGCCCACTGCCTATGCTCTTGTGCAGCCGAGATCGCTGCGCTGCGGTCGAGATTTTCGTAATTTTGCGGAAACGGTTCGAGCCGTTTCATCGCCGCATCGAAGAGTCGCACCGCGCCGCGCAGCGTGCCGCGCTTGGTGTGGTGATACGCGGCGGCGAGCTGGATGAGGCCTTGATAGAACTCGACGAGATCGCCGTCGGCCTCGAGCCAGAGGGACTCCCACGACTCGTGTGCTTCCCAGAACTCGGTGGCGTTGAAGTGGGCGACGCCTTCGGCGAATTTGTCAGTCACTTGCACGCGTACCGTGGCGCAGCGTCTCGCACATCGCAGCAGTGAAGTCGGACGTCGTACCGCTGCCGCCGATGTCGCGCGTTCGATGCTCGTCGCCCGACGCGAGCACTTTCACGATGGCATCGCCGATGCGTTTCGCCGGCCCCATCTCGCCGATGTGCTGCAGCATCAATACCGCCGACTGCAGCAGCGCGAGCGGATTCGCCTTGTTCTGTCCGGCGATGTCCGGAGCGCTGCCGTGCACCGCTTCGAACACGGCGCCGTTCTCGCCGATGTTCGCGCCGGCCACCACGCCGAGTCCGCCGACCAGTCCGGCGGTGAGATCGCTGACGATGTCGCCGTAGAGGTTCTCGAGCAGCAGGATGTCGAACTGATTCGGATTGACGACGAGCTGCATGCAAAGGTTGTCGACGATGCGATCGTCGGCCTGAATGTTCGGATACTCCTTCGCCACGTTGCGGAAGCATTGCAGGAAGAGTCCGTCGGACATCTTCATGATGTTCGCCTTGTGCACCGCGGTGACGCGCTTGCGTCCGTGCGTGCGCGCGTACTCGAAGGCGAATCGGGCGATGCGCGTCGAGGCGCGCTCGGTGATGATCTTGAGCGACTCCACCACGCCCGGCACGACCTCGTGTTCCAGTCCGCTGTACAAATCCTCCGTGTTCTCGCGCACGACGACGAGATCGATGTCCTGGTAGCGCGTGATGATGTTCGGCATCGACTTCACCGGCCGCAGGTTCGCGTAGAGGTCGAGCGTCTTGCGCAGGCGGACGTTGATGGACGAGAAGCCGGTGCCGACCGGCGTCGTCACCGGGCCCTTGAGCGCGACTTTGTTGCGCAGGATCGACTCGAGCACCTCCGGAGGCAGCGGATCGCCGAACCGCGAGATCGCTTCCGCGCCGACGAAGTACTTCTCCCATTCGACGTCGACGCCCGCGCACTCGATGATCGACACGACGGAGGCGGTGACCTCCGGTCCGATGCCGTCACCGGGAAGAAGCGTGATCTTGTGTTGCGCCATGCTGAACAATCCTTTCCGCCCGTTCGCGCGCTTCATTCACGGAGAAGCTCATCGGCAGCAGTGCAGCGAGCGCGCCGTATTCGGGGAGCTCATCGATGCAGCGCCGGACGCTCTCCAGCGTGGGCGGGATGAAGTCGAGATACCACATTCGTCCGCGGGTGATGGGCTGCTTCGAGAACGTGCCGAGGATCTTGATGGAGCGCTGCAGCAGCGTCTCGAAGTATCTCCTGCGCATGGAGCGCCGCTCGCCTTGCGGCAGCGGGCTGCGCGCGGGGAAGCCGTGCACGCGCCAGTCGGCGTAGTAGTCGATCAGCTCGAGCTCCGTCGGCTCGCCGAGGATGCGGGCCACGCCGCGGTCGCGGAGGAGCGAGGCCAGGTCGTACGTGTCAGGACCCATTCTCAGATCCTGATAATCGATCAAGTAAAGCTTGTCGTTAAAAATGTGGATATTTTGGCCGTGATAATCGCGATGACATAGAACGTAGGGATGTCGGGAGATGTTATCGGCCAGCTTTCGGAGCAGCGGCTTCAGCTCCAGCGACGTCTCCGGCGCCACGCCCATCAGCTTCTCGACGTAGAACTCGCGCGACATCTGCAGCTCGTTGAAGAAGAAGTCGCCGGTGAACGGCGCGTTCACGTCGGCGGCTCCGGCTTTCTGGAAGTAGACCAGCAGCGTGATGGCCTTCTTGTACCAGCGCACTCCTTCTTCGCGGTCCCGATGCAGCAGCTCGAAGAGCGTCTGATCGCCGACGTCCTCCTGCAGCATGGCCGCCTCGTTCGAGTCGACGACCTTCGGCAGATAGGCGTGCTTCGACGCGGCTTTGTACGCGGCGAGGACGCGCTTCAAGTCGTTGCGCACTTCGTCCGGGTACCACGTCAGCATCATCGAGCGGCCGTCCGGCGTCGTGACGCGGTAGTAGACGCGCACCGATGCGTCGCCTGTCAGCAGCGTGGCCGTCCAGCCGTCGCCGAGCCAGCGGTTCAGCGCGTCGCTCGCGTCAGCCGGGAGATTCATGGCGATGGCGCGAACTACTTCGGCGCCGGTCCCTTCTCGTCGTCCTTGGCGTCGCGGATCTTGATGCTCTCGATCGTCGTCGGATTCAGCGGACGGTCGTTCGCGCCGGTCTGCGCGCTCACGATCTTGTCGGCGACATCCATCCCCTTCGTCACCTGGCCGAAGACGCTGTACTTGCCGTCGAGCGACGGATAGTCAGCGACCATGATGAAGAACTGCGACGACGCGCTGTTCGGGTCACTCGTGCGCGCCATCGAGACGATGCCGCGTTTGTGCTTGACGGAGCTGAACTCGGCGTTCACGTTCTGCGGCGAGCCGCCCGTGCCCCACGTCGAAGGATCGCCGGAGATCGAGTTCGGATCGCCGCCCTGAATCATGAAGCCGGGGATGACGCGATGGAACTTCGAGCCGTTGTAGAAGCCCTTCTCGGCGAGGTCGATAAAGTTCTTGACGTGATTCGGTGCGACGTCGGGAAAGAAGCGGATGTCGATCTCGCCCGAGCTCGTGTGCAGCTCGGCGACTTTGTTCTCGTAATAGCTCATCGGTTTCTCCTCTGGCGGCTTCGGCGTAGTGTCGACGGCGGCCGCTTGCGTCGTGCCGCTGTCGGTTTTCGTCGCGCTGTCGTTGCTGGCCGGGCACGCCGCAAACAGCGCGAGCGCGACCGCGGCAAAGATGACGTTCTTCAAGAGACGTCCCTCCTTTCGGGCGGCGAATCGTATCAGGTGTGGCGGCGTCGTGACCGCCCGAAGCTACGGCACCGACGGCGAAACGATCGGCGTGGGGGCGCCGCTGTTCACGCGGATGTCGCCCTCTTCGGCGTAGAGCGTGACGCGCTCGCCGCCGCCGTTCACTTTGCCGACGGCGTGAATGCGCGTGCGGCCGCCGACTTCGTCGCGGCGGAACACGAGGCCGCCGAAGTCGGCGCGAATCGCGTTCGCATCGGCGTCGGACGTAACGACGATGGCATCGATGTCGGCGGCGAATCGCCCGCTGACGTTGAGGACGATGTTGCCGTCGCTCGTCTTCAGATCGAGGGGAATGCTGCGCACGCTGCCGTCGACGTTCACCGTGATGTCGCCCGACGGCGTATCGGCATTCACCGCCGACGTCGTCGAGCGCACGATGATGTCGCCGCCGTCGGAGTGCAGCGTGAGCGGCGCGCCGGCGTAGAGCACGCGCACCATGCCGCCGCCGGTCGCGGCGTAGCCGCCGCTGCGCGCGGCGTTGATCATCACGTCGCCCGCTTTCGTCCGCACGTTCAGCGGTCCGAAGATGTCGCCGAGCGTGAGCGGACCGCCAAGGGAGACGAGCGTGCATTCGCCTTTGACGATGCCGAGGTTCAGCTCGCCCGCGCCGGTCTCGACGTGCGCGTTGCCGGTGATCTGGCCGATCGACACGCTGCCGAGCGGCGTTTGATACGTGTAGTCGCCTTCGATGAACGGCGTCTGGATCACGCGCGCGAGCGTGACCGGACCGGCGTTCGTCGTGACGACGGTGTTGAACGCGCGCACCGACTTCGCCTCGCGCGGATTCGTTCCTTTGCGCAGGAGAAAGACCTGGCCCATCATCGACGCCGTCGTGAGCAGCGGTCCACGCGAGCCGTTGATGCCGCCGCGGAACGTCGTGCCGTTCACCCGTCCTGCGACTTGCGTGAAGTTCGTCTTGAAGTCGCCGGCGATGGTCTGTCCGATCCAGCGGAAGCTCGCGTCGGCGGGGAGGAAAACGTCGATGCGGCCGTTGACGGTCGTGAGCTGCGTCGCGGCCGGCGATCCATTCGGATCGAACATGATGTTGCCGTTGACGGTGTCGACGACCGCGGATCCGGTGACGTTCTCCAGGACCACAGCGCCGTTCACGTTCTTCACGGTGACGCTGCGCGTGAGGTTGGTGATGTGAATGCGATCGGCCGACTGCGAAGCGATCTTCACCAGAATCGCCTTCGGTACGCGCACGACGTAGTTCACCGACGAGCTCCATCGCGCGTTGCGCAGCGGCGGGAGCTGCGTCTTGAACACGCGCACCCGCTCGTCGCCGCTCGTCAGGATCTGCGTCTGCTGCCGCGCTTCGGCGACGGCGGCATCGTCGGCGCCGCGCACGATCTTCTGTGCGATGAGCGTGACGAAGTCGTCGTCGGTGCCGACGACATCGATGTTGCCGTACGGGTTGTCGATCCAGACCGAGCCGTCTGGCGCGATCGGCAGGTCGGCTTTCACCGTCTCGGTGCCGCCGAAATTGCTCGCGCCGTACGCCGCGGTCGCGGCGACGAGCGCAATCACGATGATGAATGGAAACCTGGTTCTCATTGCGGACGAATCTTGCTCAGCGTGCTCAGTGCTTCCGCCGCTTTGACGCGGACGTAGAGATTCTCATCATCCTGCGACGCCTTCTGGCGAAGCATATCGATCGCCTCGGAGTCGAGCTCTTGCCCGGTCGACGCCATGCGCGCGAGCGCCTCGACAGCCTTGAGACGCACGGCTGGATTCGGATCGCTCTTCAACGCGTCGATGAGCGCGTCACGCGTTAGTTCGGAGCTGACGCGCCCCGACGGTGCGAGCGTGTTCAGCGTGTCGGCCGCTTTGATGCGCACGCCTTCGTGTTGCTCGCTGCGCAGCACTTTCGCGAGCGCCTGGGCGATCTCCGGATCGGCGTTGCCCGACTTCGCGTAGTTGTCGCGCACCCAGTCGATCGCGCGCGAGCGCGACGGCGAAACGCGATCTTCGTTCTGCATGACGTACGACAGCAGGCGCACCATCGACTTGTCGCTCGGCGCGCCGGTGACGGTGACGTGTTGCGTGATGTCGAAGCCGAGGCTGATCTGGCCGTCGCTCGCATCGGCGTCGACGAATTGAACGTTGTCGATGTTCGGACGGCCTTCGATGTTCGGCGAGAGGGTCTTCGAGTTGAGCGTGCGCGTTTCGGCGATGGAGTAAGCGGCGGGCTGGATGCTCGTGACTTCCGGTCCACGCAGAACGGCCGTGCGCGTCGGGATGACGGTCGGCGTCGTGTTGCGATGTCCGACGAAGTACGAACCACCGGCGATGATCGCCACTGCGGCCGCTTGCGCGAGCCACTTCGCGGCGGGGCGGCGCTTGAAGGGAACGACGACAGGCGAGGGCGTCCCGATCTCGGCGAGGAAACGGTCCTTCACCCGCGACGGCACTTCGACGCGCGGAAGCTCATCGAGCAGTCGCCACGTCTCGCGCAGTCCCGACCACTCGTCGCTGCACGCGGCGCACGATTCGATGTGCAGATGAGCCGCCTCACGCTGCGCCGAGCCCAACGACTCGGTCAGCAGCATCGGCATCGACTCTCTCATGGCAGTGCATTCAGACATCGGTCTCCTCCGCGCAGGTCCACCACGAGCGCCTTCTTGAGCGTTTCCATCGCCCGGAAGACGCGCGTCTTGACGGCTCCTTCGCTACATCCGGAGATCTGCGCGATCTCCGCGTATGACAATCCTTGATATCGCGACAGCAGAATGGCCTCGCGCTGTTCCGGCGTGAGCGCCTGCAGCGCGCGCTTGATCAACGCTTCGTTCTCGCGCTGCTCGAGCGTTCGATCCGGCGACTGGTCCGACGGCGCCGGCAGCGTCACCAGCACGTCCTCGGTCTCCTTCGCTTTGTTGTCGGCCTTGCGAAGGTAGTCGCGGCACCAGTTCGCCGTGATCGAGAAGAGCCACGTCGACAGCTTGGCGTCACCCTGAAATTGATTCGCGTGTTTCATCATCTTCACGAACACTTCCTGAGTGGCATCCTCAGCGGCCTCTGCGTTCTTCAGGAAGCGGAGCGCGAAGTTGTAAATCCTTCCGCTGTAGCGGTCGTAAATCTCAGAGGCCGGGGAGAAGTCGCCCGCCTGAACGATGCGCATCAACTCCTGATCGCTCAGGTGTCTCATCTCCCCTGCTTCTCTCCTGTTCGACGCGGGCATGGTGGAAAGGTTACGGGTGGGCGAACAAGGGAGCGGGACGCTTCATTCACTCTCGAGATTCACGAGGACGAGCGCGAATAAATCGAGCATCAAATAGAAGACCTCGGTATCGCCGAAGTTGAACTCGAACATCCCTGCGCAGGTCAGCGCCGCCGCAATGGCGATCCCCGCCTCCGCCCACTTCCGCCGCTGCGGCGTTCGCCATCCGCGCGCGCACTCGCGTACGAAAAAGTAGAGGAAGAGGATGTAGCCGGCCAGCGCGAGCGCGCCGCGTTCGGCCCAGATCTGAATGACGTTGTTGTGCAGATGCGGGACTTTGAACCGCGGCGCGTCGGGACGGCGATACAGCGGATACATCTCCTTGACGTTGCCCGGACCGACGCCGAAGAGCGGATAGTCGCGGATCATCTCCACGCCCGCCTGCACCATGCGGATGCGGTCGAGGTTCGACTCGACGCGAGGATTGAAGCTCGACCACAAGCGCCCGAACATGCCGAGAGGCATGAAGGAGACGAAGAGGAGGAGCGCCGCGACGGCGTAGACGATCCATTTCGGACGCGGCAGCACGAGCACGGCGAAGACGGCGAAGATCCACGCCAGCCACGCGCTTCGCGTGTACGTGAGGAGCAGCGCGAAGGTAGTGAGCAAGCTCGCGACGAGCAACCACCACTTGCGATCGTGCAGCCAGAGAATGCCGAAGAGCAGCGACAGCGGCAGCAGCAGTCCGCTGTTCGTCATCACGTGCGTGGAGAGTCCCGTCACTCGATGCTCGAGATCCTGATGCCGCAGCACGTAGAACTGCCAGAGATTGATCGAGCCGATCCAAATTGCGAGAAACGCATGCGCCTTGAGTGCGAGCATCCGCATCTCCGGCACATTGCGCATGATGATGATCGCCGCGAAGAAGAGCAGCACCTTCGGCACGATCACCTGCCCACCCATCTTCGGATGCCCCGGCAAGCAGACGGAGATAGTCGTCGCAATCGCAAACACGACGAGCGGATACGACACGATGTGCCACGAAGGCTTCATCTGCCGCCGCGCAATCGCCCACGCGGTCCAATACCAAGCCGCAAACGCGCCGATTTCAGACGGAGCGGTTCGGGCTTGGTAGACGAGATGGCCTAGGTAAAAGAAGCAGGACCAAAGAACGAGTGCTGAGTACTGAGGACTGAGGACTGAGTGGAGGCGAACGGCGACGGCCGAGCGAAGCTTACTCAGCACTCAGTCCTCAGTCCTCAGTCCTCAGTCCTATGTTTCGAACGCTTCTTCTACAAGCATGACCGGAATATCCGAAACGATCGGATAGACGCGTTGGCACTTCACGCATTGAAGGCCGCTTTCGACGACCGGTTCTTCGCCGCGGAACTTTTCGCGGTACTTGTCGCGGACCTGATTGCGGCGATCGTCGGGAAGCGGGACGAGCTTCACCTCTTCCTTGCAAATCGGGCAGGCCAGGATCTCGAGCAGCTCGGTGTCGATCGCCATTTCGCGCGAATTGTACACTTCGCGCCGATTGCGAATTCTTCATCTCGCCGCGGGCAACCGCTGGACCGGCGCCGCCGCTCCTGCCTTCGCTGAAGTCGAAGCGCTGCGCGCCGCCGGCATCGACGCGCACTACGCGTACGTCGGCCGCTACAAGCTCGAGAAGAAGATCGGCCATCTCGACTTCGCGCATGCGCTCATCGAGAAGTCGCAGAACCCCGCCGCGTTCGCGCGCAGCGTCGACGCGCTCTCCGCGCTCGGCAAGTTCGACTTCGTTCACGCGCATCTCACCTACGATCATCTGCTCGCGCGCTTCGTGGCCAAGCGCATCGGCGCGGGAATCGCGCGCACGTTCCACGCGCGCCGCGCCATACGCAGCGATCCCTTCACGCGCTCGCTCATCCGATCGACACGCGCGCTCTTCGCCGTCAACTCGACGTTCGAAATTCGCGGTCGCGCCGTCGTCTTCACGCCACCGCCGCTCGATCATCGCCAGTTCAATCTTCACGGTCCGGATGCACGCTCGCTCTACGGCCTCGATCGCGACACGCCGCTCGTCACCGTCATCGGCAAGCTCTCTCGCGGCCGCGGATTTGAAACGGCGCTGCGCGCATTCGCGTCCATTCGCAACGCCGAGCCGCGCGCGCGCTTCATGATCATCGGACATGGCGAGCATCGTCCCGCGCTCGAGTCGCTCGCGCGCGATCTCGGCATCGCGAACGAAGTGATCTGGGCCGGCTACCACGAAGAGGATCTCGCCGAGCACTATCGCGCGTCCGACATCCTTCTCTTCACCGCGCGCGGATCGGATGAAGGGCATCGCGCCATTCTCGAGGCGATGGCGTGCGGCGTCGCGCCGGTCGTCGCGCCGATCGACGGCGTGCAGGCGCTGCTCCGCGGATTCGAATCGGACTGCATCGCCGAGAGCGAGTCGCCCGAGGCAATTGGGGCGCTTGCTGTGGCGTTACTCCCGCGCGCGCGCTCGCTTCGTGAGACTCTCGGGGTGCATTCGCGCCAGTTCGGTTACTCCGTATCAGCAGAACGTCTCATCCACACGTATCAACTTGCGTAAACGGTTACGCGAGGTGCAAAATCGACTGAGGTCCGGTCCTCAAAATAACGGTGATGCCGCAATTCTCGTTCGCCATCGCCGCCACGTTCGTCGTGCAGCTTCTCGGCTCCGGCGTCATGGCGACGCTTCTGTACGCCTTTCATCGGCAGTACCGGAAGTCCTATCTCCAGCACTGGACGCTCGGCTGGATCTCGATGGCGCTCTGCCAGCTCACGGGCGCCGTCGCGTTCTATCTCGCCACTGAACAGCATCGGGCCGCGAGCGATCCGCTGCGCCTCGCCATCACGCTCGTGCTCGGCGCGACCAACTACCTGCAGCTCGGCTGGTTCCTGTTCGGCGTCTACGAGATCGTGCGCCGGCGCCCCGTGCGCATCGTCGCCGCGCGCAAGATCCTCGGCATCCTCGCGGCCCTCGGCATCATCACCTCGCTTCTCTTCCTGAGCGAGAGCGGCTTCGCCGTCAGCCGCTACTTCGCGCGCATCAGCTTCCGCTCCGTGCTCGGGATTCTCGGCTACGGCGCCGCGGCCGTTGCATTGTGGCGCACGCGCACGCGGCGGGAAGGCGTCGGCTTCACAGTTCTCTCCGCCGCGTTCTTCTTCAGCGCCCTGCAGGAGATGCAGTACATCTTCATCGGATTCGACTGGCTCTTCACCGGCACGCTCAGCGACTACTTCTACACATCGGTCACCTACATCGACTTCCTGCTGCAATCGGTCATCGCCGTCGGCATGATCGCGTGTCTCCTCGAAGACGAGCGCGAAGCGGCGGAGCTGGCGAGTGCGGAGATCGAGCACCTCGCCTATCACGACGCGCTGACGGGCTTGCCGAATCGTCCGCTCTTCATCGATCGATTGATCGTCTCGGTCGCGCAGGCGGCGCGCAACACGTCGAAGCTGGCCGTCTTCTTCCTCGATCTCGACCGCTTCAAGGACATCAACGACTCGCTGGGCCACTCCGTCGGCGATCAGTTGCTGAAAGCGGTCGCCGAGCGCATTCGCCGCTGCGTGCGCGAAGGCGATACCGTGGCGCGATTCGGCGGCGACGAGTTCACCCTGCTCGTGCCGCAGATCGAGAACATCGAAGACGCCGCCAAGATCGCGCAGAAGATCATCGAGACGCTGAAGATTCCGTTCTTCATCCACGACCGCGAGCTGTTCGTCACGACGAGCATCGGCATCAGCCTCTATCCGGACGACGGACACGACGCCGAGACGCTCGTGCGCAACGCCGACAGCGCCATGTATCGCGCGAAGGACTCCGGCCGCGACAACTATCAGCTCTACGCGCCGGCGATGAACGCCCGCGCTCTGGAGCGGCTCGCGCTCGAGAACATGTTGCGCAAAGCGATTCGCCAGCACGAGCTCGTGCTGCATTACCAGCCGCTCGTCAACGCCAGAACGCGCGCCATCACCGGGCTCGAAGCGCTGGTCCGCTGGAATCATCCTGAGCTCGGATTGCTGTCGCCCGCGCACTTCATCTCCGTGGCCGAGCTTTCGGGACTGATCATCCCGATCGGCGAATGGGTGCTGAAGACGGCCTGCCGCCAACTGCGCATCTGGCAGAAGAAGCTCGATCGCTCGCTGACGATGTCGGTGAATCTCTCGGCGCGGCAGTTCTCGCAGCCCGATCTCCTCGAGCAGATTCGCTCCGTCATCGAAGACAGCGGCATCGATCCGCACTCCCTCGAGCTGGAGATCACCGAGAGCAACGCGATGCAGAACGCGGAGAACACCATCCACACGCTCCGCGATCTCAAAGCCCTCGGCGTCCGTATCGCCATGGACGACTTCGGCACCGGCTACTCGTCGCTCAATTACCTGAAGCGATTCCCGATCGACACGCTGAAGCTCGATCAGATGTTCGTGCGTGACGTGAGCGAGGATCCGACGGACGCCGCGATCGTCAGCGCCGCGATCGTCATGGCGCACAGCCTGTCGATCGAAGTCGTCGCCGAAGGGGTGGAGACCGAGGCGCAGTTGATGTTCCTGCAGAAGCAGAAGTGCGATCGGATTCAGGGATTCTTCTTCAGCGTGCCGCTCGCCGCGGAAGATCTGGAGCCGTACCTAAGCGAGAGTGCGGAGTACGGCGCGAACGGGACTGGCGTGGCCGTTCTGTAGTTTCAACGGCAGCGCGATCAGCTCGTACGTTCCTTCGTCGACGTTGTCGAGCACGAGTCCCTCCAGACTCGCGATCCGCTTCGATGCGAGAAGGCGATGCACGTCGAGTGAATCTGGATGATCGACGGACGCGGTGTCGATGCCGACGAGCACGACGTCGCGCAACGCATCGATCAACTCGAGCGACAGATACGCGAGCGAGCGATTCGTGCGAAAGAGAACGCGCGGCGCGAGCGTCTTTCCTTCGATGTGCCTTGCTTCGATTCGCTCCGCGTCGACGTGAATGACGCTGCATTCGCCGACGAAGACATCGAGCGGCCACGTCGTGATGTCGCCCGCGTTCTCGACTGTGTGTCCCGGCGCGTCGATATGCGCGCCGGCGTGGAGCGTCGTGGTGATGGAGTTGCCGCGGCACACGAACGGTTCGTCGCCCGGCCAGACGGGCATGGCGTTGTGGAGGAGTGGGGAGATGTCGATCAACATGTCCTGCCCGAGTCCCCTCGCCCCGCTTGCGGGGAGAGGGGACTACTACTTCGCGCTCGCGATCACCTTCAACTCCACGTCGATCGGCGTCGGCAGCGAGTCGACACCGACCGTCGTACGTGTCGGCTGCACGTGGCCGAAGTACTCGGCGTAGACCTCATTGAATCGATCGAAGTCGCCTTTCATGTCGGTGAGATACACGGTCACGTCGAGCACTTTGTCGAGTGAGCTGCCGGCGTCTTCGAGGATCGCGCGAATGTTCTCGATGCACGCGCGCGTCTGCGCCTCGATGCCTTTGGGAATCGGCCCACCTTTCGGATCGCGCGGGCCGATGCCGGAGAGGAACAGCAGATCGCCGACGCGCCGCGCGTGCGGATACGGTCCGACCGGCTTCGGCGCGCGATCGGTCTTGATCACGTCCGGCTCGATGGCGTGCTCGATCCACTCCGGCGGCGGCGGAGGAGGCGGGTCCGCCATTACGTTGTGCGTCTCCAATCCCGTTCCGACTTCTTCCGCGGCCACGAGTGGAGTCCCTTCATCGAACTCCTTCTCCCACTCCATCTCTTTCTTCGGATTCGGCGTCAGCTCGACGATGCCGCATCCCGTTCCCCAGACCGGCGCGTACTCCCACACTTTGCCGTCGTAGAGATTCGTCTCGCCGCAGAGCGAGGCGAGCCACCAGATGCCTTTGAATCCCATGTCGGCGTTCGCCTCGCGCCCGAATTCGCGCGCAACCTGCGCGACGTCTTCCAGCCGCCCTTCGCCGAGCATCTCCAGAATCTTGCGATTCCACTCGTCGTCTTTCTGCGACGAGATCCGATCGAGCGGCGGATCGATCTCCGCGACTTCGTAGCGGTTCGACAAGTTCGTCACGAGCACGACGATCGTCCGCTTCGCATACGCATCGATCGCTTCGCGTCCCGCACGCCCGAGCACGCGCGTCTCCTCGCGCTCCGCGTAGATGTTGCACGAGACGACGGACGCGGGAACGGCGTTGTTCGGATTGAGCAGCTTCAACGCGACGACGGTGCCGGTGTCGATCGGGAAGCCGTAATAGTCGACAGTCGACGCCTGCAAGCCGTGCGCTTTCGCCGTCGCGCAATAGAGCTTTCCGAATTCGGGATCGATGCGGAACTCGTACGGGATCTCACCGAGGGCGTACCAGTTCTGATCGACGAGCACCCACTTCGGATTCGCCGCGACCTGGAACAGGTGGCCGATGACCGAGAACCACTGCGTCGAATAGAGCAGCAGCAGTTCCGCGCCGCTGCGCTCGATCTCGCGGCCGATGTGCTCGTAGGCCTGTTTGAGCGCTCCCCAGCCGGGATTCTGATCGGGCGCCAGCAGGATGTGCGGCTGTCCCGGAACGACGTAAATCTTCTCGATCATCGCGCGACATTATGTCGTGTCCGTTCGCTGCATCAGAGACGCCACTCGCTGAATTTTCCACCGCCTGCCGCGAGAGCGATCGCAAAGTAGCGTCATGCAGTCGCAAAGTCGCACTCAATCCATCGACATCGTGCGCGGCATCGTGATGATCCTGATGGCCGTCGATCACGTGCGCGTCTATGCCGCCGTTCCGGCATTCGGAACGTCGCCGGGCGTCTTCTTCACGCGCTGGATCACGCACTTCGTCGCGCCGGCCTTCGCGTTCCTCATGGGCACGTCGATGTACTTGCGCGGACGCGAAAACCTCTCGCGTTTTCTCCTGACGCGCGGCGCGTGGCTGGTCGTGCTCGAGCTCACGGTCATTCGCGTGGCGTGGACGTTCAGCTTCGACTTCGCGCATTACGAGCTCGCCGGCGTGATCTGGATGCTCGGCATCTGCATGATTTTGATGGCCGCGGTCGTCCATCTGCCGATGCGCGCCATCGCTGCGATCGGCATTGCCATCGTCGCGCTGCACAACATCACCAACTTCATCGTGCCCGAGAACTTCGAGCCGAACGCATTTCTGCGCTTCCTCTACTTCGGCGGCCCGGGGGTCGGACCGATCTTCGTGCTTTACGTCATCGTCCCGTGGATCGGCGTCGTGATGTGCGGATATGCGTACGGCGCCGTGATGTCCGGCAAGCTCGCGCTGCGACTCGGCGTCGCGCTCACATTGCTCTTCGTCGTGCTGCGCGCGATCAATCTCTACGGAGATCCGCGCCCGTGGTCGCATGAGCATCCGCTGAGCTTCATCGCCACGACGAAGTACCCGGCGTCGCTCGATTTTCTTCTCATGACGCTCGGCCCGATGTTCCTCGCGCTGGCGTTCTTCGATCGCCGCACGAACCGAGTGCTCAGCACCTACGGCCGCGTGCCGATGTTCTACTACCTGCTTCACATCCCGCTGATTCACGTCATGGCGTGCATCGTGTCGCTGATTCGCGAAGGGAAAGTGAATCCGTGGCTGATCGGGCATTTCCCGTCCCAACCATCACCCGCTCCACCGGGCTACATGTGGAGTCTCGGACTGCTGTACGCCGTCTTCGCGATCTGCGTTGCGCTGCTGTACCTGCCGTGTCGCTGGTACGCGGATCTGCGCGCGACGAAACGATACCGGTGGCTCAGTTACATTTGAGCGCCTTGCGTCGTTGCATCGCCTCGCAATTGCGGATCCCAGCCGACGACGGCGTTGCCGGTTCCGATCACGGTCCAATATCCGAAGACTTCCCCGGGATAGTCGGGGAATCCAAGGGCGGACAGCATCCACGCCAGTGATCCTGCTTTCACTTCGCTCACCGCGTGATCCATGAACTCCGGCAGAATCGCGACGAGCTCGCGTGTGCGGCCGCGGCGCATCAGGTCGATCACTTTCATGTCCCACAGATATCCGCTGTGCTCGTACACATGCTCGTGCGACATGTCCTCGGGGATCTGCGGCTCGGTAGTGAAGTGGCGATGCGAGAGCGTGTTCGACGCGAGCAGCACGGCGCGGCGTCCGCTCTTCTCGATGGCGCGCCGCGTCGCTTCGCCGAGCTGGATCATCTGCGCCTGCCCCATCTCGTTGCTGAAGTAGTACGGCGAGTTGTTCGATGAGACGCCGACGATCGGGACGTCCCACTCCGGATTCATCATGTGGCACGAGACGATCGTTCCGTAGTCGACGCGGAAGTTCGGATTGCGCATCATCTTCGTGATGAGCCCCATCTCCTTCCCTTCGTCCGCGATCATCTCCGCCAGCTCGACGTCGACTTTGATGTCGTACTTGTAGCGGAAGAGATTCGGGAAAATCGGATCGACGGAGAGGCCGTGGAACTCGGGGATGCCGAGGAAGTGGTGGCCGATGACGGTCTGCCAGTGCGGCGAGTGGACGAGAAGAACGTCGGGCTTCTTCGCCAGGAAGTGTTTGCGCGCGCGCTCGTAACCCCAGCGCAGCACTTCCCATCCGCACTCCGACTTCGGTTCGTTGCGCCAGTGATTCTCGCCATACACGATGTGCGGTGGATGCGGCGCGAGGAGACCGCCGATGATTTCGCCTTTGCTCATGGCGAATAGTCTATCGATTGAACGGCCGCTGACCGCCGTCAGAGTTTGACGCAGATATTCTTGGTCTCCGTGAAGAAGCGCAGCGACTCGAAGCCGCCTTCTCGCCCGACGCCGCTCTCTTTCATTCCGCCGAAGGGGACGCGCAGATCGCGGAGAAGCCAGCAGTTGATCCACACCGTGCCGCTTTCGATCGAAGCGGCGACGCGATGCGCGCGCTGCAGATCGCGCGTCCAGACGCTCGACGACAATCCGTAGCGCGTCGAGTTCGCGAACGCGATCGCCTCCGCTTCGTCGCGGAACGGCGTGATCGTCACGACGGGACCGAAGATCTCTTCCTGCAGAACGCGGCAGTCGCATCCGAGTCCGGTGATCACCGTCGGCTCGACGAAGTAGCCTTTGCGATCGACGCGATTGCCTCCCGTGACGATGGTGCCGCCTTCTTTCTTGGCCAGCTCGATGTAGCCGAGGACTTTGTCGAGATGCGAGGCGCTGATGAGCGCGCCGATGTCGTCGCCGATTCGCAGCGTCTCCGCGACCTTCACGAATCCCTCGACGAATTTCTCGTAGATCGATTGCTCGACGAAGACCCGCGAGCCGCACAGGCAGATCTCGCCCTGATTCCAGAACGCGGCGCGCGTGGTCTCGGCGAATGCCTGATCGAGATCGGCATCCGCGAAGACGATCGTCGGATTCTTGCCGCCCAGCTCGAGCGACAACTTCTTGAATCGCGGCGCAGCGTTCGCCGCGACCGCAGCGCCGGTGACGGTTCCGCCGGTGAACGAGATCGCGGCGACGTCGTCATGCATCGTCAGCGCGCGGCCCGCCTTTCCGCCGTAGCCGTGCACGATGTTGATCACGCCCGGCGGAGTGCCTGCTTCGATCGAAAGCTCCGCCAGCCGATGCGCGGTGAGCGGCGTCATCTCGCTCGGCTTCGCAACGCATGTGTTCCCCGCCGCGATGGCCGGCGCGATCTTCCATGACAGCAGATACAGCGGCAGGTTCCACGGCGAGATCAAACCGACGACGCCGAGCGGCTGTCGCAGCGTGTAGTTGAGCGCGACGTTGTCGGTGATGTGCGCCTCGCTCGCGTCGTGCAGGATTGCCGTGGCGAAGAAGCGGAAATTCGCGATCGCGCGCGGGATGTCGAGCTTGCGCGCGAGTGTGAGCGGCTTGCCGCTGTCACGCGACTCGAGCTCCGCAAGTTCGTCGAAATTCGCCTCGATCAGCGACGCGAGCTTCAGGAGAAGGTTCGATCGATCCGCCGCCGGCGTTTTCGACCACGCCGGAAACGCGCTTCGCGCCGCGCTGACGGCATCATCGACGTCCGCCGAATCGCTGTCCGGCACCTCGGCGATCACTTCTTCGGTCGAAGGATCGATGTCGTCGAAGTAATGATCGGAATGCGGCGCGAGGAAGCGCCCGCCGATGAAGTTGGCGATGCGAATCATCGGCGGGAGCTTATCGCACCGTCGTTACTGTAATTTGATGTCCGTGCGCCGCACGGCGTCGTATTGCGACATCGCTGCGCGATTGACTCTCCACGTGTTGTCCGGCTGGTGCTCGAGCTCGTAGAACGTCGTCGTCGGCGTTCCCTCGTGCGGAATCACGTCGACGCGCACCATGGCGATGGTGTTGTTGCTGTCGAACGCGGGGCGCGAGAACACGATCAGCGAGTTGTGACCCGGCTCGAATTTGTCGATGCGGCGCCAGTCGTACGGCGCACTCATGTCGATCGTGTCCTTCAGATCGGGGAGGAGATCCTTGACGACCGCCGGTTCGTTGTTCGCGCTCTTGTATGAATTGCCGAGCTCTTCGCCGACGGCTTTGCCGCTGATGTTGACGGCCCACTGCGACGCGAACGTTTCGGCGCCGCCGGTCGTCTTTGCGCAAACGATCGTCGGTGCGCCGCCGCGCGCCGCCGCCGCGCGCGATGCGGAGTCGTATGCTGCCTTGAGAACTGCGCGCTCCGCGTCGCTCGCGAAGAGCGCCGGGGCGAATACCAAAACTGCTGTGATAGCGAGAAGTCTTCTCATGCTCTGTGGGACGGGCGGGATGCGGAAAGGTTCGTCGCGGCGAACTCGTCCGGATCGAACTCCCAGCGATCGATGTCGGGATCCCACGAGTCCCAAGGCGTGATCGCGCTCATCCGCTCGCGCAGATTCGGCGGAATCACTTCCGGAACGATGAACGCCTTCTGGCGGCGCAACTTGTAGGGATTACGGAACTCGAATCCGAGAACGCCGAGGATGTAGCGGGCGATGTACCAGGTGGCTTGCGGATTCCAGCCGTGCGCGACTTTCACGACGACGCCGAGACCGTCGGGATACTCGGGATGTTCGATGGAGAGTCCGAGCAGACCGTCCGCGCCTTCCTTCGCGATCACGCGGCCGCCGCATGCTTTGAGGATCGTCGAGTCGAGCCGATTGAAGCCGCCGATGAGATCGGGATGCGCGACCATCGCGCTCCAGATCCAATCGCAATCTTTCTCGGTCACCAGATGCGCGAAGAGCTTGGCGAGATCGGTGACGGTCATCGAGATCGTCGGCAATCCGCATCCGTCTTTGGCGATGCGGCCCATCGTCCACTCCGATCCGAGAGCGTCGCGAACGTAGCCGACGTACTCCTGAAAGAACGGGTGATGCGGCCACACGTATCCGACGCGCGACCATCCTTTCAACTTGCAGCCGCGCAGAATCGCGGCGTGCTCGCCGGAGCAGCAGTGATACCAGCGCCGCGGGCGGCGCACCTGACGTCCGAACTGCACGAGCGGCACGTCGTGCGGCGTCTGCATCAGTCCCCATTCGGATTCGAGCAGGATCGAGCGGGCGACGCGAACGTGCTCGGTGTCGCCGTTGTGCGATGCGACGGAGATCGCTTGCTGCTCGCCGTTCAGTGCCGACGCGAACTCGCGCGTGAACACTTTCATCATCAGCGGCTTCACCATCGAGCGTCCGTAGACTTCGACGTTGCCGCCGAACGAGTAGATCAGGTTCCTTCCCGACACCCACGAGACGGCGCCGTGAATCGTGTTCTCGGCGACGCCGTTGCGCCGGTACTCGACGAGCGGCTGCCAGTTCGGCATCGGGCGCGCGAAGTTGGGCGCGCTCGCTTCATCGAACATGCGGCGCCACTTTCGTCATGAAGTCGCTCATGCTCTTCATCACCCGCTGCGAGTCGTGGTTGTTGAAGTCGAACCACAACATTAGCCGATCTTGCGGATCGAACCGCTCGCCGATCTGCTTCACGATCTCGTCGGGCCTGCCGATGAGGGCGTTGTTCGTGGCGCGGCGCACTTTCTCTTCATCGAGCGTTCCTTCGAGCGCACGCCAGTAGTTCTCGAGCGCTTTGCGCGCGGCTGCGGCAGCACGATTCGTGTCGTCGTCGATGAAAACCAGAACGGTGCGCGGCATGAGCCGGCGCTCCCACGTGCCCTGGTAGTGATCGCGCATCCGCTCGTTCGTTTTCTCGATCTCGTCGCCCGGTGTGATCGAGAGATTGAAGACGCCGACGGGCAGAATCGTGTTCGCGAAGATCTGCGTCGCGGGATCATGCGAGCCGATCATGAGGCGCAGCAGCTCCATGCGCACGTCCTGCGGAACGATCTTCAGATTCGGGAATCGCCATCGCGGCTCGATCGGGATGTCATTCAGAAAGCGCGGCGTGATCATGTTGGAGTTGAGCGTCTCGCCGCGAAGGAGGCGCAGAAAAATCTCCGTCGCCTCTTCGAAGATCTTGTTCTTCATCACCGGCCACGCCGCTTCTTCCATCGCGTTCCGCGGCACGATGCCGTACGGGATGTTGATGAACGGAAAGCGCCCCGACGCGAAGCCGATCGTCAGGATGCGCTGCTCGTTCGGATCGAGTCCGTGCAGCGCGAGAAACGTCTTGATCCGCTCCGCATGCGCGATCGGGCCGCCGTTGCAGAGGATGTTGAGAATCGCCGAGCCGACGCCGATGCGCTTCGTGCGCGCGAAGATCCGCGTGGCCAGCTGCAGGATGTCGGTGTTCAATCCGATCTCGCCGACGAAGTGCGGGATCACCGCGCCGGGATTCATCTTCTGCACTTCCGTCGAGAGATGACTCTCCGCCACCCACGCCGTTCCGAATCCCAACGCGTCCGCGAGCTCGACCTGCTCGAAGAAGTTCGCGAACATCGTTCGCTCGTCCGGCATGTACCCATCGACCTCGGTCTGCGAGATCGAGAAGAAGATGTCGAGCTCCATGCGCGCTACAGTAGTTCGTGATGAAGCGATCGTTCAACCTGATTGCGCTTGCAATTCTCGTCGCGTGCGCGAGCAGCAACTTCGTCGATGTCGAATCACTCGGCATTCCGATCGACGTCCGCTACGCGACGACGAACAACTTCATGCACGAGCAGCTCTACCCGATCGCGAAGGTGTATCTGCGCGCGCCCGCCGCGCGCGCTCTCGCCGACGTCGAGCGCGACCTCGCGCACGAACACCTCGGCATCAAAGTCTTCGACGGCTATCGCCCCTGGAGCGTGACGAAGAAGATGTGGGACAAGATCCACGATCCCGACTACGTCGCCGATCCCGCGAAAGGCTCGCGCCACAATCGCGGCGCCGCGGTCGATCTCACGCTCATCGATCTGCGCACGGGACAGGAGCTGGCGATGCCGACGCCGTACGACGACTTCACCTCACGCGCGCATCAGGACTTCAACGACCTGCCGCCCGAGGTGATCGCCAATCGCGCGAAGCTGCGCGACGTGATGATCAAGCATGGATTCGAACCGCTGCCGACCGAGTGGTGGCACTTCGACTACGCGGGGTGGCAGCGGTTCGGGATCGAGAACGTTCCGCTGCCTGAACTGGAGCGGCGGACGCCCGGCGCTTAGCCGCGCTTCGCGCGGTGGGCGGACGAGGGCGTCCGCCCCTCCGATTCGCGTGCTAGAAGCGCGTTACGACCGACACCGATCCCACCTTGTAGTGCTTGCTCGTGTCGTACGCCGCGTCAATCTGGAACTTCGGCCACGCCAGGCCTGCGCCGACGGAGCGGTGCATCTGCGACGATCCTTTCGGATAGAGCACCGCGATCGCGACCGCTTCGGCGCGATCGAAGACGCCCGGCTGCGTGAACGGTGCGTTGAACGTCATCGAGTGCGCCGGATCGCGCCACACGCCCGCGCGCAACGCGAACGGAATCTTCGTGGAGAAGAAGTACTCGCCGCCGAGGTGCAGCTCGGTGACGTCATCGATTTTGTACGGATGCGCGAAGTCGCGCAGCGGACCGACGGTGGAGATGAAGTCATCGATGAGATTCGAGTACTTCACGTGCACCGCGTCGAAGTTGATGGTGAGCACCGGAATCGGACGAACGGACACGCCGGCGCCGTAGACGTCGGGAATGTGGAACGTCGTGTCGGCGAGCTTCACGAAGTCGAAATTCGTCTCGGTCTTGGCGATGAACGTCGGCGATGTGAAGCGACCGCCCTGTTTGTACACGGCACCGACGCTGAACTTGTCGTTCGGCGCCCACTTCACGCCGCCGGTGAAGGTCGTGTCTTTTTGATCTTTCACTTGCAGGTCAGTGCCGCTCGATTTCGCCGTCGACTGCACCGCGAAGCTCAGCGGCTCGAACGTCGTCGGCGAGAGCCGGAAAGTGAATGCCGACTCGCGGAAGAGTTGATAGCGAGCGCTCGCGCCGAACGAGAAGTTGCCGACCTTGTACGCGACCGCGGCGCCGAACGTGCGGAGCTGCACGTCGAGCGCGGTGAGAAACGGATCGACCGTGAACTCGAAGCAAGCCGCTGGATCGTTTGCGTTATTGCGAATCTGATTGCACTCCGCGCGCGAGACCGGCCCGCCGCCGGCACGCGGCAGGAAGAAGTTCGGCAGATCGCTCTCGACTGCGCCGGTGAACTGATTGCGCTGCGGCACGAGCGCGCCCGAGCCCTGGTTCTTCAGAGGCTCGTGGAAGTACGCGCCGATCGTGAAGTTCTTGATCGGATAGACGAAGCTCGCGAACGTCGGCTCGACGCGATTGCTGTAGTGACTGAACGCGGTGCGATTGATCTGGGGATAGGTGCCGCTCGTCGTGATGAGCTGCTGCTCCTGATAGTTGCGAGCCTCGATCGAGACTTCCGGCTTGCGCAGGATCGTCAGACCCGCCGGATTCGCTTCAGCGGCCGAGGCGTCGTCCGCGAGGCCGAGGAACGCGCCGCCCATGCCGAGCGACCGCGCGCCGGGATTGCCGAAGTTGAATTGAAGACCGGAGAGCGACTCGATGTCGGTGTTCTGCGCGAGCGTTGGAAGCGCCGCAAGTAAGAGCACGAAGAGTGTTTTGCGCATGACAAAGAGAATAGCAGAGCATGTCACGCCGAGCGTTAGCGAGGCGTCCGGTGGGCGGCGGCGGAGTGCTGCCGCGCCCGCCGCCCAGATCCCTCGCTCACGCTCGGGATGACAGCGCGGTGATCACGTGCGCCAACGCCTCCGCGGGCGCCGCGAGCTGCTTCGCCCGATCCTTCCGCAAGCTCCACTCGACGTTCCCGTTCGCGAGACTCTTCGCACCGACGGCGATGCGCAGCGGAAAGCCGATCAAATCCGCGTCCTTGAACTTCACACCGGGACGCTCGTCGCGATCGTCGAGAATCGCGTCGACGCCGGCAGCGATCAACTTCTCGTAGATCTCGTTTGCGGCCGCGGCGACGCTCTCTTCGCGTCCGATCTGCGTCACGACGACTTCGAACGGTGCGATCGGAATCGGCCAGATGATGCCGTCGTCGTCGTGGCTCTGTTCGATCGCCGCGGCAACGGTCCGTCCGATGCCGAGGCCGTAGCAGCCCATGATCATCGAGGCGCGCTGTCCGCCTTCGTCGAGATACGTGCAGCTCATCGCGTCGGAGTACTTCGTGCCGAGCTTGAAGACATGGCCGACTTCGATGCCGCGATGAATCTCGAGCGGTGTCGAGCAGCGCGGACACGGATCGCCTGCGAAGACCGTGGTGAAGTCGCCGTACTCCGGCTCCGGAAAATCGCGGCCGGGATTGGCGCCGCCGATGTGCGTGTCTTTCTTGTTGCCGCCGACGATCCAATTGGCGCGGCCGCGCAGCGAGACGTCGGCGAGCACGCGCTTGCACTTCGTGCCGACGGGACCGCAATAGCCGATCGGTCCGCCGGTCGCTTCCTCGAAGCTCGTGTCGGAGAGCATCTCCATCCACTCGGCGCCGAGGAAGTTCTTGATCTTGATCTCGTTGCCTTCGCGATCGCCGCGCACGAGCACCATGACCGGTCCGAGGTCGGTATCGAAGACGAGCGTCTTCACGAGCTCGGAGGTCGGTGTGTTCAGGAACTTGCCGACGTCATCGATCGACTGTGTGCCGGGCGTGTGCAATTCCGCGATCGCTTCCAACGGCGCGGGCTCAGGCTCATCGTTGCCATCGCGACTCGCGTCGCTATTAAAGAATTTCGACGTCGCCTTCTCCACGTTCGCGCCGTAGCGGCAATTCGGACAGCTCACCACCGCGTCTTCGCCCGACTGCGCAAGCACCATGAACTCGTGCGACGCGGAGCCGCCGATGTTGCCGGTATCGGCTTCGACGGGAACGTGGTCTAACGCACAACGGTGAAAGATGCGGCTGTAGGCGTCGCGCATCGCCTCGTAGGTCTCGTCGAGCGACTCGCGCGACGCATGGAACGAGTACGCGTCCTTCATGCTGAACTCGCGTCCGCGCATCAATCCGAAGCGCGGCCGCAGCTCGTCTCGGAACTTCGTTTGAATCTGATAGAGGTTGATCGGCAGTTGCCGATACGAGTTGATGGTGTCGCGCACCGTGTCGGTGATGACTTCTTCGGCCGTCGGCGCGTAGACGAAGTCGCGGCCGTGACGGTCCTTGATGCGCAGCAGCTCTTTCCCGTACTGCTGCCAGCGTTTCGACTCCATCCACAACTCGCCAGGCTGCACGGTCGGCATCAGCAGCTCGACCGCGCCGGCGCGATTCATCTCTTCGCGAACGATCGCTTCCATTTTCTGGATCGAGCGGAGTCCGAGCGGAAGATACGTGTAGATCCCGGCAGCGACTTTGCGGATCATCCCCGTGCGCATCATCAGTTTTTGACTGATGACGTCGGCATCCGCCGGGACTTCTCTCAAGGTGTACAGAAAGTATTTCGACCAGCGCATAAGAAAGTGGCGAATGATAATTGATCCCGTGACCGATCGTGATGTGTTGGTCTTCGAGCGTCCGCCGGTGCCGCGGATCATTTCCGTCGCCGCGGTCTGCGCGTCGGCGGCGCTGGTCTTCAACTACATCGCGCGCAACTCGGGCGAGATCGACGCGTTCCCTTTCTCACTCCTGATCCTTCTCTTCCTCGGCACGCTCGCCGCCGCGGTCGTGCAGTACGGCGATCACATCTACTGCAGCGAAGTGGGCGTGATGTACGAGAACAAGCTGCTGCGGATGCTCGGGCGGCGCAGCCGGTGGATGCGCTGGGAGGACATCGTCGAGATCCGCGAGATCAAGAACCGCGTACTGATTCTGCTGTCGAGCGACGGACGGCGCATGCTCGTCGACGCGATTGTTGGTTATGCCTTTGCACGAGCGGAGATCCTCAGGCACGCGCCGCATGCGATTTTGAGCGGCACGCTGGCCACAGATGAACGTTGAAGAAGCGCGCAGTTCTTCTCATCGCCGGAGCCGTTCTTCTCGTCGCCGCGATCGTCACCGTCGCGGTGATCGTGCGTATGCGCCCGTCGCGGCATCGCGTCTTTCGCCGCGTCGTCAGGACAGGCGCGGCGCCTATCCTCCATGTCGAGCAGTGGACGGATGCGTTTTCGCAACTTCCGGCCGCTGATCTCGCGCGTCTGCTCGATCAAATCGCCGCGCAACGTCCCGATCTCTACGCGAAGTACTCTCTCGGCTATCTCCACGCGCGCGCATTGCTCGAAGACAACGAACCGAAGCTCGCCGCGCAAAAGCTCGCGCCGTTTCTGGCGAAAGGGAATCCGTTTCGCGATCTCGCGCTGTATCACCTCTCGGAGATCGAGAGCGGCGATGCTGCGTCGCGCGCGCGACAGGAGCTGATCTTCGAATATCCGCATTCGGTGTATCGCGATCTCGCCATCGACGATGAGACCGAGGCATTGAAAGCATTGCAGAATCCCGCGCAGCTCACCGCGTTCGCGGCGAAGTTGTATCCGTCTGCGGATACCGCGCGCCGCCGCGATCTCGATTCCCGGTTCCCGGACAAAGCGCTCGCGATTCTCCGCGCCGGAACGACCGATGATGCGGCGGAGCGCGCCGCCAGAATCCTCGACGCGCAGCACAAGTACTCGGAGCTCGTCGGCGAAGCCATGTTCAACCATCGCCACTTCGATCGCGCGATCGCGATTCTCTCGTCGCTGCCCTCGCCGAAGGCGTCGACGATCTTCGAGATCGGCCGCAGCTACTTCGGCGCGGAGCGCTACGCCGAGGCGCAACAGACGTATCTTCGCGCGGCGAACGCCACGAACGTTCCCAACGACAAGGCGCAGTACCTCTGGCACGCCGCGCGCGCCGCGCAGCTCCGTGGCGACGACGCCGGCGCGGAGAAGTTGATGACGCAGTCGATCGCGTTGCCGGGACGCAACGCATCGCAGCTCGCCGCGCTCACGCAGCGCATTCGATTGCGACTGAAACAGCATCGCATCGCGGCAGCGAACGCGGACTACGCGCAACTGCAGAAGATCGCGCCGCACGATTCGAATGTCGCCGGCGCTGCGCTCGCGTACGCGTCGTTCGGAATGTTCGTGCCGGTCGATCCGAAACTGCTCGACAAGAACGAGCGCGCCGAGCTCGCGTACTGGCGCGGACGCGCGCTCGAGTCGCGCGATCCGCACGGCGCGTTCACCGCGTTCGTCGAAGCGCTGAAGAGCGACACGCCGTTCGCGCAGTTCGCGCGCGCGCACATCGCGCGCTCGCCGGTGCTGCAGAAAGAGATAGCCGCACGCGACGCGCAGATCGCGTCCGCGACGAACGTGCTCGTGAAGAAGTCGATCGCGACGGAGCGGTATCTCATCGCACCGACGCCGAAGCTCGCGGAGATTTATCGGCAGATTCCCGCGTATCGGAACGTGCTCGACGCGAAGGTCGAATCGTTTCCGCGCTTCCCGACGTCGACAAATGATCGCGGCACGCTGTTGATGGCGATGGGACTCTTCGACGAAGCGTCGGATGACATCCCCGATCGCTGGTCGCTGCTCACGAAATCGCTGGCGCTCAATCGCGGCAACGCATCGCGGCAATCGATCTACGACGTCGAGCTCTTCATGCGCGGCGTGCCGGCCGACTTCGTCGACGATCTCCTGCCGCACGTCGTCCGCGAGCTTCTCTATCCGCGCTACTTCGCCGATGCCATCGATGAAGACGCGAGAAAATACGACGCCGATCCGACGCTCGTGCTGGCGATCATGCGCGAGGAGTCGCGCTTCAATCCGCGCGCGAAGTCGGAAGCCGCCGCGCGCGGACTCTTGCAGTTCATCATCACGACGGCCGTGGAGATCGGCCGCGACATCGGCATCGTCAACCTCACCGCCGAAGACCTCTACGACCCGCGCATCATCATCCGCCTCGGCGCGAAGTACATCGGCACGCTGCTCGCGCAGTTCGCCGGCGATCACTACGCCGCGAGCGCCGCGTACAACGCGGGCGCGAAGCAGACGGCGTTGTGGAAGCGGATGGCTGCGTCGAGCGATGACGATGCGTTCGTGAGCGCGATCAACTTCGATGAGACGAAGGACTACGTGCGGAAGGTGATGTCGAGTTACGAGGAGTACCGCGCGATTTATCCCGTGCCCGCCACCTACACGCCGATCCGCTCCCCCGCCAGCACTCTCTCGTACACCTCGCGATAGCGCGGCACGATGCGTTCTTCATCGAACTTCTCGATGGCCACGCGGCGCGCGTTCAACCCCATCTCGCGATGCCGCTTGCGATCGGCGAGGATCTCGATCGCGCGCGCAGCCATGCCGTCGGTGTCGGCGACGGGCAGCAGGTAACCGGTCTCGCCGTCCGTCACCACTTCGGGCAGACCGCCGGCGTTCGTGGCGATGACCGGCACTTCGCAGGCCATTGCTTCCAAAGCCGCCATGCCGAACGACTCGGCGTCGGACGGCAGCAGGAACAGATCGCTCGCGCCGACGATCTCTTCGAGATTGCCGACGTTGCCGAGGAAGTGAACGCGATCGGTGAGGCGCCGCTCGCGGCAGGCCGCTTCCGCAAGCGAGCGATCGGGACCGTCGCCGATCATCGCCAGACGCGTCGGAAGCACGCGCGACACTTTCTCGAACACGTCGATCACATCCATCACACGCTTCACGGGACGAAAGTTCGAGACGTGACAGAGCAGTCGATCGTCGTTCGCGCCGAACAGGTGACACGACTCGCCGCGGTTGCGATGGAAGCGTTTGGCGTCGACGAAGTTGGGCACGACTTCGATCGGCTTCGCCGTCGCGAAGTTCGTGGCCGTCTGCGTCTTCAGCCATTCCGAGACGGCCGTGACGCCGTCGGACATCTCGATGCCGAATCGCGTGATCGGGAGATAGCTCGGATCGCGGCCGACGAGCGTGATGTCGGTGCCGTGCAGCGTGGTGATCACTTTCAACGACGCGCTGCCGAGGATCTCTTGCGCGAGGTGCGCGCTGATGGCGTGAGGGATCGCGTAGTGCACGTGGAGGATGTCGAGCTTCTCGTACGCCGCGACTTCGGCCATCTTCGTCGCCAATGCGAGCGTGTACGGCGGATAGGGATCGAAGAGCGGATATGTCGCGACCGTCACTTCGTGAAAGTGCACGCGCTCGTGAAAGATGTTGAGCCGCGACGGAAGCGCGTAGCTGATGAAGTGGACGTCATCGCCGCGGCGCGCCAGCGCGATTCCGAGCTCGGTGGCCACGACGCCCGAGCCGCCGAATGTGGGATAGCAGGTGATCCCGATCTTCATGGCTCGCGCCCAGCATACGCCGCGAGCACGTCGTCGACGCGCGGCGGCTGCTTCGTCACGAAAGCCTCACCGTACTTGGCGCCGATCAACTCGCCGAAGTGGCGTCCGCGCGCTTCGATCACCTCCATGAACTCCGGGCGGGCGATGAACGTCTTCGGCTCTTTCGAGCCCGGATTGAAGAACTGCGATCTGAACGCCGCAATGGCGCGCATTTTTGTCTTCCATGAATCGCTGACGTCAATCACGAACGATAAAGGGCGCAGGTAATTTTGCAAGTAATAGAGAATCGCCTGGGGGCGATGCGCGGCGTGCTTCGTCGTCAACGACTTCAGTCCGGCGTAGAACGCCGACTCCGTCACGAGCTTTCCGGCGCGGGTGTGGTCCGGATGGCGGTCGTCGGGAAACGACGTGAAGACGAGGCGCGGCCGCGTCGCGCGAATGATCTCGATCAGCTCCATCTCCTGGTCGCGTCCCGTGAGCAGGCCGCCGTCCTGAAAATCGAGCTGCTCGCGAAAGGAGGCGCCGAGGATCTTGGCGGCGTTCTGTGCTTCGCGCTTGCGGATTTGCGGCGTGCCGCGCGTCCCCATCTCGCCGCGCGTGAGGTCGACCATGCCGACTCTCAGCCCGCGCTTCACGGAGTGGATGATCGTGCCGCCGCAACTGAGCTCGGTGTCGTCGGGATGGGCGGAGATGAAGAGCAGATCGACTTCGTTCATATCGGAATGATTTTGAAGGATGGCGTGTCGGGCTCGATCTCGCTGACGAGCTTCGAGACGAGATCAGTGCCGCTTTGACACCAATACGCGAACCACGCCACGACGCGGTCCTGCACGTGATGATCGGGATAAAAAGTCGCCACGATCTCGCGGATCGCCGCGTAGCGCTCGCGGTCTTTGCGCACGAGGCCGCGTACGGCGCGCTCGGCGAGCTTGTCGAAGTGATACTCGATGTGTCCGATGGAGCGATTGATTGCGCGAGCGAGCGCGTGCTCGGCGGGCAATGCGATCTCGCCGATGCGCGCGATCTGCTTGGCCAGCTCTTCCCGCGTATTCTTCGCGATCTCCTGCACCTCGGCCACTCCTTGCGGCTCGCGCTCGGCGAGAATGGCGTCGGGACTCGAGAACACTTCGCTCGCGCGAATGCCGAAGCGATCGAAGAAGCGAACGACGCGCTTCGGCGCAACGAGCGCATGGCCGCGCAGCGCGACGCGCGGCTCGGGGATGCCGAGGAGTTGGTGGAGCGGAGAGATTTGAGCGTAGTAGGCGATCTCGGAGGGGCCGCCGATGAAGACGTCGGGTTGGAAGACGAAGTCCTGCAGCAATGGACGCGTCAATGCGGAGGTCGACGTGCCGTTGCGATCGATGTGGCGCTCGCCGTCCTCGTCGATGCGGAAAAAGAGCGTGTACTCGTCGTCATCGCGCGGCGTGACCTGCGGCGGATAGCCGGCCGCTTCGAGCGCGCGCGAGCGCTCGCCGATCTCGCGCTGCACTTCGTCCCAGAGCGTGCGCATACGATCGAACAGCGGCGCGCCGGCGGCGCGTAGCTCCGGGAGCAGCGCGTCGACGAAGACGATCTTCTCGTCCGTGCTTTCTGTAAGCGCCGAAACGAGCAGCTCGACGAACGAGTCGCGAAACGTGATTCCTTCGCGCAGCCACTGCGGGCGATCGATGCTGAAGAGCGACAGGAGTTGGGCGATCAATCCGTCCGGAATCACCGCGTCACCGACGACGCGCTTCGACTCCACGGCGCGCGTTGCGCGCAGCGTGAGGAGATCGAGCTGGCGATTCGACACCGGTACATGCAGCGTCGCCACTTCGTCGAAATCGTGATCCTCGGTCGCAAGCCAGAAGAAGATGGTTGCAGGAGTGCCGCCCGCTTCGAGATCGCGCTTCATGCGGATCAGCGACGCGATCTTCGCGAGTGTGTAGAGCGGACCGCCGGCGAAGCCGACTTGCTGTCCCGCGATGAGAGTGACGGTCTCGCCGCGCGACCATTTGCGAAGCTCGTCGGAAACAAACGAGCCCCAGTGGCGATTGGATTGATCGAGGGCGTCCGCGAGGCTGCCCCTCACCCCTTCATCCCCTCTCCCCGCTAACGCGGGGCGAGGGGACCGGCGCTTCAAGAACCGCTCATCCCCGCCCAACCAATCCAACACGAACCGGTTCATGCCCGGGTACTCGTCCAACCCGACGCGGATACACCCCGGGTCGCTCACTTCTTGATCCCCACGAGAATCAGCCGCGGCGACTCCTTCGTGAACTCGGCGCCGTCGAAGTCGCCGAACGCCGCGCGCATGGAGAGATTGCATGAAGAGAACATCATCGAGATTTCGTCGAGATCGTATCCGCGAACGCGCTCGAGATAGCGTCTTTGACCGATTGTTATCCGTTTGTTGAATGAACGGTCCCGCGCGTCGAACCATCGCTCGATCAGCGTTCCTTTGCACGTCTCGCTCTCGACGAGTTTCCCCAGCTCGCGGTGCACGTTGAGATAGTCGAACAGAAACACGGCCCGCTTCGCCAGCACGCGCGACATCTCGCGCACCACTTGCAGGTTCTCTTCCTCCGTCGCGAAGTAGCCGAAGCTCGTGAAAAAGTTGGCCAGTCCTCCGAACGCGCCGTCGCCGAACGGAAGGTTGCGCATGTCGGCGCGCGCGAGCGGCATCGCGCCGTACTCGCTGCGTCCCGTGCGCAAGAGCGTGAACGACAGATCGCAGCCGACGACGCGATACCCGCGCGCCGCCAGCTCGATCATGTGCCGCCCCATGCCGCAAGCGAGATCGAGCAAGCAGCCGCGGACCGTTCCGAACTGCGACTGCACGAACGCGACCTGCTGCCGCGCCTCCTGCTCATCGCGATGCGAATAGAGCTCGAGGTACTCCTCGCCGAACCACTCCTGATACCAGGTCATGAGAAGGCAGAATGCTGAAGGCAGAAGGCAGAAGGGATGCGCGGGGTTTCTGCCTTCTGCATTCTGCCTTCTGCATTTCTCACATGGAAACGAGCTTCGCGGCGAGGCGTTTCTCCGTATCGCGCGCTCTCTCCAGCGCCGTTTCCAGCGAACCGATCATGGCGCGGGCGTTGGCGAGCATCGCTTCGATCTCGGCGCGCTCGGCGTTCGCGTCGTGGATCTCCGCCGCGGGCTCGGCGAACGGATCGTCTTCGATCGCTTGCGCGAACGCGTCCGGCTCCGCTTCGACGGCGAACGGATTCTCCTCTTCAATGACGGCGGTGGGAGCGGCTGAAGGCGGCGGCGCGGTCTCCACGCCTTTCATCGACAACTTCGGCGTTCCGGCCGAGGAGCTCGTCACTCCCGATCGCGCGCTCATATCGGGGGCGGAGAGCTCGGGCTGATCGTAGAGCGTCGTGTCGACGTCGTTCTTCAGGTTGTCGAGGATTTTTGCCACGGCCGCGCGCAGCGTTGCCGTCACGCCCGTTCCTTCTTTCGCCGCCGCTTCGACGACGGGACGTCCGTCCGGCTTCAGATACTGGCTCATCGTCTCGACCGGATCGATGTTCGGCAGATCGCGCTTGTTGTACTGAAAGACGATCGCCACTTTCTCCGGATCGATGCGATTGAGGCGCAGGTTCGTGTAGAGGTTCTGCAGGCTGTCGAGATTCGAGTCGCGCATCGTGTTCTGCGAGTCGGCGACGAACACGACGCCGTCCGCGCCGCGCAACACGAGCTTGCGCGTGGCGTCGTAAAAGACCTGCCCCGGAACGGTGTAGAGCTGCACGCGGACTTTCTGTCCGGCGATCGTGCCGAGCTCCATCGGCATGAAGTCGAAGAAGAGCGTGCGGTCCGTCTCCGTCGACATCGAGATCATCTTTCCCTTGTTGTCGAGCTTCGGATTCGCGTAGATCTTCTCGAGGTTCGTCGTC
>Ga0075425_100000565_pt1 | contig 34760 bp, 28 predicted proteins | sample SoiMethybrSBSTD4_FD_75300 | JGI IMG/M metagenome (GOLD analysis project Ga0075425, IMG submission 75300) | Bulk soil microbial communities from a Populus tree surrounding site in Tennessee, USA - Soil MetaG P. TD hybrid SBSTD4 | ecosystem: Environmental > Terrestrial > Soil > Tree plantation... | reverse complement strand
CGGAGAAGGCTGTCACGACCTCGCCGTGGCGTACGAGAGAGGCAACGGCGTCTCGAAGGACGCGCGCCGCGCGAAGGCGCTCTACCAGCAGGCCTGCGAGCTGGGCTTCACCGCGAGCTGCAAGAAGAAGCCGAAATGATCGCCCCCTCACCCTGACCCTCTTCCCCTGAAGGGGGAGAGGGAACTAGGAAACTCCCTCGCCCCCCGAAGGGGGGAGAGGGCTGGGGTGAGGGGGGGCCTCCCGCTACGCTGCTCCCTTTAGATACTTCTCGAACCACCTCGTCACGGCGACGGCGGACTTGATGCGATTGGGAGTCTTGCGCCAGCCGTGCCCTTCGTCGGGAAACAGAACGTACTCGACCGCGATGTTGCGCTTCTTGAGGCTGTCGACGACCTGCTCGGCCTCCACCACGGGCACGTTGGTGTCGTTGGCGCCGTGGAGCACGATGGTCGGCGCCGTGACCTTGTCGACCTTGTGAATCGGGGAGAGCCGGCGCAGCAGCTCGACCTCGGTCTCGGGATTGCCGTATTCGACCGTGGAGATGGCCGCCATCCACGGCTCGGTGTTCTTGAAGAAAGTCTCGAAGTTGACGACTCCGAAGAGATCGGCGCCCGCGGCGAACATGTCCGGATACTCGGTCAGGCCGGCCATGACCATGTAGCCGCCGTAGGAACCTCCCATGATGCCGATGCGCTTCGGATCCGCACCCGCCTTGACCGCCGCGTCCACGCAGTCCTTGATGTCCTTGACGCCCTCGAAGCGCAGGGCGCCGTTGTCGAGGTTGACGAACTTCTTGCCGAACCCCGAGGATCCGCGCACGTTGGGCGCGAAGACGGCGATGCCGCGCGAGAGAAGCGCCTGGTACTGGCTGTTGAAGCCCGGCCTCTCCTGTCCTTCCGGACCGCCGTGGAAAGACAGAACGGTCGGGAACGGGGCCGTGGCATTCGTCGGCCGATAGAACCAACCGGAGAGGTCGAGGCCGTCGTGCGCCTTGAAGCGGATGAGCTCGGGACGCACCAGCTTCGCGAGGTCCACGCCGGGATGGGGACTCCGCGTGACCTGGCGGAAGTTGCCGGTCGCGACATCCATGACCCAGATGTCGGCCGGCGTCGCGGCCCCGGAGAGAACCATGGCGAGCGACTTGCCGTCTCTCGAAAAATCGAGACCGAAGGCGATCTCGGCCGGCAGTTTCGGATGAAGGGTGGACTTGCCGGTCTTCAAATCGAGCAGTTCGAGATCGCTCTTGCCGGCGACGTTCCAAACCAGCGCAGCCGTCGTGCCCGCGTGGTCGAGCGCGAACGTCGAAAGCTCCGCGTCCGGCCGCGCGGCGAGGATCGCGATCTTTCCCGGCGCGCCGCCCTGGGATAGATCCACCCGCCCGAAGGCCAGCAGGTCGCGGTCGGCGTTGGTTGCGAGATAGACGGCGCCGCCGTCCTTCGCGAACTCGCCGAAGAAGGTGCCGGGGCCCTGGTGCGGTGTGAGCAGCGTCTCCTTTCCGTTGGCGAGCTCGACGAGATAGACATTGTTGTCGCCGCGGCTCACGAGCCGGTTCAGGAGACCCTGCTTCTTGTCGCGGCTCAAGTCGTCGAAGCCGCCGATGCCTTTGTTTTCGAGGACCATCTTCGACGTTCCCGCGGCGACATCGTAGAGGTAGGGATCGATGGCGGATCCGTTCCGCCGGTTCGAGGTCGTCCCGAGAAGAGCGCCGTCGTCGGACCAGGGACCGAGCCCGTTGGTTTCCTTGCCGCCGTCGGTCAGGCGCTTCACGTCGGTTCCGTCGGGGCGCACCAGGTAGACCTGCACGTTCATGCCGCCGCCCGGCGCGAGCGAAAACGCGAGCCACTTCCCGTCGGGCGACCACTCGACCTGGCCGACCCCGTCGTCGAAGGCCGTAACCTGCTGCGGGTACCCGCCCGCCGCGTCGACGCTCCAGACCTGCGGAACTCCGCCGATGTTCGACACGTAGGCGATCGTCTTGCCGTCCGGAGAAAAGGACGGTGAGGTCGCGCTGCAGATCTTGGCCATGAGCGCGACGGAACGCTCGAGGTCGTCGTCGGTGGCGGGCGCAGATAAAACGAAGGTGAACATGACGAGGATCGAAACTAGGACAACGGCGCGCTTTGTCTTCATCGGGCGCAAATCCTATCGCCCCGCATGTCATCCCGAGGAGCGGAGCGACGAGGGATCCCCACCTTGTTTAGTCCGGGATCCCTCGCTGCGCTCGGGATGACAGACACAAGGCCATCCTCGCCTCGCGCGCCGTTCCCTCCATTTCGCGCCACACGATGCATTTTTCTGTGACTCATGGCGCCTCCGATTCGTATTTCGGTATGGAGGAGCCAATGCCCACGGAATCCCCGACAGCCGCGATCGAATCCGCCGAGACACTTTGTCCCGAAAGCTCCGACCAGGAGGTCGAGCGCGCCGCAGCGCCCGACGGCGAGGCGCGCCTGATCATCCTCGCTGGAGGGGACGGCGTTCGCCTTCGCTCCGTGACGCGGGCGCTCGAGGGCGACGACCGGCCCAAGCAGTTCGCAACGCTCGTGGGCAAGGAGCCGCTGCTCGTCCAGACCGTGCGGCGCGCTTCTCTCATCGCGCCCGCCGACCGCACGGTGATCGTCCTGACACGAGGGCACGAGACCTGGTACCGCGAAATTCTGCCGGCGGGCGACTCGTCCGGTCAGGCGATCCAGCCCGAGAACCGCGGGACGGCCACGGGCGTTCTGTTCGCACTGCTGCGCATCGCGGCGCTCACGACCGAGGCGCCGGTCGTGATCCTTCCTTCGGACCACTGGGTCTCGAGCGATCCGGTCTTCATGCTCCACGCGCAGATCGCCGTCGAGTTCGTCGAGAAAAATCCCGGCGCCGTGGTCCTGCTGGGTGTGCCGCCCAAGCGGGCGGAGACGGAGTACGGCTGGATCGAGCCCGGGCGGCCGATCTCGGGAGCCCGCGGCGGGTTGGCGCGCGTCGTGCGATTCGTCGAGAAGCCGTCTCCGGACGCGGCCAGGGATCTGTATGCGAGCGGCCGGAGCCTCTGGAGCACGTCGGTCGTCGTGGCGCGCGTCGAGGAGTTGCTGGTGCGCTTCGCGATCGCGCAGCCGGATCTGGTCGACGCGTTTCTCGAGAACTGGTCGTCGCTCGGCTCCCCCTCCGAGGCGGCGGCCCTCGAGACTCTGTATCGGAAGCTGCCCATCGTGGACTTCTCGAGAGACGTGCTCCAGAGCCGGCCCGCCGATCTCTCGGTCCTCGCCGTTCAGGGCGTGGACTGGGAGGATCTCGGGCATCCGCGGGGGATCATCGAAGCGCGGCGGCGGAAGGACAACGGCGAAGCGATCCGGCTGCGCCGCCCTCCGCGCCGGGTCCGGAGGAATCGCGATTACCGGCTGTGACGAACCGAGCCTAGCGACGTAGCCGGTTCTCGATCTCGGCGGCCCGCTTCTCCGCCTCTTTGAGCGCGAGGACGGCCGGGGACTTCTCGCACTGCGCGATCGCCGTGTTGGCGTAGTCGACCCAGTTCGGCATCTGGGCGGCGTAGGCTTCGATGTCGGGTTCGTTCAGTAGCTCGATCGAGAGGAACTTGCCGTCCCAGCGCAGATCCTGCGCGCGAATGAGCTGCGTCCCAAATGGAGCCTCCTGGAGGAAACGGATCCACAAGGGCGGCGGTGGTGGCTGCGGCTGCCAGACCACGATGAAGCTGGTGATCAGATCCTGTTTGGTCAGCGGCGCGGTCTTCCCCGAGATCGGCACCACGTGGGGGCGCACTTTGGGAGATCCGGCGTGCACTCGGACCGCCACGGTCTGATCGTCGCACGCGAGCTTCGCCGGGGGAGGCCGTCGGGTCGGGGTCGGCTTGACGTCTGGCATGGCGTTCCTCGCTGAAGAAGTCTATGACACTCGCTCGAAACCGTCCTTGCTCCATCCCTCGCAGCCGACACCGTTGTGAACGAAAAAGAGACCTTCGGGGTCATACTTCTTCTTGACCTCGAGCAGACGCGCGTAGTTCGGGCCCCAGAAGGACTTCTGGTACGAGCGCTCGAAGTAGCTGGTCTCGTTGAAATACGAGCCCGCGTTCGGTGCCACGGCGCGGAGTGCGTCCGCCGCGGCTGCGATCCGCTTCGCGTCGTCGTGGGCCGTCGCGAGGTTCGGCTCGTGGCCCGGCAGGTTCGGGCTGGTGAGCGGCGCGCCCGACGCGATGATCGCGAGCGCGAACGCGTCCAGGACCGCCGGGTTCGTCGCCGTGTCGCGGGCCGCCGCGATGCGGTCCGGCGGCGCACCCGCCAGGCCCTTGTTGAAGTGGAGTTGCGTCTCGAACTGGCGCGACGCGGCGAAGAGCGCCTCACCGAAACGGCCGATCGCGTCCTCCTTCAGCAGCGCCGCCGGCAGCCACTTCGACTCGTAGGCATAGAGGAAAAGGGTTGCCTGAACCGCGTCGCCTTTCCACCACACGTTCGTCTTCGGCGCGGCGGGGCGCGGATCCCAGACCATCGCGTCCGGCGTGTACTGCTTGCGCCAGTCGACGTCCCACCAGTGGCGCGCCTGCGTCGCGCCGCCGCTGAGCTCGGCGACCCACTCATAGTCCGACGGCGACGCCGCGACGAAGTCCTGGAGCGGCTTCCACGTCGCCAGCGTCTGTTCGTGGGTGAGGCCGATCGAAACCATGGAGATTTCGAGCGTGTCCTTGTCGATCTTCACCGACTCGCCCCAGTTCGGGTTGACGAGCGTCTTCGCCGCGAAACGCAGGAACCAGTCGATCAGCCGTCGCATCGCGGCCTCGGACTTCGCGCGGACGACGCACTCGGCGCCACCGGCGAATTCCGGCAGGTCGTGTGTGGCGAGCGTGACCTTCGTGACGACGCCGAATGTGCCGCCACCTCCGCCTTTGAGCGCCCAGAAGAGGTCGGAATTCGTGCAGGCGTTGGCGACTCGGATCTGCCCGTCGGCGGTCACGACCTCGGCCTCGAGGAGACTCGCTGCGGCCATGCCGAACCTCTTCGAGAAGCTCCCGAACCCGCCGCCGGTCAGGAGGCCGATGACTCCGACCGTCGTGCAGCCGCCGCCCTGCACGTAGCGACCGGCGTGCGTCGTGACGGCGTCGTACGCGTCGATCCAGCGCGCGCCCGCCTCGATCGTGACGGCCCGCTGCGCGCTTGAAGGAGTACAGCCCTGGGGCTCGAAGGCGTCGTGCAGTGTGATCGCGCGCATGTCGTGAGTCCAGATCAGGAGAGAGTCGGGCGCGTTGGAGGTGCCGAGGTAGCTGTGGCCGCCGCCCTTGACGACGAGGCGCAGGCGATGATCGCGCGCGAAATTGACGGCGGCGGCGACGTCCTGTGCGTTCTTGGCGGCGACGGCGTAGACGCTCGGCGAGGACGTCCACGCGTCGAGCCAGCCGGACAGGTGCGTGGAACCGGGCTGCTCGTTGAGCCAGAAGGGATTTTTCAGCTCCCCGAGGCGTGTCGCACACGCGGAGCCGGACGGCGCGGACTTGCAGGGCGCGAGAGGATCGGCGACCGGGATCAGGCGCCCGCCGACCTGCTGCTTCAGGCTGTCCCACATCGCGGACGAGGGCCAGGCCGGATCATTGGGGCGGACGCGTCGAAACGGCTCAGAAGCCTTCGGCGCGAACTTTCCAAGGAGAGGAAAGAACGCCGACAGCGCGGGAATCGCCCCGACGTGCTTCAAAAACTTGCGTCTGTTCATGCGGTCGATTGGATTCTCCGAAAAAGCATACGCCGGGAATATTGGCAAGTTATGAACGCCTTGTCCGCTGCAACCTCGAGGCCGCGCCTACGTACCGACGCGTAGGAGGACAAAATGCGCAGGAACTCGACCCTCGGTCTGCTCTTGACTCTGGGAGTTGCCGCGGGTCTGGCCGCGGCCGGCTGTACGAAGAAGGAAGCCCCGGCTCCTCCGGCGGCGGCCGAGGCCGCCCCGCCCACGCCGGCCAACGGCGGAAAGATTCCGATCACGACGTCTTCTCCCGCGGCCAAGGAAGAGTTCCTGAAGGGCCGCGACATGGTCGACAAGCTCCTGATCACGGACTCGATCGCCCACTTCCAGAAGGCCGTGGAGCTCGATTCCAACTTCGCGATGGCGGAGCTTTCGCTCGCCGGCTCCGCTCCGACGGCGAAGGAGTTCTTCGAGCACCTGCGCCGCGCGGTCAACTTGGCCGACAAGGCATCGAACGGGGAGAAGCTCCTGATCCTCGCCACCGAGGCCGGCGCGAACGCGCTGCCGCGGACGCAGAAGGAACACCTCGACGCTCTCCTCGCGGCGTATCCGAACGACGAACGGGCGCAGTTCGCCATGGGCGGTTACTACTTCGGCCAGCAGGACTATCCGAAGGCGATCGAGAACTACAAGAAGGCGACCGAGCTCAACGGAAACTACTCCTCCGCGTTCAACCTGCTGGGTTACGCGTACCGGCAGAACGGCGACTACGCGAACGCCGAAAAAGCGTTCCAGAAGTACGTCGAGCTGATCCCGAAGGATCCGAACCCCTATGACTCGTACGCCGAGCTCTTGATGAAGATGGGGCGGTTCGACGACTCGATCGCGCAGTATCGGAAGGCGCTCGCGATCGATCCGAACTTCGTCAACGCGCACCAGGGAATCGCGATGGACCTGCTCTACCTGGGCAAGCCCGCCGAGGCGGCCGCCGAGCTCGACGCGATGACGAAGAAGGCGCGCACCGACGCCGAGCGCCGGACGGCGCTCTTCGCGTCGACCGTCCTCAACGTCGATGGCGGCAAGTCGGCCAAGGCGCTCGCGGACGTCGACAAGCAGTACGCGCTGGGCGACAAGACCAAGGACACCGCCGCGATGTCGGGCGACCTGGTGCTGCGAGGAAACATCCTTCTGGAGCTGGGCAAGCCGGCGGAAGCCGACAAGCAGTTCCAGCTCGCGTCGAAGATGATCCAGGACTCCAACCTCTCGCAGCAGATCAAGGACAACAACCTGCGCTTCGTCCACTTCAACAACGCGCGCGTCGCACTGGCGAAGAAGGACTTCGCGAAGGCCAAGGCCGAGACGGAGGAGTTCCGCAAGATGGCGGAGGCGGCGAACAATCCGAACCAGGTCAAGCTGGCCCACGAGCTTGCGGGCTCGATCGCGCTCGCGGAAAAGAACTACGACACGGCGATCGCCGAGCTCCAGCAGGCGAACAACCAGAACCCGTACAACGCGTATCGCCTCTGCAAGGCGTATCAGGGCAAAGGCGACGCCGCGAAGGCGGCGGAGTCGTGCAAGCAGGCAGCCGCCTTCAACTCGCTTCCGAACCTGAACTACGCCTTCATCCGGACGAAGGCGAAGGCGGGAGAGAAGAAAGGGTAGGAGGACGGCTCCTCACCGCATCGTCAGCACGACCCGGAACCGGGCGTTGCCCGACATCATCCGGTCGTAGGCCTGGGCGGCGCGGTCGAGGGGATAGGGCTCGTTCATCGAGCGCACGCCCGTCTGCACGGCGAACTTCATGGTGTCTTCCGAGTCGATCGGACGGCCAGAGGCCCAGCCCGCGACGGAGCGTCGGCCGCTGATGAGGAGGTAGGTCGGAACCTGCAGCGGATCCGGCGGCGCGCCGACAACCTCGAGAACGCCGTCGACTCCGAGGCCTCCGAGCACCGCCGTCATGGCGGCGCCGCTCGTCGCGGTCGCAAGGATCGCGCGGGCGCCGCCCATCTTCGTCAGCTCCGCGGCGGCATCCTGCTTTTCGTTGTCGATGTAGACGCGCGCGCCGAGTTTCTTCACGAACTCCTCCTTATCGGCGCCCCGCGCGATCGCGACCGTGTCGAAGCCCATCTTCGAGGCGAACTGGACGCCGAGATGTCCGAGGCCGCCGACGCCGAGCACGGCCACGAGCTCGCCCGCCTGTGCGCCGCTGTGGCGCAATCCCATGAACGTCGTCACGCCCGCATCCATCAAAGGCGCTGCTTCGACGAAGGACAAACCGTCCGGGATCCGGGCGAGCGCGACGGCGGGCGCGATGACGTAGTCCGCGTAGCCTCCGTCGTACGAGATCCCGGTGATGAGCGGCGAGAGGATGCAGAACCGGAAGTTGCCTCGGCGGCATTGGTCGCATCGCCCGCAGTGGCCCCCGTGCCAGCCGATTCCGACACGGTCGCCCTTCGTCCAGCCCTCGACGTTGTCGCCGACGGCATCGACGACGCCCGCGACCTCGTGGCCGGGCACGCGCGGGTACGCGATTCCGGGGAAGAGTCCCTCCTTGGTCAGTACGTCGCTGTGGCAGATGCCGTTGGCCTCGACCCGGACGCGCACCTGACCCGGACCGGGTGATGGGATCTCTCGTTCGACGAGCTCGAGCGGTCCTCCGGCTCGAGTTACCTGGACTGCGCGCATCTTGGCCATGGTGTTCCTCTTTCGGATCGCCGTCACCAATCGTTGGCACGACGCACTCCTAACTAAGCCTATGTCGTCGGGCGAGATTCAAGGATTGGACGGCAAATTGCATGAGCCGTTGACGTGGAGGTGGGCCATGTCCAGGGGAGCAGGCGTCTTGAAGGAAGCGGGGCCCGTGCTGGAGGTCGTGCGCATTTTCGACGCGTCGCGGCACGACGTCTGGAAGGCCTGGACCGATCCGGAAGCGCTCAAGAAATGGTGGGGGCCGCGCGGCGCGGCGGTCCCCGAGTACACGCTCGATCTTCGCCCGGGAGGGCCCTGGCGGGCCCGCATGCGCGCGCCGAGCGGTGAAGAGCATTGGGCGCGTGGGATTTATCAGGAGATCGTTCCCCCGCGGAGGCTGACGTACACCTGGATCTGGGAGCACGGCGACAACCACGAGATGCTGGTGAACGTGAGCTTCGAGGAGCTGGGTTACAAGACGCGAGTGACGCTGGTTCAGTCCGACTTCGAGACGCCCGCCGACTGCGACGAGCACCGGGAGGGCTGGACCCAGAGCATGGATCGACTGGCGGAGTACGTGGGCAAGCGCTGACTGCCCAGGCGACGAGATGCGCGCCGGCTCCGTACTAGAGTCGGTTGCAAGTGCTTCTCGAGTTGCTTCTCGCGGTGGCCCTGGCGGGCGGATGGGAAACGCACGGACCCGCGCCGTCGGTGAGCGTGGTCGCGGCCGGCGGCCCAGATAGCCGCCGGGTCTATGCGATCGCCGGATCGGTCTTTCGCAGTGACGATGGCGGCGAGACGTGGCGTCGGATTTTCGACGCCCCGCCGGACACCGGGCTCCTCAACATTCTTCAAGTCGATCCACGCGATCCGGATCGGCTGTTCGTGGCCGCGTATCAGGCGTATCAGACGGTCCCTTTCTCGCATTTCACGACGACGTTCTATCGATCCGTCGACGGCGGTGAAACCTGGACGGTGCAGCTGGGAGTCAGCGACGCCTCGCTTTGCTCCATGGCCCTGGATGGGCAGGCCGTATACGTTGCGTGCAAAGGTCGCCAGACTTGGTTCTTTCGCAGTGAAGACGGGGGAGACTCGTTCGAGGGTGGCTGGGCGACCTTCTTCGGCTTAGGCGTCCCGACTCTGGAAATCGCAGCGGACGGGTTGCTCGTCTCCTCCAACGGATGGCAAAGTCGGGACGCTGGACGGACGTGGCAGCCTTGGGTCTACATCCCTCTTGGTTGTGGCTTCACGTCGCTGGCGATCGACCCGAGCAACCCGAACCGGATGTTCGTGAGCGAAGGGTCGATGCTGACTTTTTGCGGCGAAGTTCAGCGAAGCCTGGATGGCGGCGTCACCTGGTCCCGGACAACGAATGTCGGTGGCCCCGTGCTCGACCTGGTCATGGATCCCTCGGATCCGTCATTCATCTATGTGGCCGCGGCGCCGGTTGGCCGTCCCGCCCGCGTGCTGGTCAGCAGCGACGACGGTCAGAGCTGGCAGAACCTTGAATTGCCGGCCACCGCGGGACCGATCGATCTTGCCCTCGCGGAAAGCGGCGAACGCCTCTACGCCGCCACGACGGCCGGCGTCTACGCCCGAAGCTTGCTCCGAACACGGTCGATCTCTCCTCGGCAATAGGAACCTTCGCCTCCTTCAAGCGTAGAGTGCCTCCAGGAGGCACCATGGCATCGAGATCGCTCGCGTCTTTTGCATTCGCCTGTCTATTCGCAGCCAGCGCGGCGGCTGCGAGCCCGCCGCAGGCCGCTCCGGCCGACCTTTCGGGCGAGTGGGAGCTGACGACGAACGTATTCGGCAATCCGCTCGCCGAGAGGCTCACGCTCACGGTCGAGAACGGGAAGATCACCGGCAAGAGCTCCGGAAAGGACGTGACGGGGACGGTCGAGGGCGATCACGTCCGTTTCGAGTCGAAGGACCAGGACGGAACGAAGAATGTCTACGACGGGCGGCTCAAGGACGGGAAGCTGTCGGGAACGCTGACGGTCTCTGAGGAGCCATGGGGAGAGACGCCCGCGATGACGTGGACTGCGCGCAAAATGACGGACGCAGGCAAGCCCGCGGCGCCGCGAACGCTCGACTTCGAGCCGAAGGAATTCCACCGCGTGTTCTCGAGCACGATCCCGCCGGTCCTCCACATCTGGCCGGGCGACACGGTGCGCACCTGGACGATCGACGCCGGCGGCGTGGACTCGAAGGGGAAGACGCGCGTGCTCGGCGGCAATCCCCAAACCGGACCCTTCTACGTCGAGGGGGCAATGCCGGGCGACACGCTGGCGATCCACATAGAGAAGATCCGATTGAACCGGCCGACCGCGATCAGCGACGACGGTCTCGTCTGGCGTGCGCTGACCGCCGATTACGCGTCCGAGCACAAGGACAACAACTTCAACAACGTGGTCTGGAACCTCGATCTGGAGAAGGGAGTCGCGAGGCCGGCCAAGCCGACCGAGCGCCTGAAGGACCTGGCGGTGCCGGTGCGTCCGATGCTGGGGTGCATCGGCGTGGCTCCGGGGTTCGGAGGTGCTCCGAGGCAGACGGGAGACTCGGGGCGCATCGGCGGCAACATGGACTTCAACGAGATCGGCGAAGGAGCCACCGTGTACCTCCCGGTGGGCCAGCCCGGCGCGCTCCTCTACGTCGGCGACGGTCACGCGCTGCAGGGAGACGGCGAGCTCAATGGGAACGCTCTCGAGACCTCACTCGACGTCGAGTTCACGGTCGACGTGGTCCGCGACAAGCGAATCCCAGGTCCTCGCATCGAGAACGCGGAGTATCTGATGTCAATGGGCCTGGCCGGTTCTCTCGACGATGCGTTCAAAGAAGCCACGTCGGGCCTCGCAGCCTGGCTGGAGAAAGACTACGGCCTCACCGGGCCGGAAGCGGCGATCCTCCTGGGAGCGACGATCGAGTACGAGATCTCCGAGGTGGCCGACCGCAGCGCCGGCATCGTCGCGAAGGTCAAGAAGAAGTACTTGCCGCCGGCGGCGAGTGCGCCCGAAGCGAAGCCGAAGAGCTAAGCCCCCTCACCCCGGCCCTCTCCCCCGGAGGGGGAGGAATCAAATCCCCTCACCCCGGCCCGCCTCATGGCGGCTGAGGCGAGTCGGGGGGAGGGGGATCGTCCGAAGGGACTCAATCCTTCGGAGCGAACTCGATTTTACCGTAGTAACCGTTCTCTTCGTCGTCCGGTCCCGCCGCGAAATAGAGGACATTCGTGTCGCCGGCGGCTCCGCCGTTGCCGAACCCGATTCCCCAAAGCCCGTCGATAGTCAGGCCGTGCGCGCCCTCGCGCAGCCGGCCGCTGTGATGCCAGATCCCAGCCGGGTTCTTGCAGAACGCGTTGATTTTGCCGTCGCCGAAATTGCCGACCAGAAGACAGTTGCTGAACCGGCCGAAGTTGTCCGGGGCCATTGCGAGGCCCCAGGGAGCGTTCAGGAGTCCGTGCGAGCCGACTCGCGCGATGCGATTCCCGTCGGCGTCGTGCTCGACCACGAAGCCGAGGCCGACGCCGTGCTCCTCGTCGCCGTCTTCACCGACCTTCGCGTAGGTCACGAAGATCGAATCGCCGACCGCCTGGATGCCGAATGGGCAGTAGCCTCCGGGGATGCTGTGATCCTGGAATCTTGTATTGATGTCGTCGTCCTCCTCGAACGTGTTGTCGAAGAAATTGCCGTGGTAGGCATCCACGGAGCATCCCGCGAAGTCGGCGGCGTACAGGACGTCGCCGTGGATCGCCAAGCCCGTGTACACGGCGCCCGCCTCGCTGTGAACGACGGTCGCCGCGTTTCCGGAGGCCCACGCCGAGAAGCTTCCGTCCAACGCATCGAAGATGAAGAGCGCGGGCACACCGTCGGAGAGCTGGAAGCTGCTGCCCCCGTTGAAGACGATGCCCGTCGGCCCGCCCGGAACCGCGACCTCGAGAGACAGCTTGGTTCCGTCGGCGGTGTAGAGCGTCGAGAAATTCGTGTCGTTGTCGTTGACCCACCACGGACCTTGCGTCCCGCCCGCGGCGATGCCCCACCCGTTCCTCAATAGCGGATCGGCCGGTGTCGGCGCGTCCTCCTCCTCGTTGGAAACCAGAATCGTGGCTTTGTAGCTGTTGTCCTTATCGGTGCCTGCGAGGACGACCTGCCCTCGGCCTCCTCCGGATTGCGCAAGCGCTGCCGATGCGGCGAACAGCGCCGCAAGGACTCCTCCTGCCGCTCGATTTCTCATAGGACCTCCCTTGTTTCTTCCGGGATCGCCGGAATTCCATGACCGCATTCCAGTGCGCTGGCGATGCAATCGGCACGCCCCGTGCCAATTTTTTTAGCAGCGCCTTAGGTTCGGCGCGCGATCACCGGCACGAGTCGTGCTTCCCGAAAGCGCATGGAGGCGGTCATGAACCGACGGATTCGAATTGTGCTCGGCGCCGTGCTCGCACTGGGGATCGGCGCCACCGCGAGCGCGCAGGCGAAGAAGCTCAAGGAGGCCGATCTGCCCGAAGCGGTGCAGAAGACGGCCTCGGAGCAGAGCGGCGGCGGGAAGGTCACCGCGTACTGGGAACGCGAACAGGACGGCGGCGTGGTCTACGAGGTCGACCTCGACGTCGACGGCCACGGCAAGGGCGTGCTCATCCGTCCGGACGGCTCGATTCTGGCGATCCAGGAGGAAGTCCAGCTCGACAAGCTCGACGCGAGCGTTCAGTCGGGGATCAAGCAGCGCGCCGGGGACGGAAAGATCGGAAAGGTCTTCTCGGTCAAGCAGGACGGGAAAGTCGTGCGCTATGTCGCGTTGGTGGACAACGGCGGCCAGAAGGGCAAGGTCGTCGTGGGTCCGGATGGAGCTCCGCCCGCCGAATCTAAGGGCGAGGCTCAGTAGCTCCCGGCCGGCGGAGGAATCGTTAGCGCGGAGCGGGCTTCGATCGAACTCCCCAGACGGCGCAGCCGGCCGAGAGGAGAGCGAGCGCGGCGCAGATCCACGCCACCTCCCGGAACGCCGCGTCGAGTGAGACCACGACGGCTCGCTCGACCGCACGCGCCTCCTCGGCGGCGACGCCGGGCGGGGCCTTCATCGCGCCGAGCCGGGCGCGCTCGGGCTCGAGGAGCTTGCGAGTCTGGCTCGAGACGCTCGCCGCTTCGAGACGGCGGTCGAGCGTCCGGTTGAAGGTTCCCGTCGCCGCGATGCCGAAAACGGCGATCGCCAGCAACCCGGCGACGCGTGCGACCGCGTTGTTGATCCCGGAGGCGGAACCGGTGTCGTCGCGGCCCACTGCATTCAACACGGCCGCCGTCACAGGCGCGACGGTGATCGCCATGCCGAGGCCCAGCACGCACAGCGCGGGCAGGAGCGTGGCGACGTAGGAGCCACCGACGGGTAAGACGGCGAAGAGCGCGAACCCGATGGCCGCGATCGCCGGCCCGGCGATGAGAAACCGCCGAGGGCCGTGGCGGTCGACCAGCGCTCCCATGCGGCGCGAGAGACTAGAGATGATGACGACCATCGGAAGTGCCGCCACGCCCGCCGCCGCGGGAGAGTAACCCCGCGCCTGGATCAGCTCGAACGGGAAGAAAAAGAAGAGTCCCGCCAGCGCGGCGTAGAAAAAGAGCGTGAGGAGGTTCGCGGCCGCGAACGTCCGGATCCCGAACAATCCGAGAGGAACCATCGGGTGCTTCGAGCGTCTTTCGACCGCGATGAACGCACCGAGTGCCGCCGCTCCGCCGGCGATCGGCGCCCATGTGCGCGGATGGGACCATCCGGTGACCGGCGCCTCGATCAGACCGTAGACCAGCGCGCCCAGGCCGACAGTCGCCAGCGCCGCCCCGAGCACATCCAGGCGTCCCGCCTTCGGATTCCGGGTCTCGGGGACCTTGGAGAGCGCGATCGCGACGACGGCGGCGGCGATCGGGAGGTTGATGAGGAAGACCGCGCGCCAGGATACGGCCTGCACGAGCCAGCCACCCGCGACGGGACCGAGCGCCGACGCGACCGACGTCAGCGCGGACCACGTTCCGACGGCGCGGCCGCGCTCCGCGGTCGGGAACGCCGCTCCCAGGATCGCGAGGCTCGAGGGCACCAGTAGCGCCGCACCGATACCTTGCACCGCGCGCGCGGCGATCAGTACGCGGATATTGGGGGCGAGCCCACAGGCGAGGGAGGCGGCCGCGAAGACGCACGTGCCGATGAGGAAGATTCGGCGGCGGCCGAGGCGATCTCCGAGCGAGCCTCCGACCAGAACGAGCGAGGAGAGAAAGAGCGAATACGCCTCCACGATCCATTGCGCACCCGAGACCGAGGTGCGGAGGTCTTGCTGAAGGACCGGAAGCGCGACGTTGACGACCATGGCGTCGATGAACGCGACGCTGGAGCCGAGAATGGTGGCGGTCAGGACCCAGCGTGCGGCGGCCCGGCTGCAGGGGCGTTCGTCGACGTGCCGGATGACCGCTTCGTCGCAGGGCGTGGAGGAGGCGGTCGGCATTCCCCGACTATTTCACGAGGCTGGAGGACCTCCGGAGAGGCACGCTGATTGCACGATTCCCTCGCGACCTCGCAATGGTGCGCAGGTCGGTTCGGGACACCGCGGGGGGGCACACCCGCGGCGTCCCGAATTTGCGTCTAGTACGGCGCGCAGTACGCCGCCGGCGGGTAGTACGCCGCCGGTGGATACGCGACGGGCCGGTAGATCCAGTGCGGATACGGCGCGTAGACGAACACCCTCACGAACCGGCGAGGGTAGAAGTACGGGCGCGCGAAGTAAGGCGCCGCATGGCGGAATCCGTGGTGGAAGTGTCTCGCGTGCGGGAACGGAGCGAGATGCCCGGCGTAGGCCTTCGGGGTCGCGGGACCGAAGAAGAGGACGGCGAACGCGAGAGCGAGGGCCGATACGAACGGTCGGGATTTCTTTCCCATGAACAGCCTCCGAGCTGTGACGAAGCGCAACGATCGTGCCGCTCACGCGCCCCTTCGAGGCGAAACTGCAACGTGCTGCACACCAGTCGTTTGCGCCGCGGCGCGCCCAAGCGAACGCGTCGCTGCGTGTCGTCCGACCGCGACACTTTGACTCTCATAGGAGTCACCGCATCGGCGCGATAGAGTCAAGGTTTCTTCGAGGAGGTTCCTATGTCGACCGTCGACACCACGACTCCCGTCCAAACCAGCGCGAGAGATCAATTCCTGGATGTCTACGATCAGGAGCACCAGCGCACGCTCCGCGTGCTCAAGGCGTACCCGAAAGACAAGGCGGACTTGAAGCCGCACCCCAAGGCGAAGACCGCCCGCGAGCTCGCCTGGATGTTCGTCATGGAGCAGGGTGCGATGGAGAAAGCCATGACGACCGGCTTCGACTTCTCCAAGCCGATGCAATTTCCGCCGGCGCCGCCTGTCGACGAGATCGTCAAGATCTTCGAAGACACTCACCAGAAGACCGCCGGTCTCGTGCGCGGCTTGCGCGACGACGAGCTTTACCGGCCGGTCCAGTTCTTCGTCGGGCCGGGGAAGATCGGCGACATGCCGCTGATGCACATCCTCTGGATGTTCCTGCACGACCAGATCCATCATCGCGGGCAGTTCAGCGTGTACCTGCGCATGGCGGACGGCAAGGTTCCGTCGATCTACGGCCCGTCGCTGGACGAACCCTGGCAGTGACTTTGGGCGCGAAGCGCCCTGTCATCCCGAGGGCGTAAGCCCGAGGGATCTCTTTCTGAGTCTTGAGATGGCTTGAAAGGGGTCCCTCGCTGCGCTCGGGATGACGCCCGTACCTACCGTGGTGTGGGCGTCGGCGCGGGCGGCTTGAGAAGCTGCTGCAGCAGATCCACGGGGTTCGACGTCTTGCCGTCCCCGCCCATGACGTCGCCGAGAACCTTCCCCGCGGTGCCGCCGACTTTCGCGCCGGCCTGTCGCGCGAGGATGCGGCGCCCGAGATCGAGCAGGATCGCTTCGTCGATCGCGACCTTGGGCGCCGTGACGTCGCCCGTGACGCGGAAGGGAAGCTCGAGACGTCCCTGCGGATCGGCGACGTAGCGGCCTGCGCTCCCGAAACTCTTGACGACGGCGGGCCCGAGAACCACCTGTCCCTCGTAGAACAGCGTCTTGTCGAGCCCCACCCAGCCCTCCGCTTTCGCCGACACGTCCCGGCCGGCGAGGGTGAGGTCGGGTGTCGCGAGTTTGCCGTCCGCCAGCTTGAGAGACGTTTCGAGCGTCGAGAACTTCGTCGATTCGAGGCTCGCTGGGACCTGGAAGCCGGCGACCTTTCCGACCGCCGAGAGTGCGCGGGCGACCTCGGGCATGAGCTGGACCGTGCGCAGGTCGGCGTCGGAGACGGAGAGATGCCCTTCACCGTGCGCGGTCTTCGAGACGGCGTCCCACGAGAGGCCACGCGTGGAGAGCGTCAGCTTTCCCTTCATGGTGCCCGCAAAGACGTTGCGCAGGGCCGTCAGGTTCTCGACGAGGGGCTGGGCCTGCACGCGCTCGACGTCGAGATCCACGCGCGATTCGCTCTTGGGCTGCGAGAAGTTGGATTCGATGCGGCCGCCGAGCGTGCCGCCGAACACACCGGCGGTCGGCACGAGCGTCAGCGCGCCTTTGTTCCAGGTCCAGTCCGCGACGAGCTTCTCGAAGTCGAGCTTCTTCAGCTTGCCCGACGGCACGGTCAGGCGTCCCGACAGCGGCGCCGGGCCGCGCGAGCCCAGCGTGGCTTGGGCCGACGGCGCCGTGAAGAGCGTCTCCCCGTTCATCGTGACGTTGAAGGGCGCCGCGTCCGCGGTTCCCGTCGTCTCGAGATCCGGCGGCGAGCCTTCGATCCGCGCGTCGAGCTTCAGCTTTCCGGCGAGCCGAACGTTTTCGGGAAGCCGGCCCGCCAGTCCCGGAAACCCGGTCACGTCGTCGATCGGAACTTCTCCCGGCGTGGAGACGCGGACGTCGACGCGGGGCGTCTTCTTCAGATCGTCCACGCGGCCCTCCACCGCGAGCGCCAGGCTCGCCACGTCGAAGAGCGAGCGGCCGATCACCAGAGTGCCCTTCGGCCAATCGAGCGTCAAGGCGAACGTGCCGTCGGTCGTCGGAATCGGCGACGACGGTCCCGCCGGGTCCACCGCCACGTTGCCGGTGAGCTTCAGCGCCCCGAGGAGCTCGCCCTCGGCTTTACTCTCGATCGAAAGCGTGCCCGGGTCGGCTTCACGAAACGCCGCCACGTACGGAGCCAGGCGCTTCAGCTCCATGCGCTTGACGGATAAGGTCGCCTGCACGGGTGCTTCGCCGACGGGTGCGCCCTCCTGAGGAGGAGGGCCGACAGTTCCCTTCAACGAGAGATTGCGAACGTTGTCCACGAGAAACCGGGCGGCCATGTCGAACCGCGCCGGCGTCCTCGGGCCGATGTCCGTGATGCGTCCCGTCAGGTCGTCGAGAGCGATCGTGGGCGGCTGGTCCGGATTTGTCTTCCGGTCCACGAAAACGAGGCGTCCGCGATCGATCTCGATGCGTGAGACCAGCAGGGCCGCCGCCGCGGTCCGGGAGGCCGGGGCGCTCTCCCTCTGTCCCGCGGACAGGAAGTCGTCGATGTTCTTCTTGCCGTCCTGGTCGCGTTCGATTGTGACGATGGCGCCGTCGAGGACGATCTTCCGCACCTCGACCCGCCGCGAGAGAAGGGGCCAGAAAGCGACTTTCACGGAGGCGCGATCGGCGGACACCAGAGTGTGCGTCGACCAGTTCGGGCCGTTCAAGACTGCGAGGTTCTCGACCCCCGCGCCCAGCCCCGACAGTATCTGAATCCGCATCTTCCCGATCTCCACCTTGCGGTGGAGCGAGGCCTCGGCGGCGGAGATCACTCGGACCTTCACCGTCTCGAGCGAGACGACGTAGGGCAGTGCGAGGGCTGCGAGGATCAGGACGCCGAGGAGGATCGCCGCGATAAGAAGCAGCCGACGGCCGGTCGGGGACATCGAGGCGAACCTACCACGTGCTCTGCTGTCATCCCGAGCGAAGCGAGGGACCCCTTTCGAGTCACGTGGCAGCGGAGAAAGGGGTCCCTCGGGCCGGTCGGCCCTCGGGATGACAAGAGATCTCTACTCTTCTTTTTCTTCCTCTTCGGTCTCCTCGACGGCCTCGCGCGTGCGCTCGGTGATGATGCCTTTGTCGGAGATCCCGCCGCCGCCGGACCCGGAGAGCGAGCCCGCGCCGCCGAAGCCGCTTCCAGTATGGACATCACCACCGGAGCGGGAATTCGGATAACCGCGATACCCGTGCTTGCGGCGTTTCGTGCGGGGCGTCGAGTCCTCATCTGAGGACGACTTCTTCGTCGGCATAGAGACTCCTTTCAGATCCATATACGCAGGAACGCGTGCAAAGGACGCGCCGTTGCAGAACTGTGGAAATCTCGAAAAACCGACGCTGTGAGCAGACGATACAGTACGGCGCCGGGGGTCTGGACGATGGCGAATCGCGTCGCGGTCGTGACGGGAGGCACACGGGGAATCGGAGAGGCGATCGCCCGACGCCTGGCCGTCGACTCCTTCCGCGTCTACATCTCGGGCACCACCGAAAAGTCGGTGCGCTCCGCCCTGCAGCGGTACGCGAAAGACGGGCTTCTGGACATTCATGGCTTTCCGGCGGACGCGCGGAAAGAAGACGACCAGAAGCGGCTAATCCACTCCGCGGCGCGCGAGGGAGGACGGCTCGATGTCCTCGTCAACAACGCCGGACTCGGCCACTTCGCGCCGGTGGACAAGCTCACGCCGGCGCAATTTCGCGAGACGCTCGAAACCAATCTCTTCGGCGCCTATTACGCCGTCCACTACGCCGCGCCGCTGATGAAGAAGAACGGAGGCGGGTTCATCGTGAACATCGCTTCGCTCGCGGCCGTCAACGCGTTCGCCGGCGGTTCGGCGTACAACGCGTCGAAGTTCGGTCTGCTGGGCTTCTCCGAGGCGGCGATGCTGGACCTTCGGCACGAGGGCATCAGGATGGCGACGGTCCTCCCCGGCTCCGTGGACACCGAGTTCGGGCACCCGACCAGTGCGCGCGAGTCCTCCTGGATGCTCCGTCCCGAAGACGTCGCCGAGGCCGTGGCCGATCTCGTCCGCTTCCCGGAGCGTGCGATCGCGTCGCGGATCGACCTGCGCCCGTCGAAGCCGCCGAAACGGTAGGGCATCCGTGCTGCCCGACCTTCTGACGATCCTGGCCCTCGCGGCGTTCGTGCTGATCTTCGCGGGACTGTCCGAGGGCCTGGTGTCTCGAGCGCCGCTGTCTTTTCCGATCCTCTTCCTGGGCTTCGGGTACTGGCTCGGGAGCCACGGCGTCATTCCGACCGATCCGCGTTCCCCGGTTCTCTCCGCCGTCGCCACCGTGACCCTCGCGCTGGTCCTCTTCCTGGACGCGGTGCGCCTGAAGTTCGACCGCGCGCCGAGCGAGTGGCTGGTCCCGTCGCTCGTCCTGGGGCCGGGGACGCTCCTGACCGTCGCGCTGGTGGCGACGGCGGCGCATTTTCTCCTGGGCGCCGGACTGCTGACGTCCGTCCTGCTCGGCGCGATCCTGTCCTCGACGGATCCCGTCGTTCTGCGGGACATCGTCCGGGACAAGCGGATCCCTTCGGCGATCCGCCAGGGGCTGACGACCGAGGCCGCGACCAACGACGTCGTGGTCCTGCCCATCGTCCTGATCGCGATCGCGGTCGCGAAGACGCAGGCCACGACGTTCGGCGGCTGGGCGTTGATCCTCGGCAAGCTCCTGATCCTGGGGCCGGCGGTGGGGTTCGGAATCGGAGCGCTCGGCGCATGGCTGATGTCGAAAGCCGACGCGCGCTTCGGGATCCGGCGCGAGTATCAGTCCCTCTACGGAATGGGGCTCGTGTTCGCGTCGTACACGGCCGCCGTCGCGCTGGGCGGCGACGGGTTCCTCGCGTCCTTCGCGGCGGGCGCGGCCATCGCGGCTCTGGACCTGGAGCTCTGCGACTGCTTCCTCGAATACGGCGACGCGACGTCCGAGATGATCATGCTCTTCGCGTTCATCCTCTTCGGCGCGGTCCTGACGACGCTGGTCGGAACGGTGCCCCTCGGCCTCACGCTTCTCTTCGCCGCCGTCACGCTCTTCGTCGCGCGCCCGGCGGCGGTCGCCGTCGTGCTGCGCCGGGCGGCGCTTTCGCCGATGGCGCGCGGGTTCATCGCGTGGTTCGGTCCGCGCGGGCTGTCCTCGCTGCTGTTGGCCCTCCTGGCGGTGTCCGCCGGGGTTCCGGGCGCCGAGACCGTGCTGGCCTTCGCGGGTGTGGTCGTGACGGTGTCCGTCGTCCTTCACGGGATCACGGCCACGCCTCTGACGGCGTTGTACGTGAAAGCCGTCGCCGAGCGGACGCTGGCGGAAGAGCGCGTCAGCACGGCCAGCGAGATGCTGCGGTCGGGAGCGATCAAGATCGACGACGTGCCCATGCTCGACGGGCCCGAGCTCGTGAGGCGGCTGGAGAGTCCCGATCCGCCGGTGGTTCTCGACGTGCGCTCGCGGTCGAGCTTCGAGAAGGACCCGGAAGGCATTCCGGGCGACATACGCGTTCCGCCCGACCAGGTCGAGGCCTGGGCCATGAAGCGCAACCGCGACCGGCCCATCGTGGCCTATTGCACCTGACCCAACGAAGCCACCAGCGCCCGTGCGGCGCGGCAGCTTCGAAAGATGGGCTTCGACGCATCGGTTCTGAAAGGCGGTTTAGCGGCCTGGCGCGCGGCCGCTGGGAAGGCGGCGCCTCCGGCCCCACCCGCAGTCCAAGCCGAAACCAAGAGTCCGGCCGCCCGCGTCTGAGCCTGCATCTATCGGAAAACAAAGCGATTCTTAAGATCTCGTCACTGTCACTGCGATGACAGCGCCCGAGCCTAAAATAATGTTTGGCATCCCCGGAATGTCGAAAGAAGCCGATCGACTCGAGACCGGCCGTGCGCCCGCATCGCGAGGCCTCGTCGCGGATGCCTCGGTCGGCCTCGCGCTGACCGCGGCCTACGTCCTCTTCGCCCGGATCGGGCTGAGCTTCCATGCGGTCAGCTCGTTCGCGACGCTGGTGTGGCCTCCGAGCGGCGTTTCGCTCGCGGTGCTGCTTCTGCTGGGCTCTCGCTTCTGGCCGGCCATTACGCTGGGAGCCTTTCTCGCGAACGTCTGGACCGGCGCACCGGTCCCCGTCGCCCTCGCGATCGCCGCGGGCAACACCAGCGAGGCGGTCTTTGCGGCGTGGACACTGCGGAGAATCCCGGGATTCCGGACCGAGCTGGACCGTCTGCGCGACGTGGTCGGTCTCGTCGTCTTCGGCGGGATCCTTGGCCCGGTTTTGAGCGCTACCGTCGGGGTGTCGAGCCTGTCGGTCGCAGGGCTCGTCCCTCCGGATGTCTGGGTCACGACCTGGCGCGCGTGGTTTCTCGGCGACTCGATCGCGATCCTGATCCTCACTCCCTTGATCCTGACCTGGACCGCCACTGCGCCCGCCGGGCGCCCGCGCACGCTCATCGAGAAGGCGGCGCTGACGCTCCTGATCTGCGCCGCCAGCTACTTCCTCTTCGGAGTGACGCAGAACGGCACGACGGCGGTGCTCGCCCCCGTCCTGATCTGGGCCGCACTGCGCTTCGAGGTGCGCGGCGCCGCGTTCGCGACGATGCTCGTGGCCGCGATCGCGATCTGGGCGACGGCGCACGGCCGCGGTCCCTTCGCGAGCCCTGTCGTCGCGGAAGGGCTCCTGCGGCTCCAGTCGTTCATGCTGCTGACCTCCGCGACGTTCCTCGTCCTCGGCGCGACGACGCTCGAGCGCCGGCGGGCGGATGCGGCACGCCGGGAAGCCGAGGCGACGTCGGAGGCGAGCGAGACGCGCTACCGTAACATCGCGGACTCGGTCGAGCAGCTCCTCTGGATGAGCGACCCGGAGGGCAACGTCACGTTCCTCAACAAGCACTGGGAGAAGGTCATCGGCCCCGTGCACGAAGCCAGAGGCATGGGATGGGCCGATGTCGTCCACCCGGACGACCTGGCGGAAGTCATGGAGAAGTGGCGCGCCGGGATCGCCTCCGGACGGCCGTATCGAGCCGAGATGCGCGCCCGGACGCGGTCCGGCGAGTATCGGTGGATGCTCGCGCGGGTGGTGCCGGTCCGGGACGCCCGAGGCCGCGTGGCGGCCTGGTTCGGCGCAGCGGCCGACGTGCACGCGCTGAAGACAGGGCAGGAGGAGCTCCGCCGCGCCAAGGAGGCGGCCGAGGAGGCCGGCCGGGCCAAGGACCGCTTCCTCGCCACGCTGTCTCACGAGCTGCGCACGCCACTCACGCCGGTGCTCGCCTACAGCTCGATCCTGGAGCGCGATTCCTCGCTCGACCGAGAGACGCGGCGCCGGGCCGAGGTCGTGCGGCGCAACGCCGAGCTCGAGGCCCGCCTGATCGACGATCTGCTCGACTTGACGCGCGTGACCTCCGGCAAGCTCGAGATGCACAAGGAGACCGTCGGTCTCTACGAGGCGATCGACCACGCCATGGAGATCTGCCGCCAGGACGCCGACGCGGCCGGAGTTTCGCTCGCGAGGGTGGCGACGAAAGAGGAAGCCTTCGTGCATGCCGATCCCGCGCGCCTGCGGCAGATCTTCTGGAACATCCTGAAGAACGCGATCAAGTTCACGCCGCGCGGAGGGAAGGTCCTCATCCGAAGCGTGCCCGCGGAGGAAGGGTTCGCCGCCGTCGAGATCTCCGACACCGGGTCCGGAATCGAGGCGTCGGAGCTCCACCGCATCTTTCAACCCTTCGAACAGGGCGTGCGCGGGAAGGGGGGCCTGGGACTCGGCCTCGCGATCTCGCGCGGGCTCGTCGAGGCGCACGGCGGGACGCTGTCGGCCCACAGCGCCGGTCCCGGAGAAGGCTCGACGTTTCGGATCGAGTTTCCATCCGTCGCACCGCGGCGCGAGCCCGCCCTGCCGACCGGCACGACGCCGCGGTCGGGACAGCGCGCCGTGCGCCGCGTCCTTCTCGTCGAGGACCACGTGGACTCGGCCGCCGCCGTGAAGGAGCTGCTCGGCGTCCTCTCCTGCGATGTCGTCGTGGCGCACACGCTCCGGGCCGCTCTGGACGCTTCCCTTACCGGGCCGTTCGATCTGGTTCTCTCGGACCTCGGGCTGCCCGACGGGAACGGCCTGGATCTGATGCGCACCCTGAGGGACCAGCACGGGCTCTCGGGAATCGCCATCACGGGCCACGGGATGGCCGAAGACCTCCGCAACACGCGCGACGCCGGCTTCGTCGGACACCTGGTCAAGCCGATCACGCTCCAGCGCCTTTCCGACGCCGTCGAGGTGTTTTTCCAGGAGCGCGAAGCGGCCGCGCCGCGGAGGTAACTTCTCTCGCGCCGTGACGTATCTTGGCCGGAGGCCGACGTGTCCACTCTCATGCAAGACGTTCGCTACGCTGTTCGCACGCTCGCGAAAACTCCCGGATTCACGGCGGTGGCTCTGGCCACGCTCGCTTTGGGAATCGGGGCCAACACCGCGATCTTCTCGGTCGTTAACGCCGTCCTGCTGGCCCCGCTCGCGCACCCGGAGCCCGAGCGCCTGGTCCGTGTCTACCAGACGTTTCCGAAACAGAAGGTCTCGACGGCGGGAGCCTCGTACCTCAACTACGAAGACTGGGCCCGCCAAACGCGCTCCTTCGAAGACCTCGGCGCGATCCGCCTGCACGACTACACGCTGACCGGGCGCGGCGAGCCCGCGCTCGTCGTGGCGGGAACCGGCACGTCGACGATGTTCCGGCTGTTGCATGCCCGGCCGCTGGCGGGGCGCGCCTTCGTCTCCTCGGACGATGCTCCCGGTGCCGCCGCCGTGGCGATCCTCTCCGAGGGACTCTGGCGCGACCGATTCGGAAGCGACCCGTCCGTCATCGGCCAGGCGGTATCGCTCGATCAGCGTCCCTACACGATCGTCGGCGTGATGCCCGCGTCGTTCAAGACGCCGGGAGATCTGCCGGCGCAGCTGTGGACGCCTCTGTCCCAGGATCCGGTGTTCGCCGACTTGCGCCAGAAGAGGGGAGGGCACTACCTGACGGTCGTGGGACGGCTCGCGCGGGGAGTTTCGCTCGGGCAGGCCCAGGCGGAGCTCGCCACGGTCGTCGACGGGCTCGCGCGGAAGTACCCCAAGGAGAACGAAGGCTGGGGCGTGCGGCTCGTACCTCTCGCGGAGAGCCTGGTCTCGGGAGTCCGTACGGCGCTGCTCGTGCTGCTGGGCGCGGTCGCGCTGGTCTTCCTGATCGCCTGCGCCAACGTCGCCAACCTCCTGCTCGTGCGCTCCGCGGCGCGGGCTCGCGAGGTCGCGATCCGCGCCTCGCTCGGCGCCGGGAGGGCGAGGCTCATTCGCCAGTTTCTGACCGAGTGTCTCGTGCTCGCGTTGACCGGAGGGCTCCTCGGCCTCTCTCTCGCGTACGCCGGGATGGGAGCGTTGCGGCGCTGGCTGCCCGCGGATCTGCCGCGCCTCGACGAGATCGCGATCGACCGGCGCGTCCTGCTCTTCACGCTCGGCGCCGCTCTCGTCTCGGCAGTCGTTTTCGGGCTCGCCCCCACCGTCCAGGCGTCGCGCACGACCCTCTGGGCGTCTCTGCGGGAGGGCGCCGCGGGGACCGGCGAAGGGGGAGGCGCGAAACGGCTGCGAGGGCTCCTCGTCGTGGGAGAGACGGCGCTCTCCTTCGTCCTTCTCGTGGGAGCGGGACTCCTGGTGAAGAGCTTCGTGCGCCTCCAGGAAGTCCCGCTGGGATTCGAACCGGCGCGCGTCCTGACGGCCGGCATGTCGCTTCCGCGCGCGCAGTACGTCGAGCCCGGGCAATGGCTGGGCTTCTACACGTCCCTGGTCGAGAGGCTCAAGGCGGAGCCGGGTGTCGAGGACGTCGCGGCGGCGCTGCCGCTGCCGCTGATGGGAGGCGGCCTGAATTTCGCATTCAAGATCGAAGGCAAGACCGAGGAGACCGGATCGGACCTTTCCGCGAACTACACCGCCGTCACGCCCGGCTATTTCCGCGTGATGGGTCTGAAGCTCGTCCGCGGACGCTTCCTCACCGACTCGGATTCCGCCGAGCATCCGAAGGTTTGCCTGATCTCCTCGGAGTTCGCCCGGCAGTTCTTTCCGGGCGAGGACCCCGTCGGCAAGCGCCTGATCTTCGGCTTCAAGGAGCCCGTGCCGCGCGAGATCGTCGGCGTCGCGGGGGACGTGCGGCGCGACGGCCTCGGTGTGGTGTCGAGGCCCGAGATGTACGTGCCGTTCGCCCAGGATCCGTGGTGGGCCGCGTACGTCGCCGTCCGCGCAAAGGGCGATGCGGCGCCATTCGCATCGGCAATCCGCAACCATGTACGGGCCCTCGATCCGACGCTCCCCATCGAGGACATCCAGCCGATGACGCGGACCGTCTCGGAGTCGGTGGCGCAGCCGCGCCTGCGCGCGACGCTCCTGGGTCTGTTCGCCGCGGCGGCGCTGCTTCTCGCGGTGCTCGGGATCTACGGCGTCCTCTCCTACAGCGTGGGCCGTCGCATGCGCGAGGTCGGCATCCGGATCGCGCTCGGGGCGCAGAGAGGCGACGTGATCGGCATGGTTCTCCGGGAAGGCCTCGTGCTGTCGGCGGCGGGACTCGCCCTGGGACTGGCGGGAGCGTTCGTGCTGACGCGCTTTCTCTCCAGCCTCCTCTTCGAGGTCAGCCGGCTGGATCCGTGGACTTACGCGGCCGTCGCGGCGGCTCTGCTCGCCGCTGGCCTGCTGGCCTGCTGGGTCCCCGCTCGCCGCGCCACGCGCGTGAACCCGATTCTGGCGCTGCGACAGGAGTAAGGACGGCGCCCCCTCACCCCAGCCCTCTCCCCCGGCGCGGGGGAGAGGGAGTGCTCTTCTCGCTCGTGACATCATCAATGTGCGATGTCACGAGATGGCCGCTCGGAAGGCCTCCTCCGTTCCACTTGGAACCGCTGGGCGGGACTGGTCGTCCGCCATCGCTGGCTCGTGGTGGCGGTCTGGCTCGTCGGGTCGCTCGGCCTGATTCCGCTGGCGCGCCACCTGGAAGGCAAACTCGAGGTCTCGGCCCGCATGCCGAGCGGCCAGGCCGAGGGAGTCCGGACCGACCTCGAGCGGCGCTTCCGCTCGCCATTCACCTACCGGGTCCTTCTCGTCGCCGAGGGTGTTCCGAGCCCGGCCGTTCCCGAAGGCCGGGCGGCCCTCGAACGCATCGTCGGGGCGTTGCGCAACGTGCCGGGCGTCGCCGGAACGCTGTCCTCGATCGACACGCAGGATCCGATCTTCCGCGGGCAGGACGACGGCTTCCTGATCGTCGTGGGCCTCGATGCCGGCGACGCGCCCGTGGAGACGCTGCTGCCGCGCTTGCGCCAAACGACCGAGAGCCTCGTCCGCGAGCTCCACCGCAAGTACTCGGGGGCCTGGCTGGGCTGGACGGGCGAGGCCCCGCTCAACTACGACCTGCGGATCGCCTCGACGCAGGATGCGCGTTCGGCCGAGCTGCGCGTCCTGCCTTACACGCTGCTGCTCCTGCTGCTCGCGTTCGGGAGCATCGTGGCCGCGGTCCTGCCGATCGGCGTCGGGATACTTTCGATCGCGCTCTCGATGGGAGTCGCGGCGTGGGTCGCAGAGTATTTCACGCTTTCGATCCTCATTCAGAGCCTGGCCTCGATGATCGGCCTCGGACTTGGCATCGACTATGCGCTGTTGACCGTCAGCCGTTTTCGCGAGGCCCTGGCCGCCGGCCGCGGCGCGAAGGAGGCCGCCGAGGAAGCAACCCGCCAGGCGGGATGGACGATCCTTCTCTCGGCTTTTCCCGTATCGATCAGCTTTGCGGCGCTCCTGACGATCCCGCTCTCGGAGCTGCGGTCGGTCGGTTTCGCCGGCCTGACCGTCACCGTCTTCGCGCTGCTCCTCTCGGTGACGCTCCTCCCCGCGGTTCTGGCGATGCTGGGGACCCACGTGGACTTCCTGCGCGTGCGGCCGAAGCGGCGGAAGTTCCGCGCCCGCGGATCGGGGACGTGGCGCCGGTGGGCGCACGGTGTCATCGCGCATCCGCTCATCTCGCTCGTGCTGGCGAGCGCGCCGCTTCTGCTGCTCGCGTGGCAGTCGACGCGACTCGACACGCAGATGCCCAGGGGCGACTGGCTGCCGAAAGGGTCGGAATCCGTGCGCGCATACCAACGGCTGCAGGCGATGGGCCGCGAGAACCTGATCCACTCGCTGCGCGTGGTGCTCGACTTTCCCAGGGGAGTCACCATCGAGACGCCTGAGGGCTGGAACGCCGCGAAGCGCCTTTACGAGAAGCTCAAAGCGGATCCGCGCGTCACGCGCGTGCAGTGCCTCCCGGGCCTCGGGATGCTCAACCGCCCGGACGGGCTGCGCTTCTTGCCGCTGCTGCCGCCGGCGGTCCGCCAGACCTTGGCAGCGGCCGACGGGAGCTCGACGCTCTTCGAAGTCATTCCCGCGGAGAGCGTGTCGCCGAGCGGGCAGGTCACCTTCGCGCGCGAGCTCCGAACGTGGAAGGCGGCGGAGCTGACCGAGCTTCCGGGCGTGGCGATGCGCGTGGGAGGGCGGCCCGGCTTCGAAGCGGATTACGAGGACACGGTCGGCCGGCATTTCCACCGCGTCATCTTCCTCGTCGTCGGGTGCACGCTGCTGGCGCTGTTCATCGGCTTCCGCTCGGTGCTGGTGCCGATCAAGGCGGTGCTGCTGAATCTATTGTCGGTCGGAGCGTCCTTCGGCGCCCTCGTCCTGGTATTTCAGGATGGACACTTCGGATCGTTGCTGGGACTGCAGGAGCCCACCGCGAGCGTCTTTCCGATCATCCCGGTCCTGGTGTTCTGCATCGTCTTCGGTCTTTCGATGGACTACGAGGTGATCCTGGTCGCCCGCGTCGCCGAGGCGCGGCGCAGCGGGCTGGACGAATCGGCAGCCATCGCCGAGGGTGTCGCGCGCACGGCGACCGTGATCACGAGCGCGGCGGCCATCATGGTGGTGGTCTTCGCCGGCTTCGCGCTCGGGGCGTTTCTCCCGATCAAGATGCTGGGCTTCGCGCTCTCGGTCGCGGTCCTGATCGACGCGGTCGTCGTGCGCATGGTCATCGGTCCCGCCCTCCTGCGGCTTGCCGGGCGCTGGAACTGGTGGCCCGGCGGAGTCGGGCGGGAAGAAGGGGCGGTCGCGGCTCGCGAGGAGAGTCGGGCGGGGGCATAGCAGCGGGATTGTCATCCCGAGCGAAGCGAGGGACCCCTTTCGAGTACCGCTGCAACTCCTCGTTGTGGGACTCGCTTCTACGATTTCCAGTCCTTTGGAGGATCGCGCCACGGCGGATTGACCGACTCAATCAATCTGACTTTCTTCCATCGGCTCCATCCCTTGATCTGCTTTTCTCTTGCGATCGCGTCGAGTATCTCGGCGTATTCCTCGAAATAGAGCAGCCTTCGGACTCCATATCGTGAGGCGAACCCGGGAAACGTTCCCGCCCGGTGTTCCAGGACTCGCAGTTTGAGATCGTTCGTCACGCCGACATACAGCGTTCCGGTCCAGCTTGCCATGATGTAGACGGAGAAGTGACGTTCACCCACCTACTTCTTTCATTGTCACGACACAGCAGCGTCGTTCCACCCTGTCATCCCGAATGAACAGAGGGAGCTCTTTTCGAGTCGAACCGCGGCTCCTAAAGAGGTCCCTCGTCGCTGTGCTCCTCGGGATGACAAATGCGGGCGACAGGGTGCGTGCGCTAGAGTCCGCGTCATGCCCGAGGGCAACACGATTCACCGCCTGGCGCGGATGCACACGCGCGACTTCGGGGGAAAGCGCGTCCGCATCTCCTCGCCGCAGGGCCGCTTCGAGCGAGAGGCGAAGCGGCTGGCCGGGCGGCGCTTCCTCCGCGCCGAGGCGTACGGCAAGCATCTCTTCCACCACTGGAGCGGCGGTCTCGTGGTGCACGTGCACCTGGGAATGGCGGGATGGTTCTACCGGCGCCGGGCTCCGGAACGGGAACCGCGGCCGACCGTGCGCATGCGCCTCTCGACGGCAAGAGTCACGACCGATCTGATCGGCCCTCCGACCTGCGAGCTGATCCCGGAGTTTGCGCGCCGCGCGGTGCTCGAGCGGCTCGGGCCCGATCCGCTGCGCCGCGACTTCGATCCGCGCCTCGCCTGGGAGACGCTCCAGAAGCGCCCGAAGCGTGCCGTCGGCGACGCGCTGCTCGATCAGCGCATCCTCGCCGGCGTGGGCAACATCTATCGTAACGAGGCGCTGTTCCTGACGGCGATTCATCCGCTGCGCGCGGCGGGCACGGTGACACCGGCCGAGTGGGATGTCCTCTGGAAGACCGTGCGCCGGCTGATGCGCCGCGGTGTCGTTCAGGCCGAGATTCGCACGGCCGACGCGCGCGAGCCGGTGCATCCCCTGTCCGGCCGTGTGCCGGAGGAGCCCTTCTACGTCTACCAGCAGGAGATCTGCCGCCGCTGCGCGTCGCCGATCCGGGAGTTCCCGCTCTCGGGCCGGCGTATGTTCGCGTGCGAGACCTGTCAGCCGCGCTCCGTCCGGAAACGCCGTTGACGCGGTAGGGCCGGTCCGGCCGAAGGCGGACGTAGAGAGCGCGCCGAACTAGAATCTCCGCCTCAGCGAAAGGGGAGATTCATGCTGACCGCCGTCCTGTTCGCGTCCGCCCTTCTCACGCAGGCCCCGCCGGCGTCGCTACCGCCCTCCGAGGCCACAGCCAAGCAGGCCCTTGAGAAATCGCCGCGCCACGGCGAGTACATCGACGTGAAGATGTCCGGGAGCACCGTGCCGATCCGGACGTGGATCTCCTATCCCGAGCGCAAGGACAAGGCGGGCGTGGTCATCGTCATCCAGGAAGTCTTCGGCCTGACCGACTGGATCCGCAGCGTCGCGGACGCCCTCGCCAAAGAAGGATTCATCGCGGTCGCTCCGGACATGATCTCGGGCCTCGGGCCCAACGGCGGCGGCACCGACTCGGTCGCGAGCCGCGACGACGCGGTCAAGCTGGTGCGCGGCATTTCGCCCGAGGAGGCCACGAAGCGCCTGAACGCCGTCCGCGACTGGGCGGTGAAGCTTCCCGCCTCCAACGGCAAGTCGGCGACCGTGGGCTTCTGCTGGGGAGGCGCGCGCAGTTTCGCCTATGCCACGACGCAGCCGGCGCTCGACGGCGCGATCGTTTACTACGGGACCTCGCCCGACACGCCGGACCTCGCGAAGATCAAGGCGCCGGTCCTCGGAAACTACGGCGGCGACGACGAACGCGTGAACGCGACGATCCCGCCGGCGGAAGCGGAGATGAAGAAGCTCGGCAAGACCTACGAGCCGCACATCTATCCGGGCGCGGGCCACGGGTTCCTGCGCGACCAGGAGAGCCGCGACGGCGCCAACAAGAAGGCGACGGAGGAGGCCTGGCCACGGACCGTCGCATTCCTGAAAAAGGTTCTGGGATAGGCTCCGGCCAGCGCACCGCATCGACCCCACGGGCTTTCACCAATGAGGTGAGCGTATGAAACGCCTGGTGCTCGCGGGCATCCTCGCCGGGATCGTCGTGTTCGTCTGGTCCGCCATCGACCACATGGTCCTTCCCTTCGGTCACATGGGCGTCAAGATGCTTCCTCAGGAGGAAGCGACGGTCGCCGCGCTCAAGGCCTCGATCCCGGAGGGCGGGCTCTACGTTTTTCCGGGCTTGGACTTGTCGCGCCGGCCCACGCCCGAAGAACAGAAGGCCTTCGAGGCGAAGTACACGGCGGGACCGTCGGGCCTTCTCGGCGGCGTCGCGATTGCATGGGTGTACCGGAGGAGCTGAGGCGAGGGCGGAGGATTCCCCTGGGCGATCCGATCTTTCACGTCGACGCGTTCACTGAACGGCCCTTCGCGGGCAATCCCGCCGCGGTCTGCCTGCTGTCGTCGCCGCGCGAGGACGCGTGGAGGCAGGGCATCGCGGCGGAGATGAACCTCGCCGAGACGGCGTTTCTGGAGCGGGCCGGCTCGGACTGGACCCTGCGCTGGTTCACCCCGACGGTCGAGGTGGACCTGTGCGGCCACGCGACGCTGGCCTCGGCGCACGTCCTCTGGGAACAGGGCATGGCGAAGCCCGGCACGACGATCGCGTTTCACACCCGGAGCGGCCTCTTGAGCGCCGCCGCCCGCGGCGGGATGATCGAGCTCGACTTCCCGGCCGAGCCCGCAACGGCGGGTCCTGCGCCCGCCGAGCTCCTGGCGGCGCTCTCGGTCACCGAGGCCCGCTCGACCGGGCGCAACCGCCTCGACTACCTGATCGAGGTCGACAACGAGGCGACGGTGCGCTCGCTTGTCCCGGATTTCCGGGCGATTGCCGCGGCCTGCGGCTCGGGCCGCGGCGTGATCGTCACGGCGAAGAGCGCGAGCCCCGAGCACGATTTCGTCTCGCGCTACTTCGCCCCCGCCGCCGGGATCGACGAGGACCCCGTGACCGGCTCGACGCACTGCTGCCTGGGACCGTTCTGGGGCGATAAGCTGGGAAAGACCGAGCTCTCCGGGTTTCAGGCCTCTTCGCGCGGCGGCACGGTGCGCGTCCGTCTGGCGGGAGAGCGCGTCTTCCTCGGCGGCCACGCCGTGACGGTGGCCCGAGGCGAATTGGCGTAGGGGCGGCCCTTGTGGCCGCCCGAGGGCGGGGACGAGCCCCGCCCCTACTACGCCGCGGACGGCCGCCCGTGCGCGGCCTTCGCCGGCTCGGACACGCTGCGGACCACCTCGGCGACTTTTTGCTCGTCGCCCTTCAGAGCCAGGTCGGCCTGCGAAACGATGCCGCAGACGGCGCCGGAGTCGTCGACGACGACCATGCGGCGCACCTTGTTGCCCTCCATCATCGCGACGCACTCGTCCAGCGACATGTCCTCAGAAACGGTCTTGCAGGGCGTCGTCATGCAATCGACAGCGCGCAGATCCAGAGCGTTCTTTCCGGCGGCGACGGCGCGCAGCGCGATGTCGCGGTCGGTGACGATGCCCACCGGTCGGCCCGTGTCCTTGCTCTCTACGACCGGTATCGCTCCGCAGTCGTTCTCCAGAAGCATGACGGCGACCTCCTGCAGCGGCGTGCCGGGCACGCCGCACACGGGATTGGGCGTCATGACGTCTTTCACGCGGGAAGCCATGGTTCCTCCTCTAGTCCTCTCCTTCGGTTTCGTCTTCCTCAAAAAAGTCGAGGTCTCCTTCGTCCAGATCGGCGCCGGTCTCCCAGCCGAATCGATGATGTCCGTGCTCCGCGAGGTCGTAACGGTCGGAGGGCTTTTCGCGCGGCTTGAACGGCTCGCGCAGGAACCACTGGCGCGACCAGTCGCCCTCGGCGACGGCCTCGAGATCCTCATCGGCGGCGAAGCCTCCGGTGCCGACCGCCTCGCCGCGGTCCACGCCCAAACCGGTTGCGGTTCCCGAGGCGATCTCCTGGAACGCGTTGGACTCGTTGCCGGTCGATGCCATCGTCTCGGCCTCGTCGACTTCCTTGCCTTCCGTGCTCATTCCCCGGCGTTCGGTGGCCTCGGGATCGTGCTCACCGCGCCGAGACACCTTGGGCATGGGTTCACCTCCATCTCCAAAAAGTGCAAGACTCGGACCACCGACTTCGCATTTCGCGCAAACGATGGTTTCGCACTCGGCCGCGACGTGCGAGCTGGCTCGCATCTTGCTCCTTACTCGAACAGGGAGGTGGCTGTGGAACCGACCGTGGGAATTTTCTCGTCAAGATCCGCCGCGGAAAACGCGGCGCAGCTCCTTCGCGGCCGGGGATTCGCGGAGGACCAGATCTCGATGCTATTGCCGGGAGAGCCGCCGAGCGCCGTCGAGGCCGAGGCCCCGACAGAAGATGCCGAACAGTCGGGAGTTGGCCAGGCCATCGGAGGGGTGGTCGGCGGCGCCGCGGGCGCTTCCGCGGGAGTCCTGGCGGCGAGCCTCCTCGTGCCGGGCGTGGGCGCCGTGACGGCGATCGGCCTCGCGGCCGCGGCTCTTCTGGGAGTCGCGGGAGCCGTCGGCGGCGCGACAGCCGGAGGCGCTCTGGAAAAAACCCGCCACGGCATCCCGAAGGACGAGCTGTACCTCTACGAGGACGCGCTGGCGCACGGCAAGAGCGTAGTCTTCGCGCACCCGGAGACCGATGACCAGGCGCTCGCGGCGAGAAAGACGCTGGAAGAGGCCGGCGCCGAGTCGCTGGAAGCCGCTCGCGATGCATGGTGGGTCGGAATACGCGAAGCGGAGAAGGCCCATTACGACGCCCTCGAAGGGGACTTCGATAGCTCTGAGGAGGTCTACAGGGAAGGCGTGCTGGCCGCGCTCCAGCCGGAGTTCCGCGGGCGCGCGTACGCCGATGTGCTGCCGCAGCTGCGGTCGCGCTGGGGCGACGCCGTGGACCACGCGGCGTTCCGGCACGGATTCGCGCGCGGAGCCGAACGAGCCAGGGATCGCGAAGCGGTCCTCGAGCCCGCGTCCGGGAGATGAGCCCGGAACGGGCCAAGACATAAGGAGGCAACAAATGCGATTGAAGACACTACTTTCCATGGGGGTGCTGGCCGCGGTCCTGAGCGGTTTCGCGGCCCCGTCCGCCGCACGGGCGGACGTGGCCGTGAGCGTTTCGTTTTTCCACCAGCAGCTCACGCCCTACGGGCAGTGGGTCGTCGCCGGCTCCTACGGCAACTGCTGGGTTCCCGGCGGCGTGGCCGCGGGGTGGTCGCCGTACGTGGAAGGGCAGTGGCTCTACACGGATTACGGATGGACGTGGGCGTCCAGCGATCCCTGGGGCGACATCCCGTACCACTACGGGACGTGGGCCTGGGTCCCGCCCTACGGCTGGGTCTGGGTTCCCGGAACCGTCTGGGCGCCGGCGTGGGTGACCTGGGCCTACACCGATGACTACATCGGCTGGGCTCCGGTGCCTCCGTCGTTCGCCTTCTCGGTGAGCGGATACATCGGCGGGCCGGTCGTCGTCGCACAGACGCGGTACGTCTTCGTGCCCACGCGTCAATTCGTCGGCGTGCCCATCCAGAGCGTCCGCGTCGCGCCGCAGCAGAACACGGTGATCTTCCGCCGCGCGACCAAGGTCACGAGCTTCCCGGTCTCCAACGGCATCGTTCGGACGGCGGGACCTCCGCCGGAGCGGGTCGAGAAGGCGGCCGGCCACAAGATCGAGCGGGTCTCCATCGACCGGGCGCGGACGCAGCCGACCTCGGTCGAGCGCGCGGGTCTGCAGAAAGGCAAGACCATCCCCGTCGTAGCGCCCGCGCGCGAACGCGCGCAGGCGATCAAAGCGGAGAAATCGCCGAAGGCCGAGAAATCCGCCAAGGCGCAGCCGAAGGCCGAGCGTGAAACCAGGGCGCAGGCGCAGCCGCCATCGAGAGAGGCGCAGACGCAGGCGCGTCCACAGCGTGAGGCGCAGCCGCCCGAGCGCAACGCCGAGGTCCAGCA
>Ga0075425_100000564_pt1 | contig 34776 bp, 26 predicted proteins | sample SoiMethybrSBSTD4_FD_75300 | JGI IMG/M metagenome (GOLD analysis project Ga0075425, IMG submission 75300) | Bulk soil microbial communities from a Populus tree surrounding site in Tennessee, USA - Soil MetaG P. TD hybrid SBSTD4 | ecosystem: Environmental > Terrestrial > Soil > Tree plantation... | reverse complement strand
CATTTTCGAGCCTTTCTTCACCACCAAAGGGCAGCAGGGCACGGGCCTGGGGCTCTCGACGGTGTACGGCATCGTCAAGCAGAGCGGCGGCTTCATCTGGGTGTACAGCGAGCCCGGGCAGGGCACCACTTTCAAGATCTATTTCCCACGGGTAACCGAACCGGAGTTGCCGGTGGAAGTACCGGCTCCGGCCCGGAAAGCGGCGGGTAGCCGCGAAACCATTCTGCTGGTGGAAGATGAGCCCACGCTGCGCGAACTGGTGCGGCGCTTCCTCGAGCGGCACGACTACACAGTACTGGAGGCGGAAGGCGGTCGTGCGGCGCTGGACATCGTGGCCCAGTACACCGGCAGGATTCACCTGCTGCTCACCGACATCGTGATGCCCGACATGAACGGGCGCGAACTGGCGCGGCGGCTACTCCGCCTGCGTCCGGGCACGCCTGTGGTTTACATGTCGGGGTACACAGAACGCACCATTCAGCAGAACGGGGAACTGGAACCCGGGCTGGCATTTCTGCAGAAGCCTTTTACCGAACAGACGCTGACGGAGAAAGTGCGGGAGGTACTGGAAAGCCGGGAGCGGCAACCGCGCGAGTTTGACGTGGAGAAAGGACAAATGCAACTGTGGGCAGAGGATCGCGCGCCGCGCCTGCCGGTGCGCCTGCCGCTGCGGTATCGCCTGCCGGGTGAGTTGCGTTGGCGGCAGGGCACGACCGAAAACGTGAGCCGCTCCGGTGTGCTGTTTCATGCCGAGCAGTCGCTGCAGCCGCGCTCGGAGCTGGAAATCAATATGGTGTTACCCATTGAGATAGAGGGCATTGGGGGCGCCGAGGTGCTGTGCCGCGGGGAAGTGGTGCGCATCGCGCAGCCTCATGAAGTTGCCTTGAGCCCGGCACTGGCGGCCCGCTTTCTGGAGTATCGGCTGCTCAGCCGGACACCCCCGGGAAGGGCATGAATCAGGCCCCTGGCGCCGCGAGGTGACGACCCTGCTCGGGGCGCGTCATGCTAAATTGAAGATTCATGTCCGCGCCGAATTCCGTCTTTGTCCAAGCATGCAGCGCCCAAGCTACGCCGCACACGCCGGTGTGGTTCATGCGCCAGGCGGGGCGCTATATGAAGGAATACCGGGCCGTGCGCAAGCACCACAGCCTGCTGGAAATCTGCAAACAGCCGAAATTGGCGGCTGAGGTCACCATCACGGCCGCGGAAGCGCTGGGCGTGGATGCGGCCATCATCTTTGCCGACCTGCTGCTGCCTTTCGAGGTGATGGGGCTCAAATTTCATTTTGCCGCCGGCGAGGGTCCCGTGATCGAGGCGCCACTGCGCAACGCTAGCGATATACGGCGGCTGCACACCAACCGCGTGGCTGACCTTTCCTACGTCTCCGAAGCAGTGAAGCTGGTGGTGGGGCACTTCGGGGACAAACTGCCGGTAATTGGCTTCTGCGGCGCTCCCTTCACTTTGGCCAGCTACATGGTCGAAGGAGGCGGATCGCGCAACTACGTGGAAACCAAGAAGCTGATGTACTGTTCGCCCGAGGCCTGGGATGAACTGATGGGCAAGCTGGTGGCGGTGCTCAGCGAATATGCCGTGCAGCAGGCGCGGGCGGGGGCAGACGTGATTCAGATTTTCGATAGTTGGGTGGGATGCCTGGCTCCCGATGACTATCGCCGGTATGTGCTTCCGCGCACGACGGAACTGGTGCACAACGTGCGACGCGCCGGAGTGCCCGTGATTTACTTCGGCACGGATACCGCCGTGCTCTTGCCGGCGATGAAGGAAACTGGCGCGGAGGTGATTGGCGTGGATTGGCGCATTGCGTTGGACGATGCGTGGGCCAGCCTGGGTCACCGCGGAGCGGTGCAGGGGAATCTGGACCCGGTGGCGCTGTTTGCGAATTGGAAGGAACTTCGTGCCCGAGCCGAAGACGTGCTGCGGCGCGCCGGCGGGCGACCGGGGCACATCTTCAATCTCGGTCATGGGATTCTGCCGGACACGCCGGTGGAGAATGTGCGCGACCTGGCGCGCTTCGTACGTGAACATTCGGCTAAAGCGGCGGCGGTGTCGCAATGAACGGCTCAGAGGCCGGCAAGGCTGCAATTCTGCTCCTGGCGCATGGCACGCCTGATTCGGTGGAAGAAGTTCCGGAATTCCTCCTCAAGGTGACGGGAGGACGGCCGCTGCCGCCTAACGTGGTCGAGGAAATCAAGCATCGCTACAGCCTCATTGGACGCTCGCCGCTCACCGCATACACGATGAAGCAGGCTGCGATGCTAAGCCGGGAGTTGAACCTGCCGGTTTATGTGGGCATGCGCAACTGGAAGCCGTTCATCGCCGATACGGTGCGCGCCATAACCGCAGACGGTGTGCAACGCGCGATTGCCATCTGCCTGGCCCCGCACGATTCGCGCACCAGCGTGGGGCTTTACCGTCAGGCAGTGCTGGGAGAGCAGCCGCCATTCCAGGTGGAGTTCATTGACAACTGGCACGACCATCCCTTGCTGATACGTGCCTTCGCCGAAAAGCTGCGCGCAGGCTGGGAGCACGCCTCCCGGGAACTGGGCGCTCGCGTGCCGGTGATCTTCACCGCGCACAGTGTGCCGCAACGGACCATTGCCGGGGGCGATCCCTATGAGCAGCAGGCGAGGGAGACGGCGGCGCTGGTCGCCAGGGAGGTGCCTGCGCTCACTGCGGATAATTGGACATTTGCCTTTCAGAGCCAGGGCATGTCAGGCGGAGCATGGCTGGGACCTACCGTAGAGGACGCGATCCTGCAGCTTAAGGCGAAGGGATACGGCGGAGTATTTATTCAGCCGATTGGCTTTTTGTGCGATCACGTGGAAGTGCTCTACGACGTAGACATCATGTTTCGCGAATTTGCCGAGAAGAACGGCATGCGGCTGTGGCGGGCGGAATCGCTGAATGATTCGCCTGAGCTGATCGCGGCCCTGGCGGATGTGGCAAGGTCACGCATGGGAGCGCAGGAAGGGGCGAACGCGGCGGGGCAGACCAGGGTGCAGTAGCAAAATTTAAAATGCATAGGTCCTTCGTTCGCGCTCACCTCGTACACTCGGCTCGCGCTCGCTCGGGATGACAACAGGTATGTAATGCGACGCATTGCCATTATCGGCGGAGGAATTTCCGGGCTGAGCGCCGCGTTCTACCTGGAACAGCAGCGCCGTAAGGGGACGCCGCTGGACTATGTGTTGTTCGAAAAAACTTCCCGGCTGGGCGGCTCGCTGCAGACGGAAGGCGCGGATGGCTGCCTGATCGAGGCCGGGCCTGATTCCTTCCTGACGGAAAAGCCCTGGGCGGCGGACTTGTGCCGCGAACTGGGGATTGCCGGCCAGTTGATTGGCTCCAATGACGCCGAGCGCAAGACCTACATCCTGGTAAAGGGCCGGCTGGTGCCCATTCCCGACGGCCTCATGTTCATGGTGCCTACCAAAATTCTCCCTGTAGTCTTCTCGCGGCTGTTTTCGTTAAGGGCGAAACTGGGCATGGCACGGGAGTGGTTCCATCCACCCCGCCCCGCCAATGGCGACGAAACTGTGGCGGCGCTGGTGGAACGTCACTATGGGCCGGAAATGGTGGACCGGCTGGCTGATCCGCTGCTCTCCGGCGTGTACGGCGGCGAGGCTTCCGGGTTGAGCGTGCGCGCGGTGCTGCCCCGCTTTGCCGAGATGGAAGCCAAGCACGGCAGCCTGGGGCGGGGCATGCTGGCGGCGCGAAAGCGCATGGCGAGCGGCAAGGCCCCACCGCGTCCGCTCTTCACCTCGTTGAAAGACGGCATGCAACAACTGGTGAACGCAATTGTGGCGCAGCTGCCGCCCGAGGCGCTGCGCACAGGGAGCGCCGTAAGAGAACTGCGCCTTGATGGAGGCTCCTGGCTGGTTGCTTTGGACGAGAGTGGTGGCGAACGCTTCGATGCCGTGATTCTGTCCACAGCGGCGCCGACAGCCGGCGCCCTGCTGACCTCAGTTCAGCCTGAACTTGGCCGGGAACTGAGCGGCATCGCCTACAGTTCCTCGGTAACGGTCACACTGGGATATGAGCACCGCGGTTTGCGCCTGCCGCCCGGTTTCGGCTTCCTGGTGCCGCGCAGCGAGGGCAAGCGCATGCTGGCGTGCACCTTCGTGCATAACAAGTTTCCTCACCGCGCCCCGCAGGACCGCGCTCTTATCCGCTGTTTTCTGGGCGGCTCGCGAGACCAAGAAATTCTCAGCTGGACGGATCAGCAGATCGAGCTGGCTGTGCGCCAGGAACTGCGTGAGATTCTCTGGTTAACCGCGAAGCCGCTCTTCTGCCGCATTTACAAATGGCAAGGCGCGATGGCGCAGTATGGGGTCGGCCACCTGGAACGTTTGGAGCGGATTGAGCGCCTGCGGCAGCAGTTGCCCGGCCTGGCCGTGGCTGGGAACGGCTATCGTGGTATCGGCGTACCTGACTGCATTCGCTCCGGCAAAGAAGCAGCGGCATTCGCTTCCAACTCGCAAGCCGCGGTTACCGGCGTAACTCCCGCCAAAGACCCGCTCGCCCAGCAACCTGCAGGCTGATGCAGGGTTAAACCTTGTAGCGCCTCCAGGGGTCGGTAAGAGCTTCACCGCCAAGACGCCAAGCGCGCCGAGGAAACCAATGTCAATTCGGGGACTTCAGCTAAGCCTATGTGCATTGTTTTTGTGTGCAAGCCTTATGGCGCAAAGCCAGGACATGTCCAACATGCCCGGAATGTCTGGTGCGCCCGAAGGCCAACATGCCATGGAGGCGATGGAATCGCACCACATGGATATGGGTCCGCACATGAAGATGACAGCGCTGCGGCCGATGGGGCCCTGCGACCAGGAGCGCGCCGACAAACTAGTGGAAGAGGCCCGCAGCGCCATCGCCAAATACCAGGACTACCGCGTGGCCCTGGGCGACGGCTACCAGATCTTTCTCCCCAATGTCCCGCAAAAGATGTACCACTTCACCAATCGCCGCTACGCGTTTGAGGCGGCGTTCCGCTTCAATCCCGAGCACCCGACTTCCCTGCTTTATGAGAAGCACGGCGACCACTACAAGCTGATTGGGCTGATGTACACGGCGCCGCGGCGCATGAGCGAAGACAAATTGGAGAAGCGCGTCCCCTTGAGCGTCGCCCAGTGGCACCAGCACGTGAACCTGTGCCTGCCGCCCAAGGACCGGCGCCAGGAAATGCTGCAGCCGCATCCGCAGTTCGGGCTGCAGGGTTCGATCTACACCAAAGAGGCGTGCGAAGCGGCAGGCGGCCGCTTCATTCCCCACGTGTTCGGCTGGATGGTGCACATGTATCCCTATGAGCACAGCCCGGAGGCGATCTGGTCAGTGGAGCGGCAGATGCATAACCGGCCGGGGGACTGAACCTCAGCCACAGAGGCACGGAGCCACCGAGGGATTGACGATTGAAAGATTTACGATTGACGATTGAATTCACCACAAAAGACCACACCAGGATCAAAACTCACCGCCGACGCCAAGAAAGAAATTGCCGACTGACGATGCGAAAGGAGGGTCTGGTGCAAGAACGCTGGCAGAACATCTCCAATCGTCAGACCCTCTGTGTCTCTGTGCCTCTGTGGTGAATGGACTTTATTGCCTCATCTACGGCGGCACGCATCTGTTCGGCGGCCCAGGTGATCTGTTCCGGCGAAATAATCGCCGGCGGGGCGATCAGCAGGTGATCGCCGGCATAGCCGTCCACGCCGCCCTGCATGGGATAGACCAGCAAGCCTCGCGCGGCCGCGGACTGGCCCACGCGACCGGCGAAGTTCAACTCCATGGGGTAGGGCTGCTTGGTTTTCTTGTCGGCCACGAATTCAACGCCCCAGAGCAGCCCGATACCACGCACATCTCCGACCGAGGGCACATCGCGCAGGCCTTCGAGTGCTGATTCCAGCGCCGCGCCGGCCTTCCCCTGCCGCGATGACGCCTGTACCAGTTTGTGCTCGCGAATGCGCCGGAGCACAGCCCGCCCCACGGCCACCGCAACCGGGTGGGCGTTGTAGGTAAAGCCGTGGGTGAAGCTGCCCGAACCATTGGCGATGGCATCCACCACGCGTGGCCCGGCAATCACCGCGCCCAGGGGCGAGTAGCCGCTGGACATGGCCTTGGCCGTTACAATGATGTCGGGCAAAACGCCCCAGTGCTCAACCGCGAAGTTGCGCCCGGTTCGCCCCATACCGGTCATCACTTCATCGGCAATGAGCAGCACGCCGTGGCGGCGGCAGATGACCGCGATCTCCTGCAGATAGCCCTTTGGCGGCACGGCGGCTCCCAGAGTTGCGCCGCTGACCGGTTCCAAGATGAAAGCGGCCGCTTCATCCTTGCTGGCTGCCAGCGCGCGCTCCAGTTCGGCGGCATATTGCTCGCCGCAGTTCTTGCAGTCATAGCAGCAGCGATAGCAGTAGGGCAGCGAAACCTGCTCGAACTCGCGCACCATAGGCAGATAAATCTGCCGCCGGCGAGCGTTGCCGGAAACGGCCAAGGCTCCCAAAGTCGCGCCGTGATAGCTCTGGCGCCGGCTGAAAACCTGGAAGCGCTGCTTCTGCCCGATTTCCACCTGGTACTGGCGGGCTAGTTTGAGGGCGCTCTCCACCGCCTCGGAGCCGCCACAGGTGAAAAAGACGGCGCCACCCCGGAAGCTCTCACCGGCAAATTCCAGCAACTCGCGGGCGTACTCCTCGGCCGCAGGCGTGGTGAACTGGCTGGTGTGCACAAATTCCAGGGCGCGCGCCTGCTCGGCCATAGCATCCGCGATTTCGCGCACGCCGTGCCCGATCAGGTTGACGGCGGCGGAGCCGGAAAAATCCAGGTACTGCTTGCCTTCGGAGTCCCAGAGCAGAGCGCCTTCCCCACGCACGGCGGCAGGGAAGGTTTTGTTGAAAGACCGGCGGAAAACGGGAGAGCGCGGCTGGGAGCGGGCGGGCTGTGACACGCAGGAATTATGTGGTGGGGACTGGCACGAAGTCAAAAACCAGCCCGTAAATTCGTAGCGCCGCCGTCTCGGCGAGGGCGAGACGCCCTCGCGATAGCCGGCAAGGTGCCGGCGCTACAAATTCGCACTGGAATGACGCGCACCGACATGACGTGTCTATTCGAGTACTCGCAACCCTAATCCACATGCATATAGGTTAATCTGCGGCTAGCATGGGCGTTCGCCAGCGAATCCTGAGGCTGCTTCGGCCGTCGCACGAGCACACCGAGCTCTCGGCCACGGTCCTGCTGATGGCCGCGGTGATGCTCTCGCGCGTGATCGGCTACTTCCGCGAAGCGTACATCGCCTATGCCTTCGGCGCCGGACACGCCACCGACGCCTACGTCGCCGCCTTCACCCTGCCCGACTGGCTCAACTACCTGGTGGCCGGCGGAACTGCCTCCATCACCTTCATCGCCATTTACACGCGGTTTCTGGCGGAGAAGCGGGAAGACGAGGCGCAGAAAACCTTCTCCGTCATCATCACGGTCATGACGGTGGTGTTGGGCATCGGGATTGTGCTGGCGGAAATTTTTGCCGCACCCATCGAGCGCCGCCTGTTTCCCCATTTTGACGCGGGCCAACTGGAGCTCTGCGTACACCTGACTCGCATTTTGCTGCCCGCACAGGTGTTCTTCTACGTGGGGGGCGTGGTTTCAGCGGTGCTGCTTTCGCGGCGCCTGTTCCTGCTGCCCGCATTCGGGCCGCTGCTCTACAACGTGTTCATCATCCTGGGCGGCGTGCTGCTGGGCAATCGCATCGGCATCGCATCTCTGGCGTATGGGGCGCTGTTCGGCAGCTTTGTGGGACCCTTCCTGATAAATGCCATCGGCGCCAAGCGGGTAGGCACCGGCTACCGGCCTTCCTTCGATCTGAGCAATGCCGCGTTCCGCGAATGGGTGAAGCTCTCCATCCCGCTGATGCTGGGGGTTTCGCTGGTCACTGCCGACGACTGGATTCTGCGCTACTTTGCTTCCGGCGGGGCCGGCGACATCACCCGCCTGAATTACGCCAAGCGACTGTTCCTGGTCCCCATTGCGGTGCTGGGCCAGGCCACCGGGCAGGCGTCCCTGCCCTTTTTCGCGCGTCTCTTCAACGAGAAGCGGCTGCAGGAATTCCGCGAAACGGTGAATAATTCCGTGTACCGCATCACCGCGGTGTCGTTCCTGAGCACCGCCTGGATGATGGCGGCGGCGCTGCCGCTGATTGACCTGGTCTACCGCCGCGGGCGATTTCACTTTTCCGATTCGCGCGAGACCGCGCTCTTCTTCTTCTGGTTCGCCATCTCGCTGGCCTTCTGGTCGGCGCAGGCGCTCTACGCACGTGCCTTCTATGCCGCCGGCGACACGCTGACGCCCATGATCGCCAGCACCATTATTACAGTGGCCTCGCTGCCCATGTATGCGGCGCTGTTCCAGGGGTTTGGAGTGGTGGGGCTGACCATTGCATCCGACGTGGGGATTTTTGCCAACACGGCAGCGCTGGCTTTGCTGCTGCACCGGCGCAAACTGGTGATGACCTCAGCCTTGCCCTGGAAAGAGCTGGGAAAGGCTGCCTTCACATCGCTCTTTGCCCTGGTGCTTAGCTATGGTGTGGCGCGTTCTGTGCCGCTGAGCGGCAGCCGGGGTGCCGACTTCCTGTCGTTGTTCTTGGTATCGATCACCTGGGCGGCAGCGGTGGCGATGGGCCTGTGGGCGACGCGCTCGGAACTGCCTGGCGCACTGAAGCGGCGGGGACAGCGAATTACGTATCCCCATGTAGCGGAGAAGCACGCGGAGGAGATGAGCGCCGGGATAGAGCCGTAGAACCAGTGGTCAGTGGTCGGTGGCCAGTGGTCAGCAAAGAGTAGCAAGGAGTCAGGAGTCAGGAAATGCAACACATCTAACAGCCAAATGCCAAGTGCTAAATGCCAATTGCCGCTCCCAAAAAATTTCGGGCGCCTGGGAGGCGCCCGATTGGGGATATTCGTGTTGGCGTGCGGGTACACAAGCACGGCGGTATGTTTCCCTCCGCCGCCGTGAGCTAGTTGCTGACGCCGGCGCGAGCGGCGCTGGCCACAGGCGCTTCCACGTCCTTGGCGTCGCCGTTGGCCTTCTGCCCGGGCTTGCGAATGTCAATGCCGCCCTTGAAGAAGGCGCCATCTTCAATGCTGATGCGGGCGGCAATAACATCGCCGGTCAGCGAACCATCGTTGCGGATATCCACGCGGTCGCTGGCGGTCAGATTGCCGCGCACTTTGCCCAGCACCACGATTTCGCGCGCGTTGATGTTGGCGGCCACCACGCCGTTGCGTCCAATGGTGACTCGATTGCCGGAAAGATTGATGGAACCTTCCACCCGTCCGTCAATATAGAGAGACTCCGAACCCGTCACCTCGCCCTTGATAACCAGCGATTTGCCGATCGTTGCCTGCTCGGCGGTGGTGCCCACCGTGCTCGGACGGCTGACCGGCGCCGGTGCGCTCTCAGAAGCAGAGCTGGAAACTGATGGTGTTACCGGACGCTCCGCTTCGGGGCTGAACGGCTTCGGGCTAGGAGTTGGCTGATTTGTGGGCTTCCACATGTTCAAGATAAATCCTTTCTCTTTGGTTGAAGTAAGGTGGCGCTTCCAGCCATGTTTGGGAGTCTTTAGCTCCGCATTTTACCTTGCAGGTCCAAGCCGCGAGTTGTGGAAATCCCGGCTGCCTGAGGAAAACTGCCCGGCTGGCAAGGGCACGCCGCGCTCACCAAATTTGAACCAGCCCACCGTGCTGCTTGATCTTTCCTGGGCAGCGGGTTCTTGCCTTCGGCAGGGGCCTATCCCCATGTTGGTTTCGCGCTTACGATAGAGTAAGTGAGAATCGCTTTCGCGGAACTATTACGTTGGGACTAGTCCCAATGCCGGTGGGCCGCGACCCGGCTCCTATATTGCGTCATCTAAACGGCACGTGACCACTCTTTCCGATTCCGCAATTCTCAGGAAAATCGAGCGCCAGCCACGACATACGGCCGGCTACAAGCAACTGGTGCGCGAACTGGGAGTGCGCGGCAATGAGCGCCGCGATCTTGCGGACCGGCTGCGGCAGCTCGTGGCGCGGGGCGAACTGGTCGAGGCCGATGGCGACCGCTACTCCATCCCCCAGGCAGCGAAAAGCAAGAACGCGGTGACCGGAAGGCTGACCATGCACCGCGATGGCTACGGGTTCGTCATCCCGGAGAAAGCGGAGGTACAGCAGCGCATCAGCGGCGACATTTATATCCACGCCAATGCCATCGGCTCCGCTATGCACGGCGACCGCGTGCTGGTGGAGCTCGGGACCATTCGCTCCGACGGCCGCGCCGAAGGCCGCATTTTACGCGTGCTGGGGCGGGCTCATCCCACCGTGGTTGGCGCCTTCCACTATGGACCGCGCTACAACTACGTGCGGCCGATGGATGAAAAGATCACGTTGGATGTGATTATTCCGCGGGGCATGGAATTGCCTGGAACCAAAACCGCAGAGGACGCTGGGGACGCGGAGGGCAAACCAGGGAAAAAACAAAAGAAACAGGCGCCAGTACATCGAGTCATCGGCGAGGAGGTGAAACACAGGGCTGTCGCGTGGGAGGACCTGGAAGGCGTTGTCGTGGATGCCGAGATCACGGAATGGCCCACACCTACGCAGAATCCCCGCGGGCGGGTGGTTGAGATCCTGGGCTACGAAGATGATTTCGGCGTGGACGTGGAAATCGTTATCCGCAAGTATCATCTGCCCCACCGTTTCCCCGCAGAGGTGCTGGAGGAGGCACAGTCGGTGGAGGGCATTGTCTCGGCACACGAGTTGGGGCAACGGCATGACTATCGCAGCCTGCCCATTGTCACCATTGACGGCGAAACGGCGCGCGACTTCGACGATGCGGTGCACGTGCGGCGCCTGGACAACGGCAACTTCGAACTGCAGGTACACATTGCCGATGTGGCGCACTATGTGACCGACGACTCGGCGCTCGATCGCGAAGCGCGCTTGCGCGGCAACTCTGTTTATTTCCCCGACCGCGCCGTCCCCATGCTGCCCATCGAACTCTCCACCGATATCTGCAGCCTGCGGCCGCACGTGGATCGGCTGGTGATGTCCTGCATCATGGAAATTGACCACCAGGGCGAGATTCTGGGCTACCAGCTGAACGCAGGCGTCATCCGCTCGGCCGAGCGTATGACCTATACCGACGTCAACCTGATTCTGGAAGGTGACCCGGGGGTGCGCCGGCGCTATGAGCGCCTGGTGGGCGAATTCGAACTGATGCGCGACCTGGCCACGATTCTGAATCGCAAGCGCGAGCGCCGCGGCTCCATTGATTTCGACCTGCCCGAGCCGGTGATCGAGTTTGATGAGTTCGGCCTGATGCGCAGCATTACTCGCTCAGAGCGCAACTTTGCCCACCGGCTGATCGAGGAATTCATGCTTTCGGCCAACGAGTGCGTGGCCCATTACCTGGAGCACAAGGGTGTGCCCTCGCTTTACCGTATCCACGAAAAACCCGATCCCAAGCGGGTTTACGAGTTTGAAAGCATTGCCGCCGCTTTCGGCTACTCCCTGGGCGTGGGCGCGCTGCCGGTGCAGCGCTTCCAGTTCAAAACTGACCGCCGCGCCAGCTACGGTACCGGCAAGCGCCCGCGCGAAGTGGAACTGCCCAAGGAAGTGCACATCACGCCGCGCATGTACCAGAAGCTGACGCAAAAGATTGCCGGCAAGCCGGAGGAGCGCATTCTCTCCTACCTCATGCTGCGCTCGCTGAAGCAGGCGCGCTATTCAGAGGAAAATGAAGGCCACTTTGCCCTGGCCACGCCCACCTACACGCATTTCACCTCGCCCATCCGCCGCTATCCTGACCTGATCATTCATCGCATGCTGAAGGACGTGCTGCGGGACTCGGCGGACGCTCACGAACATGGCGTGGCTATGGGGAAAGGCGTGCCACTGCCCAGTGAAGGCTCGCCCAGTCCATGGTCCAAGCGCCAGTCGGGGTCATCCGCTTCGAAAGCTAAACAGACATTTGTGGCGCGGCCGCCCTCGGCCGCGAGTTCCCTCGGACGAGTCACCGAACCTATCCCGCTCGAGGTCCTGCACGAAATCGCCGAAGAATCCAGCCAGGCGGAACGCCGAGCCGATGATGCGGAGCGCGAGTTGATGGATTGGAAGAAGGTCAAATTCATGGAGGATCGGGTGGGCGAAGATTTTGACGGTCTGATCGTCAGCGTCACCAAGTTTGGCCTTTTCGTGGAGCTGACCGATTTGTTTGTCGAAGGCCTGGTGCCGCTCTCTACGCTCACCGACGACCGCTATACCTATCACGAGAACACCAAGCAAATTATCGGCCAGCGCAGCCGGCGCACCTTCAGCTTGGGCGACCAGGTACGCGTGCTGGTGGACCGCATTGATCCGGTGCAAAAGAAAATTCAGTTCGCCCTGCTTGAGGAGCGGCCCTCCCATCAGGAACACAAGCACAAGCGGCGGTGAGGTGTTTGTTCGACAAGCCTGCGCTGAAGAAGCAGCTGACTTTCATCTGTCATGCTGAGCGAGCCGGAGCCGCGCCAGCGGTGACGGCGAGTCGAAGCACCTTGAGTTTTCCTATCAACGAAGAAAACCGACGGCCTGTTCCACCGCCCACATCGAGTACAATTTCAGAGACATGCCCACGCGTGACGACATCATGGAGCGGCTGCGCTTCTGCTATGACCCGGAGATCCCGCTGAACATCGTGGACCTGGGACTCATCTATGGAGTTCAGGTCGAGGAGGGGGACGTGGTGATTGAGATGACCCTCACCGCGCCGGGCTGCCCTTCGCACAACGAAATCAGTCACGACATCCGCACCACCATCCTCAACATGCCGGGCGTGAACACGGTGAAAGTGAATGTGGTCTGGGACCCGCCCTGGGACCCGAGCCGCATCAGCCAGGAAGGCCGAGAAAAGCTCGGCATAGAAGCCTGAACAGCTATTCACCACAGAGACACAGAGGCACAGAGAAAGCCCGAAAGAAGGTCTGCTTTTGCATTGTTGAGCTATGACTAATGCTCAGCCTCAGGCAGCGATTCAAGGACCGGAGCTGAGGGTGGTGTTCCCTTACCTCCGGTGCAGTCCAGTGTGTATTTTTCCAGTTGGTCGCGGTCGGCATCGAGGAGCCAAACTGTCCGGCTGCCATAACTGGCAATAAGCTGGCAGTCTTCTTCTCGACTTCGCTCCCGCGCCCAAACGACCGGGGCGCGCTGCAGGTCAGCGCGGTTGTTTACCCATTCTTCGTAAAAATCATGGCGTGGGCCATAGTGGACGATGACCAACTGCTTTCCCGGCAGAGACTCCAGTCGTTTTTGCAAGGCCGTCCGCTGCTCCGCCCAATGCTCCAGCGGGCCGGGAGGGCCCGCCGAACCGGCCGCAGCAATTGCCAGAACCAGTGGCGGCAGGCCAAGCGCGAGAATCTTTCCGGGAGCGCGCGCCCCGAGCGTCCAGTGCCAGCTACGGCGACTCGCCTGCAAGATGAAAACGAAAGCCAAGGGGACGACGGGAGCTATGTAGTGAGAATGAAAGCGCCAGGTCTCCAGCGCCAGCCCTACAGCCACCAGTGCCAGAGCGGCAAGCGCAACCCGTTCCCAGAAATCCGGGAAGAAAACTACCAGCACAGCGGCTTGCAACAGCAACGCCAGCAGTAAGGCTGCGATCCAGACCGGGTTAGGGCTTGGCCAGAACAAGAATGGCATCACCGCCAGCATCTGCACCACAACAAATGCAATCACCTGCAGAAGCCTGGTGGCAGCGGACCAGCCCTCCGCCCACACCAGCATGAGAAAGGGCAGGGAGAGCGCGGCGCCAAAGGCAAACTGCCAGAAGCCGAGGAGCTTGCTGGCCATAAACGCGAGGCGGTAGAAGCCGTGGGCCCAGCGCCAGGCAGCCAAGGTGTCCACTGCCGCCGCCGTCATGGCCGCATCCTGCAAATGGGGCCAGGGCCGCAGCCGTTGAAAGATGAAGCTGGGCACGGCGTCGTACTGCCGCTCGTAAACCTGGTAGGGCAACTGCCAGGAGCTGCCGGTTACGTGCTGGTTGTAGGCCAGGGTCAGAAAGGCCCCTAGCAGCAGAACAGCGAGTGTCGGCAGCAGTACTTTGCGGGTGAAGCATAGACGGTCGTTTCGATTTCGCCACAAGCCCAGCAGCAGCGCCGCGCCTGCCGGTGCTGCTGCCAGCAATCCTTCGAACGGGCGCGTATTGGCCAAAATCACCAGCCCCAGAGCCACCCCAAGGGCAGCGCGAAACCGTGTCCAGTCACTCTGTTTGTCCACAACTCGCCGCACTCCGCCATAAAGCAAAGCTCCCCCGAGGGCGGCCACCATGCCGCCCCAGTAACTTTGCGCCCAATGGCCAAACCACGCCAGTTGAAGCGTGGCCAGCAGGGCGCCGTAAAGGGCCCAGGTCTCTCCCACAAACGGCTGCAGCATCCAGCACAAAGCAGCACAAGCAAGCGCCGAACTGAGCCACACGCCAGCCAGAGGATTGCCCGCCACGCGCTGCCCAATCGCCAGAAACAGTCCCTGCCCGGGCGGATATTTTGACTGGTAGCTGGGGCGAACCAGCACCTCCGGAGTTTCAAAATGTTGCCACTGCGCCGGCGTAGGATTGGTCATCCGCCCGGAAGCGAACGTATCGGCAGCCAACAAGTAGCTGAACTCGTCGGGAGCGATGGGCAACGGCGGTTTCCATTTGCTGACCACTGCATCGCCGGCGAAGGCTAGCAAACCGATAAACAGGATGGCCCAGCCCCGGCGCCGTGCTAAGGCGCGGAACGCGGGTAAAATCCCTAACCTGTCCTCCACCAGAGCGCGAATCGGCGCCCAAGGCAGCAGGAAGGACGCCAGCAATAGCACCAGCGCTGCCAGTGCGCTGGCCAGTTGAAGTGGATTAAGGTTTGTGCCTGCCATGCCGAACGGTTTTAGTAACTGCATGTTAGCAGTTCCGGAACTCTGGTTTTCAGACACCAGGGGCATCCTGCCCAGCAGGGGGTGGCATCGCAGTTTCCAGCTACACAGGCGCGCGCCGTCGTCTAAGGAAAAATCAACCCACGCCGAGTTCCGGAGAGCCGACGTTTAGTTCGAAAAACTTGGCCGCAAGCTCCGGCAGCACTGGCAGGAACTCTGAGCGTGGCATTAGAGCAGCGCCATGGTCGTCGAACGTCAGCCCGGCGGCACCCGCCTTCTCGATGTACTCGATCGGGTATTGGACAAAGGCATCGTGATTGATGCCTGGATTCGTTTCCAATTGGTGGGTCTTGACCTGATCACCATAGATGCCCGCATTGTGGTGGCTTCCATAGAGACTTACGTGAACTACGCGGAATCGCTGCAAAATAGCGGCCACGCCGCGCTGCCGGAACTTGTTTTTCCGCAGCCCACGATTACGTCGAGGACTCTCCGCCGCAGCACCATTCCGCGCAAGACGGCGTGAGCAATCCTCAGGTGATTTCGTTGCGGTGTGCTGGAGCATGCTCGCGCTTCGCCGGACATACATGCAGGTTCTCTGCAAAGGCGAGCAGTTTAAGATCGGTGGCGGCTATGGTGTGCTGGCAGTGCACGCACGTGGATATGGTGAGTTGACTGTTTGGGCCCGGCCGGCGCATGAACCCCAGCGCCTTATCCGCCAGGGTCAGATAATTGTCAACAAATTCCTGAACTTCTCCGGGCTCTTCCGTGGGCGGGCTGGGAAACGCGGCTTGGGGGGCAGGTTTTTCCTTGTCAGTTTTGAGCTGTCTTTTCTTGGGCAAAATGAACCCCTGCTGCGCGGTTGGCGCCCCGCGACATGCAGTCCAGGCCCTATGGCCGCATCTGAGCTTATCCCTGCGCCGGCCAACTTACTAGGCACTCCAGATGCAGGAGAGACTCTGCCAGATGTCCGAGCAGACCACCTGCAGGACTGGCTAAGGCGCAGCGGCGCTTCCGGCTACAGTCCTTCGTTCCATAAAAAAGGGAAAAAACAAATATGGCCCGGGCCAGCCACCCGGGCCATATTGTTTTGGTGAAACGTCCTGCGGCACGCCGGCGGGGCCGTCACCGCACCGTTGTGCTGTCCGCGTTGGGCCAGGTTTCTCCTGCACGCTCGCGCGTTCAGGTGTACGCTGCACCCCCGGCATTCGCAGCGGATGCCGGTTGCCTCGTACTCGTCCGCGGGTTACCAGCCCGCGGGCCGCTCTGCCAGCCGTTCAGTCCCGTCGCCGGGACTTCAGGAGCCGCAACGCCCGGGTCCATCTAAGAACCCTCCGGCAATTCAACCCTCGTGGAACCGCCGGGAACCGCTGGCTTTCTGCGACGCTCTGGCTCAACGCTCAGGACATCTCACGTCTGCATTGATGGCAATTTGCCTGAGCCTTAGACGGGCCGCAATAGCAAAACCTGCCCGCATTGTGCAGAACCTGTGCGTATGTCTGGATTCTTGTGGACGCTTGCGGAAAACCTCCGTCGCCGCACATTCCAGTGAGGGTCAATACACGCCGAGGTCGTGAGCGGAAACGAACTTGCCCTTGTAGTAGCGTCCCACCTGCTCGTTCAGGTCCTGTTCCGGCAAGTGTTCCAGCACCTGGTGATAGAGGACGAGCAGTTTCGGATGCGCGCGCGCGGCAATCTCCCCCAGTTGCTGCGGTGAGGTGTGAAAGGCTGCGAAGTATTCCTTCCAGTGCTGGTCGTGCATTTCCGCGCCGTTCGGATTGTAAACCTCGTGCAGCAGGACGTCACAAGCGTTGCAGGCGTTCACCACCGTGTCGGTGGGCGCCGTGTCGCCGGAAAGAACAATGCTGCGATCGGCCGTGTCGAAGCGATAGCCGAAGGCCTGCTTCCAGGATCCGTGTTTTACCGGGAACGCAGTCACCTTCACATTCTGGTCCTGGTAAACCACGCCGGGCGAGACCTCGTGAACTTCCACCTTGTAGCCGGTCCTGTCCGCCTCTTCCAGTCCCGTGGTGCGCACACGAATGTCTTGCTGCCACGCTTTAAGGATGTGGTCAGTCATGCGGCGCAGGCCGCGCGGTCCGTAGGCTTGCAGTGGAACCCTGCGATGCAGAACCCAGGGAGTGAAGATCAGGTCGGGATAGCCCAGCGTGTGGTCGCTGTGCAGGTGCGTGATGAAGACGATCTTCAGGTTCTTGACGTTCAGCGCTTTGATGCCGTTCTGCTCCGCCGCCTCGGCGCGCCGCACCACTCCCGGCCCGCAATCCACCAAGTAAGCCGCGCCGTTCACTATGATGGCCACGGCCGGGCCGGAGCGGTCGGGATACGGTTCCGGCGTGCCCGTGCCCAGCACAACTACTTGCGTGTGTGGGAGCGGGCCTGTTTGTGCAGTGGCAACGCAACTTACAGAGAGCGTACAGGCGACAAGCATGAGCACGAAAGGGCGCAAGGTCTGGCTCCTGGTCGAGATTAGCATCGTAAGAAAACACAAGGTGCTTCGACTCGGATGCGCATTGCATGGCGCATCCTCGCTCAGCATGACAGGGTTTTGAGGTTTGTCTGCTCCCAGGAGCTTAAGTGGGGCCACATCCGCCATTGACTTCGCTTTTGTTTCGCCCCATAATCTGGCTTCCGAGAGTCAAGCCATGCGCCGGCTGATTTCATCCGCGATTTCCGAATTGGGCGTTCGCAATTCACAATCACCCACAACAGTTTTCCGCGCTACATTCTTCCAGCTGACTTCCCACCATGGCGACCACTGATTACACCCTCGAAAGCACGCTGCCCGCCAGCGTAGACGCCGAACGTTCCATCCTGGGCGCCATCCTGCTGGACAACTTCGCCTATAACCAGGCAGCCGAACACCTCCGGGCCGACGACTTCGCTCTGGACGCCCACCGGCGCATTTACTCGCGCATGGTGGATCTGGCCGAAACCTCCCGGCCCATTGACACAGTCACGCTCACCGAAGAGCTGGCGCGCCGGCGCGAGGTGGAAGCGGTGGGCGGCGTAGCCTACCTGACCTCGCTCACCGACGGCCTGCCCCGGCGCCCCAACATCGAGCACTACGTCAAGATAGTGCGCGACAAGGCGCTGCTGCGCGGCCTGATTCACGCCGCCAATACAGCCATTGCCCGAGCGGCGGAGCAGTCGGATCCCGCGGAAGAGATTCTCGATGCCGCCGAAGCCGCCATCTTCCAGCTCTCCGAGAACCGCATCGGACGCGGCTTCCTCGACATTCGCGAAATCGTCAAAGAATCGTTCGGCTCGCTCGACGCCCTTTACGAGCGCGGGCAGCGCATCACCGGCCTGGAAACCCATTTTGTGGATTTCGACAACATGACCAGCGGGCTGCAGCCCTCAGATCTGATCATTGTGGCCGCCCGCCCTTCCATGGGCAAAACCGCCTTCGCCATGAACATTGCCGAGAACGCGGCCGTGCGCGACAAAAAGGTGGTAGGCATGTTCTCGCTGGAAATGTCCCGTGAGTCGCTGCTGCTGCGCTTGCTCTGCTCCCATGCCCGGGTGGACTCGCACAAAATGCGCACCGGCTTTCTCGGCCGCGAGGATTACTCCAAGCTGGTGACCGCGCTGGGCGAACTGAGCGAAGCGCCCATTTACATTGACGATACGCCCGGCATTTCGCTTTCCGAGATGCGGGCCAAGGCGCGCCGCCTGCAACAGTCACAAGGGCGCTTGGACCTGATCATCGTGGACTACCTGCAGCTCATGTCGGGCAGCGGCTTGGGCGGGAGGCGATTTGAAAACCGTACCCAGGAAGTTTCTGCCATCTCCCGCGGCCTGAAGGGACTGGCCAAGGAGCTGCGCGTGCCAGTGATTGCGCTTTCCCAGCTCAGCCGCGCCCCGGAAAGCCGTGGCGGCGACCACCGTCCGCAGCTTGCGGACCTGCGTGAATCCGGCTCCATTGAGCAGGACGCCGACGTGGTGGCCTTCATTTTTCGCGAGGAAGTTTACAAGCCCGATGACCCGGATCTCGACGGTCTCGCCGAACTCATCATCGCCAAGCAGCGCAACGGGCCTACAGGAAAGGTGGACCTGGCGTTTATCAAGCGCAGCACGCGCTTCGAGTCCCGCGCCAGCGAATAAGACAATCTGGCTCGTCAGCCGGGAATGAACACGAATCCTCTGTGCTCTTTGTGTCCTCCGCGGCAAATGCTTGGCCGCGCCTTGCCCCTAAGCTTGTGCTCAAGCTACGCCACCGCGTATCATGCCGCTTCAATGACTGCACAACCTTTACCCCGCCCGCCCAAGCTGCGCCAGAAGGCGCAATTGATGTCCGCCTCCGAAATCGAGCGCACCCTCATACGGCTGGCTCACGAAATCGTGGAAAAGAACAATGGCGTGGAGGACTTGGCGCTGGTCGGCATCCGTCGCCGCGGCGTGCCTCTGGCCGAGCGCCTGGGCAAGCTCATCGGGCGCATCGAAGACAAGCCCGTGCCCGTGGGCAGCCTCGACATTACGCTCTACCGCGACGACCTTTCCACCATTGACCACAAGCCCGTGGTGCAGGAGAAGGACCTGGAATTCCAGGTCACCGGCAAGCATGTGGTGCTGGTGGATGATGTGCTCTATACCGGCCGCACCACGCGCGCCGCCATGGACGCCCTGTTCGTGCATGGGCGGCCTCGGCGGGTCCAGCTTTGCGTGCTCATTGACCGCGGCCACCGCGAACTGCCCATCGAAGCTACCTATGTGGGCCGCATGGTGCAGACCACCGATAACGAGATCATCGAGGTCAAGCTGAAGGAAGTGGACAACGCCGAAAAGGTGTTGCTGGTGGAGCGGGAAAGCTGATGGCGGTAGTCGCCCAGCGCCGCGGGTCGCTGGGCCTCAATACGTTCGCGCCGGGGTCGCTGCTGGGCATCGAACACCTGCAGGCGGAAGAGATAACCGGCCTGCTGCAGTTGGCGCGTCGCATGCAGAGGGGCCAGCCCCGGCCTCTTTTGCGCGGTAAGACCGTCGGCCTGGTCTTTTACGAAGCTTCCACCCGTACGCGGACTTCCTTTGAGATGGCGGCCAAGAGGCTGAGCGCCATCACCCTGCTGGTGCATGCCAGCGGCTCCAGCATCGAGAAGGGCGAGTCGCTGCTGGATACCGGCTATACTCTGCGGGCAGTGGGTTGCGATGCTCTGGTATTCCGCCATCCCAATGCCGGCGCGCCCCACCTGATCGCCGCCCACCTCGATGTGCCCGTGATCAACGCCGGCGACGGCATGCACGAGCACCCCTCGCAGGCCCTGCTCGACGCCTATACCATTTTGCAACACATGAAAGATCTGCGCGGCAAGCGCATGGCCATTGTGGGCGACATTTACCACAGCCGGGTGGCACGCTCTAATATCCACCTGCTGAGCAAGTTCGGCGTGCAGCTCACGCTTTGCGGACCGCCGGAATTTGTGCCCGAAACGGCGGCCATGCTGGCTAAGGGGCTGCACATCACCCGCCATCTGGAAGAGGCCATTCGCGCCGCCGACGTAATCATGTTGCTGCGCGTGCAGAAAGAGCGCCTGGCGGAGATGCAGTTCGAAGTGGGCGAGTATATCGCCAAGTATCAGCTGACCACCGCGCGCCTGCGGCTGGCCAAACCGGGCGCGCTAGTCATGCATCCCGGGCCGATTATCCGCGGCATGGAACTGACCAGCGAGGTGGCCGATTCGCCGCAGGCGGTGATCCGCGAAGAGGTGCGCAACGGCGTGCTGGTCCGCATGGCCATCCTGGCCCGCGCTTTGGGCGCTGCGAAATAAGGCCATCAATTTCCATTCCGCAGATTTACGCAGATGTTCGCGGATAAAGGCTGAAAACCGAACCAAATGCCTATCGGTTTCATTTTGGAAGCCCCAGCGAGTACATAAGTCCGCGAGAATGCGTGTTCATCTGCGGGAAGGAGGTAAACTGAGGCTGGAGCATTGGAGGTCCGAGATGAGGACTTCGACTTCAATTCCGCGGATATACGCGGATGATCGCGGATTAAAACATGGCGAACTGACCGACAAGCTGATTGGAATTTTCTTCGACATATACAACGAGCTCGGGCACGGATTCCTGGAATCGGTGTACGAACAAGCTTTCTCAATAGCGCTTGCAGAGAATGGCATCTTTTTTCGACGACAGATCGCAGTTCCTGTTTGGTATCACGAGCAGCAGATTGGGGATTTCCGAGCCGACCTCATGGTTGAAGGCAAGGTCATTATCGAATTGAAGGCTGGCCGCGGTATTGACCCAGGATGGGAAAAGCAATTGTTAAATTATCTGAGGGCCACTGAAATCGAGGTGGGCTTACTTTTTAATTTCGGTCCCGAGGCTCAGTTCCGGCGTTACATTTTTGAGAATGACCGAAAGAAGATCCGCGAAAATCTGTGTGCATCCGCGGAAGGGAAGTAAAGAAGCGAAGCGTGGCGAATCGAACAGATAAAACGGGCTCGCTGCTCATACGTGGCGGGCGGGTGATGGATCCGGCGGCGCGGGTGGATGCCGAGCTCGACGTGTTGCTGCGCGACGGGCGGGTAGCCGAGGTGTCGCCACCAAAGAAGATTCGCGGCTCCGCCGACGAAACCTTCGACGCCCGCGGGCTCATCGTATCCCCAGGGTTCATTGATTTGCACGTCCACCTCCGCGAACCTGGCCAGGCCTACAAGGAGACCATTGCCAGCGGCACGGCGGCCGCGGCGGCGGGCGGTTTTACCTCCGTCTGCGCCATGCCCAACACTGTACCGGTGAATGATTCACCGGAAACCACCGGTTGGATGCTGCAGGCCGAGCGCGGCGCAGCAGTCAACGTCTTTCCCATCGCCGCCGCCACCCGCGGCAGCCTGGGCGAACAAGTCACGGATTTTCGCTCCCTGCAGCGGGCCGGTGCGGTGGCCTTCACCGATGACGGCAAGCCGGTCCTCAACCCTGGACTGATGCAGGAAGCGCTGCGGCTCTCCGCCGAACTGCATGTTCCCATGATTCAGCACGCCGAAGACACACAGCGCACAGCCGGCTGTTCCATGCACGACGGCCCCACCGCGTTTCGCCTGGGGCTACGCGGCATGATGGCGGAGGCCGAAGCCAGCGTGATCGAGCGCGATGTGCAACTGGCCCAGGCCACGGGTGGGCATTATCACGTAGCCCACCTCTCTACTGCGGAAGCTCTCAAGGTGGTTCGCCGAGGCAAGCGCGCGCGCGTGCGGGTGACCTGCGAGGCCACACCCCATCACTTTGCGCTCACCGATGAGGACGTTGGCGACTACAACACCAATTTCAAGATGAACCCACCACTGCGCCCGGCGGCCGATCGGGAAGCCTTGCAGGTGGCTTTGGCAGACGGTACAGTAGACGCCATCGCCACCGACCATGCGCCCCACGCCCTGCACGAAAAGCAGGTGGAGTTCGAGCGCGCCGCCTTCGGCATTATCGGGCTGGAGACCGCCCTCGGGCTTGCCATCACCAGGCTGCACCGCGAACGCGGTGTGCCGCTAAGCAGAATCGTGGAGCTGTTCTCCAGCGGGCCGGCCCGCGTGATCGGGCTGAAATCGCGCGGCAGTCTCCAGCGCGGCTATCATGCCGACATCACCATCTTCGACCCCAAGGCGCGCTGGACCTACGACGTGAGCAAGTCGCGTTCCTTGGCGCGCAACAGCCCATTTCACGGCAGCCAATTGACGGGGCGCGTGGTAGCTACCATTTTGGGCGGGAAGATCGTTTACCGGCTGAACTGACTGCTGCGGCGTGCAGCGCTAGCACTTTAAGTTTAGCCTGTCGAACTGCATCGGTGCTTCAGAAAATCCCTTTTTTCCTGCCGCGGAAATCGAAGTTTGAAGTTGACGCTTCAGGCGCCAAGTGCTAAGTGCTCAAGGCCAACGGCTGGCCTTTTCTTTTCCAATAAGCTGTGGAAAACCTTGTGGATTCGCAGCCGGTGGGTCCCGCAGGCCACATGAATTCATCAACTTACCCGGATTGCCGCACCCTTGGAGCATGGCCTAAACGTTGTAGATGCAACACCTTAGGCCCAGGCTAGGAATTAGCACTCGGCGGCGGGAAGGGCCAGAAATTTTCGGGCAACCCGGCGGTTTTGCACAGAAAACCCTGACGTGTTCACCGCAGAGGCACGGAGGGTGTTGCTAAAAAGTCTTACTCGAGTGCTCGGCAGTGAAAGGGTTTTCGGACCAGGTCTACAGGGTCCGTGTCTCTCGCTTGCCCACCACTGCCGCCGCAATGGCCCCGCCCAGGCTGGAGAGGGCCACAAACAACACCAGCATGAGCACGATGCCCAAGGCAAGCAATAAGCGCATGCCTTCCGGCGTGAGGAACTGTTGCACCATCTGCTGCGCTTCGGGATTGCCGCTGTGCGCTGCTGAAGTCTTCAATGCCTGCTCCAGCGCAGCCCGGAGTTGCCCTGTGCCCCGCATGGCCAGCATCTGGACGAGCGAAAGCAGGCCGAAGATGACAAATCCCATCAGGCCCGCCATAGCTCCCAGGCGAGCTCCCATGCCGGCGCTAATGAAACCGAGGTGCTGCCTGCGGTGGTAGATCGCTACCGCCAGCATGCCACCGCAGAACATCCAGAGAAAAAGAGCCAATTGCGGGACGCCTGTCAGGACTGCGACAAGCAGCGCCGCCAGGGCGCCCAACCCGGCGGCCAGGTTAGCCGCTCGCCAGGCCCGCGACGCCCCCGCCCCTGGCAGGCCACTTAAAGTTGCCGGCTGCTCCGGCCGACCTTCCAGCACCACCGACGCGCGCTCAGGCGCGGGCTGTACCGCCGTCAGTACCCTGATTTGCGGCGCGCCGCATTGCGGGCAGAAGGGGACCCCATCCTCCACCGCCTTGCCGCATTTGTGGCAAGCATGCTCCATCATCTCCAAGCTAACAGCGCGGCTGAAGTGGAAGCAAGAAACGCGGAGTCCGTAGCCGGAAGGCCAGGCAACGGGTGTTGCTGGCGGCGCCACCACGAGTGGTTGGCGGATAGCTTTACAAGTGGTTAAGATTCAGTGCACCGGGCTGTGGAACAAGGCAATGGAGGTAATCAGCCATGAAAGTGGCGGCAAATCAGCAGGTGCTGCATCATCGCGGAAACTACCTGGTGCGGCGGCAACGGCTGGCCCCGGGGGAGTCTACGCCCTGGCATCGCGACCCCTTTCACCGCGTGACCGTCGTCCTGAGTGGCGATTTGCTGAAAATCGAGTTCCGTGATGGAGGAGAAACTCTGCCCTGGAAGATAACCGTGGGCGAAGTAGACTGGTCGGAGCCCACGGATCGCGTGCATCGCGCGGTCAATGTAGGAAAACAGGTTTTTGAGGAAGTCGTTACGTTTTTGCTCGACCGTCCGGACGCAGTGCCCCAGCCCGAAGATAACTCTTAAGGGAAGCTCTGATTAAGTGCATTCCTGTCATCCCGAGCCAAGCAGAATTGCCTCTTTATCAGGCAATTCTGCGGAGTCGAGGGACCTTGCGTTTGTTGTGTCCTACTTGATCAGAGTTTCCTTAGCGTCAACTACCTACATCGGCTCGGATTCCCCCCGCGTGGCCACGTAGACAATGGCAAAGTCGCTGCCGTTGTCCTTGGGATCCACCGCCACCAGGTGAAAGTTGTCGCTCATGCCGGCTTTGAGTTCCACACCTTTGCCGTCGCCCTTATCGTCGCTGCAGGTCAGGGGCTTGGGCTTGTGGTCGGAATCATGGCCCAGATCCAGGTCGTTATCTTCGTGGCCGTGACCCTTGCATTCCAGCACGTTGCCGTACTTTCGCAGGTCCTTTTTGTAGTAGGCGATGACCTTATCGGGGGAATCCTGCGTGTGGTAGGCGATCACCAGCACCTTCACTCCGAAAATGGAGCTGGAGATGTTCACGTTAGCGGCGTTTTTATCGTCGCCTTCCACCTTCTGCTTGGCGCCCGGGTAGACGCTTAGCCCGATCTCGCCGGGGGTAGGATTGGTGCGCACTTTCAGCGCTCCCAGGGGCGTGCGGATATCCATATTCTTGTTTTCGCCTTTGTCGTCAACATTTACGCTGCAGGCAGCCAGCACAACCACCATTGCCGCAGCCGCCACCCAGGCGACCTTACTAATGAGTTGCCGCCACATGACTACCTCCTGTTGCCGCCACTACCGCAGCCTTCTCCAGACCTGCTCCGCGCTGGGCTACCTGCGGAATGGTGACCGGCAAGTGCCCGCGCACCGGGATTTCGCCGAATAACGCCTTTACGGCGCTGTTCTCGCTGACCGCCGCGTTGGAGAATGTGCACAGATAATTCTCCACCTGGGGGAAATCTGCGGCCACGTACGGATTTCCCACCGCAACCACCATGGTCTCGGGCCCTGCGGTCTGCAGGATCCTTCTTAGCAATTCCCCCCTCGCATCGTTCAGGCCGACCGTGTTCTCCATCTGCCCGGCCACCTGCACCGCCTTCCCCGCGGTGGGAATTTCGTAGACCGCCGCCACTACTTTTTCGGCGTCCCGCACCGCCGCAAGAACTTGGCCGCTCATAGCGGCCGCCGTGCGCGAATCCACGTAGAGGATGTTGGCGTCTGGCCGCCTCTGCCGAATCTGGCGCACGAACTCGTGGCCCGGGTCCATGCGCAGGTCGTCGCAAAACACCAGGACCACCAGCCGGTTTGTGACCTCTACTGCTGGTTGATACGGAAGCGCGGGCCCGCCGGTTCCCTGGACCGGCAAGAGCTGCAGCGGCAGCACGCGTCCGTTGTCCCGTACCAGGGTGATCGCCTGGTCGGCCACCTGCTGCCCGAAAGCCAGGTTCTCCGGCTTGCCGATGAGCTTCCCCAGTTGGTCAATGTCCACTAGCCGTGCCTTGTTAAGGCCCACAGAGGCTTTCGCCTTCATTATCTTGAGCACCGACTCGTCCACCCGCGACTGCGGGATTTCGCCGCTTTGCACTGCCTTGAGCATGGCCTGATAGGAGGCGTCGAGGTCGGCGGGGATGAGCAGCATGTCACTCCCTGCCTTAAACGCCTCCACCGCCGCCCGGCCAATGTCGTTCTGGTAAAGGCGAGTCAGCCCGCCCATATCCAGCGCATCCGTGACCACCAGGCCCTTGAAGCCCAGTTGCTGCTTGAGCAGGCCGGTGACGATGGCGGGAGAAGTGGTGGCTACGCGGTTAGGGTCGGTTTCCAGGGCAGGCACGGTCACATGCGCCACCATGACCGCGTCCACTCCCGCTTTTATCGCGGCTTCGAACGGCGGCAGTTCCACCGCATTCAGCCGCTGCCGGTCACCGGTCACCTTCGCCAACCCCAGGTGCGAATCCGTAGCCGTATCGCCGTGCCCGGGAAAGTGCTTGGCCGTGGTCAGCATGCCCTCCGCCTTGGCGCCCTGGATGTAGGCAGCCACCAGCTTGCCCACTTCCTGCGGGTCCTCGCCGAAGGAGCGCGTGTTGATGATGGGATTGGCGGGGTTGGAGTTGACGTCGGCATCAGGAAAGAAGTTCCACTCCACGCCCACGGCGCGCGCCTCCTGCGCCGTGATCTCGCCGAACTTCCTGGCAAAATCGGCGCTGCCGGTGGCGCCGAACGCCATGGCGTGGGGGAACACCGTGCTGCCCTGTAGCCGCATGGAGACGCCGCGCTCGAAGTCGGCGGCAAAAATCAGCGGCAGCCTGGATTCGCGCTGTAACTGGTTCACCAGCATCGCCGCTTCATAGGGCTGGTTGTAGTAGACGAAGGCGCCTTCAGCCGGGACCGTCAGCGCGAAACCGCCGACGTGGTACTTCTGCAGGATCTGGTGGTATTGTGCGTACTCCGGGCCGTTCAGGTTCAGGAACTTGGCACGCGCCCACACCATGAACAGCTGCCCGACCTTCTCCTCCAGCGACATTTTTTTAAGCGTCTTGTCCGCCCACTTTTCGCCGCCGTGGTCGAGCTTGAAAGGTCCCGGCCTCTGGTATTTTTCTTTGGCGAGGACCGGGCACACGAGTAGCGCAACTGTCAGGAAAAAGAAGCCAATTCTGCGGCACATGATGCGAAAACGATAGCACAGGGACAAGCCCTTGCCGGCCGCCCTTATCAGGAGCATGGTGAAGGCACGCATCGAGGAAATGAAAGAAGAGGCATTGATTCTTCCCGGCAGCCCAGGTGGCGCACTCTCCGCATGAGCCAGGCAGCTATTGTCCCTGTTCAGCCGCGTTAATCCGTGGCAAGAAGTTGGCATGATAGGGCGAGATTCCCGTGAGACAGCCGCCGGGAGGATGGCGCTATTTATTCAGCTCGGGAGTGGGCGTCGCCCATCAGCAGCACCGTTCGTTGCGAAAAAGGAACATAGATGAGGGCGGCGCTGGCGGCCAACGCCAGTCCCAACCCGATCTGCGGCAGCAGCAGAAAGGGGGCAAGCGCCCACAACTCATCCAGAACGAAGGTGAAGGGAAACAGGCGGTGGAACTTGTGGGTGAGGCCGCGCACATCGAACGCGGCAGCCGCCAGCAAATACAGACGGATAGGGATGCCCACCGCGGCGGTGACCACCAGCACTACGATGATCCAGGTCCAGTGCGTGAAGGCGCTTTCCAGCAGGTCTTCAATGATGCGCAAGCGGGCGAGCGCGGCGAGGTAGAAGCATAGGTACATAATTTGGATCAGCAGAAACAGAACGCGCACGTAGCGGCGAGGGACGGCAGGCACATCTTCTGGCTTGGTGAGAACCCCGGCGATGCGCCCGTTGAGCACCGGCAGAGCGCCACTGGTCTTTCCGGAGCCTGCCGCGGGCGGACTTATGGTCTCAACTTTCGCTGCCGGATGAGCCGTCGCAGCGGTGGCTGGGCCCGTGGCTTCCACCGGCGCCAGAAAACGATAGCCGCGGCGCGCCAGGGTCTCAATGAAGCGGGGATTGGCGGCGGAATCGCCCAGGGTTTCGCGCAAGCGATTGATCACCGTGTTCAGGCCATGATCGAAATCCACGAAAGTGTCGGCCGGCCACAGCTTCTGACGGATTTCCTCGCGCGTCACCAGTTCGCCGGGCCGTTCCAGCAGCATGATGAGCACGCGAAACGGCTGCTCCGGGAGGCGCAGGCGCGCACCCGCCTTGCGCAGTTCGCCGGTGGCGGGATCAGCCTCGTAGGTGGCGAAACGGTAGATCAGCCTGCTGGGCGCCGCGTCCATGGCTAGCCCATGTTAGCGCAAGCCGGGCAGGCCGCCGCTGGGGAGCATCCCTGGTGTAAAATGCGAATGACGACCCTCGCAGCATACCCCGAGTCGCTCTTCTTCCGTCGGGACGTGGCGCAGCCTGGTAGCGCACTTGCTTGGGGTGCAAGGGGTCGCCGGTTCAAATCCGGCCGTCCCGACCAATCTTGATTATTCGCCCTTTCGAATATCACGTCGATTAGCTTTCTATAACTAAGCTGTTGATTAGCGCATACACCGCGCATTTCGAGAGCACCATTTTCAGCAATTTCGCCTGACCTGTGCGGTGAGCATATCTAACTTTGGCGGGGGGTACCGCGCTGAGCTCGCGGGCGCACCATAGGGAGGAGGCTTGAGGTGGAGCGGCAAGGCAAAGATCAAGAGGCGGGAAACTTCTGAAAGGCGGGCAACGCGGAGGCTCTCTGCTGCAACCGAAATTCTTGACGGAGAGCCAGAGGGGGTGTGGCCGGCAGGAGATTGTTCGGCCGATGCTAACGCCCGAATACCACAAGAATTGCGAAAGCGCGGGGAAGCAGGCGAAGCCTGCTCAGCGGACGAGCGGGGAAAGCGGGTGGTATACTGCCGGCCTGCTCACAAATATCGTAATACGATAGTGGTAATACTCCAATGCATTAAGCCTCGGGGCGGAGTCACAGTTGAAAATTCCAACAGCGGCGCCAAAAAACCGCCGACCGGAGCGGGCTGGTTGCTGTGACGCGCGCCGCCGATGTTATAATCACAAGTTTTCGTGATGCGAGTCACAGTTCATAGGTGATAACAATCGCAGTGGTGTGATGTCGAGAGTCTTCCGCAGCAGCAGAACGGGAGCGTCAGGGGAGTGTTGGCGTTCCATGAACGCGACAGATGGCCCAGATATTCCATCGCAGCACTAATACAATCTCACGCTTCACAATCTTTGGGTCCCTGGTGGTGGTGGCAGTGGGACTGTGGGCGGCGCTGCAACTGGAGCGCTCGCCGTACACGACCTTTGCCGGAGTAGCGCGCCCGCAGCCGGTGCCCTTCAGCCACGCGCACCACGTGGGCGGACTGGGGATTGATTGCCGCTACTGCCACACCTCGGTGGAGAAGTCGAGTTTCGCAGGCATACCGCCGACCAAGACGTGCATGAACTGCCATTCGCAGATCTGGACCAACGCGCCCATGCTGGAACCGGTGCGGCAAAGCTTCCAGACAGGGCAATCGCTGGTGTGGTCGCGGGTGAACGACCTGCCGGACTTCGTATATTTCGATCACAGCATTCACATTAACAAGGGAGTGGGCTGCAACACCTGTCACGGGCCGGTGGACCGCATGCCGCTGATGTACAACTATGCCTCGCTGCAGATGGAATGGTGCCTGGATTGCCATCGGGCGCCGGAGAAGTACCTGCGGCCACGGCAGGAAGTATTCAACATGAGATACCAGCAGCCGGATGAATTTCATCCCTTGGAATTCAACGGCAAAAAATATTACGACCAGCAGGGGCTGGGGCGGGAGCTAGTGAAGGCGTATCACCTGCGGACGGTGCAGGACATCAGCAGCTGCAACACGTGCCACCGCTGAGGGAAAGCGGCGAAGGCAGCGAAGAGAAGACATGGGAGCTGACAAAAAAGCGAGCCACCCGGTTTGTCCGGGCAAGCACAACCTGAAGGAGCTGGAGGAAAAGCTGGCCAGCGAGGACGGGCCGCGCTACTGGCGCAGCCTGGAGGAGCTGGCGGGCGATCCGGCGTTCCAGGAGCAGGTGCAGCGGGAATTTCCGCGGGGCGCGTCGGAGTGGCTGGAAGGATTTTCGCGGCGAGGTTTCCTGCAGCTGATGGGAGCGTCGCTGGCGCTGGCCGGGCTGACGAGCTGCACCAAGCAGCCGCTGGAGCCGATCGTTCCGTATGTACGGCAGCCGGAGGAAATCGTTCCCGGAAGGCCGCTGTTCTTCGCCACGGCAATGGAGATGGGCGGGCACGCGCGCCCGCTGCTGGTGGAAAGCCACATGGGGCGGCCGACGAAGGTGGAAGGCAATCCCGACCATCCCGCCAGCCTGGGTGGAAGCGACATTTTCTCCCAGGCTTCGGTGCTGGAGCTCTACGACCCGGACCGCTCGCCGGCGGTGGCGTACTCGGGCGAGATCCGTTCCTATCCTGCATTTCTGGGCGCCATGCAAGCGCCGATGTCGGCGTTGCGGCAGGCGCAGGGAGCGGGCCTGCGATTTCTGACGCGCACTGTGGTTTCTCCGACGCTGGCGGACCAATTGAAGACAGTGCTGCAAGTGTTTCCGCAGGCGAAATGGCACCAGTACGAGCCGGTGAACCGGGACAATGCGCGAGCAGGAGCGGTGATGGCGTTCGGGGAGCCGGTGGAGACGCAGTACCGGCTGGCAGAAGCGGACGTCATCCTGTCGCTGGACGCGGATTTCCTGTATCCGACGTTTCCGGGAGCGGTGCGGCACGCGCGGGACTGGGCTTCGCGGCGGAGGCCGGAATCGAGCCGGCCGATTGGCCGCCTGTATGTCGCGGAGACTACTTACACCGCGACGGGCGGGAAGGCCGACCATCGGCTGCCCCTGCGGCAGATGGAGCTGGAGCAATTCGCGCGCGCGGTCGCCAAAGGTGTCGGGGTGAACGGGGCCGGGGGCGCGGCCAGCGGGATGGCAGGCACATGGCTGTCGGCGCTGGTGAAGGACCTGCAACAACATAAAGGAAGCTGCGTGGTGATTGCGGGCGAGTACCAGCCGCCGGTGATCCATGCGCTGGCGCACGCCATGAATGCGGCGCTGGGCAACGTGGGGCGGACGGTGTTCTACACCGACCCGGTGGCGGCGAACTGGGTGGACGAGAACCAGTCGGTGACCGAGTTAGTGGACGACATGAAGGGTGGGAAGGTGCAGCTGCTGGTGATCCTGGGCGGCAACCCGGTGTATGACACGCCGGCGGAACTGGGCTTCGGGCTGATCATGAAGGGAAAGGTCCCGCTGCGGATTCACCACGGGCTCTACCAGGACGAGACGGCGCAATTCTGCCAGTGGCATATCAACGCGGCGCACTACCTGGAGGCGTGGGGCGACACGCGGGCCTATGACGGGACAACCAGCATCATCCAGCCGCTGATTGCGCCGCTATACAACGGCAAGACCGATACTGAAGTGATGGCCATCTTCACGGGGCAGGGAGAGACCAAAGCCTACGACATCGTGCGCGCCTACTGGCAGCGGCAGCTGCAGAAGCCGGCGATGCCGGCACCGGCTGCGCGCGGCAAAGGCAAAGCGGCCGCAGCGCCTCCGCCGGCGGTGGACTTCGAAGGCTTCTGGCGTCCGGCGGTGCATGACGGCTTCATTGCGGGAACAACGCTGCAGCCCAAGCAGCCGCAACTGAAAAATGTTGATTTCGGAGCCGGGCCGCAGGGGAGCCAGCCGCCGCTGGAGATCAACTTCCGGCCTGATCCCTCGGTGTTTGACGGGCGCTTCTCCAACAACGCTTGGCTGCAGGAGTTGCCCAAGCCGGTGAACAAGCTGACGTGGGACAACGGGTTGCTGGTGGGCGTGGAAACGGCGCACCAGATGGGCCTGAAGACCAACGACGTGGTGGAGTTGAAGGTGGGAAACCGCACGCTGGAGGCGGCGGTGTGGGTGCAGACGGGGCAACCGTCCAATGTGGTGACGGGATTCCTGGGCTACGGGCGGCGTTTTGCCGGGAGAACAGGAACCGGGTTTGGCTTTGACATGTACCGGATCCGCACCACGAAGGAGCCGTGGAGCACGGCGGTGGAGATGCGCCGGACCGGGGACCAGTACCTGCTGGCGAGCACGCAAGGCCAGCAGAGCATGGATACGCAACTGGGCACGCGCGACCTGGTGATTTCCGCGACGGCGGGGCAGTACGCGCAAGATCCTAAGGCGATCCTGCGGCACCACTACACGCCGGAGAAGGACGAAACCCTCTACTACAACTACGAATACACCAGTTATGCCTGGGGCATGTCCATTGACCTGAGTGCGTGCGTGGGATGCAATGCGTGCGTCATTGCCTGCCAGTCAGAGAACAACATCGCGGTGGTGGGCAAGGAGCAGGTGAACAAGGGCCGGCACATGCACTGGATCCGGGTGGACACGTATTACCAGGGAGACCGGGACAATCCCAAGGCGTATTTCCAGCCGGTGCCGTGCATGCACTGCGAGAACGCGCCTTGCGAGTACGTGTGCCCGGTAGGGGCTACGGTACACAGCAGCGAGGGCCTGAACGACATGGTTTACAACCGCTGCGTGGGGACGCGTTACTGCTCCAACAACTGTCCCTACAAGGTGAGGCGGTTCAACTTCATGCTGTGGCAGGACTGGAACACGCCGCAGCTGAAGATGATGAGGAATCCGGAAGTGACCGTGCGCAGCCGGGGGGTGATGGAGAAGTGCTCGTACTGCGTGCAGCGGATCACGCAGGCGCGAATTGATTCGGAGCGCGAGGACCGCAAGGTGCGGGAAGCGGACCTGATGACGGCCTGCCAGCAGGCTTGCCCGGCGGACGCGATCGCGTTCGGCGACATCAATAACCCCGAGAACCGGGTGAGCAAACTGAAGGGAACGGCGCGCAACTACGGATTGCTCAGCGATCTGAATACCCGGCCGCGGACCACCTACCTGGCGGCGATCAACAATCCCAACCCGGAGCTGCCCCCACCGGCAGAGAAGAATTGAGGCATGGAGCAGAAGGATCGAATTGAGGAGATAAGCGAGCGGCACGGGCGGCCACCGGTAATGGCGCCGGGGCACACGTTCGCCACCATCACGGACAAGATCAGCTCCATCGTGCTGACGCGGCCGGTGTCGCTGGGCTGGCTGATGGGCGTGGGATTTGTGGCGCTGTGGACGTTCATCCTTCTGTTTGCCGTTTCCTACCTGTTCTACCAGGGCGTAGGCATCTGGGGCGTGAACGTGCCGGTGGGGTGGGGCTTCGCCATCACGAACTTCGTATGGTGGGTGGGAATCGGGCACGCGGGCACGCTGATTTCGGCCATCCTGCTGCTGTTGCGGCAATCGTGGCGCAACTCGATTAACCGCTTCGCGGAGGCGATGACGCTGTTCGCGGTGGCGTGCGCGGGGCTGTTCCCCATCCTGCACCTGGGGCGTCCGTGGCTGGCGTACTGGCTGTTTCCGTATCCGAACACGATGAATGTGTGGCCGCAGTTCCGCAGCCCGCTGGTGTGGGACGTGTTCGCGGTTTCGACTTACTTCACCATCTCGCTGCTGTTCTGGTTTCAGGGGCTGATTCCCGACCTGGCGACGCTGCGCGACCGTGCGGTGAACCGCTATGCGCGGACGATCTACGGTTTTATGGCCATGGGATGGCGGGGCTCGGCGCGGCACTGGAAGCGGTATCACACGGCCTACCTGCTGCTGGCAGGTCTGGCAACGCCGCTGGTGCTCTCCGTGCACACGGTGGTGAGCTTCGACTTCACGATTGCGATTGTGCCGGGGTGGCACAGCACCATCTTCCCGCCGTACTTCGTGGCGGGCGCGATCTATTCCGGCTTTGCCATGGTGCTGATTCTGGCCATACCGATCCGGTATTTCTATGGGCTGGAAGACTTCGTGACCATGCGGCACCTGGAGAACTCGGGGATGATCATGCTGGCCACGGGGCTGATCGTGGCCTACGGCTACATCATGGAGCCGTTCATGGCGTGGTTCGGCGGCAATAAATACGATATGTACCAGTTCTGGGACAGGGCGCACGGGCCGTACTGGTGGGTGTTCCTGGCGCTGATCTCGATGAACGTGGTTATTCCGCAGGTGCTGTGGATCGGAAAATTGCGGCGCAGCCCGTTCTGGCTGTTCGTGATTTCCCTGGATGTGCTCATCGGGATGTGGATAGAGCGGGTGGTGATCGTGGTAGTGAGCCTGCACCGCGATTTCCTGACCTCGTCGTGGGGGATGTACTACCCCACGAAATGGGACTGGTTCACGTTTCTGGGAACGATTGGATTCTTCTTCCTGTGCATGCTGCTGTTCCTGCGGGTGCTACCCATGATTTCGATATTTGAGTTGCGGGAACTGCTGCCGGAGGCGGAGGTGAAGGTCGAACCATGAGCCTGGTGCCGCTCTACGGCCTGCTGGCCGAATTCGACAATCCCACGGACCTGCTGCTGGCGGCGCGCAAGGCGCACGACGAAGGGTACCGCAAGATGGACGGGTACAGCCCGTTTCCGGTGGAAGGTCTGGCAGAGGCCATCGGCTTTGAGCGCGACCGCATGCCGCTGGTGGTGCTGGTGGGCGGGCTGCTGGGGTGCGTGGGCGGGTACCTGATGCAGTGGTGGATCAGCGCGGACAGCTATCCGCTGAACGTGGGCGGGAGGCCGTATCACTCCTGGCCGGCGTTTTTCGTAGTGACTTTTGAGGTGACGGTGCTGTGCGCCGGGCTTTCGGCGCTGTTCGGGATGCTGGGATTGAACGGGCTGCCCATGCCGTATCACCCGCTGTTTCACGTGCCGCGGTTCGAGTTTGCGTCGCGCGACCGCTTCTTTTTGTGCATTGAGGCTTCCGACCCGCGCTTTGACGTGCTGGAGACGAGGCGGTTCCTAGAAGGACTGGGAGGGCACGGGATCTCGGAGGTGCCGTATTAGGGGGCGGCGCAGATTTCGCGTGGTGGCGGGGCTGGCGCTGGCCATGGGACTGGTGGGCTGCCGGCTGGACATGCACGACCAGCCGCGGTTCAAGCCGCTGCGCATGAGCGATTT
>Ga0075425_100000563_pt1 | contig 34801 bp, 31 predicted proteins | sample SoiMethybrSBSTD4_FD_75300 | JGI IMG/M metagenome (GOLD analysis project Ga0075425, IMG submission 75300) | Bulk soil microbial communities from a Populus tree surrounding site in Tennessee, USA - Soil MetaG P. TD hybrid SBSTD4 | ecosystem: Environmental > Terrestrial > Soil > Tree plantation... | reverse complement strand
GATCGCATCGAGGTGTGCGATCTCGAAGCCGTGGGTGTTCTCGGTGGCGGCGGCCAGGCAGGCGCTGCGCGGCACGCGGCCGGTGTCGAGGCTGGATGAGGCGTCGGATCCGTAGCGGGTGACGGCCGCGTGGCGCACGGTCACGCCCGCGGCGGCGGCCGCGTCGGCCAGCTCCCACGAGAGACCCTCGTCGAGCGGGGCGTAGGAGTCGGCGCGGACGATGACGGGGTCGGGGCCGGGCTCGATCGCATACTCCTTGGCAACCGGCACCACTTCCAGCGCCACGATCGCGACCGCGTCGGTGCTGCGTGCGTAGTACTGCGAGCCCTGGCAGCCGACCTCCTCGCGGGTCGTGAACACCAGGTCGAGCGGGCGGTTGGGAGCATCCAGCCGGCCGGCCAGCTCGAGCAGCATGGCTACGGCGACCTTGTCGTCGAGCGCGTGACAGGCCACGTACTCATCGTCGTCGCCCAGCCGCACCGGCCGCTTGCGCCAGCGTGCGGGCACGATGCGCGAGCCGACGGTGACGCCGGCCGCCTCCAGCGCCTCGGCGCTGAGCTTGGTCTCGATCCAGGCGTCCTTCCACTTCACCGGCGTGTCGTCGAGCTGCTTTCGCTGCGGCGACTCGTCGGACACGTGCCGCGCCCCGAACGAGAGCACGCCCAGCACCGTGTCGCGTCGGCCCAGCACTTCGACCGGGCCCTCGCCCCAGATCCAGGGGTGCGCGTCGCCGAGCGTCTGGGCGATCAGCCGGCCGCCCTCCTCGACGCGCTTGACCAGCCCGCCGATCTCGTCCTTGTGGGCGAGCAACGCCACCTTGCTCTCGCCGCCGCCGTCGGGGCCGGCCAGCGACAGGATGATGTTCCCGGCGCCGTCCACCTCCGGCGTTCCGTACGGCGCCAGCGCCGCCATCAGGTGGCCATCGATCTCGTCCTCGACGCCGCTCGGCGAGTGCAGCTCGAGCAGGGCGCGCACGGTTTCGAACAGCTGGTCGCGGGACATCCGGACGGCAGCCTAGCCGGGCCCGTGCAACACCCGCGCCTGGCACCGGTGTTGCACGAATTTCGTAGCTTTGAGGGGGTAGCGCTACGAAATTCGTAGTCTGGAACGCCGTTTCCTACGAAATTCGTAGAATTCGGCGCAACAGAGGTGCCAGGCGCCGGTGTTGCACGCTGGCGCGTGGCAGGGGTAGCTCATACCTGAGACGGGGGTATCCCACCCCTCAGGTCGGGGGCTTTCCCCGCTGCGGTCGCGGCGGCCGGCGGGGAGACTGCACCGCATGCCCACCAACGCCCAGGAGCACGCCATGATCAGCGCCACCGACATCTTCAGCCCGCTGCGCGAGCTGGCCCATCGATCAGCCGACGGCATCGACGTCACCCTGATGTGGAACCCGGCCGATGACAGCGTCTTCGTGGTCGTTGTCGACCTCAAGGCCGGCACCATGTTCGAAGTGGGCGTCGAGGACGCCAACCCGATGCACGTGTTCAACCACCCCTACGCGTACGCCCGCGAGGAGCTCGCTGCCTAGGCTCAAGCGCTGCGCAGTGCGGGCGTCGCGAGCCCGGCCAACCCCACCTGAACGGCCCGCACCCCGCCCGCATCCAGCGAGTAGCAGATCTGCGTGCCGCGCCGGCGTGTCGTCACCAGCCCCGCTTCGCGCAGCACCCGCAGGTGCTGGCTGATCGTCGGCTGACTGACCCCGAACACCTCGGCAAAGTCGCACGCGCACGTCTCCGGCTCGGCCGCCAATCGAAGCGCGATACCCAGTCGCACGGGGTGACCCAGCGCCTTCAGGCGCATCGCCGTCTGCAGATGGTCCCGATCCATGTTGGCAGTGTACCCGAATCCATAGTAATGTGCCTATATAGCCATCACACGATGGAAGGTAGGCCGCGATGGGCACCCTCACACTCGACCGCGACGAGATCGTCCGGCTCGCCGCACTTGCCACCGGCGACGAGAAGCACGAGGCGTCGAGCTATTCCACGCTCGACGCGCTGCTGGTGCTGTACGGCCGCGTCCTACGGGTCGACCCGGAGGACCCAGGCTGGGAGCCGCGCGACCGCTTCATCCTCAGCAAGGGCCATGGTCCCGCCGCCTACTACGCCGTGCTCTCATGGCGCGGCTTCTTTCCTGAGCATTGGCTCCCCACCTTCACCCGGCACGGCAGTCGCCTGGGCAGCCACCCCGACCGCCTGCTGGTTCCCGGTGTCGAGGCCTCCACCGGCTCCCTCGGCCACGGCCTGCCGCTGGCCGTCGGCGTCGCCCTCGCTCTGCGCTCCAAGCGGGGCGACCAGAGGGTCGTTGTCCTGACCGGCGACGCAGAGCTGAACGAGGGCTCGAACTGGGAGGCGATCATGCTGGCACCCCAGCTCCAGCTCGGAAACCTCACGTTGCTCGTGATCGACAACGGCTCCAGCACCATCGATCTGGTTCCCATCCACGAGCGCCTTGCCGTGTTCGGGTGGCATGCCGAGCAGGTCGACGGCCGCGACCACGCCGCCCTCGAGGCCGCGCTTAGCGCCCGTCACGACTCGCCGGCCGCCGTCGTTGCGACCGTGAGGACGACCCCATGATCGCCATGCGCGCACAGGCGATCGACACCGTGGCCGAGCTGTTCGAGGACGACCCGCGCGTGGCGGTGGTGCTCGCGGAGATCAGCGTCGACCGCTTCGAGCCGGTGTTCGCGCACGACCCCGCCCGCGCCGTGAACGTCGGCATCATGGAGCAGACGATGGTGGGCGTCGCCGCCGGCTACGCCCTCGAGGGCTTCCACCCCGTCATCCACACGATCACCCCCTTCGTCGCCGAACGCGCGCTCGAGCAGCTCAAGCTCGACTTCGGCCACCAGCAGCTGAGCGTGCTGGTGATCACCGTCGGCGGCTCCTATGACTATGGCTCCGAAGGGCCCACCCACCACTCCCCCGGCGACGTCCAGGCGCTGTTGACCATCCCGGCAACCGAGATCCTGGTGCCCGGTGCCGCCGCCGAGGCCGACCAGCTGGTGCGGGCCACCTACGCCAACGGCCACCTCACCTATCTCCGCACCCAGCTGGTCGTCAACCGCGAGCCGCGCGACGTCGAGTTCGGCCGGCTGCTGGTCGAGCGACGCGGCACGCAGGCCACCGTGATCGCCGTCGGCCCCATGCTCGACCGCACGCTCGACGCCACCGCCGGCATGGACGTGACCGTGCTCTACGCCACCACCCTCACCCCCTTCGACGCCGAGACCCTGAACCGCGAGCTGGCCGGCGACGACGTGATCGTCGTTGAGCCGTTCTACGCCGGCACGCTGGCCGGCACTCTCACCGCGGCGCTCCGCGACCGTCCCGTCCGCCTGCACGCCGTCGGGGTGCCGCGGGCCATGATCCGCGACTACGGCACCCCGGAGCAGCTCGACCACGTGCTGGGCCTGGACGCCGCCGGCATCCGCCGCCAGATCACGTCTGCGATTGGCTGATCCAGGGAATATCCCGGGTGTGCCCAACCTGCTCATCATTATCGCCAGCACCCGCCCCGGCCGCGCGGGGCTGCCCGTCGCCCGCTGGTTCGAGCCGATCGCCCGCGCGCACGGCGCCTTCGACGTGAGCGTGGCCGACCTGGCCGAATGGAACCTGCCGTTCCTCGACGAGCCCAAACACCCCAAGCTGCGGGAGTACACGAAGGAGCACACCAGGCGGTGGAGCGCCGAGGTGGACGCCGCCGACGCCTTCGTGTTCGTGATGCCCGAGTACAACCACGGGTTCAACGCCCCGCTCAAGAACGCAATCGACTTCCTCCACCAGGAGTGGCAGCACAAGCCGGCCGGGTTCGTGTCCTACGGCGGCGTGGCCGCGGGCATGCGCGCCGTGCAGCAGCTGAAGCAGGTGCTGATCTCGCTGAACATGATGCCGGTGAACGATGCCGTCGCGATCCAGTTCATCGCCAAGCAGATCGAGGACGGCGAGCTGGTCGTCGGCGAGATCCTCGAGCAGGCCGCCGACGCCATGCTGACCGAGCTGGCGCGCGTGGCCGAAGCCGCGCGCTCCCTGCGCGAGGCGGCACAGCCCGCGTCCTGAAGCCGATCTAGGATCACCGCCGTGCCCCGTGTCGAGGACTACGCCATGATCGGCGACCTGCAGACTGCCGCACTGATCGGCCGTGACGGTTCGATCGACTGGTGCTGCTTCCCGCGCTTTGACTCCGGCGCCTGCTTCGCACGCCTGCTCGGCGATGCCGGCCACGGGCGCTGGCTGCTGGCCCCGGCCGGGGGCATCACACACGCGACCCGCCGCTACCGAAGCGACACGCTGATCCTGGAGTCGATCTACGACTGCGCTGAGGGTCGCGTGCGCGCCATCGACTTCATGCCGCCACGCGGCGACACGCCCGACATCGTCCGCATCGTCGAGAGCCTCGACGGCGAGGTACCGATGCGCTCCGAGCTGGTGATCCGCTTCGACTACGGCAGCATCGTGCCCTGGGTGCGGCGGGTCGACCATGCCCGCGTCGCCGTGGCCGGGCCGGACGCGCTGTGCCTGCGCACCAAGATGCCGGTGCGTGGTGAGAACATGACCACCGTCTCCGAGTTCGTGCTCAAGCCCGGTAAGCGAGTCCCGTTCGTGCTGACCTGGTTCCCGTCGCACCAGCCGCTCCCCGATCCTATCGACGCCGAGTCCGCGCTCAACGACAGCGAGGCCTACTGGCTGGAGTGGGCCGCCAACTGCAGCCACGCAGGCGACTACCACGACGAGATCCACAGCTCGCTGCTGGTGCTGAAGGCGCTCACCTACCGCCCCACCGGAGGGATCGTGGCCGCACCCACCACGTCGCTGCCCGAGCGGATCGGCGGCGAGCGCAACTGGGACTACCGCTTCTGCTGGCTGCGCGACGCCACGCTGACGCTGCGCGCGATGCTGGCCGGCGGCTACCTCGAGGAGGCGCTCGAGTGGCGCGGCTGGCTGCTGCGCGCGATCGCGGGCGATCCGGCCGACCTCCAGATCATGTACGGCATCGCGGGCGAGCGGCGGTTGGACGAGCGCGAGCTCGACTGGCTGCCCGGCTTCGACGGCTCGCTGCCGGTGCGGGTCGGCAACGCCGCATCCACCCAGCTGCAGCTCGACGTGTACGGCGAGCTGATGGACTCCGCCTACCAGACGCTCGTTCACGGCGTGCCCGGCGATCCGGCCGGATGGTCGTTGCTGAAGATGCTGCTGCGCTGGCTGGAGGACGGCTGGCGCCAGGAGGACGCCGGCATCTGGGAGGTTCGCGGCCCCAACCGCCACTTCACCTACTCCAAGGTGATGTCGTGGGTGGCCTTCGACCGGGCGGTGCGGTTCCACGAGGAGTTCGGTCGCGACGGCCCGGTCGAGCGCTGGCGCAGGCTCCGGGATGAGATCCACGCGCAGGTGATGAGCGAGTCCTGGTGCGAGAGCAAGCAGGCGTTCGCCCAGTCCTACGGCTCCGAGCGGCTGGACGCCAGCGCGCTGCTGATGCCGGCGGTGGGCTTCCTGCCCGCCGACCACCCGCGGATGGTCTCGACGGTCGCCGCGATTCAGCGCGAGCTGGTGCACGACGGCCTTGTGCGCCGGTACCTGCCCGACGAGGAAGGCGACGTGGACGGTGTCGGCGGTGACGAGGGCGTGTTTCTGGCATGCTCGTTCTGGCTGGCCGACGTGATGGCCGGGCAGGGCCGCGTCACCGAGGCCCGTGAGCTGTTCGAGCGGCTGCTGGACCTGCGAAACGACGTCGGCCTGCTGTCCGAGGAGTACGACCCGGTCGCCCGCCGGCAGCTCGGCAACATGCCGCAGGCGTTCACCCACCTGGCGCTGGTCGGCACGGCCATGCTGCTCGGGCAGGGCCACCAGCTGCGGGGCGGGCACCCCGGCGCGGTGGCGGGCTAGTCGTCCACCGCGTCGAACCGCCGAAACACGGTGGGGCCGAGGGCGACCGAATCCACGCGGCCATCGGCGCGCCGGTGAAACACGCAGGGCTCGCCCGCCTCCCGCACGTAGGGGTCGACCACGAACGCATCCGGCTGCTCCGTCGCTGTCAGCGTCGGCCGCCAGCTCGCCATGGTCGGATCCACGAAGGTGAGCCGCCCGTCGCGCCACTCAAGCCGCAGCATCTGCCTGAAGTTGTCACCGCCGTAGTACCCGAGCAGGTCGCGATACCCCTCCGGCGTCGGTGACGGCGGAACGATCGCCGCCGGCAGCGACGCAACGGCCTCGCGCCCGATCGCGGCCAGCTGCATCGAAAGTTCCCCCACCGACCCCAGCGTGTTCACCAGGACGATCGCACCGACCTGCTGCTCGCGGTCGAAGCAGACGTTCGAGCTGAAGCCGTGAATATCGCCGGAGTGCTGCACCCAGACGACGTCGCCGCGGCGGACCGCGTACCAGCTGATCCCCCACGCCAGCTCCCAGGCCGGGTCGCCGCTGAGATACCGGGGACGGTGCATCTCGGCCAGGGTCGACTCCGCCAGCACCTGCGCACCGGAACGCTCGCCGCCGTCCTTCCGCACCTGGAAGGAGATCCAGCGCGCCAGGTCGGCGACGCACGAGATCAGCCCGCCCTCGGCCTCGTTGTCCGGGGCCGCGACGGACTCGCTCAGCTCGTCGCTGAACTGCCGCACCGTGTAGCCGGTCGCCATTCGCGCACGCAGCGCATCGGGCAGCGGCGGGTAGCTCGAGGCGGACATGCCCAGCGGCTCGAGGATCTGCTCCCGGACGTACTCCGCGTAGGGCCGGCCGGAGACGCGTGCGACGATCTCGCCCAGCAGCTGGTACCCCATGTTCGAGTACTTCTGCTGCGTGTTGGGAGGCACCCGCACCCCGATCTCTGAGGCGCGCGCCAGGTTGGCAGCCACCGATCCCTGGTACGTGGGCCCTTCCCAGTTGGTGCCGGGCGCGTCGCCCATCAGCCCCGACTCGTGCGAGAGCAGGCGGCGGATGGTGACGCGCTCGATCGGGCTGATGCCCACCGCGGCGCTGAGCTCCGGCAGGTGGGCGACCACGGGATCGTCGAGGTCAAGGCGGCCCTCGTCGCGCAGCTGCATGATCGCCGTCCCCGTGAACGTCTTGGTGACGGACGCCACCCGGTAGAGGGTGGTGTCATCGGCGGTGCGCCCGGCGGCGGCGTCGCAGAGCCCGATCCCCGCCGACCAGGCGAGCTCGTCCCCGTGCACGACGGCGACCGACGCCCCCGGCAGCCGGTGTTCCTTCACGAACGCTGCAGCGCAGGCCTCGAGCGACGTTGCCACCTCTGCAATCGCTGCGGCGCCCGCGCGGGTGTCACTCCCCGAACTCATCGCGACTGACCATAGTCGCTCAGGTAGATTGGCTCCGTGAGCGACCGCCGCGTGATCGTGGCCGGGGCCGGCCTGGCAGGGCTGCGGGCGGCGCGTGACCTGGCCGACGCGGGCGTCGCCGTGACGGTGCTGGAGGCGCGCGACCGCGTCGGCGGGCGCGGCTACTCGCTCCCGCTGGGCGGCCGTACCGTCGAGCTGGGCGGCTCCTGGTTCACGCCGGAGCACGATCAGGTACGGGCGGAGCTGGCGCGCTACGGCATGTCTGTCCGCGACTACCCGCCGGTGCGGTCGGCGCGCTGGCTGACCGCCGGCCAGCTGCGCCTGGGCGCGCCGGTGCCGTGGCACGAGCTGGCGGCGCTGGAGGCAGCGCTTGTCCGCGTCCGCGACGACGCCGAGCGCGTCGCCGCCGGCGATCAGGCGCTGGCCGCCCTGTCGGCGGCCGACTACGTCGAGCGGCTGCACCCGAGCGACGCGCTTCGCGATTTCCTGCTGGGATGGTGGCAGCTGATGGGTGGCGCCTCACCACAGCACGGCGCTGCGAGCGATGCGCTCGACGCGATCCACGAGCACGGCGGCCTGACCGGGCTGCTCACGTGCCTGGCGCACGGGCCGCTTCCGGGTTGGAGCGCGCTGGCCGAGGCGATGGCACGGGACGTCGTCGACCTGTGCGTGGGGACGGCGGTGACGAGGATCGAGCACGGCGACGCCGGGGTGATCTGCACCACCCAGCGCGGCGAGGTGCACGAAGCCGAAGCGCTGGTGCTGGCCGTACCGCTCAACTGCCTGCCGGGGATCGCCTTCGAGCCGGCCTTGCCGCCACCCGTGGCCGAGGCCGCCGGCGCCAACGCCGGCCGAGCCGTGAAGGTGCTGATGCTGGTGCGCGGGGTGGATCCGAACGGCATCGCGGTCGGCATCGGCCCCGGGCTGAACTGGCTGTACGCCGACACCGCCGAGGATGGCTGCGTGCTGGTGACCGGCTTCGGCTGGCAGGACGACCGCTTCGACGCGGCGGTGCGGGGGCACGTTGAGCGCGCCCTGCGCGCCTTTTACCCTGATGCCGAGCTCGTGGACTGGGCGCAGCACGACTGGATCGCCGACCCGGCCTCACGCGGCACCTGGCTGACGGCGCCGGCCGGGCACATCGACCTGGTGTCGCCGGACCGGTTCGACCCGGTCGGCCGCATCGCATTCGCCGGATCCGACATGGCCCGGCAGCACGCGGGCTGGTTCGAGGGCGCCCTGATCAGCGGCGCCGCCGCCGCGGCGCACGTGCTGCGCTAATCGCGAAGCAGCGGTGCCACCCGCTCCGCGAACACGCGCATGGCATCGCGCTGCCGCTCGTACGGCATGCCCGGCCAGTAGAGCTGCGCCACGAAGTGCAGATCGCCGCCGGCCGCCTCGCCGTAGGCGCGGATGCCCTCGGCCACCTGTTCGGGCGTACCCACCAGCGCATGGCGGCGGATCTCGGCCTCCGACTCAGGACTGAGCGGCGGCGGAGCCGGAGCGTCGCCGGCGCGGCCGCGGGCCTCGTCCATGTCCTCGTACTTCCAGTTCAGGTAGTGGCGTTGGTCGCGCACCAGCGGCCAGGCGTCCTCGCCCTCCCAGGCGAAGGTGGGCTGGTAGATGCTGAGCTCGAACGGCCGCTGCACGGCGGCCTCAGCCTGCCCCTCGCGCACCCACGCCACCTGCTCGGCGAATTCCGCCGGCCCGGTGTCACCGCTCATGTAGCCGTCGGCGATCCTGCCGGCACGCCGCACCGCCGGCTCGACGACCGCGCCGATCCAGATCGGCGGCCCGCCCGGCCGGAACGGCTTGGGCCGCACGCTCACGCCCGGATAGCGGCGCCGCTTCGTCCCGGTCACGAGCCCGTCGCCCCAGGACTGGCGCAGAATTGCCACCGCGTCGATCAGCCGCGTGCGGCGCTCCGACATGGGGATCCCGAGCACCTCGAACTCCTCCGCCCGCCAGCCCATGCCCAGGCCCAGCAGCAGCCGGCCGTGGGACAGCAGGTCGACGGTGGCCGCGTCCTCAGCCAGCCGCACCGGGTCGTGCAGCGGCGCCAGCAGTAGGCCGGTGCCGATCTCGACCCGCTCGGTGCGCGCGGCGACGGCTGCGGCCACCGCCAGCAGCGACGGCATGTAGCCGTCATCCACGAAGTGGTGCTCGGTCAGCCACACCGAGTCGAAGCCCAGTCGCTCAGCCTCGACCGACAGCTCGATCGCCTGGTGGTAGAGGTCGGCGTCGCTGCGCTCGTCGCCCGGTGGGCGCTGGCAGGTGATGAGTCCGTATCCGAGCTTCATCGGGCGATGCTACCAACCGAGGCTGCGCCGTTGCCTATGCTCCACTCATGACGCTGTACCGCCTGGCGGACGATCCCCCGACGCTCGTCGATCCGGTCATGATCGCGTGCTTCGACGGATGGGTGGACGCGGCGGAGGCGGCGTCCAGCGCCGTGGCCCACGTCGCGGCGGACGCCGAGCCGATGGTCACGTTCGACCCGGACGCGATCTTCGACTACCGCTCACGCCGTCCCGTCCTGGACGTGCACGACGGCCGGCTGTCGGATCTGCGCTGGCCGGAGCTGGCGATCCGGCATGTGCGGGTGGACGGTCGCGACCTGCTGATCTTCTCCGGCGCCGAGCCCGACCTACGCTGGCAGGAGCTGGCGTCCGACGTGGCGGCGCTGGTCACCTCGCTGGGCGTGGCCCTATGGGTCAGCCTCGGCGCGGTGCCCGGAGCGGTCGCCCACACCATGCCGGTGCCTGTGATGGCAACGGCCTCGCAGGATGGGCTGCTCGGCCCGCGTACGCCGCCCGGCCCCGAGGGGCTGCTGCGGGTGCCGTCGGCCGCGCTGTCGGCGATGGAGATGGCGGTCAGCGGATCCGGTATCCCCGCCATCGGATTCTTCGCGCAGGTGCCGCCCTACGCCAGCATCGGCTACACCGCCGCCAGCATCGCGCTGCTCGAGCGGCTCGGCCGCCACCTCGAGGTCGACCTGCAGATGGACGACCTCCACGACGAGGAGCACGAGCAGCGGGCCCGCTATGACGCGGCCGTGGCCAGCGACGCCATGCTGCGCCAGACCGTCGAGCAGCTGGAGTCGGTGGCCGGCGACATGGAGGAGCACCACCTGCCGTCCGGCGACGAGCTGGCGCGCGAGATCGAGCGGTTCCTCCGGCACAACGAGCCCGACGGGGAGGCCTGAATGCTCGATTTGACGCCCGAACAGCTGCTGACGACCACCCGTGCGGTGCGTCGCCGGCTGGACGTGGACCGGCCTGTGGACGGCGAGACGATCCGGCACTGCCTCTCGATCGCCACGCAGGCGCCCACCTCGGTCAACCTCCAGAACTGGCACTTCGTGGTGGTCACCGACGCGACCGTGCGCGCCGGGGTCGCGGAGTGGTATCGCAGGGCATGGCAGGACTACTCGAGCACACCGCTCGACGAGGACCCGCCCGGCGAGGCCTCGGGGGCCGCCTCCTCTCGCCACCTGGCACGGATCATGCCCCGCGTCCCGGTGCTGCTGATCCCCTGCATCGAGGGCCGGCCCGAGGGGCAGGCGGCGGGCGAGCTGGCCGCCCTCTACGGATCGGTCGTGCAGGCCTCGTGGAGCTTCCAGCTGGCGGCCCGAGCGCACGGCCTGGGCTCGGTGTTCACGACGTACCACCTGGACTACGAGCGCGAGGTGGCAGAGCTGCTGGGCATCCCCTACGACGCCGTCACCCAGGTGGCGCTGTTGCCCGTGGCCCACACCACCGGCGGAGACTTCCGGCCGGCGCGAAGGCGGCCGCTGGACGATGTCGTCCACTGGGACGGCTGGTAGATCCGCGCTCGATAGCACTTCGGTTTCAGAGATCTCCGGCGTCTGCCGATAACCGGGCGGTGGCAAGGCTGACGATGACGCAGGCTGTGGAGCGGCTGAGTACCGCGGCCGTGACGATGACCGATACGCAGGGCAACGCGCTCGAGCTGTCCCCTGTGGAGAGCGCCGGCACGCGCCTGGTCGCGACGGCTGATCGGATGCGGATCGGTGAGCGTGGCCTGCTGACGGCGCGCGTGCACGGCGATGATCTGCGCCCGTGGGTGGTGGGCTTCGACGTCGAGTCGGCCGCGTACCACAGCGACCAACTTGCCCTGGTGACCCTGCGGGCGCGTTCGATCCGGCTGGACCCGCAGCAGCGTCAGGCGGATCGCACGGCGATGGGCGGGCACGCACGGCTGATCGCCTACAGCTGCCAGAACGTGGTGGACGGCGACGTGGTCGAAGGCTCGATCGTTGACGTATCCGACAACGGCGTCGCGTTCATGACACGACGGCTGCTGCGGCCGGGTGACCGGCTCAGCTTCGCCGGCCGCTTCTTCGCGACGGTGGTCGAGGCCGAGGTGCGTGTGGCGCGGATCGCAGAGGTCGCAGGACAGCTCCAGGTCGGCTGTACGTTCATCGCGATCGCACCGGCCGAGCGCGCGAAGCTTCGCGCGGTGACAGCCGTGCGCCGGCCGGGCGAAGCGGCGTCGTTCAACATGCTGCAGCAGCTGAACGCCGAGCGGGCCGCGCGCGAACCGGACGCGAGCGAATCACGCTGGCGCCGGCTGTTCCGCCGCAGCGCCTAGAGCCCGCTACGGCTGAGCGCCATGTGGATGATCAGGTACCAGCCGCCCAGGGCGCAGACGGTCAGCGGGATGGCGATGATTGTGGGTGAAGCCGCAAGAATCCGCTCGGTGAGCTGATCGGGTTCGGCGTGGACGCTGCTATGTGATGTGGTTGTCATACGCCCAACCTATGGGCGGAGCGCGGCACCCGCATCGGGCGAATCCCTACGCCCGCGCCGCCGCGATGTGCCACCCTTATGGGCATGGCATCGCTCAACCGGCACCTGCTGCGCGCGCGCGACCTGATGGATGCGCGCTACGCCGACCCGCTGGACGTACCCACTCTGGCTCGCGCGGCACACGTGTCGCCGGCCCACTTCTCCCGGCAGTTCAAGGCCGCGTTCGGCGAGACGCCGCACCAGTACCTGCTGACGCGGCGGCTGGAGCGGGCCGCGTCGCTGCTGCGCGGCACCGACTACTCGGTGGCGAGGATCTGCATGGATGTCGGCCTCGCCAGCGTCGGCTCGTTTACCTCCAGCTTCAAGCGCGTGTACGGATGCACCCCCACCGCCTACCGCGACAGCTTCCCGCCGGCCGCGCAGATGGCCCACATCCCGACCTGCATCCTGATGGCGGCCAGCCGGCCCGCCGGCGGTCGCATGCGCGCGCCCGTCCCGCTGCCCGCGATGGAGAGCAGCTTTGAAGAAGACGTGGCGCGCGTCGCGACGTAGCCTGCGGCGAGCAACCACCACCACAGGAGGGACACCTTGAAGACCACCATCTCCCACGTCAACGTCTGGGTGCGCGACCAGGACGAGGCGCTCGCGTTTTACACCGACAAGCTCGGCTTCGAGGTGCGCGAGGACGTCACCGTCCCCGAGTTCAACAACTTCCGGTGGCTGACGGTCGGGCCGCCCAGCCAGCCCGACCTGCAGCTGATCCTGTGCCGAACCGATGCGATGCCGGCATCGCCGGAGCTGGCCGCGAAGCTGGCCGACGTGGTCGCACAGGGCGCCGGCGGCGGGGTCGTCCTCGCCGTCGAGGACTGCCGCGCCACGGTCGCCGAGCTCAAGTCCCGTGGCGTCGAGATCACGCAGGAGCCCGTCGATCAGTTCTACGGCGTCGACGCCGGGTTCCGCGACCCGTCCGGGAACCAGCACCGCATCACACAGCGCACGGACGGCGGCTGAGCCGAGAACCAACAGGGTGGACGGCCGCGTAAGCCGGCGGCCGTCTACCCAAGCCGGCCGGGCCACGGTACGCTGAACCATGGATCCGATCCACCAGGACGGCGGCCGGCTGATGATCGAGGCGGTTGCCGCAACCGACCTGGCCGCCCGCTTCGGCACGCCGCTCTACGTCACGTCTGAGGCGGCGCTGCGCGCGAACGTGCGCGCCTGGCGCACCGCGCTTGGCGATGCGTGGCCCTATGGCCCCACCCGCGTGCTGGTCTCGCTCAAGGCCAACCCGACCATCGCGCTTCGCCGCATCCTGGACGACGAGGGCGCCGGCTGCGACGTGTTCGGCGCGTACGAGCTCGAGATCGCCCTCGATGCCGGCACGCCGGCCGAGCTGATCTCGGTCAACGGGTCGACCAAGCCCGAGGCGCTGATCGTCCGGGCCATCTCGGCCGGCGCACGTCTCACCGTGGACAGCGTCGAGGAGCTGGCCGTCGCCGCGGCAGCGGCCAGACGGCTGGAGCGGCGCGCGCACGTGCGGCTGCGGCTGCGGCCGGACCTGACCGACCTCGAGACGACCAGCGAGTTCACCGAGCGCAATCCGCTGGGAGCGGTGGCCGACGCCTACAAGCCGGGCATCCCGATCGACGTGCTGCGCGAGGCGCTGGGCCGGCTCGACCTCGACGGCGTCGACCTGGCCGGCGTCCATGCCCACCTGGGACGGCACACGTCGGCGGTCGAGCCGTTCCGCCTGCACGCGCAGCGTCTGGGCGTGCTGGTCGGCGAGTTGGCGCGCGTCATGCCGGGCTGGACGCCCCGCGAGATCGACCTCGGCGGCGGCTACTCCTATCCCGGTGACCCCACGGGCCGCGCGCTGCGCGCGGCGCCGGCGCACACCCCCACCCCGGCCGAGTACGCCTCCGCGGTCGCGGGCGGCCTGGACGAGGGGCTGAGGGCCTCCGGCGTCGACCCCAGGGGCATCGCGCTCGAGATCGAGCCCGGCCGGGCCGTGTACGGCAGCGCCGGGGCGCATCTGTCGACCGTGTTGAACGTCAAGCGCCAGGCCGCGCCGGTGCCGCGCGTCTGGGTCGGCTGCGACAGCTCCGAGGTGCTGCTGAGCGACACCGGCTGGGAGCACAGCCGCTGGGAGCCGGTCTGCGCCGAACCGGTGACGGGGCGGGACCAGGAGGTGGACGTGGTCGGCGTCAGCTGCGGCTTCGACACGATCACACCCGGCGCGCGGCTGCCGGACGGGATCGCCGCCGGCGACGTGATCGCCTTCCTCGCCACCGGCGCCTACGAGGAGACGCTGGCGGGCAACTTCAACTCGATGCCGCGACCGGCGTCGGTGCTGGTCTCGGGCGGCCGAGCCGAACTGGTGCGCCGGGCCGAGCTGCTGTCCGACGTGACGCGGCGCGATCGCCTGCCGCGTCGGCTGCGCGGGGAGGCGCCGCGCGTGGTGGGCGTCGACCACGTCTCGCTCACCGTCGACGACCTCGACCGCTCGCTCGGGTTCTACTGCGGTCTGCTGGGCCTCGCCCTGCACGACCGGGGCCGGCTCGAGCCGGAGCTGATCGAGCAGATGACCGGGATGCCGAACGCCGAGGTGGACTACGCCGACGTCGACCTGGGGTCACGGATCCTGGAGCTGCTGCAGTACCGCACGCCCGCGGTGCGCCGGCCGATCGCGTCCCGGCAGGAGCGCCCGGGGTCGGTGCACATCGGCCTGCGGGTGGACGACGCGGCGGCTGTGCACGGCCGCCTGGCAGCGGCCGGGTTCGCGCCGCTGTCTCCCCCGCGCACGCTTCCCGACGACGGCTCCGGCTGGTCGGGCAGCATCGTCTTCTACGTCCGGGACCCGGACGGCGTGATGCTCGAGATCGTGGAGCGGGCGGAGGCGGCGTCGCGGGCGCCCAGCGTCGCGCCGGCCGTGCCCAGCGCACTCGAGAGCTAGATCGTGGGCAGTTGGCCGACCGCCGGCCTTGGCTCGAGCCCCAGTTCGCACCAGACGCGGACGGCGCCGTCGGCACTGCTGCCCCACCGATCCGACAGCGCGTCGACGATGATCAGCCCGTAACCTGAGCTTCGCAGCTCCCCGCGAGCCTGCATGGTCGGGCGGGTCGATGCGGCGGGACTCGTGACCTCGATGCGCAGGAAGTCAGGATAGAGCTCGGCGGAGAGCCGGATGTGCGCGCCGGCCCTGGCGTTGCCGTGTCGTACGCCGTTGGTGACCAGCTCGCTCGTGATCAGCTGCGCCCTGTCCAGCAGATCGGGTGACAAAGCCCCGAGGCGCGCAATCGCCTCACGCGCGATCTGCGGCGAGCTCGGCTCGGCAGGCAGCTCCATTTCGACGCGACCGTCAAGCATCGCGATCTTCGATACGAACGTACGACGCGATGCCGGTCATCTCCATCAGCCGGCGAGCCTGCGCATTGGGGACGACACTGAGCGTGAAGCCGGTTTCGGCAGCCTGCTGCGCTGTCTGCGCGATGACGCTGAGACCGCTCGAGTCGATGAAGTCGACCTGGCGCAGGTCGATGACCAACTCCGGCGCTTCTGCTCTCGCTTCGGCCAGTTCAGCCAGAGCCTGGTCGATCGTGGAGATGTCCAGCGTGCCCGTGAAGACCACGGTGACGGTTCGGCCGGTGGACGTTTCCGTGGTGGTCAGAAGCTTGCTCATGCGACGCGCTCGGCACGATCCGTTTCCAGGACCCTGATCACCACAATAGCTATGTCGTCCTGGGCCGGTGACGACGAAAACGCACCGACCGCATCGGCGACCGACCGCGCCGTGGCGGCCGCTTCCTGATCTGCCGCAGCGCTGAGGACGGCGCGTAGCCGGCCCTCACCGAACTGCCTCTGGCCGTCGCGTCGCTCGGTCACGCCGTCGGTGAACAGCACCAGCGCGTCGCCGGGGTACAGGTGCAGAGTGTCATCGGTGATCTTGACGTCCTCATACATACCCAACAGCGTTCCGGGACGGCCCGCCTGTTCGATCAGCCCGTTCGCACGGCGGATCATTCCCGGCATATGCCCTGCTACCGCCACCGTCGTGGTAAATCCGTCGGCGGCCGGTGTCATCGTCAGATAGATGGCGGTGCAGAACTGCTTGAAGTCGCTTCGGATGGCGGCGTCGTTGAGAAGCCGCAGCACGTGCGCCGGAGAGGTGGCGTGGAGCGCAGCCGCGCGCATGGTATGTCGTGCGAGGCTCGTCAACGCCGCCGCGCGCGGCCCCTTGCCCTGGACGTCGCCGATAGCGACACCGAATGCGCCGTCCTCGAGCTTCCAGGCGTCGTAGAAGTCTCCCCCCACCTGGCTGCCCTCGCCGGCAGGCATGTAGACGGCACCGACCTCGACGCCGTCCAGGCTGGGCAGCGTGTCGGGAATCAGGCTCTGCTGCAGTGCCTGGTTGATCTCGATCTGTTCGCGAAACAGGCGCGCGTTGCTGATCGAAAGCGCCGCTCGGTGACCCAGGTCCTCGGCGAGGATGAGGTCGTCCGAGGTGTATGTCCGGCGCTGTTCAGCGGAGATCAGCGTCAACGCGCCAAGCGTCTCACCGTGCGCCGAGAGCGGAGCCACGATCGCCGAATGCAGGCCGAGGTCACGAAGAATCTGTCGCATATCGGGGTCGGGTGTGGCTTCGTCGATCAACGCATCCGGGATCTCCGGCGTCAACTCCGAGCGACCGGTGCGAAGCACGTTCGCCACCCCCCGCGGGCTATCCGGGGCAGGGGGGAACCGCCTTTGGAGTTCGTGTGCGAGCTCGACCTTCGCGGGATCGACGTGTGCAACCCCGACGTTTCGGATCATCCCGTTCTCCCAGAGGTCGATTGCACACCAGTCCGCCAGCCGCGGAACGGCAAGATGCGCCAGTCGTCGCAACATGTGCTCATAGTCGCGTTCGGATTCGGTCAGAACAGCGCTCGCCTCCGCCATGAACTTCAGCGTCTCCTCGGCTCGGCGATGATCGGTCAGGTCATACATCGTCACCACGGCTCCAACCAGCTCATCGTGGTCGTTCCGGATCGGGCCGGCGCTCAAAGCCAGTACTCCCTTCGTACCCGAAGCGAACTCCACGGAGATCTCCTCGTGGCTGACCGTCTCGCCCAACCTCAGCGCCCGTCGCAGCGGCCACTCCTCCGGACTGTAGGGGCGTCCATCACGAGCGAACCCGCGGTAGCCTGCTGCCACGCCGTCGGTCTGCGCCAGGCGCCGCCAGACCTCCTTCGCGTACCGGTTGGCGAAAAGGATCCGTTCGGACCCAGCCTCGGCGACCGCGACCCCAAAGCCAAGATCCTCGACTGCCAGCGCCAGCCAGTGGCGCACCTCTCTGAGCAGCGCGGAATCGCTCGGTGGATCCACCGGACTCATTTAGCACATTCCGCCGACGGGTGCGTCTGGACGCCGCGCCTGGGGGGTGGGTCCGACTACCCCGACGGCAGCGGCAGCGAGAACTCCACGGTGGTGCCCTCGCCCGGGGCCGACGTCACCTCGAAGCTGCCGCCGTGCGCGCGGATCCGTTCGCGGGCGGTGGCGATACCCATGCTCTTCGACGTGCGCGACCGACGCCGTTCGCCGGCAAAGCCGCGCCCGTCGTCGCGCACGGTCGCGTGCAGGCAGGCTCGGCGCTCGGACACGCTGATCTCCACGTTGCCGGCGCGTGCGTGCCGGCGGACGTTGATCAGCGCCTCCCGGATCGTGCGGTACGCCAGCGTCTCGATGTCGACTGGATAGCGGCTGAGCCGCGTCCGAACGGTCACCTCGGCGCCCGTATCGCGGCGCAGCGCGTCGGCAAGGTCACGGACGGCCGGCCCCAGACCGGCCGCCTCGAGCAGCTGGGGCCGCAGATCGAACGTGAGCCGGCGGGTGCGTTCCGTGGCCTCCGCCAGGGTCGCGCGGGCCTTCGCGATGGCACCACGGGCCGCCTCCACGTCGCCGTGTCGGAGGTGCCGTTCGCTGCGGTCGAGCTCGAACAGCGACGCGATCATCACCTGGATCGTGTCGTCGTGCAGCTCGCCCGCGATCCGCGAGCGCTGCTCGCTCTCGGCGTTGATGATCTCCTCGAGCAGCGATTGCCGCCGCCGCTCGATGTCGCGCAGCGTCTGGGAGTGCTCGCGCTCGTCGGTGACGTCGCGGTAGTTGAGCACGATCCCGCGCACGGCCGGGTCGTGCAGCAGATTGGTGGCGACGCCCTCGACCCGCCGCCAGGAGCCGTCGCTGTGCCGCAGCCGGAACTCACCCGGTAGCTGCGCGCCCGGCTTGCCGGCCAGCTGCTGGAGCACGCGCACGGCGCGGGCGGCGTCCTCGGGCGGCATCAGCTCGAGTGGCGAGCGGCCCTCGAACCACTCCGGCGGACGGCCCACCACGCGACCCATCGAGGGGTTGTGGTAGACGACGACACCGCTGGCATCCACGATCGTGACCGCCTCGCGGGCGTGCTCGACCAGCGCGCGGTAGAGCCGGCCGACGTCACCGGACGGATCCTGCTGCGACCCGCCGCGCCCGGGCGCAACGACGTCGCCCACGGGCCCTGGGGCGGTGCCGGTGGAGCCCTGAGGTCGCCCGGCCATGTGTCGTTCCTCCCAGGGATGGTGCCAGCCCCACGGTCACATGGCAATTAGCCGAACAGCGGCAGGTGCTGCGCGTTTGCCTCCAGCATCTCGTCCATCATCGTGCGAGTCTGGTCGAGATCCAGCCGCGAGGCGGTGTTGGGGTCGAGCATGAAGGCGTGCAGCGCCTGCTCGCGATCGCCGCTGAGGGCGGCCAGCACCACCTGCTGCTGGAAGTCGAAGAAGCGGCGCAGGTGCGCCGCCAGCGTCTCGGGCAGCGGGCCGGTCTGGATCGGGCGGATGCCGTAGGCGTTGATCTGCGCGTTCACCTCGACGATCGCCTCGTCCGGCAGGTTCGGAATGGTGCCCTCGTTGGGCGCGTTCACGACCAGCGTGATGTTGCCGTTGTCGACGATCGCCTCGATCAGGTCGATCACCTCGATGCCCTCGTCCTCGTCGCCCTTGGGCAGGTCGGCCAGCGTCACCGGCGCGGCGCCCTCCGCCGTCCAGGTCTCGGCCAGCTGCTCCAGGCCGCGCACGCGTGACCGCTCGTACGCCATGTCGTGGGTGGTGATGCCGTAGCGCATCGACACCCCCTGCGCGGTGCCGGCGTAGGGCGCCTCCAGCCGCTGCATCTGCGGGAAGAACTCGGTCCAGTGCGACCAGCAGTAGGGCAGTACGCCGTAGCGGTCGAGCACCCACTTCACGATCGGCTCCGTCGCCCGCTCGCGCACCAGCGGCATCGCGTCCGTGCCGTCGGTCAGCCGCAGCTGCTGGATCGACGCGCAGTGGTTGATGCCCGCCACCACCGGCGGCATCGCGATCCGGTCGGGCTCGACGCCGGCCTGGTGAGCCAGCCACTCCCGGCTGCTGGGATGCCCGGTGCAGGAGCAGAGCGCGTAGGAGCGCACCTGCGGCGCCGCGGCCCGCATCGCCAGCGCCTCGATCGGGGCCGGGTTGGTGTAGTTGAACACCCACGCGTCGGGAGCCACCTCGGCGGCGTTGCGGGCGACGTCGGCCAGCACCGGCGCGTTGCGAAACGCGCGCATGATCCCGCCCGGCCCGACCGAGTCGCCGACGTGCATGACGATGCCGTGGCGGCCGGGGATCTCGAGATCGTTGGCCCAGGCGTCCATGCCGCCGACCGAGATGGCCGCGATCACGAAGTCGGCGCCGGCCAGCGAGGTGCGCTGGTCGGTGGTGCTGGTGACGCGCAGCTCGCTGTTCTCGTTGGCGATCAGCTTGTCCGCCAGCGACTGCATCACAGACAGGCGGCCCTCATCGACGTCCATCAGCGTCACCTGCGAGGAGCCCAGCACGTTCGACTGCATCAGCCGCCGCACCAGCAGCGGGACGAAGCTGCTGCTGCCTCCGCCGATGATCGTGACCTTGGTTGCCATCTGCCGGGGTCCTTTCGCTGGGGTCAGTTCATCGAGTCGTCGCTCATGGGCAGGATCGTGGCCTCGAGCACGCGGTGCGTGCGGGGCCGCGTGACCGCGTGCACCACGGCGTCGGCGACCTCCTGCGGCCGCATCATGTGGGCCAGGTCGGGATCCTGCGGCGTGCGGCCGCGGCCCATCGCGAACTCGGTATGCACGCCGCCCGGCGCGATGGTGGAGCAGCGCACGCCGCGCCGGTACAGCTCGTGGTCGAGCGAGCGCATGAACCCGACCTGGGCGAACTTCGAGGCCGAGTACACGGCCTCGCCCTCCGGCCCGCGCTGGCCCGCCACCGACGCGACGACCACAAGGTCGGCGCCGTCGCTGCCCAGCAGGTGGGGCAGCGCGGCCCGCACCGTGTACAGCAGCCCCTTGACGTTGGTGTCGATCATCTCCTCGAGATACGCCGGATCGAGGTCGAGGAAGTCGCCGTAGGCGCCCACCCCCGCGTTTGCGACCACGATGTCGATCCCGCCGAAGCGCTCGATCGCCTCTGCCACCAGCGCCTCGATCTGCTCGGGCCGGCGCACGTCGCAGGGCCGTGCCAGGGCGCCGTCGATGCCGAGGTCGTCGGCGCGTCGCGATGCCAGTGCCAGCTTCGCACCGCCGGCCGCTAGCGCCTGGGCGGTCGCCGTTCCGATGCCGCTGCTGGCTCCGGTCACCAGCGCTACGCGACCCTCGACTGTGCTCACGGCGGCTCCCATCTCAGCAGTGGTGGTCAGAATCCGGCTGGGACGGCGGGACGTCGAGCGCCGGGTTCCGCTCGAAGAACCCGACCGGCTTCAGCTTGAACCCCGCCGTTGCCACCGGCATCACCGGCCAGTCCTCGGGCCGGGGAACGTGGTGGTGGCCGAACGTATACCAGACCACGATGTCCTCGCCGTCGATCGGCCGGTCGGCACTCGTCCACTCCGGCAGGCCGGCACCGCCGGGGTGCAGGTTGGGATACTCCCCGGCCGCGTAGCGCTCCTCGCGGCGGTAGGGCGTCACCCACAGGTGCTGGCGGATGAAGCCGGCGCGCTTGCTGACCGGAGCATCCGGCTGTGCGAACGGGAACGTTGTCTCTCCAGGCACCAGACGGTAGGCGATCGGCCGGCCCAGGCGATGCAGCCGCTCCGGATTGACGATCTCCCACCACCGCGCCGAGCGCGTGTCGACGGTGCGCCGGGCGGCGTGCTCGGTGGCCAGACGCTGCCGCTGCGGCCGGAAGGCGTTGCCGTGGGGGTTGCCGGCGCCGGGCGGGAGCGACTCCGTCCAGACCTCGTCGACGGCGTTTCGCTGCCCGTCGACGTCCAGGTCGAGCCGCATGTTGAAGAAGTGCTGGTGCACCATCGCGTTCAGCCCCGGGGCCACCAGCGTGCCGTGCTCAGGCTGCACGCCCGGGGCAACCGCGCCGGTCGAGAGCACCCCGGTCAGCTTCACCTCGAACTCGATCGTGCCGTCCTGGTACAGGTACCAGAAGAACCCGTAGTCGTAGTTGCCGATCGCCGAGAACGAGGAGACCACCAGCCGCCGCGAGCGCCGCACCTCACCGGAGCCGTCGCGCCACTCGATGTGCCGCCACAGCACGCCCGCGTCCTCCTCGTGAATGCAGATCGCATTCGGTATCGGCACCGGCGCGCCGCTCGGGTCGGACACGACCGCGTCCAGGTAGGCGATCTCGCCCAGACAGTCGCAGCCGCGTGTGAGCGGTGACGCGGCCAGGCCGACGCCGTTCTCGCCGCCGTCGAAGGCGTTCTTGAAATAGTGCATCGGGCTGGGATCGCCGTAGGGCACCACCATCTCCGACAGCGAGGCCCGGTACAGGATCGGCCGTAGGCGCCCGTCGTCCTCGTAGCCCACGCGGTGCAGCACCAGGCCCTCGCGCGGGGTGAACCCGACGTGCAGCTGCCAGCGCTGCCACCGCAGCAGGTGTCCCTCCAGGGTGAAGCCGCGGCCCTGCGGCTGCGTGATCAGCAGCGGGGCGATGTCGTCGCGCAGCGGCGCCCCCGCGACGACGTCGAAATTGCCGCTCTCGGGCGGGATCGGCACCACCCCGTGGTCGTCCACCCGCAGCACCTCGAGCGTGTTCAGGTCGAGCAGCACGATCACCCCGTCGACGGGATGCGCCCACTCGCTGTCGCCCGGCGCCGGCTTCAGGAAGGCCACCGCCCGGCACAGCCTCTGACCCGTCTCCTCGTCCGGGCCGAAGTGGCCGGCCGGCCAGGCGTCCACCTGCACGGTGCCCATGTCGGTCACGCCACGCCGCGCCATCGCAGCCTGGAACTGCGGGTCGAGCAGCACTGCCTGCTCGGCCTCGACCAGCTCCGAGACGACCGCCATCGGCTGGATGTCCACACGCCGCTGCCAGCGGGTGACCTCACCCGAGCCAACCGCCACCGTCGCCTCCACCGTCTCGCGTGCCGACCGGTCCAGGATCACGACCTCGGCTTCGCGGGCCGGCTCGGCGCCGCCCCGTTCCCATTCCAGCAGCGCGCGCTTATCGGGCTCGAGCAGCGCGATCGTGACGAAGCGGCTGTCCTCGCCCAGGTCCCGCCGGCGGCACGCACCGGCCGCCGCCTCGATCTCATCGGCGTCCAGCGGATCCAGCGGGTGTGTCAGCGCGCGCTCTTGTAATCCCCCCATACGGTCTCGTAGTATGGCGCTCCGCTCGCTCCGATGAGCGCTCAACCTGCAACGAGGGAGACGTTGTGAACCGACGACTGCGGTGGACACTGATCTCGGCGATGGCGATCGCGGCCGCACTGTTCGCGGCGTCGTGCGGCGGCAGCTCCAGCTCCAGCGGTTCCAGCGCCTCGAGCGAGTCGATCAGGGGCCAGACGATCACCGTGCTCGTGCCCTACGTGATGCCTCAGAAGCTGCTCAACCAGTTCACCGCGGAGACGGGCGTCAATGTCAACTACGTCCGCACGGGCTGGGATGCCACCCACAACAAGCTGATCGTCGCGAACACGGCCAAGACCTACATCGCCGACGTGGCCGAGTTCGACTGGTCGTTCACCGGCCAGTTCGCCGGCGCCGGCTGGGTGGAGCCCCTCGACAACCTGCTGCCGGCAAAGACGCTGGCCGACCTCAAGAGCACCGACGCCGCGTTCGTGTCGGGCGGCAAGACTTATGCCGCCTGCTACTCGAACGACTTCCGGCTGTCCATGTACAACAAGCAGATGTTCGCCAAGGCCGGCATCACCTCGTTCCCGGCCACGTTCGACGAGCTGGCGACCGACATCCAGAAGCTGAAGGCATCGGGCGTCAAGTACCCGCTGCAGATTCCGATGGCGGCCACCGAGGGCGGCATCACCCCCTGGTACCTGCTGACGCTGGCGATGGGCGGCCAGCTGTTCGACCAGAACCTGAAGCCTGTCTTCCAGACACCCGGCTCGGCCGGTTACAAAGCGCTGCAGTGGGAGGCGGACGCGGTCAAGAACGGCTGGGTCTCCCCGGGCTCGGTGGCGTTGAACGACGACATCGCCCTGAACGACTTCCTCGCGGGACAGAGCGCGATCCTGTTCGCAACCGGCCCCGGCAACCTGCCCACCGCCAACGACCCCAGCCAGTCCAGCATCGTCGGCAAGGCGGCGCTTGGCCTGGTGCCGGGCGTCACCGGCCCGGGTGCCTCGTTCGGCCTGCCCGAGGGGCTCTCGATCCCGGTCACGGCCAAGCACAAGGCGGCCGCCGCGGCCTTCATCAACTGGTGGGAGCAGCCCAAGAACGCGATCGCCATCTACAAGACCCAGGGCAGCCTGCCGTGCGGGACGTCCACCATCAAGCAGATGGTGGCGACCGGCCAGCTGCAGGGCGGCGACGTCCTCAACCAGGAGCTGACCCACGTGGGTCCGCTGTTCCAGGCCGGCGCGCCGATCTGGTACTCGCAGTTCAGCGCCGACGCGCAGGGGCTGGCCAACGCGGCTGTCAAGGGCCAGATGAGCGTGCAGGACGCGCTCACCCAGCTCGCTGACAAGGCGTCCGCGCGCACCCAGTAGTGCCGGGCCGCTGGAACCGGGAGGGCGATCGCAGCGCCCGCGAGACCCAGATCCTTGGGTGGATCCTGGTCGTCCCGGCGATGGCGGCCGTCAGCGCGCTGATCCTGTACCCGCTGGTCAAGGGCTTCCAGCAGAGCATCCAGTCAGGCGGCATCCTGTTCGGCGAGCTGCCGGGTTACGTCGGCACCCGCAACTACCGCGACGTGCTCAACGACCCGACCTCGCGCGACGCGATGCGCCACACGCTGGAGTACGTGCTGCTGGCGGTCTCGCTGGAACTGGTGCTGGGCATCTTCGTCGCAGTCACCCTGCACAGGGTGTTCCGCGGACGCGGCTTCGTGCTGGCCGTGCTGATCCTGCCGTGGGCGCTTCCGTCGGTGGTCTCGGGCGTACTCTGGCGCAGGGTGTTCGACCCTGACAACGGCCTCCTGAACAGCGTGCTGCTGCATCTGCACATCATCAACCAGCCGCACGTGTGGCTCGCCAGCGGCCGCGGCGCGATCGTCTACATCACGCTCGTGCACGTGTGGGGGGTGCTGCCGCTGATCAGCCTGATCTTCCTGGCCGGGCTGCAGAGCGTGCCCGACGAGGTCTATAGCGCCTCGGCCGTCGACGGGGCAGGCCCGTGGCGGCAGTTCCGCTACATCACGCTGCCCCTGCTGCGGCCGTCCATGGCGATCGCGCTGACCGTCGGGACGCTGCTTGCGATCAGCATCTTCGACGAGATCTACGTGCTGAACGGCACCGCCTTGAACACGCGCTCGATCCTGATCCAGGTCTACAACACCACCTTCGTCGAGGCCGACTTCGCCCACGGCACCGCGCTCGCGTTCGTGCTGGCCGCGGTCACCGCGGTGCTGGGCGGGTTCTACGCGCTGGCGCTGCGGAGGTCGACGGTATGACCACGACGCTGGGCATGCGGGTGCTGAAGGCACTGGCCGTGACGCTGATCGTGGTCTGGTCGCTGGCACCGATCGTGCTGGGCGTTACCACCAGCCTGTCCACCCAGCGCGAGGTGAACGAGGGGCCCAGCCACTGGTTTCCGCACCATCCCACCACCCAGGCCTACCGCGCGCTGATCGGCGGCACCACCGGCGAGCATTCCGGTGGCACCGTCACCCAGCGGGGCGAGTTCGTGCAGTCGATGTGGGTCAGCGCCGAGCTGGCGCTGCTGTCGGCCAGCCTGACGCTGGTGGTGGCCACGATGGCGGCCTACGCCTTCGGCAGGCTGCGATTCCGGTTCGGCGGGTTCCTGCTGGCGGTGCTGGTCGGCACGATGGTGGTGCCCATCTTCGTGGTCGTGATCGCGCTCTTCAAGCTGATGGCAAACGCCCACCTGATCGACACCAAGAAGGGCCTGGTGCTGGTGTTCGTGGCCACGCTGACGCCGCTCGCCACCTGGCTGCTCTACACCCAGGTGCGCGAGATGCCGGCCGAGCCGGAGGAGGCGGCGCTGATCGACGGCTGTCGGCGCTGGCAGGCGTTCGTGCGGGTGGTGATCCCGCAGATGAGCTCGGGCATCGCGGCGGTGGCGGCGATCCTGGCGCTGTCGGTGTGGGGCGAGTTCTTGATCCCGCTGCTCCTCACGCAGACGCAGAACGCGAAGCCGGTGACCGTGCTGATCACCGAGTACGTCGGCAAGTACACGACCAACTACCCGATCCTGGCCGCCGGCGGCGTGCTGGCGCTGATCCCACCGGCGCTGCTGGCCCTGGCACTGAACAAGCGCATCACCGGCATGCTGGCGGGCTCGTGATGACCGCCACCGGCACGATCACGCTGGAGTCGGTCACCAAGCACTTCCCCGGCGGCGTGGTCGCGGTCGACAACCTCAGCCTGGAGGTGCAGCCGGGCGAGTTCCTGGTGCTGGTCGGACCGTCCGGGTGCGGCAAGACCACCGCGCTGCGGATGGTGGCCGGCCTCGAGCCGGTCACCGACGGCCAGATCCGGATCAACGACCGCGTGGTGACCAGGCTGCCACCGCGCGACCGCGACATCGCGATGGTATTCCAGAACTACGCCCTCTACGCGCACATGACGGTGCGCAACAACATGGCGTTCGGCCTCAAGATGGCGCGGATGCCGAAGGACGAGATCCGCCGGCGCGTCGACGAGGCGGCGGTGATGCTGGGCCTGACCGAGCTGCTCAATCGCAAGCCGCGGCAGCTCTCGGGCGGCCAGCGCCAGCGGGTGGCGATGGGGCGCGCGATCGTGCGCGAGCCGTCGGCGTTCCTGATGGACGAGCCGCTCTCCAACCTGGACGCCAAGCTGCGGGTGGAGATGCGCGGCGAGATCATCCGCGTGCAGCGCCGGATCGCCGCTCCCACGCTGTACGTCACGCACGACCAGACGGAGGCGATGACGATGGGCGACCGCGTGGCGATCCTGCGCGACGGCCTGCTGCAGCAGCTGGGCACGCCCGACCAGGTCTACGACCGGCCGGTCAACGCGTTCGTGGCCGGGTTCATCGGCTCGCCCTCGATGAACCTGCTGCCGGCCGGGCTGGAGGCGGACGGAGACGGCTGTGCGATCAGCGTCGGCGGCGCGCGCCTGGCGGCACCGAAGCTGCTGGAGCAGCGGCCGGCGCTGCGCGGCTACCTGGGAAAGCCGGTCACGCTGGGCATCCGGCCCGAGGACTTCGGCGCCGACGGCGAGGACGGCGAGATCGAGGTGACGGTGGCACGGCTGGAGTCGCTGGGCTCGGAGCTGGTCGCCTACCTCGCCCCGGCCGGCATGGCGGCCGACACGCTGCTGACTGCACGGCTGGAGCGGCGCGCGGCGCTGACCGAGGGCAGCGCGACGCGGGTGAACGTCGACGTCGACCGGCTCTACTTCTTCGACCCGGAGAGCGGCGCCGCCCTCACCTGACCAGCAGGCTGATGATCTGGTGGGGCCGGTAGCCGAGCTCGATCACGCCGCCGTCCACGGGCAGCGGCTGGCCGGCGTCCTCGAGCAGGTTGCACGACACGGCCTCGGCGACGGGCCAGCCCACGCGCAGGCGCGCCCTGCCACGTGCGCCGTGGGCCTCGTACAGCCGCAGCAGCAGGGCGTCCGAGTCCTCGGCCCGCTTGACGGTGTCGATCACCAGGTTGGGATCATCGACCGACAGCCACGAACGCGGCTCACCCGCACCCGAAGCCCACCGCAGCGGTGTCGCGAACCGGGCCGCCTCGGCCACCACGCCCGCCTCGCGCCAGCCGCCCGCGTGCGGCATCACCGCATAGGCGAACCGGTGGCTGCCCGCGTCGGCGTCGGGGTCGGGCACGGAGGTCGAGCGCAGGAGGCTGATTCGCATCTCGCCGCCCAGCGTCGAGTAGCCGTACTTGCAGTCGGTCAGGAGGGCCACGCCGAAGCCGTGCTCGGACAGGTCGGCGAAGCGGTGGCCGGGCACCTCGTAGCGGGCCAGGTCGTGGCTGGTCGAGAAGTGGGTCGGCCGCTCCGCGTGGCCGAACTGCATCTGGTAGGTGGCGGACGAGCTGTGCACGGCCACCGGGAACAGCACCTTCAGCATCGTCCGGCGCTCCCGCCAGTCGACCTCGCAGTGGAACTCGAGGCGGGTGGCGCCCGCGTCTAGCCGCACCAGCTGGCGCAGCATGCTAGCCGTCCCGATCCGGTACCGCAGGCCCACCTGCGCCCGCAGCCCGCTCGCCTGGATCACGGCGCAGGACTCGGCCGGCCCGGCGTCCCGGGCCGTCTCGAGGTGGAACGGGTCGATGTCCCAGGCCTCGTAGGCCGTGGGCCGGTCGTCGTAGAGCTGGAAGACGTTCCCCGCCGCCTCCAGGGCCTCGCGATCGGCGTCCAGGTGCACCAGCGAGACGAGGCGGCCGTCGCGGGTGAGCTCGGCCCGCAGCAGACCGTTCTCGAGCACCACGCGGTCTCCCCGCTCGGTGGCGCGCGCGGCGTCCGGTCCGCTGTCCACGGCGATGCCGACGCCATAGCTGGGCGCCTCCACCCAGGCCAGCTGTCCGTCCGGCCGCTCCGCCACCTCGGCCCGATCCGCTCCAATCGTGTTCACCGGCGCCGTCGGCCCACTGCCTGCGATCGCCGTCAGCGCGCCGGCCGCCACCGCCTCGGCGCCTGCCAGCACGGCGGCGTGGTCACGGGCGGCGTCCTCGTAGACCAGGCCGATGCCGGACCCGGGCAGGATGTCGTGGAACTGGTTCAGCAGCAGCAGCTTCCAGAGCTCGTCCAGCCGCTCGGCGGGGTAGGCGGCGCCGGACTCGCGCAAGGCGACGGCGGCCAGGAACTCGGCATCGTGCAGCGCCCGCTCACCCTGCGCGTTGCCCAGTTTGACAGCGGCCTGCGACGTGTAGGTGCCGCGGTGGTACTCGAAGTAGAGCTCGCCCAGGATCGCCGGCAGGTCGGGAGCATCGGCCTCCAGCGCGGTGAAGAACGCATCGCTGGTCGTGATGGTCGTGCGCGGAAGGCCCTGCAGGTCGCGGGCGCGGCGCAGCGTCTCCAGCATGTCCGGTGTCGGCCCACCGCCGCCGTCGCCGTAGCCGAACACCAGCAGGCTGCGGTGCGAGCGGTCGTGGTCCTTGTAGTCGCGAACGCTGCGTCGCAGCTCGGCCACCTCGGCGGTGGCGTTGTACGTGTCGGCCGGCGGGAAGTGCGCGAGCACCTGCGACCCGTCGATCCCCTGCCAGGTGAACGTGTGGTGGGCGGGTGGGTTGAACCGGTTCCAGGACAGCTTCTGGGTGAGGAACCGGCCGATCCCGGCGCCACGCATGATCTGGGGCAGCTGGCCGTTGTAGCCGAACACGTCAGGGTTCCAGAACTCGGGACAACGGCGGCCGAACTCCCGCTCGAAGTAGCGCTGGCCGTGCAGGAACTGGCGCACGAGCGACTCGCCCGACGGCAGGTTGCAGTCGGGCTCCACCCAGGTGCCGCCCACCGGCAGCCACTGACCGATCTCCACGCGGGCGCGGATGCGCTCGTACAGCTCCGGATTTCGGCGCCGGATCCAGTCGTACTGCTGGGCTTGGGAGCACGCGAACCGGAACTCCGGATAGCGATCCATGTACGCGACCTGCGAGCTGAAGCTGCGCACTGCCTTGCGGTAACTCTCGGCCAGCGGCCACAGCCAGGCGGTGTCGAGGTGCGCGTGGCCGATCGCCGACAGCTCGTGCGTGACCGTGGCGTTGCGGCGCTCGAGCAGGGGCGCCAGGATCGCCTCGGTCTCTTCCCAGGTGGCCGGATCGTGCTCCGACCAGACGTTGCAGACGCGGTTCAGCTCGTGCAGCAGCTCGCCCGCCCAGGTCGGGTCGAGACCGTCGGCGTGCTCGGCCTCGAGCCGGCGCAGCACGTCGAAGTCGTGGTGCAGCCGCCACGCGCGCGGGTCGAAGCGGGCGATCTGGCAGCGGTCGAGCACCACCGGCTCCCGGCTGGCGTAGGGGCGTGGCAGCTCGCCGAACAGGCCGTTGCATGCGAGCTCGACGCGCAGGTCGAGCCGCTCGCCCGCGGTCGCCGCTTCGCGCAGCATCGCGTCCACGCGGGCGCCGTCGGGGCTGGTGTTCAGGCCCTGCAGCGCCCGGCCGCCGTCCCACAGCGTGGCCTCGCTGTGGCTGACCCACAGCAGGTCGACGCGCTCGCCCTGCCAGTACTCCGGCACGGTCGCCTCCACCTTGAACCAGTAGCTGGCCCAGAGCGGCCCGAACGTCTCGCCCAGCTCGCAGTCGCGGTACTCGAGCAGCTCCGCGTCGGCCGGCTCGATGCGGTCGACCGGCCCGGCCACGGCCAGACGCTCAGGGGCGATGGCGTCGGCGTGGATCAGCGCGCGGATCCGGTCCCCCACCTGGGCGATGCGCTCGCGGGTGTAGCCGGGGTGGCGCAGCATCAGCGCGACACCCTAGAGGATCACACCCTGCCCGTCAGTCGTCGCCAGAGCGACGGCGGCCGTGGCTGTGTCGCCCGCCACTCGCTCTCCAGCGGCAGCCTCCCCGCCTCGCGCGCCGCCAGCACGCACTCGCGGTGGGCGTGGCGGCGCCGGTCGCCGTCGCCTTCCGGCGAGATCAGCACGTGATCGCTCATGGCGTGCAGCCGCAGCCCGCAGAGCGGACAGCGATAGGTGGCCGGCTTGCGGCTTCGCACCGGACGGATCGCCCACCATCGCGCCTGCTCGAGCTTCGCCACCAGGATTAATTATGCCCGGCCCGGGCGGCTCAGGCGTGCGCGACCAGGTGCGCGGGGCGCTGCTGGTGCGGCCGCGTCCGGTGCACGCGCTGGGTGTCGCGCAGACGTACGGCGCCGCTGTAGTCCGCGGCGTACCAGCCGTGGCTGAGGCTGGCCACCGACACCACGTCACCGGACTGGGGTGCGTGGATGAACTGGCCGTGGCCGATCCACAGGCCGACGTGGCCGAGCCCGTTGAAGAAGACCAGGTCGCCGGGGCGCAGCGCGTGGCGCCCGACGTGGCGTCCCATCGCCCACTGGGCGTAGCTCGAGTGCGGCAGCGCGATGCCCATGTGGGCGTAGACGTATCGGGTGAAGCCGGAGCAGTCGAAGCCGCGCGGCGTCGTCCCCGCCCACACGTAGGGCGTGCCGCGGAAGCGCAGCGAGAACTTCGCCGCACGCGCGCCCAGCGTCCGCGGCAGGCCCGAAGCCGGGTGGTGGCGGTGGAACACGTGGCCGGTTGCGGCGGCGCGCGCAGTGATAGGCGACAGCAGTGACGCCGCCAGGATCGTGAGCAGAGCCCGTTTCACAGCGGCTAAGAGTACAGACCCGTTTTTGCGCGTGTCGCAACACGCTCACAAGAATCCGTCAAACGTTGTGCGCGATCGCCGCCTCTGAGCGGGTGTGGAACAGGTGAAGCCGGCCACGCTCGACGCCGAACTGGAAACGGTCACCCAGCCGGTGGTCGGAGGCCCCGTCGGCGCGCACCACGAGGCGCAGGTCGTCCGCCACCCGCACGCCCAGGAACGTCTCGCGGCCCAGCGCCTCGACCGACTCGATCGTGCCCTGGAACGGCCCGGCCAGCCCGGCGCCGTCCTGCCACGGGCGCGTGTGCTCGGGGCGGATGCCGACGATCGCCTCGTCCCCCACATCGGCGACCGGCGCGCACTCGAGGCGCAGCGCCGGGTGGCTCAACCGCAGCGCTTCGCCCTCGCGCTCCACCCCCACGCGCCCGAACGTCATCGCCGGGCTGCCGATGAAACCGGCCACGAACATGTTGGCCGGCCGGTTGTAGACCACGTCGGGCCGCCCCTCCTGGTCGAGAAGCCCGTCACGCATCACGGCGATCCGGTCTCCCATCGTCATGGCCTCAACCTGATCGTGGGTGACGAACACCGTGGTCACCCCGGTCTCGCGCTGCAGCGCCTTGATCTCGGCCCGCATGTCCACCCGCAGCTTGGCGTCGAGGTTGGACAGCGGCTCGTCCATCAGGAACGCCTGCGGCTCTCGCACCAGCGCCCGGCCCAGCGCCACCCGCTGGCGCTGGCCGCCGGACAGCTGCCGCGGCTTGCGGTCGAGCAGCTCGGCCAGGCCCAGCCGCTCCGCCGCCTCGGTCACCAGCCGCCGCACCCGCTCGCGCGGCACCTTGCGGGTCTGCAGGCCGAACGCGAGGTTGCGGTAGACGCTCATCTGCGGGTACAGCGCGTAGTCCTGGAACACCATCGCCACGTCGCGCTGGCGGGGCGGCAGCTGCTGCACTTCCCGGTCGCCGATCAGGATCCGGCCCGAGCTGACCGCCTCCAGCCCGGCCAGCACCCGCAGCGCCGTCGTCTTGCCGCAGCCGGACGGGCCGACCAGCACGACGAACTCGCCGTCGCCGACGTCGAGGGTCAGGTCGCGCACGGCGGTCACCTCACCGAACCGCTTCACGACCTGGTCGAAGGCGATGCCGGGCACGTCAGCCCTTGATCGATCCGGCCAGCATGCCGCGCAGGAACTGCCGCTGCGTCAGCACGTACAGGATCACGACAGGCGCCGCCACGAACACGGCGGCAGCCGACACGCCGGGGATATCCACGCCGTAGCGGCTCTGGAATGCGGACAGGCCCAGCGGTGCCGTGCGGTGGGTCTGGTCGGAGATCATCACCAGCGCCAGCAGGAACTCGTTCCACGTCCACATGAACACCAGCAGCACCATGGTGACGATGGCGGGGCGCCCGATCGGCACCAGCACCCGCCACAGGATCCGCCAGGAGGTGGCGCCGTCCACGCGCGCGGCGTCCGACAGCTCGGGCGGGAGCGAGCGGAAGAAGGCGCGCATCCAGAACACGCCGAACGAGATCGAGAGACCGGTCTGGGGCAGGATCAGGCCCCAGTAGGAGTCGGTCAGGCCGACGTTCCGGAAGCTGTAGTAGAGCGGCACGATCAGCGACTCGAACGGCACCACGATGCCGGTCAGGATCACGTAGAACAGCAGGTCGGCGAACGGGAAGCGCATCGTCCCGAACGCATACCCGGCCGGGATCGAGAGCACCGTCGTCAGGGCCACCACCGTCACCGCCACGATTGCGCTCGACGTCATCAGCTGGCTGAAGCCGCCCTCGTCCCAGGCCGCGCGGAACGTGGACAGGCTCAACGAGTCGGGCAGCCCGGCGCCGGACAGGAGCGTCCCGGAGGGGTGCATCGCCGCCAGCACCACGATCACCAGCGGGGCCAGCGCCAGCACCGCGAACAGGGCCAGCATCACGTGGGTGGCGGTGCGCTCGAAGCTGCCAGTATTCACCGCCGCTCCTCCACCACTCTGGTGATCACGACCGATAGCAGCAGGATGATCGCACCCATGATCGCCCCGATCGCGGCCGCAGATCCCACCTCGCCGGTGATGAACGCCCGCTGGTAGATCAGCAGCGAGGGCACCGTCGTAGCGTTCCCGGGGCCGCCTTTGGTGGTGACGAAGATGATGTCGAACGCGCGCAGCGCGGTGATCACGCTCAGCGACATCGCCACCGCCAGCTCGTTGCGCAGGCCCGGCAGCGTGACCGCGAAGAACTCGCGCACCGGGCCGGCCCCGTCGACCCGCGCCGCCTCGTAACGCGACAGCGGGATCCGCTGCACGCCGGCCACGAACAGCACCAGGCAAAGGCCCGTGGTGACCCAGGTGCCGATCACGCCGACGGCCGGAAGCGCCGTCGAGAAGTCGCCCAGCCACGAGTGCTCGAAGCTGCTCAGCCCGACCGCGCCGAGCAGCGAGTTGATCGGTCCCGACGGGTCGTAGAGCCACTTCCAGGCAACGCCGACCACCACCGCCGCCAGCACCTGCGGCAGGAAGATGATGGTGCGAACGGCGGCGCCGCCCCGCACCCGGGCATGCGTCATCAACGCCGTCAGGAACAGTCCGATCGTGATCGGCAGCACCGCGTAGAACCCCACCAGCACCAGCGAGTGGCCGAACGCCTCCCGCACCAGCGGGTCGACCAGCGCCTCGCGGTAGTTGGACAGGCCCACCCAGTGACCGACCGTGACGCCGTCCCAGGCGAACAGCGAGATCCAGGCGCCGTCGACCATGGGCGCGACGACGAACACGCCGAACACAACCAGCGCCGGCAGCACGTACAGGTAGCCGATCAGCCGCGGCTCGCCGGGGGCGCGCTCACGAATGTGTCTTCACCCAGTCCTGCTGGACGGCCGCCGCGAAGTCGGCCGGCGTCTCGCGGTTCTCGCTCAGCTGCTGCAGCCCGCCGAACAGGGTGTCGCCCATCGTGGGCGTGGCCCAGTCCAGGTAGGGCGTGAGCGTGCCCGCCTTGGCCTTCTCGCTCCAGGCGGCCGCGATCGCGGCCAGCGACGAGTTGGGATCGACCGCCGCCGCCCCCGGGTTCGCGGCAGGCAGGTCGCCGTTTCGGATCACGACCTTGGCCGCGTTCTGGTCGGTGATGAAGTTGATGAACGCCGCCGCCACCGCCGGGTTCTGGGAGTGCGAGCTGATATGGAACGGCAGCGACAGCGAGCCGGTGGTGGCTGCTCCCGGCGTCCCGTCCAGGGACGGCAGCGGCAAGAATCCGACGCCGTCGCCGAGCGGCCCGGCGAACGTCTGGTTCTCCCAGGGGCCGGTGATGAAGTAGAGCCCCTCACCCTTGCCGAAGCGGGCGGCGGCGTTCTCCTGGCTGACACCGTTGAAGCCATCCTCGAAGTAGCCCTTGTCGCTCCACTGCTGCAGCACCGTGGCCGCCTTGCGGGTGCCCGCGGTGTCGAACGTGGCACCGGCGTGGCCGTACGTCCAGTTCGAGATGGACGCGGCCTGGTCGAACCGCGCCTGCAGCACCATGAACACGTGCCCCATCGGCCAGCGGTCGAGGTTGCCGACCATGATCGGCGGCACGCCCTTGGATTTGGCCACGGCCAGGCTCTGCTGGAACTGGTCGAACGTGGTCGGCACCTGCAGACCCAGCCGCTTCAGGGTCGCCTTGTTGTAGAAGGCTCCCACCACCTCGGCCTTCTGCGCGATGCCCCACAGCCGGCCCACGCCCCACTGGTTGCCGTCCGACGACCAGCGCAGCGGGTTCAGGGCGGCCGAGCTGCCGAACCGGGTGTCCCAGCCGTAGGCCTTTGCGTAGCCGTCCAGCGGCACGATCAGGTGCGCCTTCACCAGCGCCCGGTCAACCGCGCCCTCGTTGCCCTGGAAGACATCAGGGGCGTCGCTGGACGAGGCTGCCAGCTTGATCGTGGCCATGTAATCGTCGAAGTTCTTGACGACGCGCTTGACGGTCACGTTCGGGTACTTCCGCTCGAACTGCTGGATCAGCTCGTCCTCGGCCTTCGACGGTCCGGTCGCGTTCTCCGTGTCCCACATCGTCAGCGTCACCGGCTTGGAGGTGTCGAAGCC